>WBZM01000018.1_pt1 | contig 354561 bp, 313 predicted proteins | sample 5204271 | NCBI WGS metagenome assembly WBZM01 (sample SAMN12344346, study PRJNA552823) | activated sludge metagenome | biome: Activated sludge suspended growth; feature: Nitrification reactor; material: Wastewater; isolation source: activated sludge from nitrification reactor of wastewater...
CGAAGGTCCTCGACTCGCGCTGGGTGGCTGCTCTGGTCAATCCCACGCCGAGAAGCTGCGGCAGCGACGAACGGCGACGGTGGTAGTACTTGGGTGCGGACGAGCAACGGGACATCCTGAGAAGCCCGATGTCCCCCGTCGATCCCTACCGCTCCCCTCAACCGGTCGAGGCCGACCGCGAGCCACCTCCGCCGGAGGACTTCGGTGCCCTGCGGACGACGCACGATGCGCTGCCCCAGCTTGCGCGGCGGCGCGCCCTCTCGTGGCCGCCGGTGTCTGTTCCGTGATCCTGTTCGGGGTGCTGGTGAACGCGAAGCCAGGGGCGCTGGCTCCGGCGGGGAACGTGGTGTTTTGCCTGAGCGCCTTCATGGTGATCGGGATGCTTTTTGACCCTGATCAATCATCGCACGGAGGCGGAGGTTCGTCGCACCACTCGGTCGCGCAGCTCTCACAGTTGATCTCGCACGGGGGCAGCTCGTAGAGGCAAACTGCGCCGCGCTTCAGGGTCAGACTCCCTTGGACGATGCCGTTCTGGACTCTCTCCACCCTAGATCGTGGTGATGGCTCTCCCCCCGAAGGCAGCGCCGTTCGCGATCCGCAGGACGTGTGCCGGGTACGAGCGGAAGTACGGCATGACGTCGGAGACGATGCACGCGCGCTTCGCCGCTGGCGAGTTGCCCGACAACGAAGACCCCTCGTCTTGGCTGATGCTTGCAGCGGATATCGACAGCTGTTGGGGATCTACGTTCTCCGGCGGCGCGAGGACCAACGCCCCTGCGGGTCACGTCAACCGCTGCACCGACATTCGACTCGTTCGAACTGGAGCTGCCCCTTCATCCCCGACGGGGTGCCCGCACATTCACCCGGATAGTCGATCGAGTTGTACACCCAGATCGCTTCGGTACACGACAAGCCCCACGGGGCGCAGACGCTGTCACAGGTAACCGGGCTGGAGCTGCCCAGCCACGCCACACACGTCGTGCCGTCGCAGCCGCAGCTTTCGTGAGAACACGGCCCGCCCACACTGGACTCCGGGCAAACTCGACCGCATGCGCCGCAATTGTTGTCATCGTTTCGGGGAATGCACACACCATCGCACTCATTGCCGAACTCGCAGGCGGGTGCACCATCGACGCAGGTATAGGAATCTGGCACGGGATTATCGCACGACCCACAATGCATCGGGTTGGAGTTGATGTTGGTACAAACTCCGCCACATTTTTCGTTGCCCTTCGCACAGACGACCTTTCCGTCCTTGCACTGTGCTCCAGGCCCGACCTCAACTCCACACTCGCCGCAGTTGTAAGCGTCGATGTCGGTATCGACGCAGCTTCCAGCGCAGAGCTTGCACGCCTTCGTTTCCATCGGCGCTTCATACCGGTTGCCGTCACGGTCGACGTAGACGAGAGCCTCCGTCCTCGTCTCCTTCGGCGCGCTGAAGACCAACACGCACTCCTTGCTCCCGCCGGGCGCAAGCGAGCTATCGTTGTCGCACCCGCCGGCGAGAAGCTCACCGATGATGGTGCCCTGGTGCTCGACGCCGTCCGTTCCACGAGCTGCGAAGAGCGGGCCCGCCAGAGCGATGGGATCACTCAGATTGTTGGTCAGACTGACCTTCGTAACGATGTACATGTCGCCGCTATCGAGCGGCGGCGCCTCAACTCCGATGACATTCGTCTGCGTCGACCTCTTAACCTCGATCTCGACGCCGTCGCCGCACGCGCTGATCAACAGCCCCACCCCCAACGTGCTCAGTAGCCGCATCGGCTTCTGATAGAGCAGTCGCCCCGCCGGGTCAAAGGTCACGCCTTGACCCGAACCCTCCTTCGGGGTGGGATCAACGCCCATGCACGAGAAGGTCAAGCTGCGGCTCGCCGAGGCGCTGTTCTCGCGCGGCATCGGACCCGCGATGCTCGGTGGCTCGTGACGCGCGAGAAGCCCGACCTTCACCCCGATGACGCCGCGTGGCTCGAGGGCCTGATGGCCAAGTCGAAGCTCGGGCCGGACGAGGAGGCGGATCTCGATCGCGTGAACCAGCTGGCCACGGTGGCGGCGCGGCGCGCAGCGGAGGCTTTGCGGGGGCTACTGCCCGACGTGCTGGTGGACATCTTTGCCTGCGACATCGGGGACGTGCTGGTCTCGCATCCGCTCGTCTTCGAGACCTTCGCTGCTGAGTCGGTCGACTGGGCCCATCCGCACCTGACGCCGGACGAGGAGAGCGAGGGGCACCTGCTCGCCGAGTGGCCGCGCGAGCCTCCGCTGAGCATCCTGCACGGGGCTGCGGAGCGCTCGATCAACGACTTCCTCCTCGCGGGGCCGCCGCAGCCCCCGCACACCCTGGCGTGGGTGACGGAGGTCGTGTTCGGGATGCTGGCGGCGGGCCTCACGGGCGCGCTGGCTGGCGCAGACCAGCTGCGCGGTGCGGACCAGCAGCGCGCGCGTGGGATGACCGCGAAGGGACGCGAGCTCTTCGTGCGGTGCTGCGCCTCGCTGCCGCCGGCCGAGCAGGAGGTCATCGAGCGCATCTCGCTGCGGCTCGACGAGCTCCCGCGGGACGAGACGATGGACGTGCTGGAGCGGGAGCACGGCGTGCCGCACTTCCACGCCATGATGGCGCTCGGGGGAGCCATCGCGCAGCGCGTCCCGTCGCCGTTTCCTGTGCCGCCGTCGCGCTAGCGGCGGCTGCCGAAGGCGATCAGCGCGCCAGCGTCGAGGACGACCGCCGGATGACTCCTCTTGCCCATCGCCGTGCTCTCCCGTCTGGCTCGCCGTGCTCTTGGGCCATGGCTGCGAGAATGTCTTGGAGCTCGTCGTGTCGGAGCTTCTCGTCGACCGCTTCGCTCACGAAGGCGCTCAGCGACTTCGCGCGGCCCTACCCCGCCGGGGTGACGGTCAAGCTGTAGCCCGCGGTCCTGGCAGGGCCCTACGCGCCTCAGAGCCCGAGGGAGACGGCGGCAGGGTCGACCGTATCATCCGCCCGTGCCGTACATGGCCAGTCTCGACGATTTCCGCGTGGACGCGCGGAGCGTGGATGCTGCCGCGCTCGAGGATGTCATGGCGGTGGTGTCCGAGCTCCACGCCGATGACGTGGCAGCGGCCGACATCGCGCGGTGCGCCGAGAGCCTCGCGCTGGCGCATCCAACCCTCGTGGCGGCGCTCGACTGCTCGGGGGAAGAGGGCGAGACGTGGATCACGATCGTCGAGAAGGGACGGACTTACCAGACGGCGGCCGGTGAGCCGGCCTTCGAGCGCCTGCGTGACCAGCTCGAAGCGTCCGCGCTCGCCACGTCGCAGGGGCCGCCGCCCGCGGAGCTCTCGATGGCGACGGGCCCGGGCAACTGCTTCGTCGTGCCCTCCTTGGAGGCTCGACGCTCACTGCCGCACGACCTCACGCTCCTTGCTCGCCCGAAGCCCTATGCCGACGCGTTGCTCGAGGCATTCGATGCCCCCGTCAACGAAGGGCTGGAGCGCCCGATCATCGAATACCGCGTCGCGCTGGCGCGCATCCTCGTGCGCATCGATCGGCCAGACGTGCACGCACGCCTCGCTCGCGCTCTCGTCGAGGAGACCTTTCCGGTGGCGAACGCCATCGCGGAGGCCGGATATCACGCCGGGCTGCGGGATCGGGTCCGCGAAGCGCTGCTCACCGCGTTTCGCTCGAGAGAGGTCGACGAAGACGTGGCTCGCCGGCTGATGGCGGCGCTGCCCGCGCTCGAGGGTCCTGCCGCGGACTGGGCCTGGGCGGCCGAGCTGCCGGAGCTGCATCGCCGTCTGGCGCCGGAGAAGGAGAGCGTCTCCGACCGCATCCTTGCGGTGCTCCCGACGCTGTCGACCAGGACCGCGGACCACCGGGAGCTCGTCACCCGTTGCGCGGAGGTGAAGGCAGCACGCCGCGAGCGCATCCTGGCGAAAGCAAAGAATCCCTTGGTCGAAGCCGCGCGCGAGGGCGACGCGGACAGGCGTGCCCTGGCCCTGGAGCTATTGGCCGCGCTCGGGGTCCCTGCCGCGGAGCTGGCCCCGCTGGCGCGAGGGCTCGAACAGACGGGACCATTGCGTGACGTGCTGCGCGAGCCGGATCCCGATGGCTCGCTCGAGGTATCGCCTGCACAGGCGGTTCGATGGGTCCGCGACAGTGTCCGTCATTCGGCCACCGCACCCACGGCGGGTGCACCGCTCGTCACCGCGTCTCTCGCCGCCGACGGTCTCGGCATCATCGACGTGGTCGACTTCCGAGGAGAGGAGATCACCACGTGGTCCGCACGCATCCCCTTCGGCGTAAGGCAGGCGGTCCCGTGCGGCAGGTTCGTCGTGGTCGCCAACTTGCGCGGCTCGCTCGTGGTCTACGGAGACGGAAAGCGCCTCGGGCCATTCCCCGATCTGGGCGACGGCGCCCTGCCCTTGCGCGAGGTCGCCGCGAACGATCGGGGTCTCGCCTTCGTGTGGACCGACCTCGGGCTCAACGCCGTCCACGTCGAGAGCCGCAGGCGCGCGTGGCTGACCCGAGCACTGGAGGCGCCGGGCATCGCCGACGGAGCCGCGCGGATCTGGGTCCGAGGAGACGACCTCTACTACCTGGCGCAGCGCCGGCTGTACCGCCTCGATCCCGGCTCCGGCCGGCGCAAGGCGTCTTACCCGATCCCGTTCAAGGAGAACCAGGGGCTGCGCGCGGGGCCCGACGGGGAGCTCGTCGTGCTGGACGGCACGCAGTACCTCGGCGTCCTCCTCACCAGCGGGTGGTGCGTCGACGCCAAGGGGCGTGGCACCGGCCGCGTCGAGCCGCTCTTTCGGCACGCACACGAGGTCGCGATTGATGACGGGACTGTTGCCGATGTCTCGACCGGCGACATCCTGTTCCGTCGCCCGGACGGCACGCGAAGCCGGGTCGTCGTGCCGGGGATCGAGCAGGTGCACGGGGTGAAGGACGGCGCCGTCATCGTGTACCGTCCCACGCCCGGGACATGGGGACGCGGCACCTGCACCGCCATCGATCATGTACCAGTTCACCTGCAAGCGCTGTCGAGCTAGCCGCAACGTCGACCTGCCGTGCGACCCCGAGGAGGAGGCGTACTACGGTAGCTTCCTCGTGTGCCCGGCGTGCTCCGCGCACGACCGCGTGAACGAGCTGCTTTATTGGGTATTCTTCGGCATCAAGGTCATCGGCTTGACGCTGCTCCTCTCGCTCGCTGCGGCGCTCACGACGCCCTACCTGTGGATCTTCCCGCCCCTCGGCGTCGCGGCGCTCTGGGCCGATCACCTGCGCTTCCGACGCAAGCTCGCGTTGGTGATGACCGGCGCCGTTGTCGCCAACGGCGAGAGACGCGAGCGCCTGATGCTCCCGCGCTGATGAGCAGGGGCCTCGAGCAGCATGGTCGGCCGGTGCTCCGCAGCGCTCAGCCCCACGGCTCGGCGTGCAGCACGTGGTACTGGAACAGCCGCGGCGAGGGCACTTGGCGCGCGGGGTCACGGTCGTCGCCGGTCAGCGCGAGGATGAGCCGCGCCGAGGCCTTGTTGTCGACGATGGATGGGCCGAATGCTTCTTGCTGCTTGCGCACAGCGTGGATCGCATCGTCGCCGATGCGACGTAGCTCGCCTGCCTGCCTCGGCTCGCCCCACGCGCGGAGCTGTCGGCCGAAGAAGCACCGCAGATGGCGCGCGGTCTTCGCCACGGAGGTCACCGTATCGCTCGGCACCGCTACCGAGAGGCCACCGCCGAACGCGCGTACCCCGCGCGCGAGCAGGGTGCCGTGATCGAGATTAGCCGGGGCTTCTGCGGTGCCATCGGGAGCAGCGAGCTCGGTCGCGAACGCGGGCGCGAGCTCGGGACGACCGGTGAGGAGCGCGGTCGCGTAGGCGTGAACCGCGCCCACCCCGAGGCGCGCGCGCAGGAAAGGGGCAATCGTGAGCGGATCGAGGAGCCCGGGCACGTATCGCCTCGAGACCTCTCGCAGCACGGCGGCCGGGTCCTCCATCCAGTCGAAGAAGGCGAGCTCCGCCACGACCACATCGGCGAGCTTCGCGGCGTCCGCGCTCTCCGCGACGTTGTTCGGCACACTCAGCGCGAACAACCCGGTGCTCAGCAGCCCGCCCGCACGCCATCCCTTCAGCAGCTTGCGCGTCGCCGCGTCCTCGAAGTGGAGCGCGGGCCACACGACCGCGTACCCCGGCGCGTTTCGGTAGCTCGATGTGAAGTCGACCCGGTGAAGGTTCTTCCCCACCTTGCGCACCAAGCTCTTGTGCTGCGCTCGTGCCTCGAAACCCAGCGGCCGAAGCCGTTCGGCGAGCGACACGCGAAACTCTTCGGTGACCAGCGACGGACGGCGGTGATCGGCGGTGGCCATCGCGGGATGCTACAGAAACCGTTGGGGTCCGCCGGCGTCGTCGGCTCCCCACATCGAAAGCATCTGGCCGATCTGCTTGGCGAGGGTCGGGTCGCGTTCGGCCGTCGCCATCGTCTCGGCGAGCGCGCGGCAGGCGGGGCTCGCCTGCACGAGCAGCGCCTTCGCCGCTCCGCGCCTCACCTCGACGTCGGCGTCGAGGCTCGCCTCGGTCAGCAGCGCAAGCAGGTCCGCTTCCTCCGCATCGGTCGCGACCCACGCGGCGAGCGACAACATTGCAGGGTCGTCGTGGTACTCGAGCCGCGCCGTAGCCAGCACCTCCGCGGCGGGGGCGATCTCCATACACTGCTCCACGAGCTGCTCGATCGTCGCGGATGGCTCGGCCGGCCCGGTGATCTCGAGCACCATCGCGGGCGTCAATTCATCGTCATGCACGACGAGTCGAACGACGCCCTGATTGGAGCTCAGCCATTCGAGGACCCGGACGCTGTACGGGTGCTCTTCGGTTCTGCGCCGCCCGATGGGGACGAAGCCCTTCGACCGAGCCTGCGAGACGAGCTCGTCCAACGGCTCGACCGCGAGGTCCAGATCCGGGTAGCGCAGAGCCAAGAAGCGGCTGTGCTCGTCGGGCTTAGGCTTCGGGGTCGGCGGAGGCTTCCGTGTTGGCTTCTTCTTGCCGGGCACTCCGCGACGATACTTCAAGGAACCGGGGCGGAGGGCGCGCTCGCGCTGGCGGACGACGTGGCCGAACACGGAACTGGAGGCACCCCGCTCGGCTTTGCCGCTTACTGTAACGCCTGATACGTTGGGAGAACCAGTGGCCGTTTCGAAGGGGACAATGACCGACGACGCGCTCCTCGAGGAGCTGCGTCAACGCCTGGCTTCGGAGGGGGGCTCACGCGTGCATCGCCCGGCGACAGCCTCGGCTGTCGCTCGCTTCGAGAGCGATGTCGAACTCGTTCTGCCGGCGTTCTACAAGCGGCTGTTAACCGAAGTAGCGAACGGAGGGTTCGGGCCGGGGTTCGGGATCATTGGGATTCCGCCAGATGGTTACGTGGACGATGACCTGGGCGGCAATCTTCTTGAAGCGTACCTGAAAGGCCGCGACTGCGAAGAGATTCCGTGGCGTATGCCACGAGGATTTCTACCTCTCTGCAATTGGGGATGTGGCACCTTCTCCCTCATCGACGCGCTCTCGCGCGACGCAGCAGTGGTCACAGAAGACGTTCTGGAAGAACGGATCGAATACACGGAGACCGCAGCCGGATTGGCCGTTTGGCTGGAGAGGTGGCTATCGGGAGCGAACCTCGAAGACGAAATGTACGAGACCACCGGCCATCGAAGGGGCATCAATCCTTTCAGTCGGCAGCCGATGGACTTCCCGCTACGCCGTCGGATCGGACGAAGAATCGATGTGAGTGCTCGGAGATGAGCTCGTTGCCTCCGGAGCTCGAGCGCTTGCTCGCGGCGATGGTGGGTGACCGGTGGATCGAAGCCGGGCCCTTCGACGACATGCTGGTAGCGTGCAAATGCGCAGCGCTTGCAACCCGGGACCACGACAGCCCCGGCGCAGTCGTCGCGATGATACGCGAGGCGATCGAAGTGAAGCGGGACCGCCCCGCCGGGCTACTGTAAGGACGGATCCGGGTTCTACGCAGCGGACGTGCCACATGAGGTCTTCACGGATGTCGTCGAGCGCTTTCTCGCCTGGGTCCGCAACGAGGGAGCGACCGCCGGATAGCTACGCGTTAGCCAGCTTCCCTGTTCACTCGGCGGAGGGCGTCGCAGCCTTGAACCGCAGCGACGTGGACGTCGAGCCCGACGAAGGTATGATGCTTGTTCATGGGGACCTCGGTTGCTGCAGTCCTGCCTCGGTCGACGGCGAGGATGGTCTCGTCCCGGCCGTCCCCGATCGTACCGCGCAGCCGAATGGGTAGCCTTCCACCATGGCCGTCATTCACGTCGGGGTCGACTCCTGGATTATCCAAGACGGCAACTATCCCGACTTCGAGAGGCACGGAGTCTACCGCTTCGCGCTCGAGTTCTACCCGCTCGAGATCGAACCTGACGAAGAAGCTGTCCCCGGGTACATGCAATGCGCGGGTGGTGGCGCTGAGCACCTCGTTTCGGCTCGCGTGCTGCGAGCCGCTCAATCCTGGTGGGTAATCGATGTTGGCCTTCCCATGTATCAAGACGCGGCGCCGCCCTCGTGGGTACGCCCGGGATTGGGCATTTCCGGAAGGATCTCCGTCGGCATTGATCCCTTCTTCTACGCCGATGGTTTGAAGGATGAGCCCACCATGCCCGACCTGCTCCGATCTTGGAAGCTACGGAACATCGCCGTGGAGACCACTCCGTGGCAGGAGACAGCAACCCCGGCCGGTGGGAAGCTGCGCACGCGGAAGGAGGGCGACCGCAGCTTCGTTGTCGTTCCGAGAACCGACGCGTGGAAGGATGACGAGGGTAACGCCCACTACGTTCTTGAGTGCGAGACACCTTCGTGAGTTACGACCTCTACTTCATTGAAACGGCGGCCTCGGGTGACATCGCTCGCCGCCGCCGGGGAGCAAGGACAGTGAGATCGCTTCGCGACTCCCGTCGTTGGCCGAGGAGCAGAGCCCAGCTCGGTTGTCGAGCTCTCGTTCTGCTCATCGGATGCTCTGCCGGACTCGGCTGTGCCACAAACGTGACCTGCGAGCCTGAGGACGAGGAGTCGTCGGACAACGGCCCCGCTCCGGAGCCGACCAGGCCCGCCGATCCCTGTGCCGCCATGTCGAGCCGCGCCGAATGTTGCGACGCCGGATGTCGCATCGTACCCAGCTATGGCGGCGACTTTGGAGTATGCATCTCCCCATCGCGTGACTGCTGGCTTGAACGCGACGCGTGCCGAGCCGACGAGGTCTGTATGGTCTACCAGACCGTGGGCGACGGGGGCTGCTCGTATGGCCTTGTTGCGGATACAGTAGGCATCTGCGTCGAGCGGAAGCGGTGAAGGCGAAAGAACGAGCCCGCCCGCTCCAGCGCTCAGCTCGACACAGCGGCCGGTTGTAGTCTCGCTCTCCCGTAGCTTCTCCCTCGCTCGAGCCGAAGCGCTCCAGCGATGGTGAAGGACCTAGATGACGCGAGCGGAAGATAAGCCCGGGCACGTCGTCGCGGTTTTTTTTTGGCTCGTCGGGCCAGCTCCCGCTGCTCGGCGCGAGGGCGAGCTCGTCGTGCCGCAGCTTCTCGTCGACCGCCTCGCTCCGGAAGGCGCTCAGACCAAGGCACGGTTCCGCTGGCGGCTCGCCTCTTCGCGAAGTCCGGTCCGTGCTAGCGTTTCGTCATGAGGGCCTCACGACGGTTGGTCGTCGCTGGCATGCGCTGTTCATCAATCTTGATGGCAGCATGCGCCGACCCCACCTCGGAGGTGCCTGCAGAACCGTCCGTCGCCGCACATCCCAGTCCGCCGAGCCCGACTGTCGCTTCTTCCGTCTCCACCACTCGCTCCGGCTCAGACGACGTGCGCCTTCTCCGTGAGCTCGATGCAGCCCCGACCTTCGCGGCGGCGGTCGAAGTCCTGCGCACACGCTTCGGCGATGAGCATTACGAGCGACGGTACGCGGCGCTGAACATTTCGAACCCTGACGGCGCTGAGCTGCTGCGAAGATGGACCGAGTCGCACGAGATCGATCCGACCATCGTTCAGAATCCCGACTTCGGAGCACCTGGGGGACTATGGGAATGGCATCTCGGGAAGATTGGATGCGTCACCGTCAAGAACTTCGCACAGGATGGGCAGGCCGGAAAGCTCGCGATCATCAAGGCGCCGAACCCGGCGCCTCGCGGACCCATGAACACCTTGCCCGGATACACGCTCTACGCATACGGCACGATCCCAACCCCGGGACCAGCTGCGCGCTTCTGCGGCGTGTACACCGGAACCATCACGACCGACCAAGGCCAGTCATGGGCCCTCGTCGGCGTCTTCGACACGCGGGCAAGTCGTCGCTTTCCCTAGAGAAGGGACGCCTCGTCGACACGGCGCTCGATTCGCGGCTGCGCTCGCGCTGGCGAGTTGACGCCTGATACGTTGCGTAGGTCTCTGGAGCGACTTGCATGGTTCGTCGAAAACAAGCGGTCCCGGAATCGTCCGAGCCGTTTCTTCGTGCGATTCGAACGGTCCCCGGTGCGGTTGTGCCGGGAGAGTTTCCGTTCAACGTTCCGTCGCTCTCGGGCGGCGTGGATCTCGAGCTCACGAAGAAGGTCTCGTTCTTCGTTGGTGAAAATGGGAGCGGCAAGTCGACCTTGCTCGAGGCAGTAGCCGTTGCCTGTGGGTTCAGCCTCCAAGGTGGCACCCGTGATCATCGTGGCTTGTCCGGCGGCGAAGACTCCAAGCTTGCTGCGGCACTTCGCTTGTCGTGGCTGCCGAAGATCACCGACGGCTTCTTCATGCGCGCGGAGAGCTTCTTCGACTTCGCGAGCTACATCGACACCGTAGGTGACCAGAGCCTCTACGGCGGTGATGCTCCTCTGCTCCAGCAGTCGCATGGCGAATCCTTCCTTTCGCTCTTTCGGAACCGTTGGCGGCACGGCATCTTCATCTTGGATGAGCCAGAGGCCGCACTGTCTCCGCAGAGGCAACTCGCGTTTCTTAGAATCCTGCGCGACCTCGAGCGGACACAACGGACTCAGTTTCTCATCGCGACGCACTCGCCCATCTTGCTCTTGTACCCTGGGGCCGAAGTCTTCTCGCTCGATGCGAATGGAATACAAGTCGTCGACCCGCGGCAGACCGAGCACGTCATGCTCACGCGGGATTTCCTCGGCGACCCAGACAAGTACTTCCGTTCGCTCTTCGCGGACCCACCGGATGAAGAGGAGCGCTGACCTGGCGTTGCGACGGGCGACTGCTTTGCGCTGACTGTTCGATGGTCAGCTCCGCCTCGCGTTCTCGACCGCGGGGAAGCCCTCATCGCTGCAGGCGAGAGCGGCTACGGCCGTCGTCTTTCAGGAAGTCGATCAGAGCTTTGAGCTTCGGCGCCAGGTTCAACTTGGTCGGGTAGTAGAGGAAGTAGCCTGGAATCTTCGGGCAATATGGTTCGAGGACGCGCACGAGTCGCTTCTCGGCGACGAGGTCGCTCACCATGTCCTCGAAGACGTACGCCACGCCAACCCCCGCGAGCGCGGCGTCGACCAATACCGAGCCGTCATTGGTGACGACGCGTCCGCCGACGGCAAGCTCGAGGTCTTTCTCGCCGTCGACGAACCTCCACCGAGCAACGGCGCCGCTCGACATGCGCAAGCCGATGCATTCGTGGTTTTGCAGGTCGCGAGGGTGGGTTGGTCTGCCGCTCTTTGCGAAGTACGACGGGGAGCCGACGGCCACGAGACGCTGGTCGGGGCTGACGCGGACCGCGATCATCTCGCGGTCGAGGCTGTGGCCGAGCCGGATGCCAGCGTCGAAGCCCTCCGCCACGATGTTCGAGAGCGCTTCCTCCAAACAGATCTCGAGCCGGATGTCGGGATAGGCCGCGAGGAAGCGAGCGAGCTTCGGCTTGATGACGTCGACGTAGCCGGTTCGCAGCATCGTGAGCCGCAACAATCCCGACGGCCGGCCGCGCATCGCGGCGAGCGACTCGAACGCGACGTCGACCGCATGAAACGCCGGCTTGAGCTGCGCGATGAAGTGCTCCCCCGCCTCCGTCAGGCCGACGTTTCGCGTCGTCCGCTGGAGGAGCCGAACGCCGACACGCTCTTCGAGCGCGCGAACGATCTGGCTCACGGCCGACGGCGTTACGCCGAGGTCGGCGGCAGCAGCCCGAAAGCTGCGCTTCTCCGCCACGCAAAGGAGGGCCCGCAGCCCGGATAGGTCGTCGCGCATTGTTCAGTTGGGCTACGTATAGCATGCATGATTCAGCGTCTTTTCATTGCCTATGTCGAACCTTAGGTTCTCGGCATGAAAAACGAGCTGCACATCACGTTGGAACGGTACTTCACCGCGACAAACAGGCACGACGTCGGCGGCATGACCGCGGACCTCGCGGAGGACGCGGTGGTGAAGGACGAAGGTCGGGAGTACCGCGGTGTTCCCGCCATCCGCGAGTGGACCGAGGAGACTCTCCGGAAGTACAAGCCGCAGGTCGAGCCGAAGAAGGTCACGCGCGAGGCTGGCTGCACCGCCGTGAGCGTGGACGTCTCCGGCGACTTCCCCGGCAGCCCGGTCACGCTGACCTATCGCTTCACGCTCGACGGCGAGGCGATCTCGCGCCTGGAGATCGCCTGATGCTCCGCCCATTCGGTGACGAGCTCAGCGGAAAGGTCGTCGTGGTCACGGGCGGCAGCCAGGGCATCGGCGCAGCCATCGTCGCGCGGCTCACGGCGGCCGGGGCAAAGGTCGCGACAACGGCCCGCTCCAGTCGACCGAGCGACGACCCTTCGGATCTCTTCGTCCAGGCCGACGCCACCACTGCCGACGGCATTCGCGCCGTCTCCGGGGCCGTGCTCGACCGCTATGGCCGCGTCGACATCATGGTGCACAACGTCGGCGGCTCATCCGCACCGGCCGGCGGTTTCGCCGTGCTCGAAGACGCGGTGTGGCAGCGAGAGCTCGATCTGAACTTCCTGTCCGCGGTGCGTCTCGACCGCGCGCTGCTCCCAGCCATGCTCGCGCAGCGATCCGGCGTGATCATCCACGTCACGTCCATCCAGCGCACGCTCCCGCTGTATCAGGCGACGCTCGCCTATGCCGCGGCGAAGGCCGCGCTCACGACCTACAGCAAGGGCCTGGCGAAGGAAGTGGGCCCGAAGGGTGTCCGCGTGATGGCCGTCGCGCCGGGGTACACGGAGACCGCCAACACCCTCCCCTTCATTCAACGATTGGCGGCCGCGAGCGGCGTCGATGAGAGCGCCGCGCGGCAGTCGATCATGGACGCGCTCGGCGGCATCCCCATCGGGCGACCGAACACCCCGGAAGAGGTCGCCGAGCTCATCGCGTTCCTCGTGTCGGACCGCGCCGCCTCGATCCACGGCACCGAGTACGTCATCGATGGAGGGACCATCCCGACGATCTGATGCCGATGCCGTCCGGAGATGGTAAGAGCAAGCCTTGACGCGAGCGGAAGACCAGCCCGGGCACGTGGTCGCGGTGTTCGGCTCGTCGGGCACAGCGGGCGCGGGTGCTGTCGAGGCTTGCCTCGCCGATCCGCGCGTGTCGGAGGTGCGAGCCGTCACGAGGCGGCCGCTAGCCCTGTCGCACGCGAAGCTCCGCGAGATCACCTGCTCGGACTTCGGCGACCTCACCGCCATCGCTCACCACCTCGCGGGTGTGGAGAGCTGCCTGTTCTGCCTCGGCACCTCCGTGAGGAACGTGAAGGGCGAGGACGAGTACCGCACCATTCATGTGACGTACGCGCTGGCCGCGGCGCGGTCGCTGCTCGCGCAGAGCCCCGAGGCGAGCTTTCTCTACGTCTCGGGCGGCGGCACGAACCGCAACTCGCGCTGGATGTGGGCGCGGGTGAAGGCCGAGGCGGAAGATCGTTTGGCTGAGCTCGGGCTTTCGCGTCACGCCAACGTCCGTCCGGGTGGCATTCTGCCGACGACCCCGACGGGCGCCAGCCGTTGGGTCCTGGCCCCGCTGCTCCGGGTCATCCCCCCTCTGGGGATACGCGCGTTCGATCTCGGTCGCGCCATGCTTCGGCTCGGCTTGGATCGGAGCTGGCGCGGCAGCCGCACGCTCGAGAACAAGGACTTGAGGGCGCTCCTCCGCGAGGGCGAACGCTAGAGTGAACCCTCCAACCCAGCCTGACCGGACGAGACTGACGATGGTCGACAGGTGCTCTCATCCGTGCTCTTCCCGACCACAACCGTTCGATGCATAACCCCCCCGACGGCTGCGGTGAGCAGCTGGTCGCAGGGAACAAGCCGCGGCACTCGCGGGTTGCCCGGGCAGACCAATGCCTCCCTCCGTTGAGCTCGTTCGCGGCGACCTGCTCGATCAGCGAGTCGACGCGATCGTCAACGCGTGGAATCGAAACATCATCCCGTGGTGGCTTCTCATCCCGCAGGGTGTATCGGGCGCCATCAAGAAGCGTGGGGGGTTCGAGCCGTTTCGTGAGCTGGCCCGGCACGGGCCGATTCCCCTCGGGGGCGCGGTGCTCACGGGGCCGGGCAAGTTGCCCTACATGGGGATCATTCATGTCGCCGGCATCGACATGCTCTGGCGCTCGTCCGAGGGGTCCATCCGAAGCTGCGTGACCAACGCTTCACGCATTGCCGAGCGAGCGGCGTTCGGCTCGATTGCCATCCCGCTCATTGGCGCGGGCACCGGGGGCGGAAACGAGGACGCCGTGCAGGCGATCATCGAGAGCGAGCTCGCCGCGACCTCGTTTCGGGGGCACGTCGTGGTCGTGCGGTACGCGCCTCCGAGCTGAGGCGCGGACAGCGTACGCAACTTGCCCCACGTTTCGTCGTGCTGTCATCTCGAGCCGCCGCACCCCGCCAAGCGCTGGTAGTAGTCGAACAGCGGCGCCTTCCTGCCGCGGTCCGGGCCGAGGAGGTTATCGACTCCGAACAGGAGCTGCTCGCCATAGAGGACAACCAGCGCGTCGATTGCCCCATCTGAGGTGCCGACCAAGCAGTGGATCTGCGGAAAGCTCAACACACCGATCTGGTGATTGATGCGTTCAAAACGACGACCACGAAGGAGAAAGAAGTCGCGCGCAAAGTCCACCGACCCCGGACTCGTTTCGAGCTCTTTGGCCGTCGGCTTTCGAGCTCGTTCACCCACGACACGACCATCCTCGAGCACATGCAGATCCAGCGGCAGCTCGCCCACCAGCCGAAACGGCGAGGGTGCGAGCGGCGAGGCGCGCTCAATGGCGCTCGGCGAGCGCTTGCTGGGCTCTGCGGAAACGGAAGCCGCGGATGCCCGTTCGCGCGACGCTGGGCCGAGCCCCGGGGCGCACCCACAGAGCCACGAGGCGACGAGCGCAGCGAGCGGAGCAGCGATCTTTGATAGCTTCATCGTTCAGTCCGTGCGTCGTTTCGCAAGCGAATCACGGCACCTGTGCTCTCACCATGACGCAAAGTACGGCGGCGGGTTGAAGCCAGAAGGATTGTCCTTCACCCTGTCCTGGAGCCGGCGGCTGACGCCCGATTTTGATGCGATCGCCTCGAAGCCCGTGGTGGATTCCGGCTCAACAACTTCGAACGGTATGGTCTTACCGTCCTTCGTCACCGTCTTCGCCTTCTTTCGCCAAGGGAGACGAACCTTTCCGTCGCTATTGCTCGCGAGCAGCATGAATGTAGTACAACAGTCGGCGTCATCCTTATCTGCCCCACTCTCAACCGCGATTCTGTGGCGTCAACCGCCCGGCAAACGTCGCCAATGGTAAGCAGATCGGCTCCAAGATCGCCGACATCATCGACCGGGCGAGGCCCAAGTCTGCCCCACGAGCGACTCGGGCAGCACCTCGGCCTGCGCCGCAGCCTGCTCGAAAGTGACAACCGGGCCGCGCCTGCCATCGTACTTGGTGCTCGTTCCTACGTCCCATAGCTCAGTCTGCCCCTGCGCCCCGAACCCGCCTGAAAGGTCCAGCGCCCGGACGACGTGGTTCTTGACCGAGTCGTCGTCACGCCGCCACACGTTGCGCCCCACTCGCGTGGGCGGCTTCTTTTTCATGTCCCAAACATCGAGCACGACAGGGCAGCGCCAATGGTTCGCGAGCCAGTGGTCCTCGCGGCGCGCGTAGCGGCGTTGTACACGCCACTGATCGGCCCCGGATACTTGTGCTTGCCGGTCGCGACCTGGGTGAGCTTGTCGGCGTACTCGGTCGCGGTCGACGCGGGATCCTCCTTCGCGACGTGGTTCATGCTCGCGTAGATCTGGAACTCGCGGAGCGCGAGCTCGGTGTCCATCTCGAACTTCCCGTTCGCGCTCTTGTCCAGCGCGATCCCCACGGCCCGCAGATCCCGCTGCAGCTCGGCCACAGGCGCCGACGTCGCGACCGAAGCGAGCTGGCCTCCCGGGATGACTGCCTTGGGCATCGGCCGCACGGTGCCGCCCCACTTCCGCTCGGCGTCATTGTCGTTGAGCTGCAGATCGTAGTCATGCGTGCTCATCGTGCGGCCTCTGAGCCGGCTGCAGCGGTGCCACCCTCCCGCACGGACCAAAGGTCGCGGTGCAAACCCACTGGCCCGTCACTATCCCGCTCGACCACGAGGAGGGCCTCTCCCGAAGGCAAGGGCATGATCTGCGTCACGCGTTGGGACTCGAACCGCGTCGGCGAGTGCACGGAAAGCCACTGCGAATCGCCCCGCGTGTGTCCGCGCCAGATCCAAGGCTCGTAGCAGGAACCCTCAACGATCCAAACGGCACCGTCAGCGCCGACGCTCAGCAGCTCGGGGGTGCAGCCGCCACGCTCAGACTTCGGCCAACGCCTTGACACCCTCCAGCCGCTCGGACTGCGATGCCAGAGCTGGGACTCCGACCCCTGTGAGCTCGACTCGATCACCAGCCAAAGCCCGCCGCTCGGCTCAAGCGCGATCAGCGGAGGATGGCGATGGTAAAGCTCACCACCGAGTAGCTTCCCTTCGGGGCGCTCGACGACAGGCAGACTCTGCCCCGGTGACCAGAGCCACAAGGCGGCTATCGAGCCCGATTCTGTTGCCCAAACGAGCGTCGCCCAGCCAGACCGGTTCGACTCGAAGGCGACCGGGAACGCGCCCTCAGGTGGGGACGGGAGCGTTGGCGATGCTGTGCCCGGAGCCGCGCCCATGAGCTCGAGTTGGGGCTCGCAGCTCACCCGAAGCCAGAGGGCGAGCACGCCTTGCCCCAACCATTCACCGCCGCCGATGAGATCGCCGGATGCTCGCTCCCATCGGATGGTCTCCTGCTCCAAGTTGCATGCAGAACGGTCGGCCGCGGGCACTTCACCGTCTGCGTTGCGCATCCGCTTCGGCCGAAGGGGGCGCGACTCTCCGCGTCGGCATTCCTCCAGCACTGCGCCGCCGGCCGCGTCGCCGAGCAATCGTGCTCGACCAGCCTCCACGTGATGTACGTCTTGCGGGAGATCGGGCCAGCAGCCGGTGGTGATTCGCTGGAGGTCCCGCAGCAAGAGCGCGTTGTCGGGCCACTTCCCGATGACGCGGGCGATGGTGCCTCGCCACGGCGAGCTGAAGGATTCGAGCGAGGGGTCGGAATCCGGCCAGCTCGGCTCGGGGAGGCCGAGCTCGCAGCTCCGAGGCGCGCCCAGGTCGCTCGCGCGCTGCGGGGCGAAGAGCTCACATCCCGCGGTGCATTCGCGAAAGAGGAGGCCGGCCTCGGGAATGAGGTAATGGCCGAGGTAGGCGGGCTGGGATACGAACGTACCGTCCTTGAAATGGGCGCCGAGGCCGTACCCCTTCCAAGGCTTCGCCTCTTCGCAGGGGGACTCGGCGGGTGCCAGTCTGATCGGCCCGGCGCTCTCGACAGTGGAATGCGGACTCGGAAGCTCCACGGGGACCGTGCTGCCTCCACCACAAGCCGCAGCCCACGCGACGAGTACAGCCAGCAATGGTGATGTGGGTCGAATGGTCATCAGCTCCCTCAATGACCGTGCAGCTTCATGAGCGTGAGTACGGTCAGAGGATCGAGCTTGCGGGTGACGGGCAGCCGTCGATCGACTTGGAATCTGCCGATCGCTAGCTCGAGCTCTTCATCGATCGTCTCGACGGGCGCGCCCCGATAGTAGGCGAGGTTCGAGAGTCGGATGGACGCGCCGAGCGGTAGGTTCGCAGGCGGGAGCACCTCGATGTCGATGCTCCAGTGCAGGCGAGGCCCCGTCGGGAAGTCGCCCTCCGGCCAGACGTCGAGCTTGCCCTGCGAGGCCTCCTCCAGCACCTCGACCGCCAGCACGCCGTCGTCTCCCGTCGTGCCTTCAAACCTCTCGCTGGCGACGGTCAAGACGTACGGCTTGGCGCGCATCGGCTCGCGGTAGCCGTCGAGAACCCGCAACTGGAGCGGCTTGCGCTTGGCCTCTTTGGGTGTGACCAAACGCTTCGGATCGCGCTCCTCAATGCTGACGCCCCCGCCTTCACCACCGCAGTTGAGCTTGACGAGCGAGCCATCGAGCTTCGCCTCGCCGTCGAGCACGAGGGTCGCACCTTTGCCGTCCACCACAACCTTGCCGCCGCTGAGCGTGGCAGACCCAGCGAGGCCGAGGCCGGCCCCGCCGCCCGTGAGCAGAGTCGTCTCCCCGGTGAGGACCGCACCCTTCGTCAGCGAGAGGCGTGACGTCTCGCCGAAAACATGGACCGACTTGGCGGCGATCTCGATCTCGTCGGTCGCGACGATCTGGGGGCCGCTCGACTGCATGCTCGCGAGCTTCGTCGCGATGGTGCGGATGTCCTTTCCTCGAAGCCGAATGCCGTCGGGCGTCAGCTCGATCGAGCTGTCACCGCACTCGAGGAGGATCGCCTGATCGGACCGGAGACGCACCGCGCCCGCGGCGGCGACGAGGTAGTCGCCGAAGGCAAACACCTCCCCGTCGCTCGGACGGTCGACCGTCCCAATGTGACGGATCGCGCTCCCCTCTACAGCCTCGGACAAGACACCCTGAACGTGCAACGACGCGTCGGCGCCGACCGCCGTGGCGAGCTCTCCGGCAACGTGGAGATCGCGGTTGCCACGCACCTGCGCGCGAGAGCTCCCCGCGATCGTTTCTCGATGATCGGCGTCGGTCTGGACCGAGTGGTCGCCGGCCACAAAGAGCGTGCGCGGGCCCATGACGGAGACCGACTGCGCTCGCTCGATAGTGGTGGACTGCGTGCCCCCGACCCGAATGCGCTGGTCGCGCCCGATGTCGGTCGAGTGATCGAGGTTCACCATCTCGTCGAGATTCCGCTCCGCGTGCAATCGAATCTGCTCGCGCCCCTTCGCGTCCTCGAACGACAGCTCATTGTAGCCATCGCCCCCCGGCGTGCTTCGTGTCTTCAGGCCGCTGCGCGTGATCTCGGCGGGGATGGAGAACGGGGGCGGAGCGGTGCCGTTGTACACGCAACCCGTGACCATGGGCCGGTCGAGATCTTCGATCTCGAGGGAGAAGCCTCGGCTCGTGCCCGTACCCATCGCTCAGTCTCCAACGAGAACCATCGCCGCGCCGGCGACGATGACGCCACCGTGCGCCGTCGGGTCGCCGACCCGCACGGCCGGCTTGCCAGAGAAGAGGACCGTCGCCGACGTGGGGATCGCGACGTTGGGCGGTCCCACGCAAGCGCACTGATCCCCGGAGACGCAGCCGGGCTGGTGTTCGAGAAGGACGGTCGGGGCGCCGGGGCCGACCACGACCCCGCCAACGTGGGGCGACGGCTGCTGCTGGGGACAATTGTGAGCGTCACCAACGCGGACACCGGGCTTCATTGGTAGCAGGCTACCTGATCCATCGCCGAGGGCCGAGCTGCTCGCGCTCTCGTTGCTCGTGGGCGTGCGCCGAGGACGCGCCGAAGCACGAGTGGTCGATGGCGTGGTGTACGCGAGGTCGCGCGGCACACCCGAACAGGGTCGGCTCGCGGCGAGCGCCACAAACACAGTCCACGGCATCCCGCTTGCGGTCGACAGCGTCCATCGATAGAGGCACTTGTGCTCGTCCCCTTCGTCTACAAGGTCCACGCGACCCTCGACGGCACGGTGTACGTCAGCGACGGCGCTCTCCTCGTCCGCGCCGATCGCGTGGCGCCGCAGCAGGATCCGGCCGGTGTTCGCGAGATCGCGCCCGATGCCATCCGCAAGCTCCTCGCTCGCACCGGCGGGCGGCCGGTCGCGCTCTCTGCGCTCACGCCCAGCCGCGTCGTCGCGGGCGGCTTCCGTGCGCCCGACGAGACCGCGTTCGGCGGGCGATACATCGAGCTCCTGCGCGCGCTCGGCCCCGTCGATCTGGTGACCGACGGGCCTCAGGCCCACGCCTTGGTGCGCGATCGGGGCGTCGTGATCGGGGCCCTCATGCCGGTCGCGGCCGCGCCGGAGCTCGGGTCGTCGACCGCGTCGCCGCGGCCGGCCGCGCCGACCTACCCCCAGATCGATTCGTTTTATGCGCTCCAGAGCATGCACCTCCTCGGCGAGTTCGATGGAGGAACGTGGGCGCGGCACATCGGTAGGGTGTTCGGCCGCGATTTCACCGGACCGCTGACCGAGAGCCACGTCCACGAGCTGCTCTTCCGTGCGCGCCGGGAGGACGGCGACCTCGAGCACACGCAGGGCCACAGCGCTCGCCTCGAAGGCATCTTCCTCGCGCGTGAGCTCGAGGCGGACGAGCCGGCGCGTGTGGTCGAGTCCGTGCGCAAGCTCGCGGCGCAGTACGACGTGACCGACGTCACCATCGAAGATCCCCACGAGCTCGACTCGATCTTCGTCGCGCTCGGCCGCGCGTTCAGCCGCGCGAAGCGAAAGGAGCGCGTGTTCAAGGTCGGGGACGCAGCGCCGTTCCTCCTCATTCGCGAAGCGCTCCGTGCGGTCCCACCGCTGTCGCCGGTCCGTGCCTACGATCCCGCCGGCGATCCGTCAGCGCCCCCGCCACCCGGCGGTGTCACCCCGGGAGCTGGCGTCGCTACCACCAGCGCGCCTGCCGCCGCGAGCGGCTCCGCGTGCCCGATCTGCGACCACAAGGTCTCGCCCGCGGCGGAGTTCTGCCCCGCGTGTCGCGTCGGTCTCGCCCGCACGCCAGGCGGAAAGCTCGAAGCGCGCCCGCCGGATCTGAAGCGCGGCGCTCCCATCGTCGCGTGGGACTTTCGCGCTGCGCCGCCTCCCGGGTGCAGCGCGCGATCCATGACCTGGGGTCCGAGCGACAATCCAACCGGCACGCTCGCCCCTCACCCCGACGGCGTTCTCTACGAGGGCCGCGCCCCGAGAACGGCCACGCTCCGCGAGCCGCTCCTTCGACTGAGGAGCGGATGCGTGCGCTTCGCATTCACGACGATGTCGGGCGGAGCTCGCGTCGGGCTGGCCGTCCGCGACGAGCCGATCGGCGCCGCGTCGGTGGGGTACGTCCTCGACCTGGTCCCGTCGACCGGCACCCTCTTCTTCGCGCGCCTCGTCACGTCGCCCACGACGAGCGCCCAGATCGTCCTCGTCTCGCGCACGGTCCAGGCTCCCTACCTGCGACCGATGGGCGAGCCCAACGAGCTCGAGGTACGGATGGATGGCGGCTGGCTCATCGCTCACCTCAATGGCGCGGCCGCGCTCCGGACGTACGATCCCGCCTACGGCATCGGCGCGGTCGGCCTGCGCGTCGGCACAGATCCCGACGCAGGCGAGCCACCCTCACGCATCGTCTTGCGACAGGCGAGCGTGCACGCGCTGGAGGCGTCGCGATGAGCTTCGAAGCTCGGGTCCTCGACTGCGCCAATTGCGGCGCGCCGACCGCGTTCCTCGCTGCGATGTGTGCCTATTGTCGTTCGCCCCTCACGTGGCACGACGTCCCCACCCTGCGGCGGGGCGCTCCCATCCTCGAAGTCGACTTCTCCCGCGGTGAGACGCTGCCGGGCATGCATGCCGTCGTCGGCCTCGAGAAGCGACCGGGTCAGGGCGTCGTCATCCCCATCCCCGCCCATCGGCAGGTCTTCCTCCCGGGAGGCGCCGCGCGGCGAGACGTCGCGCTCCGCGTCGAAGCCACCGCGCTCGTCCCCGGCGTCGGCTTCGGCCTCGAGATGCGCGTCACGAGCGCCGGCAAAGGCCGCGCCTCCTACGCGGTCAAGATCCTCCCCTGGCTACGCGCGTTCCGGCTCGATCGCCTCCTCAGCCTCCAGACCGAAGCATTCGTCGAGACACTGCGGGCCCCCGAGACCGTCCCCCAGATCGGCGGTCCCGGCGAGCCCGTCGTCCTCGAAGCCCGCTGCGCCGACAGCATCCTCTCCATCCACGTCGGCGGCGTCCACCTCGGCACCTTCGTCGACGCCCGCTACGGCTTCGGCGCCTACGGCGTCACCGTCAACGGCTTCGAACACGCCGGCGGCGTCCTCTTCAAGAGCTTCGGCCTCTACGAGGTCGCCTAGCCCCTCGAGCCTGAGCCGAACGCGAGCCGGCCGGGTCGAGAGCGCGAGCGGAGCGGTCGGGCGTACTCGGAGGGCCCACCAGTGATCGGGATCGCGCAGATTGAATCTATCTTCCCATTCCTGATCGCTCCCCCCGCCCCGGCCGCTCGTTCGCGGCCACGGGGACACGACTCGAGGCTCGCCTCGGCTCATGGGCGGGCGAGGTTCGGCGTCGGGGCGCGCACACCACCATCGCTTCCTTGCATGTAAGGTGGATTCTGCGAACCACCATGGCTGAACGCTACCTGTTTCGATTCGGATACAGCTGGCCCGCCGCCATCGAGCATGTCGAGCGGCATCCGGACGATGACCTCGACGAAGACTCGGCGATGGTCTTCGTCGTTGCGCTCTCGGTAGAGGACGCCATCGAGCTCGGGTCGGCGTTCGCGGAGGAGCTCGTTCGGAAGCTGTTTGGTCCCGACGCTTATTCCTGGCGCCAGCTCGCGTTCGCTCACTGGATCGAATCCGACCCGGAGATCATCAGACAAGCCGAGGCAGACACACCTGTTGTCTGCTCGCCTGAATCCTTGGTTGCTGTGGCAGAGTCGATGTCGAGACGATGGCGAGCGACGTAGCGTTGGCGGGAAAGCGATACACGGAGCCTGTCCGCTCGCCCCCGTTGACGACCCGACCCGCAAGGAGGACCCTGCATGGGACGATGATCTCGATCCGCTCCACATCGATGAGCGCGCCCTTGCTTGTCGCGATCGGCTGCGCGTCCGGCTCTTCCTCCGGACCTGCTTCCGATGGCAGATCTGTCAGTTTACCTGGCCCGAGCTCTCACGCGGAGGGCCGAGGCGGTCCTCCTGGCGGGGAGGATTCGAAGGCGGACGGCTCCAGCGCGTGCCCGGCCACCTACGACACGCAGCCACCGGATTGCAGCCAACCCGTGCAGTCCTGCGTGCGCCAGAACGGGGACGTGTGTATGTGCCGTCAGCCCATCTCGTGCGGGGGCGCTGCGCCGCCGCCCATGCCGGACAGGTGGACTTGCGAGTCGCCCGTGCGATGTCCACCGGTGGGCTCGGCGTGCAAGGAGCAGGGCGCCGTCTGCAGCACCGCGCCCTGTTCGTGGATGGGCGGCAACCGGTGCGAAAACGGCGTCTGGACGGAGCTCCCGCCCGGTCCAGCGCCGCCCTGATTCGCGCCGCTGGCCCGCATGCTATGAGCCTCGGATGAAGCTCCATCCGGGTCGGTCCTTCCTCTTCGGCTGCGCGCTCGCGTGGCTCGGCTCGGGTTGCAGCGGGACACCCGCGCCCGAGCCTGCGCCGCCGGGAGACGCCCCGCCGGCGCCCACGGCCGGGGTGGACGTTCCGCCCGCCGCCGATCGCGAGGAGATGTCGGCGACCGATTGCGAGGCGAAGGGTGGTTCGGTCGTCGGCGACATCGGCGACGGCGCGGTGCACCGGCCCGACTACAAGTGCCCGAGCGGCTCGCCGCCGATCGGCCGCGTCCCGTCGGGGATCGAGGGCTCGGTGTGCTGCAAGTGATGTACGGCTGAGCTCGCCCTCGCGAGCCAATGCATCGAGACCCGCGTTCTCTGGGCGAAGTTCGCGCCCTCGGACGACGGGAAGGCGCATCGATTCGACGCCGACTTGAAGCTCTCGCCCACGGTGCCGCAGCCGCGCTCGGGGGCTGGGCGCGCTCGGGGGCGCATCCCGCCACCCGCGACGGGGAGCTCGAAGGGTACAGCCGCGCCCGGCTTCGACGCCGGCGTGGTGAGTGTGTACACAAGCGCCGCGCACCACGCGAACGTCGGAGCCTTCCAGCGCCCACCACCGATCAGGATCGCGCAGATTGAATCTATCTTCCCGATCCTGATCGCGGTTTCGACGCCCGCGAGCCTCCCCACGCCACTCCTTCGACCAGGCTTCGCACACTTACGAAGCCGCCATCCTCTCGAGGACTCTGCGAGGCCCCCAAACCGCGATCAGGATCGCGCAGATTGAATCAATTCGCCGCATCCTGATCGCTCCCCCCGCCCCTACCGCTCGTTCGCGGCCACGGGGACGCCGAGGGTCGCCTCAGCTCATGGGCGTGCGGGTCCGCGTCGGAGGGGCGAGTCGGAGGCGAAGCCCCAGGCGGGCGCGTGGATGAAGCGACCGGCCTCGCCGTATTCAATGGGCTCCGTGGGGGGCTCGAAGAACCAGGAGGGGAACGAGCACCAGGAGACTGTGGCGTAAGAGAAGGTAGCGGTGTACTCCGCCTGCGATCCTGATCGCACGCGCGCCCGCGAGCGACCCCTGGGCGAACCTCGGGTCGTGTACCCAAGCTGTCCGGCGAGTGGCACCCAGTGGAGCTCTCGACTGGCTCGATGCATCGACCGACGGCATGTAGTCTGAAGCGAGCTGGCTACGTGAACGTGAGCCGCATGAACAGTGACCCCACCTTGCTCACGAGAGGACCAATACAATGGCCAATTCCATCGGCACCTGCCTCTGGTTCCGCGACGGTCGGGGTCGTGAGGCCGCAGAGCTCTACTGCTCCCTGATCCCGGGAAGCCGGGTCGAGGCGACCTACGACATCTCTGGGGACGGCACGTCCTGGCTGATCGACTTCACCCTGGGCGGGGTTCCCTATCAGATACTCGATGCCGGACCGATGTTCACGCTGACCGAGGCCGTGTCGATCTCGGTCGAGACTGACGATCAGGCAGAGACCGACAGGCTCTGGGCTGCGCTGATCGCAGACGGCGGCCAGGAAAGCCGATGCGGCTGGCTGAAGGACCGCTACGGGGTGTCGTGGCAGGTCTTCCCGAGGCGGCTCACGGAGCTCACCTTGAAAGCTGACAGAGCTGTGGCTGCCAAGGCAATCGCGGCGATGATGAAGCAGAACAAGATCGACATCGCCGAGATCGAGGCGGCGGTTCGCGGTTAGCCAATCGTCGGCGCGCTCGCCAGAAGCCCAGGGGCGCCCTTGCCACTCGCCGGACAGCGCGATGACAGGGCTCGATGGGCGCGCCGAGGAGCGCCGCTGCGCTCGCCCCCGTTGACGTCCCGACCCGCAAGGAGGAGCCGGCTTGGGATGATGATCTCGATCCGCTCCGCATGGATGAGCGCGCCTTTGCTTCTGGCGATCGGCTGCGCGTCCGGTACGCCCGCGCCCGAGCCAGCTCCGCCAGGAGACGCCCCGCCGGCGCCCACGGCGGGGGTGGACGTTCCGCCGATCGCGAGAAAATGTCGGCAACCGATTGCGAGGCGAAGGGTGGTTCGGTCGTCGGCGACATCGGCGACGGCGCGGTGCACCGGCCCAACTACAAGTGCCCGAGCGGCTCGCCGCCGATCGGCCGCGTCCCGTCGGGGATCGAGGGCTCGGTGTGCTGCAAGTGATGTACGGCTGGGCTCGCCCTCGCGAGCCAATGCATCGAGACCCGCGTTCTCTGGGCGAAGCTCGCGCGCTCGGACGACGGGAAGGCGCATCGATTCGACGCCGAGTTGAGGCTCTCGCCCGCGGTGCCGTAGCCGCGCTTCCCGTCCCTATCGCGCGGGCGATTCGTGCTACCAAGGAGGGCCATGGAGTCATCCGCGTACCGACGGCCTGCCGCACCGGCGCCCAACGACCCCGAGCCTTCCGTGGGCCCACGCCTCGGTGACCAACGGTCGATTCACAAGGCACCTCCGCTGCAGCGTTGGCCGCGCCCGTCGTGCTGACGGTGCTTGGTGCTGGCGTCGGTACGCTTCTTGGTGTGCCGGCGGCCCTGTGTGTAGCTGCGGCGCTGGCTATCCTGGGCCTCGCGGGATGGAGGGCGGTGCTCGACCGTGGCCTGACGGTGGTTCTGCGCTCGCAAGGGGTCGAGATTTCCAGGGGCGAGAAGCGTGACGCCTTCGCATTCGATGATGTCGATGAGGTCTGGCTCGAGCTGAGCGCGCTCCATCCGCAGGCCGGCGCCCCACTCCGAGCGCTACGGGTTGTCGAGTTTGGCGGCGCCGTGCATCGGGTTCCGACCGCGGTAAGGGAGAGCCAAGCTCTGGTCGCGTCGATCCTTCGCGCGATTCAGGGACCTCTTCTTGTCGATGCACGAAAGGCCCTCCAGAGTGGTGTGGAGCTAAACTTCGGCTTCGTCCGCGTTACCCGGGATGCGGTCGTCGTAAACGGCGTTGCCCGCTCGTGGAATGAAGTCCGGAGGGTTGTGGTCTCCCACGGCCGGGCGCACCTCTACGGTCGCGCGCCGCTCATCGCCTGGCGAACGATCTCTCTTGGCCGCGTGCCGAATGCGCCCGTGCTCCTGGGCATCATTGCGCAGTGCGCTTCGAACACGCGAATCGATGACATGCTCATGCTCCCGGACTACTCGGACGGATCGCCCGCCCGGCCGACGGCCAATGAACGCAGAGCGGCGCTTCGGACGATCGCGGTGGGTGCAGCCGTCGGCCTCTTGGCGCTGGTGGTGGCGCTGGCGACGTACTCTCGAGGAAGCGGCTTTCGCGTGGTCGCTTTTGGCACCATGGTGTGGAGTGGCGTGCGTGTCGTTCAAGGCGTGAGTGTCCTCCTCCGAAGCTCCCCACGCCGGTGAGTCTGCCGGCTGCGCTGGTCACACACCCCCTACCCCTCCAGGTCCGCGCAGAACTGCCGCGCCATCACTCGAACGTCGGCACGCCTTCCGGGCGCTTGCCAGCGATCACGATCGCGCAGATTGATTCAATCCTCTCCAACCTGATCGCGGTTTCGACGTCCGCAAGCCTCCCCACGCCGAGCCCCTGACCGGGTTTCGCATACTTACGCCACTGTTAGCCTCTCGAGGGCCCCGCGAAGCCCCCGAACCGCGATCAGGATCGCGCAGATTGAATCAATCCTCCCCATCCTGATCGCTCCCGCCGCCCCTGCCGCTCGTTCGCGGCTACGGGGACGCCGAGGGTCGCGAGGGAGTCGTGCTGGGGAGCCTGATGCTGGGCCATGCTGGAGTTTCGGCCATTGTGTCAGCGCTGCGCTCGCGACCTGCCTCCGACTCCCGTCGCACAGATGGTCATTGCCCGACCGATCATCCGCTCGTATCCTCCTCACACCATCGAGGGGAGGGGACGACATGGTCCGAGTTGCATCGTTCAACGTCGAGAACCTGTTCGAGCGGCCGAAGGCGCTCGCAAGCGACAACGAGGCAGAGACGCAGACGATTCTTTCCGCCTATGCGGAAGTGAATCACCTGCTCGCGAAGGCGACGTACACGACCGACGACCAGGTAGCGATCAAGAACCACCTGTCGACACTTCGGGTGCTGCGGCGCAACGACCAGGGTCGGTTGCGACTGGACACGACGTTGCCGCCGGCTTGGGCCTGGTTCCGTGAGAACCATGACCACCTTTTCCGGCTGCCGGGGGCCGATGATGAGGACCTGCAGTTTCAGGCCACCGGCCGCGGCGACTGGGTGGGCTGGGTCGAGCTCGTGACCGAAGCGGTCGACGATACGCCGGTGCAGATGACGGCTCGGGTGGTTCGCGATGTCGACGCGGATATCGTGGCGGTGGTGGAGGCGGAGCACCGTCCGTCGCTGAAACGCTTCAACGATCAGCTGCTGGGCAAGGCCTACCAGCACGTAATGTTGGTCGACGGGAACGACGATCGCGGCATCGACGTGGGCCTGATGACGAAGGCGGGGCTGCCCATCGGGACGATCACGTCGAACGTGGACGTGATGGATGGCGACGATCCCGTGTTCAGCCGGGACTGCCCCCAATATCAGGTGACGACACCGAGCGGCAACCTGCTGCACCTGCTCGTGAACCATTTCAAGTCACAGACGAAGGACGTGACCGGCGACGACGGCGGGAAGCGGCGAAAGAAGCAGGCCGAGACGGTGCGCGCGATCGTCGACAGGCTCGTCGACGCCGGAAAATACGTGATCGTCCTCGGCGATCTGAACGAGGGCCCAAACCCCGGGTTCGAGTTTGCGAAGAACCTGAGGAAGCTCTACGAAGACGAAAGCCCCCTCGTTGACTGCTGGTCGCTCGCGGCATTCGAGCAGAACGGCGCGCCGGGTAGCTACCGGCGAAGCAACCTTCGAAACCGACTCGACTACATCTTCGTCTCGAAGAACCTGGTCGACCGCGTGCAGGGCGGGGGCGTGTTCCGCAAGGGGCTCTGGCGCGACAACCAAGCCGCGGGCCACTGGGAGATGTACCCCGAGTTGACGCGGCCCAACGACGCCGCGTCGGACCACGCGATGATCTACGTGGATATCGACATCTGAGCAGCGACCGCTGCGCGTCGCTCGGGCGCTGAGGCTGGTGCCGCAACTGCACGGCATGCCACATGGCTGACTGGCGCGGCGGAGCGGCTGGCGCCGGCCATGCGCCGTACGAGGAGGCCGCGATCGGTGCGCTCCGCGGAGCTCCGCGGAACGCTCGCACTTCTGGTGCACCGGGCCGAGCGCACGGCAGATGCACCCCTTGCGCAGCCTACCCCCGCAGTTGGCGCAGTCCCCCATGTGATCGCCCAAGGCATCACGGTGGCGCTTTTGTTACAAGAGTCGTCACGCTGAGCGCTGGAGCGGCACCTGCGAATTGTTACGAAACGGCTGGGGGCGGAGACGTAGCTGATCGAGTTGCCAGCTTTCTTAACAAACGGACACCGACTATTTGGGCTCCGACAAGGCTAGGCTCGGACCCATGTTCCAATGGGGCAACGTGCTTCTTCCTGTGACTTTGCTGCTGTCGGCGACTGCATGCAGCGCCAACCTCGCGGCTGCGAGCGCTGGCCTCGTGGGCTGCCCGGCTGAGCAAATCACGATCAGCAACGACAACCCCGGCTGGGGCACGCGCACCTGGACGGCGTCTTGCGGGGGTCGGGACTTTCAATGCAGCTACGTGCAGACCGGGACCGTCCAGGGGCAAAACGTCTCGGGCTACTCGGGCCAGGTCGCCTGCGCGCCGATGCAGTCGGACGCAGGCGAGGTCGCCGCGCCATCAGAGACACGCGAGAAGCCCGCGCCGAAGGGGGCGGCCGGCTTCGAGTTTGGCGCAACGCTCGCAGACACGGAGAAGGCGTGCACCGGCGCCAACCATCAGTGGACTCCGGGCACCAAAGAGAACAGCTTCGTCTGCAGCGGCACCATCTCGGAGATGGAGTTCCAGGCCAGCGCGCAGCTCGACTTCCGGAGCAACAAGCTCACGGCCGCGACGCTGCTGATTCAGCCCTCCGAGGACACGGCTGCAGCCTTCGACAAGCTCAAGAAGGCGCTCAGGGGCAAATACGGCGAACCGCGGAAGACCAAGGGCAAGGTCCCGCCCGAGTGTAGCGACCACGTCTCGGAATGTTTGAACGATGGGCGCATGACCGCTCTCCTTGGGTGGAGCTGGAAGAGCGGTGAGACCATCGTGCTCTTCGTCGGTCCCCCCGAAGGGGAGAAGGCGCCCAGCGTGAGCGTCCGGTATGAGCGAGCGCCGGTCTCGACGGACGGCCTGTGAACGACTGAAGCCGCGAGCAGGTCTCGTGGTGTGGCTCGGCGCGCTTGCCAGCGCTCACCAGCGGGTCGCCTCAGCGCATGGCGGGCGAGGTTCGGCGTCGGGGCGCGCACACCATCGCTTCCTTGCATGTAAGGTGGATTCTGCAAACCACCATGGCTGAGACACTCCTGTTGTCTGCTCACCTGAATCCTTGGTTGCTGTGACAGAGTCGATGTCGAGACGATGGCGAGCGACGTAGCGTTCGCGGGAAAGCGATACACGGAGCCTGGCCGTCTGCCCCGTTGACGACACGACGAGCCGATAGGGCCCTGCGCGGGACGATGACCTCGATCCGCTCCGCATCGATGAGCGCGCCCTTGCTTCTCGCGATCGGCTGCGCGTCCGGCTCTTCCGAAGCTCCCCACGCAGGTGAGTCTGCCGGCTGCGCTGGCTGCACACCCCTTACCCCTCCAAGTCCGCCGCGAGCTTCCACTCCGCGTCGTAGGCGCATCGACCGCCGTGGCTGCCCAATGGCGAGGAGTTGCGGAAGACCCAGTAGCCGATGACGTCCCGGAATGGATTGCGGAGGGGCGTTCTGGAGGCGAACCCCCAGGCGGGGGCGTGGATGAAGCGAATGGCCTCGCCATATGTATTGGGCTCCGTGGGGGGCTCGAAGAACCAGGAGGGGAACGAGCACCAGGAGACAGAGGCGTAAGAGAAGGTGGCGGTGTACTCCGCCTGCGATCCGTAGAGATCCCAATGGCCATAGGGGCCGACGTCGCGAGGGTCGGACCGGATGGGGAGGATGCCGCGGCGCTCTTTGGCGCCGAGCGCAAACGGGGCGGCGCGCCAGGCGAGGGAGTCGCACGCTTCGCTCTGCCAGAAGATGTCGTCGCAGGCGAGCCACTCTCGGAAGAAGCGCTCGGTGGTGAGGCCGAAGTCGTCTCCGGCGGAGGCGCGGGCGATCTCCGAGGCGAGGGGCAGCCGCCCGCCGCGGAAGCGACAGTAGGCGCCCAGCTCTGCGGCGCTGAGGGTCGCGGGAAGGTCGGGGGCCATGGCGATGAACTCGCAGGCCCCCGCGGAGACGCACGCGTCGTAGTCCTTGCCGCGTACCTCGTCGACGTCGAGGAAGAAGCCGGCGACGAGCCAACCATGCGCGAGGTCCTGCTCGGGGCACTCGTACGGCACGAGGTTGCCTGTCACGTAGTCGAAGCCGATGGCACCGACCCAGGCGCTCCCGGGCTCGACCCAGAGCGGCGTGGCGACGTCGGGGAGTGGTCGGTAGCTATCGGGGAGGACGGGCGACGCTTCTTCCGGCGAGCCTCGGGAGCACGCGGTCGTGATCGCGCACGAGGCGAGGAACAGGAGACAGGCTTGGTGCGATCGCATGCAGACGTCCGTCTCCGGGGGGGGGCTTGAAGGGTACAGCCGCGCCCGGCTTCGACCCGGGCAAGGTGAGTGTGCGCAGCGCTGCCGCGACATCACTCGAACGTCGGCGCGCCTTCCGGGCGCTCGCCAGCGATCAGGATCGCGCAGATTGAATCAATCTCCCGCTTCCTGATCGCGGTTTCGACGTCCGCACGCCTCCCCACGCCGAGCCCCTGACCAGGTTTCGCATACTTACGCCACTGTTAGCCTCTCGAGGGCCCCGCGAAGCCCCCGAACCGCGATCAGGATCGCGCAGATTGAATCAATCCTCCCCATCCTGATCGCTCCCGCCGCCTTTGCCGCACACTGGAGGCCACGTGGAGGCCACGGGGACACCGAGGTTCGCCTAGGAGTCGTGCCGGGGAGCCTGGTAAACCTGGGGGATGCTGGAGCTTCGGCCAGGGTGTGAGTGCTGCGATCGCGACCTGCCCCCCGACTCGACGGAGGCTCGAATCTGCTCGTTCGAATGCACCTTCTGCGCGGCGTGCGCCGAAGCCCGGCTGGGTGGCATCTGCCCGAACTGCGGTGGAGAGCTTCTGCCCAGGCCTCGGCGTCCGTCGGCAAAACTGGCACGGAACCCGTCGACCACGCAGCGCACCTTCAAGCCAGACGGTTGCGCGGCGCGGCTCACCGCGTCGAACGGGCATCGGCTGTGAGCGGCGGCAAGCAGAAGTCGCTGCCGACCTGGGCGGAGCTCGGACGGCAAGGCTGGGTGCATCGAGGCGCGAAGCGGCCGGCGTTCGCGTTGGAGCCGGCACCCGGTCAAGAATCGGTGTGGGACTACCCGCGACCGCCGTGCATCGTCGCCGACACGCGCGAGGTCGTGGTCGCGGCGTTCGGCGTCGAGATCGCGCGCACCACCGCCGCGCTCCGCGTCCTCGAGACCTCGCACCCGCCCACGTTCTACATCCCGCGCGCGGACGTCGACATGTCTCACCTCGAGCGGGCGCACGGCCGCGGCTCACGGTGCGAGTGGAAAGGCGAGGCCACCTACTTCGACATAGTCGTCGGCCACGAGCGTCTCCCGCGCCTCGCGTGGTCCTACGAGCAGCCATTCGATGACGCGACGGCCCTCGCCGGCCACCTCGCCTTCTACGCCTCGAGCGTCGACGCCACGGTCGGCGGCGAGCGCGTCCGCCCCCAGCCCGGCGGCTTCTACGGTGGATGGATCACGGCGGAGCTCGTTGGCCCGTTCAAGGGCGAGCCCGGCTCGGAGAGGTGGTGACCTCAGACGCTTTCGACGAGCTCTTGAGCGCCATCTCCTCGAGACTGGCTCCGGGCGAAGGGGACAATCTCCGGGGCTTCGTGCTCGACGCCAACGCGCTCTTTGGAGGCAGCGGCGTCGACGATTTTCGCGCGACGTCCACCGCCTATCGGCAGGAGCTGGTCCGAATCTCGGTCCGTCTCGATGAGACGCTCGAGAGCGCTCGAGACGCGGCGACGATCCTGCTGCGGGGCTGGCAGAGTTGCGCTTATCGACATTTCCAGGCGACGTCTCTGACGCTCTTTCGAGAGGCTGCGCGGCTCAGGTTCGTCACCGTCGTTTCATCCGAGAGCTTTTTCGTGTCGGGGACGGCGTTTGCCTGGGGCGCTCGCTACAGCTCGCTGACCGCGATGCTCGAGGAGCGCCACCAGCTACCCTTGTTGTCCGGGGGCCTGCCGGATTGGGTGCCGGGCCAATTGAACCGGCAGCAGCTGTAGGTTGATCGGCCCCACGCGCCACGCGGCCGGCCGGCTGGACGCCCGAGGCTCGCGCGCCTAGCGGTGCGGGCCGTGCTACCGAAGTTGAAGATGCCGCTCGGCGCCAGCTGGAAACCCGTGAGCTTGGACCCCGCCACGCTGACTTGGCGGCACCCGGCCTACAGCGGCGACCTGCAAACCTCGTGTCAGGACCCGAGCATCTCGCCGCGCGAGCGCGTCAGGCGCCTCGAAAAGCACTGGGGCCCCGCCTCCGATCCGAGCGAGGCAGCGTGTGCGTATGGGCGCTGCCTGCACTGGAGACACCGCCATCCGGGGTGTGAAGACGCTCGAGCTTGGCTGCTCCTCGGCGACGACGTGCCCGTCCTCTTCAGCTGGCTCGGCCAGCGGAACCCCGATGTCGAGCGGCTCGTTCTCGGAGCACGGCCAGCTCCGCCGGTCGCGATCTCGGAGGTGCAGCCGCTGTTCGAGCTGGCAGCCACCCTCCTGGCAGAAGGCAGCGACCTGGCTCCTGCCGTCTTTCCGCAGGGTGTCGGGGAAGCGGTCATGACGCTCCTCCCCGACCGAGGCGCAGGCTCCTTCCTGGTCCGCGAGGACACAATTCGCCTGAAGCCCACCGCCGTCGGTGTGCTCTTCGATGCCTTCTGCCACGACGGAGAGCTCCGTGTGTTCGTGCACTGGGAGACACCCACTGCAAAAGACATGTTCTCCGCGGTCGTGCTCGACGGCCCCACCCTGGGGCCGATCGAGCGGGCGGACTTTCAGCCATTCGGTGCTGCACACGATTTCTTCGATGGTGGCGCCTACACCGAGGACCGAATGCCCTGATTCGGTCCTCGGCCAGGAGTTACGACCGCCGGATGCAGAGAGAAGGCCTGGCGCCGCGGGAGCGACCCCTCACCCCTTGGGGGTCGCGGAAGCGGCGCGCGGTCATCGCATCCGAATCGCGGTGTAGGGGGGCCCCGGCCTTGACAGGTCGACGGCCCAGCCGTATTTAACATTTAGGTTAAATACACAGCACCGCGAGGAGCCCTGCTCGTGACTGCATCGCCCATCGACAACGTGTTTGCCGCGCTCGGAGATCCGACGCGGCGGGCCATCGTGGAGCGCCTGACCTCGGGGGAGGCGACGGTCCTCGAGCTGGCGGCGCCGTTCGACATCAGTCTTCCGGCGATCTCGCGCCACCTGAGGGTGCTGGAGGAGGCTGGGCTCATCACGCGGGGGCGAGACGCGCAGCGCCGGCCGTGCCGGCTGCGGCCGGAGGCGCTGGAGCAGGTCTCGGCGTGGGCCGAGCACACACGGCAGGCGTGGGAGGCACGCTTCGAGCGTTTGGATACCTACCTCCGCGACGTGCAGGCGCGAGAGAACGACGACACCGGGACCAAAAAGAAGGAGACGGACAATGGCAGACGAAAGAAGCGTTGATCGGACGTGGGCTCTCGACCGGGAGATCGTGCTCTCGCGCGTGTTCGATGCGCCGCGTGACCTGGTCTTCCGCGCCTGGACGGACATGGAGCATTTCGCGAAGTGGTTCGGCCCGGGAGGCTTCACCACGACGATCCGCGAGGCCGACGTCCGCGTCGGTGGTCGCCTGCGGTTCGACATGCAGGCGCCCGACGGCAAGGTCTACGACAACCGCATCGAGTTCCTGGAGATCAAGCGTCCCGAGCTCCTTGTTTTCGACCACGGCGCGGACAAGGACGATGACCCGGGCCGCTTCCACGTCACCATTACGTTCGACGAGCAGAGCGACAAGAAGACCGTCGTGACCCTCCGCCAGCTCCACCCGACGAAGGAGCTGCGCGCGATCAAGATCGGCTTCGGCGCGGTCGAGCTCGGCTACCAGACGCTGGACAAGCTCGCCCAGCACCTGCGCGCGCTGGGGTGAGCGGCTAGGAGGGGGCGTCGTTCAACGGAGACGAGCGCCCGGCGAGCCGCCCGACGGTGGTACGGTCGAGTCGTGCTCCGCCTCGCCCCTGCCTCCGTCTTCGCCTCTCTCGTGCTCGCCTGCGCTCCGGTCGAGCCACCCGCCGCGCCGGTACGGCGTTCGACCGCCACGGAGACCGAGCCCGAGCGCGACGCGGAGGAGCCCTCCGGCCCGGAGCCGTGCCGGGTCTTCGCGCTCGTTCGCGAGCCGACCGTGCGCACGACTCCGGTCGCAAACGTCGTGGTCCACGGCGACAAGCCAGGCTCGCTCGTGACGCTCGTGGCCAGCGACAGCAAGGAGCTAATGGCCACCACGCTCGAGGAGCTCGAGACCTCGATCTGCCAGCGCCTCGAGTCGAAGCCCTACCTGCTCCACCTCTTCAAGGAGAAGGGCACGCTCGTGGGCGCGCTCTCGACGCCCATCGAGAAGCCGGACGTCGCGCGCGACGCGCGAACGGTGTGCGGAGCGGAGCGCCTCGGCGCGACGATCCTGCCGGGTGGTCCGCCCGGAGAGCGGCGGAGCATCGGCCTCCAGCAATCGGCGGGTGGGCTGACGTCACCGAAATATCGGGCGCTCTTGTTCGACGTGCTGCACGTCCGCGACGAGCCCAGCGCGATGCGTCTCGTGACGGAGCTCGACGCGGACATCCGCGATCAGGGCGAAGCCGAATGGCAGGCGTGCACGCTGCTCGTGAAGAAGTGACCCAAGCGCTCGCGGCTTCGACCGGTCCTCGATTGGGAACCGAGGGATGCGGACCACCGCCAAGAGCCCAGACCTCACGGGCCGGCGATGGCGCCGTCGATGTAAAACGCGGCGGCCATGACCAATGCGGTGTGGCGCATACTGGGGGTCACGTCGCCGTCGATCTGGCTGCTGTTGTCCTTGCCGAACTCGATCATGTTGCCGCGGACGCGGACGCTCCAGGGCTGGTCGGACTTGGCGAGCTTGAGCTCGTCCCCGGTGATGCGTCCGAAGAGCGGCTCGGGCGGGCTCACCCCGGGAGGCTGGATGACGTAGATGTTTCCTTGGTCGTCGAGCCGCGCCCGGACGCCGCCTTTGGTCATGACAATGGTGCCGTCGGCGCGGAGCGTGGGCCCAGGCGCGAGGGTCGTGCCCGGCGCGTTCTGGCCGGAGGACTCGGTGCGACCGTCGGCGAACAGGCGGGCGATGGGCTTTCCCTGAAAAGAGATCGTGAGCGGCTGGATATCGATGAGCGGGGTCGCCACGCGTGAGGGAGCGGCGCTGGACGAAGCGGCGCTCGATGCGGGTGGGCTTGCGACCGCGCTGGCGGACGTGACCGCCGCCGAGGGGACCGACGGCTGCGAGTCCGCGCACCCGATGGTGATGCTCGCGAGCGTGAAGCCGAGCCCGAACCGAGCCGCGCGCATCAGGCTCATGCCTTGGGGCCGAAGGTGATCGCGCCGCCCGGGAGGAAGTAGAGGATGTCCATCGCGCCGCCGCTCACCGTGGGCACGTGCCACGAGCCGGGCGGATACACGGTCCAGCCCTCGGGCTGATCGTCGAAGCGGGCGTCGCCCTCCACGGCGAAACACAGGTCGATCTCGCCGCGCGGGTGGGTGTGCGCGAGCGCGGGCTTGTTCATGTGCACGACGTCGATGCTGTAGTCGGTCTCCGCTTCGGCCTTGCGCAGGCGCGAGAAGCGCACGCCGTCGTTCTCGCGATCGGCGACGGCCTTGGACTCGACCGCGGCGCGCAGCGCGGCGCGCAGGGTGCTGAGCGCGGGACCGCCGAGGGGCAAGCGCGCGGCGAGCTTCCGTGCGGCGTCCGGCTGGCTCGGATCCACCTCACGAATGACGGGCAAGAGCGCCTCGACCAGGGCCTTGAGCTGTTCCTTGTCGCTCATGGACAGGCGTGTACCACGCGCTTGGCCGCGCTGAAACGGCGGTGCGGTGAGGGGGCTGCGGCCCGAACTTGTGGCCATTCGGGAGGAGCCGGAAGCCTGCACGTCGGCTCGGTCCGCGAGCGTAGAATGACGTCTCCGGGTAGGTCGGGCAGAGGACAACCATGCACCTCATCATGGGCACGTGGGCGGCGGAGCTCCTGTCGGAGGAGCTCGGCGCCGAGTCAGTGTGGGCGTTCCGGGATCCACTCTCGGTGGGGCCGGTCACGGGCTCGCTCGGCGATCTCGACACGTGGCTCCGAGAGCGCGCAACCTTCTGGCAGGAGGTGCTGGAGGAGGAGGCTGCGCCGGTGGAGCACGCCGACCTGGTGCGGGTGCTGGACGCGCCGGAGATCACCGTCTGGGTGGGCGTCGGCACCGACGACCAGCTCCTCGCAGCATGGCTCTGCTCGCGCGTTGCCGCGAATCGCGCCGGCTCGAGCCTGCGCCTCGTCCAGCTCGAGTCCACGCGCGGCCGCTCGGGCGAGCCTCGGATCGTCACCTCGATCGGGCATCTCGGTCGTGACGCGCTCCTCGAGCACCCGGAGCCGAAAGCGATCCCGCCCTCCCACGCCGAGTTGTTGCGCGCCCTGTGGTCTGCCTGGATTGCTTCGGAGCCGACGGCTCTCATGGAGCTCGGCGCGAGCAACAACGGTGTCGTGGGCGCCGTGGCGAAGGCGCTCCTCGACCGGTACCCCGACTCGGTCCACGGCCTCGGTCGGTGGGACCTCGCCCTGCTGCGCAACATCGGCGAGCACGGGCCCAAGGTCGTCCGCCCGATCGGCCACACCCTCGGCGAGAGCTTCGATAGCCTAGACAACGTCGGCGACGGCTGGCTGCTTCACCGGATCCACCGCCTCGGCGCCGGGCCGGAGCCGCTGCTGCAGGTGCACGCGACGTCTCCTGCGATGCGTGACACCAGCGCGACGCTCACGGACGCGGGACGCGCAGTGCTCGCCGGCACCAGTCCGGCCTACGAGCTTCGCGTCATCGACGACTGGGTCGGCGGAGTGCACCTGTCGACCGCCCAGGGTCGCCTGTGGCTGCGAACAGAGGCGGGGCTGGCTCGATGGAGCGGTTGAGCCCGGCGAATCCGGACTACTGTTGGTGCACCAAGGTTCTCACGGCGACTTCACTGCCTTGCGCTGGCTCGACGCGGGAAGGTCGCGCCATCGGGACAGCTCGTCAGACCGCAACACATCGCGGCCCTCGAGGAAGCGCTCGAGGTGATCGAACGAGTCGAGGCCCCAGAAGAGCTCGTCGTCGATGACCATGGTCGGAACACCAAAGACGCCACGAGACAGGGCCTCTTCGGTTCGAGCGCGGACGCACGCCTTGACCTCGGGCGATTGGGCGGCCTCCACCAGGGCGTCACCATCCAGACCGGCGGCCGTGAGCAGCTCACGAACCGTAGCTTCGTCCGTCACGCCGGGCCCGCCGCCCCAGACCGCGTGAAAGAGGGTATCGATGGCGAGCCGCCGCTGCGCCTCCGTCTGAGCGACCGAAGCGACGCGTAGAGCGAGCAGGGGATTGAAGGGGTGAGCCGGCGGCGGGGCAAACGGCACGCCGGCGTAGGCCGCGCGGCGAAAGGTGTCTTTGAATACCCAGACGCGCTTCGCCGGGATTTCTGCCGGACCCTTCGTCTTGTTCGCATCGAGCAAGGCCGCGAAGAGGATGGGCCGCGGCGCCACGACCGCACCATGTTTGTCGGCCAACCGGTGGATCTGGGTCCACGCGAGGTAGGCGTACGGTGAGATGAAGTCGAAGTAGAGTTCGATCGCGCGTGCCACGACCGCAATCTACACGCCTCCATCGAGACGGCGCACGCCCATGGCCTCAGCCTGGCACCAGCTCAGCTTCACGCTCCGCGGAGGCGATCGACGAGCGCGACATATTTCTTCATCGAGTCCTCACGACCGGTGCCCTTCTTTCCCGCCCAGGCGTCGAACTTCGCGCGCCCCTTGAAGTCCATCATCCCGGGCCGGGAGCCGCTGACGTCCCCCGCGGTCGCCTGCTTGAAGAGCGCGTAGAGCTCGAGCAGGTCGTCGTTCGAAGGGGTCTTGCTGAGCTCCTTCACCTTGCGCTGCGCATCCTCGAACCGAGCCGCGAGATCCTCCACGCGCCACCTCCGCGCCGGAGGTTATCACTCCCGGTCCTGCAGCGTGCGTGTGGGGCTTCGGGCGTCTTGCTCGCCGCGCTGGCTCACGTTGGCACGCGCGCCGCCGACACCTTCGCTGTTTTCAGCCGCGTGGACCATGATTGAACGCGGCATGGCTTTCGCATCCGCGCGCCAGATGCCTTCGAGCACAGGCCTCTGGCTTCGCCCGGCCTCGGCGTGCACCCTCGCGATGGTCCTCGCAGGCTGCGGCTCGGGTGACGGCGGCGGGAACGAAGACGGCGGCGGCGGCTCGACGGGGACCAGCCCCGACACCACCACCGGCACGACCAACCCGACCACTACGGCTTCGGTCGGCACGACAGGTGGGCCGATCTGCGGCTGGGAGTCAGGCCCGTGTTGCGATGGCTCCGCGCCCTGCATGGATGACGGTTTTGTCTGCATCGAAGGAACGTGCGCCCCGCCGAGAGCGTTCGGCGAGCCCTGCACGGAAGACACGCACTGCAGCTCCAACCTCTGCTTGGACAGCGGTCATTGCTCGCAGGCCTGCACGACGGAGGGCGACTGCCCGCCCGCGCCCGAATGGTCTTGTGCGACCCTCGACGGTTACCCGTCGCTGATGTGCCAGTGCACCTCGAGCGGCCCGGACGCTTGCGACGGCCACGACAACGACTGCGACGGCACAGTGGACGACGGCGCGACGTGCGAGGAGCCGGGCTTCACCTGCCAAGCCGGCGCCTGCGCGTGCGCGCCGTCCAACTGGTGCGACGGTGTCTGCAAGGATCTCGCGTCCGATCCGGAGAACTGCGGCGCCTGCGGCGCGGTGTGCGACGCGAGCGCGACCTGCGTCGGCGGGCACTGCCTGACGACGCTCGCCTCGGGACAGGACAAGCCTGCCGATCTCGTATTGCGCGGCGGCTCCATCTACTGGACCAACAACCCCGAAGGGACGATTCGTTCGGTCTCCATCGACGGTGGCGTCCCGGTGACCCTGGCCTCGAATCAGCTCCACCCGACGCACCTGACGATCGATGCAACACACGTCTACTGGACGACAGGCGGAGACCTACAAAATGGTCCCGGCTCGGTGATGAAGGTCCCGCTCGAGGGCGGCGCGCCTATCACCCTCGCGACCCCGACCCTGCCCTGGGCGATCGCCGTCGACGCCACACATGTCTACTGGACGGGCTCCGACCCGAACGCGGCCGTCTTGAAGTTGCCGCTGGACGGTGGAGCGACGACGACCCTGGCCGGGGCGCCGTCCTCACCCTGGGCGCTCACGGTGGACGACAGCGGCGTCTACTGGACCGAATACGGCGGAGTCCGGAAGGTGGCCAAGGCCGGCGGGACGGTGACGACGCTCGTCGAGGTGGACATCATGCAGGTCGACGACATCGCGACGGACGCGACGACGGTCTACTTCACCACGCATTCGGCTGTCATGAAGGTCGCCAAGGCCGGCGGCGCGGTGACGACGCTGGCGGAGCAGGGTTTCCCGCGTGGCATCGCGGTCGACGCTTCCCACGTTTATTGGGCCGACCAGGACAACGGCTTCATCTTCAGGGTCCCGCTCGACGGCGGCTCGATCGACACCGTCGCGTCCGACCAGTTCGCGCCGTTCGACGTCGTCGTGGACGCGACGAGCGTCTACTGGAACACCTTCTCCGGGAACATCATGAAGGCGTCCAAGTAGAAGGCGCACCCGGCGAGGAGCAGGCGTCCCTGGACTTGGCCGGCCGCACAGGTCAGAGGAAGGCGTGCGCCTGATCCGGGCCGTGGGAGGCGGAGCAACTCGCTCGGCCTACCATCCCCGGAAAGGCCCGCGTCGAAGCCACCGCAATGGACGAGAGTCCGGCCACGCAAAGTGCGTGCTGGGTGTTTCGTCCATAGTTCTGTCCATTTTTGCCTAGAATGGGCTTAAATTGGCCGTTCGGAGGGGTTTTGGGGCGAAAATGGACAGAAGTATGGACGAAAGGTGGCTGACGTAAGTTGCGTAAAGGGGTTTCGGTCCATATGCGCCCGGCCCCCCTCATCGCCCCGACCGCCCATTGTTTCCCCCCGACCCTTTCCTCCCCGACCTTCTTCCCCCGACCCTTCTCCCCCGACCCTTTCCTCCCCGACCTTCTTCCCCCGACCCCTTCCTCCCCCCCAACGCCCCGCTCTCAGTCGCAGAAGCACGTGCACGAATCCGTGCAGATTCCGCTCTGCCCCATGCCGCCGCCGCAACAGACGGGCTGATCCGGGTTGGTGCAGTCGGTCTCGCTCATGCAGACGAGGCCGCAGGTGCAGACGACCTGCGCGCCCGGGCCGCCGCAGGCGCAGGCCTGTCCGGAGGGGCACGCGTTGGGGTCCTTGGGGTTCGCGGTGCAGTCGAGACCTCCGCTGCCGGTGGACCCGGTGCTCGAGCTGGTGGTCCCGGTTGTCGATGACGAGGTGGTCATCGATGACGAGGTGGTGCCGGTCGTCGAGCCGCTCGACGTGGTCGAGCCCGAGGTGGCGGTGGCGGTCGAGCCGCCGCCGGCGCCTCCGGGACCGTCGGTGTCGTCCCCGCAGCCAGCGCCGAAGGGAACCAGGACGAAGGAGACCCCGAGCAGCATGCGTTGAAAACAAGTCATCGTTTGATTCTACCCCGATCGGCGGCGGGAGGCCGAGCCTGGCCGCGAAAAAGCCCGGGCTGGAGGCCGAGCTTCGAAGGAACCGATGAGTTTCGCCATCCTGGACGGTCCAAGAGGTACCCCGTGGCTCGGCCACGTGAACCAGGAGATGCCGCATGGCTGTCTGTCAATTGAACCCCTACATCCACTTCAACGGCAACGCGGCCGAGGCCATCCGGCACTACGAGAAGGTGCTAGGCGCCAAGGTCGAGCGCTCGATGACCTACGGCGAGCTGCCGGGCAACAAGCCGCAGCCCGAGAACGCGTCGCGCATCCTGCACTGCGAGCTCCGGTTGGGCGCCTGCACGCTGATGGTCAGCGACGCCCCCGCGGAGCACGCGGGGGTCGTCGGCAGCAACGTGGAGGTGAACCTCGGCTACGACGACGAGGTCGAGATGCGCAGAGCGTTCGAGGGCCTGGCGAAGGAGGGCAAGACCGTCGTCGCGCTGCACGACGCGTTCTGGGGCGGCAAGTTCGGCATGTTGGTCGACCGCTACGGCATCCACTGGATGTTCAACTTCGGGCAACCGAGCAAATGAGGTGCGCCTGAGATCGGGGCGTGTGTCCGCGCCAGGCTCCTTGATCCCGCGCCTGCCTCGCGTACCCTCGCCCCGTGGAGACCGTCGAGCGCTTCGCCGGAGCGCAGGGGGAGACCCTGGAGGTCTGGACCCCTGCGCCCGGTGTGCTCACGACGCGCATCGTCGGCCACGGGACGACCGCGCTCACGCGGACCTACGTGCAGATCGCGCGGCGCCACCTGGAGGAGCACGGGAAGCTCCTCGTCCTGCACGACTGGTCCGAGATGACCGGCTACGACCCGGAGGCCCGCGACCTCATCCGCGCGTTCGGGAAGACGAACACCGACGATCGCGTGCTCGTCCGGTATCTAGTCAGGTCGAAGATCGTATCCATGGCGATCCAGACGGCCGCGCTCATGCTCGGGCGGGAGTTCGAGGCGACCACGGACAAGAACCAGTTCGCGCGGTGGGTCGCGACCGCAGTGGAGGCGTCGCGACGGGGAAGGGAGCCGCCGCGATGAGACCTGCCATCCTCCGCCATGACGGAGCGGTCCCTGCGCTCGCGAGGGGAGGTACCGTGAAGAATCACCGCCGGGCGTGGTCCGAGCGCTGCTCCAGCAATGAGCGCGAATCGCGCACTATTTGATTCGAATGGATCGAACCGCGGAGATCATCTCTTCGCGCACCTTCGGCTCAGCGCCGCTCTTGATTCCCGCAATCACGACGAGTCCGTACGTCTTGCCGTCGTAGCCCGTCGCGACGTGCCAGAAATCTGCCGGGTCTTTCCCGAAGCGACCCGAGCCTTTCGCGACCTTGGCCTCGAGGTGGTCTGCACCGACCTTACCGGCCTCCCGCGGCTCCCAGCTCACCTTGTCGGTCGCAAACGGCACCTTCACCCAGGTACCGAGGTTGAGGTCGAGGTAAGCGTCGCTGATATCGAGCCTCATCAGCACGAGCTTGGCCGACTTGTCGGAGCGCTCGACCACATCTACCGAGTCCCAGCCGCCGCCCGCGTCCCACCCGGGGGGCAGCCGGAGCGTCGCCCGTCCGAAGGTGACGGTCTTGCCGTCTTTGCCGTCATCGCCGTCGAACATGGTGGCGAGCGTCACCGAGGGCGGCGGTGCTGCAGAAGGCGCCGCGCTGGCAGTGGTCGACGCCGTCTGGGTGGCGCTCGCCTCAGGCGCGGCAGAGGCCTTGGCCTTCTTCTTCTTGCTCTTCCCGTCGCTCGACTCAGCGCTCGACGCCTCGGTCTCCTCACCCTTCTTTGCGCCATCGACGCCACATGCCACGCATCCGACCACGACCAGACTCAGCAACGACAATCGCATGGAGACATTCATCGCATGTTTCCGCTGGTTGGTCAGCGTTCCCCGCCGGCTGAGCGAAGATAAACGGCGCGCCGGGACGCTGAATGCGGTGTGCGCGACCTGCACCAGCGCGGACGTCCCCTCACGACCACGCGAGCAGCACCTTGCCGAGCGCCTTGCGGGTGGCGATGAACTCGTGCGCCTCGGCGGCGCGGTCGGCTGCGAAGACCTTGCTCACGTGGGGGTCGAGCTGCATGCCGGCGGCCTTGTCGAGGCTCTTCGTGAGCTTCTCGGACCATTGCGGATCGCGGAGGACGTGGAGGGCGTTGAGACCGAACACGCCGGCGTTTTTGTTCATGAGCTCGAAGACGCCGAAGCGCGGGGTGGTGAGGGCGGCGTAACCCATTCGGAGGAAGCTCCGTTTGCCGTCTTTGACGCCGGAGTTGAGGCCCATACACACCATACGGCCCGTCATGCCCAGCCGGTCGAGCTGCGCTCGCACGGCGCGACCGCCGGAGGCGTTGAGGATGAAGTCGAAGTCGCGCACCGAGACGTCGGACTCGAACTCGCTCTGCGTGAGCGCGCGGGCGCCGAGCCCCTCGATGTAGCCCTTCTTGGAGGCGGTCGAGGTGAGCCCCACGACCTCCGCGCCGACGTGACGCGCCATCTGTACGGCGAGGGTGCCGACGCCGCCGGTGGCGCACTCGATGAGGACGCGATCGCCTCGCCGCACGCGCCCCATTTCGAAGAGGGCGAGCTGCGCGGTGAAGAAGGCGACGGGGAGCGCGGCGCCCTGCTCGAGGGTCAGGCTCTCGGGGAGCCGGAAGACCTGGCGCGCGGGGAGGGTGACCTCCGACGCGTAGCCGCCGAAGTAGGTGCCCGCGATGACCGGATCGCCGACGCGAAAGCCCTCCACGCCGGGGCCGACCTGCTCGACGTGACCCGCGACCTCGTAGCCCGGGACAAACGGCTTGGGCGGCGCATCGGGATAGAAGCCGAGGCGCATCTGCAGATCGGCGAAGTTGATGCCCGAGTACTTCACCTTGATCTTCAGCTCGTCGGCGCCGGCCTCGCGGACGGCGGCTCGCTCGAGGGCGAGGACGTCGGGGGGGCCGAACTTCTTGATGCTGATCTGCTGCGCTGCGCTTTGCATTGGGTCTCTCGTCTCGGGGTTGTCCCGCGATCTAGTGACAGTTTGATAATTGTCGAATTGATGGGGCAAAAAGAAGGAGCGCCTCCGGATGGGAGCGCTCCGTGAGCTCAGCGGTCCGCGGCGGCCGCGAAGATGGCGCCGAGGTGCTTCATCATCTCGGGGCGGATGCTGCAGATGAGCTGCTTGCCGTCCCGCGAGGTCTCGATGAGGCCGGCGTTCTCCAGCTCCTTCACGTGGTGGCTGACGGTGGACGCGCCGATGGGGAGGTTGTCGAGGAGCTTCGCGAGGAAGCAGTCGTGCACGCGACCCTTCGCGAGATCCAGCCGGCTCTCCTCCAACAGGTTGAGGAAGAGCTGCAGGCGGTTCGGGTTCGAGAGCGCCGCGAAGGCCTTGGCGAGCGGCTTCAGGTCGTTGCGAGCCACGCGCACTCAATACGACGCTTGTCGAAGTGTGTCAAGGCGCGCTCGGCGGCTCAGGCGGCGCGGGCCAGCGCGCCGAACAAAAGCTCGAGGGCGTCGCGGAGCTCTTCCTCCGCGCGCTCCTTGCTCAGCCCCCAGAGACAAGCGACGTAGGTGGTAGCGAAAGACCGCGCGAGGCTGGCCGGCACACGCCCGAGGGAGACCTCGAGCGCGACGTAGACCTCGACGTGGGAGACCACCGCGAGACGCAGCCTCTCGCGGCTGGCGTCGTGGTCGATTCGGTGCGAGCGCAGCTGGGCGCGGAGGGGCGTGGCGAGCCGCTCGCGCGCCTGCAGGAAGGCGCGCGCGGCTTCGGTCAGGTTCTCCCGGACCGAGGAGGCGCCGGCGATCTGGCTCAGCCGCTCGAATGGGCGGACCAGCTCCTCCTCGTCCACCTGGAGCGCCGCGCGGAAGAGATCGGCCTTGGTGGCGAAGCGCTTGAAGATCGTCGCCTCCGAGATGCCGGCGCGCGCGGCGATGAGCGCCGAGGTGACGTGCGGGCCCTGCTCGGCGAGGAGGGCGCGGGTTGCGGTGAGGATCGACTCGTCGTCGATCCTCACGGGACGGCCTCGGCTCATTCATTCCTCCGCTGCAATGGCGACGTGCTCCGGCGCGGCGCCGGCTTCATAGCGCTCGAGATCGGCCTCGCCCCGGTCGAATGCCTGCTTGCGACGGAGCCTCGAGAACCACGCCGCGGCCTGGTCGAAGAGGTCGTACGCGACGGGCACGGCGACGAGCGTGAGCAGCAACGAGAGCAGCTGCCCACCGAGGACGATCCCGCTGGAGGCCTGGTTTTTCCCTGCGCCGACGCCGCGCGAGAAGACCAGCGGCACCATTCCCGCGACGAACGCGAGCGTGGTCATCAGGATGGGCCGGAGCCGATCGCGGTTGGCCTCGATGATCGCCTCGAGCTTGGGGCGGCCGAGGGCGCGCAGGTGGTTCGTGTGATCGATCTGCAGGATCGCGTTTTTCTTCACGACGCCGAAGAGCACGAGGAGCCCGAGCGCGGAGAAGAGGTTGAGCGATTGCCCCAGGAGGAGGAGCGACACGAGCGCAAACGGGACCGTGAGCGGCAGCGACAGGAGGATGATGGCCGGCTGCGACCACGACTCGAACTGCGCCGCGAGCACGAGGTACATGAAGACGAACCCGAGCAAGATGACCATCAGGAAGCCGGAGACGAGCTCGGCGCCGGTCTTCGACGGGCCCACGGGGATGAGGCGGTACTCGGGCGGCAACCCCTGCTCGGCGACGAGGCGCTTGAGCTCCGCCTCCACGACGCTGGTGCCCACCCCTGGGGCCGCGTCGGAGAGGATCGTGTATTGCCGCTGCCTGCCATACCGATCGATGCGCGAGGGCCCCGTGTCGTCGGAGAACTTCACGAGCTGATCGAGGCCGACCACGCCCGCGGTGGGCGAGCCCACGCCGACCAGGGCGAGCGTGTCGGGCTCGGCGCGGAACCGCTCGTCCGCTCGGATGCGCACGTCGTATTGCTCGCCTGCCTGCGTCACGGTGGTCGCCTTCACGCCGCCGACGAAGAGGCGGAGCGCGTCGGCGATCGGGCTCACCTGCACGCCGAGCAACGCGGCGCGCTCGCGATCGATCGACACGGCGAGCTCCGGCTTCTTCTCGGCCAACGTCGTGTCGACGTCGACGGCCTGCGGAAACTGACGGAGACCCTCGACGATTTTTCTGGTGGCGCCGGCGAGCCGGTCGATGTCGGGGCCGACGAGCGCATATTGGACCTTCGCCTGCGACTGGCCGCTGGAGAACTCGGGGACCTCGCCGGCGATCGCCCTCACGCCGCCATGGGTGTGGCGTGGCAACACCTCGTCGCGGACGCGCTGCATGAGGTGCTGCTGGGAGAAGGCTCGCTTCGCCGGATCGGTGAGGAAGACGTAGACCTTGGCCTCGTTGGACGGCGAGGCGTCGCCCTCGCCGACCGTGACGAGCGTCCGCGTGACCCCCTCGTAGCGGCGGGCGTCGTCGGCGATACGCTCGGCGACGAGGCGGGTCTCGGGTAGGCTCGTCCCCTCCGGCGCCTTCACCGAGACCTCGAAGCGGGCCTGGTCGTCGGGCGGGAGGAACGACGACGGGACGCGCTTGATGAGCGGGCCGCAGGAGGCGAGCGTCGCGACGCTCGCGACCACCACGATCCAGCGCCTGCGCATGCAGAAGGTGAGGAGCGCGACGTAGCCGCGCTCGATCGGCTTGTAGAAGCGGTCGACGATGCGCGCGAGGCGCGAGCCGTCGTGGCCGCCCGGCCGCAACATGCGGGCGCCGAGCATCGGCGTGAGCGTGAAGCTCACGAAGAGCGAGACGGCGATGCTGAAGGCCATCGTCAGCCCGAAGCTCGCCAGAAAGCGCCCCGGGATGCCGCCCATGAAGGCGATCGGCACGAAGACGGCCATCAAGGAGAGCGATGTGGCGAGGACCGCGAGGCCGATCTCCTTCGTCGCGAGGACCGCCGCCACGAACGGCTTCATCCCCTTCTCGTCGATGTACCGGACGATGTTCTCGAGGACGACGATGGCGTCGTCGATGACGATGCCGACCGCGAGCGCGAGCGCGAGCAGGGTGAGGAAGTTCAGCGTGAAGCCGGCGACCTGCATGATCGCGAAGGTGCCGATGATCGAGATGGGGATGGCGACGGCCGCGATGACCGTCGAGCGCACGTTGCCCAGGAAGAGGAGCACCACGAACGCGGCGAGGAGCGCGCCGAGCACGAGGTGCTCGGTCACGGCTGCGATGCCGGTCCGGATGACGCCGGAGTTGTCACGAATGACCTCGACTCGCACGCCCGCGGGGAGCGTCTTGTCCACGTCGCCGAGGCGCTTGAGGACCGAGTCGACGACCGCGACCGTGTTTCGGCCTGCCTGCTTCTTCACCGAGAGCAAGACGACAGGCTCGCCGTCGAGCCGCGCCGACGTCTCCTCCTCTGCCATTCCGTCTTCGACCCGGGCCACGTCGCTCACGCGGACGGGGCGCCCGCCCGTCGACCGAAGCACGATCGCGCCGAGCTCCTCCGCCGTCTCGACCCGACCGCGGACGCGCACGGTGCGCTCGGCCGGCCCGGCCTCGAGCGAGCCGCCGGGCACGCTGACGTTCTGGCGGCCGAGGCCGGCGAACACGTCCGCCGCGGTGACGCCGTGCGCCCGCATCGCCGCCGGGTCGAGCAACACGTTGTATTGGCGCGCGCGCCCGCCGACGATCTCGACCTGACCGACGCCGTCGATGCTCTCGATCTGGCGCCGCACCTTCTTGTCGGCGATCTCGGTGACCTCCCGCGTGTCGAGGTCGGACCGCAGCGCGAGCAAGAGGACCGCCGAGGCCGACGGATCGACGCGCGTGACGACGGGCGGCTCGACGCCCTCGGGCAGGTCGGCGAGGACCAGATCGATCTTGTCGCGAACCTCCTGCGTGGCGACGTCCGCGTCTTTCTCCACGCGGAAGGCGACGATCACCTGAGAGACGCCTTCCGTCGACACCGAGCGCAGCTCGTCGATGCCGCCGATCGTGTTGACCGAACCCTCGATGCGATCGGTCACTTCGCTCTCGACCTCCTCCGGCGCGGCGCCGGGGAGGCGGGTCGTGACGATGACGTAGGGGATATCGACGTCGGGGAAGTTGTCGACGCCGAGCTTCAGGTAGCTGAACCCGCCGAGGACGACGATGAGCAAGGTGATGACGCTCGCGAAGACCGGGCGCTTCACGCACAGCTTGGCCAACCATTGCATGGCTAGTTCACCGCGCTTCCGTTCTTGAGGTCCGCGGGAGGAGCGACGACGACGCTGTCCCCCACCTTGATGCCGCGACGGACCGAGACGCGCTCACCCGCGAGCTTCGGCCCGAGCGACAAGACTCGTTCGGCGGCGCGACCGTCCACCTCCACGAACGCGTGCGGCCGGCCGTCCCGCGTGACGATGGCGCTGACCGGCACCGAGGGGAGCTGGTCTTCACCCACCACGAGCTCGACCGTGGCGAACATGCCGGGGAGCAGCGCGCCGTCCGGGTTGGCGAGGCTGGCCTCGGCGATGACGTCGCGGCTCTGCGTGCGCACCGCGACGCCGCGCCGATCGATCGCGGCCGTCCACGTTCGCTCCGGCCAGGCCGAGACACCGAAGGTGACCGCGGCGCCGACGCGCGCCGACGCGACGTGCGCCTCGGGCACCTCGATCTTCAGGCGCAGGCGATCGACCGTCGCGACGCGGACGATGGGCGTGTCCGCCCGGACGTATTCACCCGGCTCGATGAGCCGCTCGACGACGACGCCGTCGAAGGGCGCTCGAACCACGCCGTCGACCAGCGTCTGCGACGCCTGCCCGGCGCGCGCCTCGGCGGCGCGCACGTCGAAGTCGCTCGTGTTGCACTGGTCCTGCGTGCGGTCGTATTCGCTCTTGGAGATCGCGCCGGCCTCCAGGAGGCCCTTCGAACGCTCGCACTCGCGCTTGGCCTGCTCGCGACGGCTGCGCGCGAGATCCGCCTGGGCCTTGGCCTCCGAGGCGACGAGCGCGACGGCGCGCGTGTCGAGCCGGGCGAGCACGTCCCCCTTCTTCACGGCCTGGCCGACGTCGACGGGCATCTCCACCACGCGGCCGCTGGCGTTGGCTGCCAGATCCGACTCCTGCTCGCCGCGGAGCGAGCCGGTCAGCTTCACGGTTCGCGGGACGGGGCCGGCCTGCGACGTCTCGATCTGCACGTCCACCGCGGGCGGCGGAGGCTCCACGCCGGCGCTGGCCTCGCCCCCGCAGCCGGCACCAAACGCGAGGAGGGCGAGGGCCCCCAGGGAAGCGCCGATTGATCGCAACATAGGTGTTGCGATCGGGTAGCACCCGCGCCGAACTTGCGCAACACATGTGTTGCGATGAAATGTTAAGAAGTCTCCCAGGCGGATTCGAGGCCCCCTCGCCCGTCTGACCGCCATGCGGCAAGATGCAAAGGTGAACAGCGGTCCTGAGCTCGGAGACCCGGCACGGCGCCTCGTTCGCGGTGAGCCGGTGGTCGCCAAGGTCCTGGCCTCGACGATCGAAGAGCTCGCGCTCACGGGTCTCGAGGGTCTGACGCTCGAGCGGGTCGCGGCGCGCGCGGGCGTGAACCGCACGACGATCTACAGGCGCTGGCCCACGAAGGAGGACCTTGTCCTCGCCGCGTTCCAGTGGATGGCTGCGGAGGACGAGCTCACCTGGGACACAGGAAGCCTGCGCGGAGATCTGGAGAAGCTGATCGAGCAGGCCACGGCCAAGCTGTTCGCGCCCGGCACCCTGAGCCTCATCCGGACGCTTCTCGGCTCACCCAACGAGTCGCCGCTCGCGGAGGTCGCCCGGTGCGAGCACGAGTCGCGTAGGCAGCTCATCCTCGACATGCTCGACCGGGCCGAGCAGCGCGGGGAGCTCCGCACCGACATCGACAAGGAGCTGTTCCTCGACAGCGTCTTCGGCATGCTCTTCGTGCGGCTGGTCTTCCAGCGCGAGCAGCCAACGAAGGAGTTCAAGGAGCGTGTCCTGGAGCAGCTGACTCGCCTGGCGGCGCCGATCTCGCCGAAGACCGCGGCCAGGCCGACGCACACGCGCGCCGCGACCCCGCGGCTGGCTCCGGCCAAGAAGGCCAAGGCGAGGCGCGCTCGCCAGAGGTAGAGGTAAGTCCGCGTCGCCCGAGCAAGGAAGCGCTCACGAGCCGCTGCGAGACGGAGCAGCCCGCGCGTGCTGGCGCCATAGCCAGGCGCTCGCCGGCTTCTCGGCGGCGCGCTCGGCGATGACATGTCGGGCGAGCGCCCCGCGACCGCTCCGGATCGCGGCTTCGATCAAGGTCCACGTGAGCACGTCGCGCTGCGCGTGGCTGCCTCCGAATCGCGAGGCGACGTCGCGCGCGGCGAGGAGAGCCTCGATCGCGTCCGCGTGACGCGCCTCGCCGAACGCGATCAGCGCCCGGCAGACCGGCAAGCCGACCGTCTGCGTCATCATCCGATTGATCCCGCGCACGTGCTCGGCGGCGTGCTCCAGACCGCCGAGGAGCGCCGCCGCCTCGGCGCCGCGCCCGGCCATCACGAATGCCATCATCGCGTGAACGTCGTTGAAGGCGTAGAAGCCGCGCTCGGCGTCCAGCCTTTTGGCCCAGTTGTCGGCGAGGGCCCGGGCGCGCGCACCGCAGTCCACACCCTCCAGCCAGAGCCTCCAGAGGAGCGACGTCGCGTCGAGGAGCTGCAGGGCCGCTTCGGGTGGGCTCGGATGAATGCGCGCGTCGTAGAGCGAGAGGCACGCGTCGTACCGTTGCCTGTCGAGGTGAAAGAGCGCGAGGTGCCAGAGGTTGTGATAGGCGAACCCGTTGTCGGGGGCCCAATCGGGCTCCCGTGACGTCAGCCACTCGACGCCCTCCGCGACGCGACCCTGCATCTCGAAGACGTGTGTGACGGCATGAACGGCCCATGGGTCCTTCGGCTCGAGCTCCAGGGCGCGCCTGCCAGTGGCCTCGGCCGCTTGGTATTGGTTCGACTCCTCGAGCCCGAACGCGTACATCCCGAGCACGTAGGAGTACCCCGGCACGCTCGGGCTCCACGCGGGCAACACGCGCGCGACCCGATTCCTCAGGTTGAGCGCGTCACCTCGATAGAAGTCGAAGAGGTGCGCGGTCTGGAGCGCGAGCGCGTCACGGGGGTAGTCGACGAGGACGTGGTCGAGGGCGCGACACCCGCGATCCCACTCGCCGTCGACGATCGAGGCGACGAGGGCCCGCTCGCGATCGTTCGCGCGAGGGAGCAACGCCTCCGCCGCGACGACGCTGGCGCGCGCCTGATCCTGGAACCGACGCTCGGCGAGGGCGGCGAGGACCGCCGCGCGGAGGACATGGCCGAGCACCAGCTCGGGATCGGCTTGCAGGGCAGCTTCGACCGTCGCGATCGGATCGCCGAAATACGTCTGGAACTGCCGGAGCGCGCGTTCGAACCGCTCCACCGACGACCCATCGGATGCGGTCATCACCAGACCTCGGGCGCACCTCATGGAGACCTCCTTGGGAGCCGACGTCGTCAACGAATGGTCGCGCGCGGATTGGGCCACGCGAGCACGAGCCCGAGCACGGACGTCAAGAGCCGCTGGAAGTCCTCGAGGAGCCGCGGCGTGTTTCTCACCTGCCTGGGTGTGAGACCTCTCATCAGACAATGGGCGGCGAGCGCGCCCGCCGCTTCGCCGACGTTCCACTCCACCGGATGCAGCCGGTAACACCCATTGGTGATGTGTGTGACGCTGATGTTCTTCGCAGCGGGCAGCAGGTTCTCGACCCGGACGGGCGTGAGCGCGCCGAGCGGGATCTGGAAGGGCCAGCTGCTGATGTCGACGTAGGTTCGCTGTCGGGTCGTCGGGTGCAGGTCGAGCCTGTAGCTGCCCACGCCGATGCTGTCGGGGAACGGCTCCGCGCCTTGGATGTCGCCACGAGCCTCGACCCCGACGTGTTGCTCGAGCACCGTCAGCTCTCCTCGAATGCGGCGACTCTCTCGTACGTACACGTGTTTCGCCAGCCCGTCGCGCGTCCCCACGACGTCGCCGCGCAGGCGCAGGCCTCGGTAGCCCATGCCGCCGTCGTACCGCGGCGCCTCTGTCTGCATCCAGTAGAGAAACGACAAGCTCAGTTGCCGCGCTCCGCGGAGGTGCCGCGCGCGTTCCTCGTCGTCGACGCCGACGAGTGGACCGAGCCAATAGTCGTTCTGTGGCCAGTTCACGAGCGTGATGTCGCTGCGATAGCGCCCGATCGGATAATGGCCCGCGTAGAAGATCCGGCGGAAGGTCCAGAGGCCCTCCGCGCCCGAGCCGGGCGGAGCGAAGATCTCCTGCCGTCTGACATCGAGCGTGACCGGGTCGACGAACTCCCAGCCCAGCTGCGGTCCGGGCCAGAAGCTCGCCCGATAGCCGCGCCAGAAGTCGTAGTCGGCGGGACGGTCGATCGTGTGGTCCTCGTCGGGCAAGTAGTCGAGCGCGAAACAGGCGGTTGTGGCTTGCTGGTCGAGCGGATCGGCCTCGGCGAGCGCGTGTGGCTCCCCAGTCTCGGCCTGGCTCTCGGCGCCAATGACGTGCTCGACGCCGGCCATCGGCAGGAGGTCTCCCAGCTCCGTCGCATCGAGCACGTAGGGCGCGGCCAGCACGAGCCTCTCGCCCGACTCGTCATGGTGTACGGTCACCGCCCGTACGCGATCGCCATCGGTCTCGACCGAGCACGGCCGGCATCGGAGGAAGATTTCGAGCTGGCCGTCCGCGAGATACGGGGCGAAGAGCTCGTGGATCGCGACGAGCGCCACGCGAGGCTCGTGACAGAGAGGGCTGACTCGACCGCACCCGGGGTTCAGGTGCGCGTCGAAGCGCGCGTCCGGGAGGAGCGGATAGTTGCGACGGTAGTAGTCGCGAATCGCGCGACGCAGGCGCTGATACGTGGCCGTGCAGCCGGTACCCTCGATCCATGGATGTTCGTCCGGAGGGACGGCTTGCGCCGTGAGCTGGCCTCCGATCCAGTCGGTCTCCTCGGTGAGGATGACCCTCCGGCCCAATCGCAAGGCAGCCAGCGCCGCAGCGACGCCCCCCAGACCACCACCGACGATCAGCACCTCCGTCCGGATCTCCTTCATTGCATCACTCCGAGGGCGATTCGCCCAGTAGCGCGAGCTCGCTCCTGCAGGGCAGGAAGCGCCTCGCGAATGCGCGCACGCAGGTCCTCCCGTTGATCCCAGGCGCGATCGATGTGGGCGATGAGCTGCCCGGCGCTCACTTGCTCGAGCGCTGGGGCCGTGAGCCGGAGCTCTTCGATGAACCCGGCGACCTTCGTCGCGTATGGCAGGGCAACAAATGGCACCCCCGCGAGCGCGGAGAAGATCAGAAAGTGCAATCGCATCCCGACCGTGAACTCGAAGTGCCCGAGCAACGACAGGATCTGCCCTGGCGTGTAGTCGCGCTTCAGGACCGTCGCGCGCTGCGCGTGGCTCATCTGACCCACGACGCCGTGGCTGTGCTGAACGTCGAAGCTCCGACGTTCCATCGGAACGAACACGACCTCGGCGCCGAGCCGGTCGACGATGAAGTCGGCCGCGTTGGCGAGCAGCCGGTGGTAGTGCTCGACCTCGAGGTGCGGCGCCGCCGGCCCTGGCTCGCGCACCGAGAAGCCGACGAGACGTGAGTCGGGATCGATCGCCTCCGCCCGCAAGATCTCGTCGAGCGTCAGCGGCTCGGGCTCGAGCAAGAGCGCCGGATCGGCGGTCACGACGATCTCGCGTTCGACGCCCACCTCCTCGAGGAGCTGTCGTGTATGTCGGTCACGCACGGTGACGGCCGCGGCGCGCTCGACCGCGTCTCGCACACGGGACCGCAACGGCCCATCGACGAGCGGGCCTGCGCTGACCGCGTAGACCATCACCGGCGTCTGGACCTCGTGCGCGAGCGCGACCTCGCGCAGGTACATGTCCGCGTCGGCGTCGTAGAGGATGCCGCCGCCACCGAGAATGAACAGATCGAGACTGGCGATGAGCTCCTGGGCTTGGCGGCGCGACAGCTCCCTCGGCTGCACCGCGCGCTCGACCCGATGACGGCGCTTCGTGTCCTCCGCGTCCCTGGTAAAGACGGTGATTTCGACGGGCACCGCGCGACGGAGCTCCGACACGATGACCTGGAGGATGGCCTCGTCGCCGAGGTTGAACCCGCCATACGAGCCTGAGATGCCGATCTTGAGAGGGGGCCGTTCGTCCATGGCTTCACTCGAGCTCCTCACCGACCTTGAGCCGAAACGGCGCCCTCGCCTCGGACCGCACCAGCAGGACCGGGACATCGACCACCGGAAGCAACTGTTTGAGGACCTCGGCTCGACCCGCCCCCAGGTGACCGTGCCAGCCGAGCGAGAGCGCGCTTATCGCTTCCTCGTGGACCAGCCGGACCAGCTCACCGGCGACCGGCCCGCGCCCCAACACGACCGGCCGCATCGAGCGGCACTGGCCCGCCGTGAGCTCGGGTACGGCGCGCGCGACGACCTCCTCGAGCTGACCGGCGTATTCGTGATGCATGGCGTCGGCGTACCTCGTTCGGGCCCCGAGCTCCTCGTCGCGCGCGGCCCCGCCGTCGGTCACGTGTGCGACGTACACCGCGAGATCGATCGCGTCGGCGAGGCGCACGGAGAGCGCGAGGGCGCAGTCGGACTCGGCGCCTCCGCTCACCGGCACGAGCACGCGACGCCATGGCAGGCTCTCCGTGTACCCGGTCGGGAGCAACAACACAGGGATCCTGGAGCGCTCGAGCACCGATTCGGTGACGTGTCCCGCGGTCTTCACGAGGTCCGGCGCCCCTGCCTCCCCCGCCTCGGCTGCCGCCCCGCGCGCCGTCATCACCACGACGTCCGCTCGGTGCTCGTCGATGGCACGCAGGATGGCTTCAGGCGGAAAGGCCGCGGCCTGGTGAAGGTGCACGTTCGGCCAATGCGCCTCGGGGACGCGCAGGCGGCGGAGCTCCTCGGGGGCAGGCAGCTCTCGCGAGGTGGCGCTCAGAACGTGCAGCCGGGCGCCCAGCCGTGACGCCAGCCAGGACGCGCACCCCAGGCTCTTCGCCGCCATCGCCGAGCCGTCGAGGGGAACCAAGATGGACGCGAACGGCTTCATCGCCGCGCCTCCCTCGAGACTCGGATGGGGTGGGGTCTCCCGCGCCACGTGAGGGTCAGCGCGATGTCTCGCCATTTCTCGGGCAAGCGGCTCGCGGCCCTCGGATCGACCACCGGCCCCGACTCGGCGAGCTGCACACCCAGGAAGCCAAAGACCACGGCTTGCCAGGTCGCGCCCATACAGGCGGGGTGAATGCCGAGGGACGCGTTCCCCATCCGATCCGAAAGATCGAGCCAGAGGCTCTCGCGCCAGTAGCGCTCGGCATCCTGGCGGAGGCCCACCCGAGCCGCGATCGCCGCGTGAATACCCGGCGAGAGGCTGCTCGCGTGGTCGGTCATGGGCTCGTAGTACCGGTAGTTCGCCGCCACGACGTCCGTCGGGAAGGCGCTGCGCATCACGTGGAGAAGCATGAGCACGTCCGCCTGCTTCACGAGCTTCATCCGATTGATTCGCTCCCAATCGAAGAGCCGGCTGACCGGCGCCTTGAAGCGCTCTTCACGGGGCAGCGGGTAGTCCTCGAGATCGAAGAACCCCTCGAACTGCTCGATGACGCCATCCGCGTTGGGGGCCGGGCAGAGGAGCGCGTCGGCGACCTCCTTCCATTGCCGAGGCTCGTCCGGCGCTACCTGATTCCGCTCGGCGAGGGCTGCCCATGCGCGCGGCTCGTCGCGCTTCTGCTGCTCCACCGCAAGGAGCGCGTGCTCGAGGTTCGCGCGCGCCATCCAGTTCGTGTACGCGTTGTCGTTCACGGAGTGGTGGTACTCGTCGGGCCCCACGACCCCTCGAATGTGGAAATGGCGCGGGCCCCGCGCGGCGCGGCTCGCCCAGAAACGGGCGGTCTCCACGAGGATCTCGACGCCCGCCGCGCGCATGAGCTCGCGGTCGCGCGTCGCCTCCCAATATTGCCAGACGGCGTGCGCCACGGCCGACGTCACGTGCAGCTGCTGCGAGCCCGTGAAGATCGGGATCTGCTTGCCGGTCGTCTTCAGACGGATCGAACGCGGGGTCACGTCGTCGCCGGTAACCGTCGACTCCCAGGCGTAACACGCCCCGCGGTGCCCGAGCTCTCGCGCGCGCCTGCGCGCCCCCGGGAGCGTGTTGTGCCGATAGAGGAGGAGGCAGCGCGCGACCTCCGGGAACGTGAGGAGATAAAAGGGCAACTTGAACATCTCCACGTCCCAGAACACGTGGCCCTCATACGAGCGCCCGGTCAACGCGCGCGCACCGACCGAGACACGTGGGTCGTGATCTGCCGCGCTGACCAGGTGGTACGTATTGAAGCGGAGCGCCTGCTCGGTCGCGGGACAACCCGGAATGCAGACGTCGGCGCGACGCCAGACCTCGTTCCAGCGTCCGACGTGGCGTGTGAGGGCTTCGTCGAAGTGCTCCCAACGAACGCCCTCCATTCGCTCGCGAGCGGCTGTCTCCGGGTCGGCCGCGTCGCGGCTCGTGAACACGGCGACGTACCGCCGAAACACCAACGTACGACCAATCGTCGCGGGAACCCGCCACCGAACGGCTGGGACGGGCTCGCCTTCGAGGAAGGTCGTGCTGGCCAGGCAGATCTCCACGCCCGACGCCCGTGTCGCGAACCGCTGGACCTCCCACGAGGACGCGCCGCCCGAGGCTCGAAGGGGGACGAGGTGCGGATGGTTGGAGGCGAGGTCGGGATCGGCCAGCGAGGTATCGAGCTGGACGACGCCAGCCTGGTTCACGAGGGATACCGTCACTTCCTGCAACAGCAGGTGCACGTCGGCCAAGGAGGCGACTCGCCGGCTTCGGACGACGACACGGCGATCCACCTCCGTGTCGTAGTCGGCGTGTGCTTCGAGGACGCCGCTCCGCAGGCTCAACGTCCGCCCCATGGCCCGGCAGCGGGGCCCCGATGGCTCGAGCGCGACGCCGTCGACGACGAGGGCGAGGCGAAACGGGAAGGGCGCCGAGACGATCTCGCTGTGCGCCTCGTCGCCCCGGTCGTCGCTGATGAGCTCGAGCTCCGAGTAGGGACGCCCGGCGCTCTTCTTGTCGTAGACCCCGGCGATGAAGAGATCGCCGTGTGCGCCCGGTAGCGGCGTATCCAGGGCGCCGCGCACGCCGAGGTATCCATTGCCGACGGTGAAGAGGCTCTCGACGCCGTGCTCACGCGCGAGATCGAAGCCCTCCTGCTCCACCACCCACGCGAGTGTCGCCTCGCGTTTCTCCGAGAGGAGACGGTCGAGCCGGCTCACGTCCATCTCTCGCAGATCGTCGACGACGATGTCCGCTCCGTGGCGGGCCAGGGCCTCGCGATTGCCTCCACGGTCGACGCCGACGACGAGCCCGAAGCCACCTCGACGGCCGGCCTCGACCCCTGACGTCGCGTCCTCGATGACGACCGCTTTGCCCGGTGACACACCGAGGAGCGCCGCCGCTCGCAGAAACGGGTCCGGATGCGGCTTTCCTTTCAGGCCGACTGCCGCGGCGTCGAGGCCGTCGACGCGGACCGAAAACAGGTCGTCGAGCCCGGCGATGTCGAGCACCTCCCGCCCGTTTCGACTCGACGTCACGACGGCGGCCCTCACGTGCTGCTCCCGGAGGCTCCGGAGGAGACCGACGGTCGAGGAGAAGACGGCGACGCCGTCCCTGCGCATACGTTCGAGGAACAAGGCGTCCTTTCGGGCGCCCAGACCGTGGACCGTCAGCGCACCTGGCGCATCGGTCGAGCTCCCTTCCGGAAGCTGCACACCACGGGCGGCCAGGAAGCGCCGCACACCCTCGTGTCGCGGCCTGCCGTCCACGTGTTCGAGGTAGTCGACCTGTTCGTCGAAGGCCTCGAAGGGTGGTCGCCCGCTCGCCGTCCACGCGACGAGGAACCTGTCGAACGCCTCCTTCCAGGCAGCCGCGTGTACGTCGGCCGTGCGCGTGACGACCCCGTCGAGATCGAAGATCACCGCGTCGAAGCCGACGACGGCTCGTGAATCCTGCGCCGTTCGCATGCTCCTCCTCACGGTGCTGCCGATGGGCGATGGTGCTGCAAGAAGCGCTCCCCAGCGCGCGGGAGCTCGGCACCGCAAGTGCAGGCCTTTCGGAGCGATGGCTGCATTCGCGGATCGCGTGACGAAGAAGGGCAAGCAGAAGCGAGGCAAGGCCACGCCCCTCGAGACGCCCCTGGGGATCCGCGGCGGCGTCGGTCTACCCGCCGGCTCGAGTCGAGAGATCCGCGAAAGAATGATTCGCGCGCTCGGCCACTTCGCCAGCCGCATCCGGCGAATCGCCGTGCGTTTCGAGGACGTGAACGGGCCGCGCGGCGGGGTCGACTCGACCTGCCGCGTCGAGGTCGTGCTCGATGGGCTCGACACAGTGGTCGTAGAGGAACGCGCGAGCTCGCCGATGCAGGCATTCGGTCGGATCACCTCTGCCGTAGGAAGGGCCGTGAAGCGCGCGATCGCACGCAACGGAGGTGCATCGCCGCTCGAGCCGATGAGGATGGATCAGAAGCACACGGCTCGCGCCGCCCGCGTCACAGAAGAGGACCCCGGGAGCTTCATCGGCCGAAGGGTCGGCCGCAGCACACGAGCGCTGGAGAGAGCGCTGGAGCGCCCGGAGAAGAGACGCAGAGACGCCTACATCGACACGGCCGACGTCGCGACCAGCGAGACCGACCGCCGGGCCGGCGGGGTCTCGACCGCTCGCCGGAACGCACGCCGTCGCGCGCCAGGCGCAGCCCATGCGCTCGAGGACTCCCGTCAGGCCACTCCGTCACGGAAGTCGACGCGCCGCTCTGCGAATCGCGTCAAGGCCGCGGCTCAGCTGACGAGGCGGACGCGGCGCGACGTCCAGTCACCGTCCGCGCGCGCGAGCCGCTCCACGAATACGTGAATGTGAACGCTTGGCTATCGCGCCCCCACGCGGCCTCAGCGCGGCAGCATCGAGTCGATGTGCTCCAGCCCGCACCCTCGAAGCGACGGCTTCGAGCCAAGCTCGTCGGCGGAAGGCACCGGGGCGCCGAACCGCACCAGGCCGCGAACGACCAGGACATCCCGACGGTCGACGCGAACGAGGACCTCGGGAGCCTGCGCTTCGGCCACCTCGATGAGCGATCGCAATGGCACGCGGCCCATCCGCCCCACCACCTCCGTCACATCGATCCAGTCGACGGAGCCCGTGCTTTCGAGGCGGAGCCACAACGGCGGCTCGGTCGCGCCGATCTGCATCCCGGCGACTCCGGCTCGAATGACCTCGGCCACATCGGCGACGGAGACGCCGAGCTGAGCGGCGCGCGCCCGGTCGATCTCGATTCGTCGCTCGGGCTTGGTGTCGCGTCCGAGGACGTGGACCGACCCCGCGATCGTGTGTGGCCCGAGCGCGGATCGCACCGCGTCGACGCAAGCAGCGCTCGCGTCTCGCGGCAGGGCAAACGCGACGGGCCGGGCCTGCGAGCGCGTGGTGACGGCGCTGGTGAGCCGCCAGCGCGATGGATCGCCGAGCGCCTTCGTGACGGCGAGCAGCCAGGCCGCGTCGTCTTCGGGCGGCGGCGCCCAGACCGAGAGGCGTGGCCCGGATGTGGACGCGGCGTCGATCAGCGCGACGCCAGCGAGGTCATTCGGGGGTCGCGAAACCTCGTCACCGACTGCTATCGCCGCTGCGTCGAAGGTGGCGTGGTCCCTCGCGAGCTCCACCTCGATCGAGGTGCCGTTCGGCAGCTCCGACCGCAAGGGCGCGAGCGCCTCCTGCAGCCGATTTGTCGGCGCGCCGGGCCCGCTCACCTCGATTGCGATGAGCTCGGCATTTGCCGCACCAAACGCCCTGCAACCGTTCGGAGCGACCCCGGCGCTCACGCTCGCGACGTCGCGGAGCCGCACCTCCGGGGACGCGCGAACGATCGTCTTTGCCATTTCTTCGATCGGCGGTGGCGCAAGCTTCGCGATCTGCGCGCTCCCGATCTGGACCAGCGAGAGCGCGCGGACCACGTCGCGCGTCGAGACGCCGAGGCTGCGCAGGTGGACGGGGTCGAGCGCCACCCACGTGGCCGGCCGCGGACCGCAGACTCGCGTCCCGTGGATGCCGGGCACCGCGTCGATCGCGAGCGCGGCCCGATCGGCGATGGGCTGCAGCGAGAGGACGGGCAGACTCGACGCGCGCAGCGTCACGAGCGCAAAGACGCCCGGCGAAGCTCGCTCGATCGTCGGCGGCATCGAGTCGGGGGGCAGCTCGCGTGCGATCTCCGCGAGCCGGGAGCGAATGCACTCGGAGACCTCCGTGCGATCCGCAGCGCGGGCGACGTGGAAGCCGAGAACCGCCCGGTCGGATTGGCTCGTGCTCCAGCTCGATCGGATGCCGTTGCAGCTTCGAGCGGCTTGTTCGCAGGGCATGGTCACCTCGTGGGCAACCGCATCGGGCGCCGCGCCCGGATAGACGACGCTCACGACGATCAGGTCCAGCGCGGCATCACCTCCTGGCGCAAGGCCCGATTCAGCGACGCTCGACGGGGGCACGCCCGACGACACGGACGGGGAAGAGCTGGACCGACCGGAGCACGCGACGAGGCCGAGCAAGAGGGCCATGAAGGCGCGAGACGACACGAAGGGAAGATATACGCCTCGCCCGCCGCTCGTGGCCCCCGATTCAGGCTACCCTCGGGGTCGTGAGCGCGAGTCTTCCAGCGCGGCGACTGCTCTTCTGGGTCCTTGTCGGCGCTGCAGCGTGCAGCGGGACTCCAACCTCACGCGAGGCGCACACGGTCGGCTCCGCGTCTGCGTCGTCGTCGAGCGCGCCTCCGGTGCTTCCGGGGTCGAGCCGACAGTACGTTCGTGGCGCTCCCATAACGCCGGTGGTGGAGGAGCCAGGCTCGTACCAGGAGGTCGCGCTCAGCCCGGACGGTCGGCTCGTCGCGATGATGCGCCACGGTCGGAAGGCCGTGGCGCTGGTCGATACCGACCGCAGGCGGGTCGTGGGGTGGGCGCCCGGGCTCCAGAGCGGCTCGGGCGATCGCCTCACCTGGGGAGCCGACGACGCGCTCTTCCTCGAGGGTCGCGACGTGGTGGCGCAGGTGGACGGCAGGACCGGTCGCGTCGTCGCGCGGGTCTCCGGCGCTCGCCCCGGCGTCGTCCGGACCGACGCGGGCTGGGCGGTGCTGATCGAGAGCGCGAAGACCGGCACGCTCGCGCTCGTCGACATCACCCATCCGGAGAAGGTGCTCGCGCGGGTCCCGGCGGTCGAAGCGCGCGAGACGCTGGACCTCGGCGGCGGCGCGTTTGCGGTCGTATCGGGTGACGGCGTGATCGCCTACGAGCCCGGAGGACAGAAGCGCTGGTCATGGGCACATGCCATCCCGTGGGGTACGAAGGTCGCGACGATGGGTACGCGTCCGCGTGTCGTGCGCATCGCCATCGGCGGGGCTCTGACCCTGCTCTCGGCCGAAGATGGGAGCCCCGTCCGCGCTCCACTGGATGGGGCGTTGGCCCACCCGGGTGGTGCCTTCTTCACGGAGGGCGGGAGTGTGCGGCTGCAGCGCTGGGGAGCAACCACCGCCGAAGACGCGGGCGCGCTCCCCGGCGCCAAGGCTCCGCCGAGGCTGGTCGGGGTCTCCCCCGGCGCGACCCTGTTTGCCTACCAATCGAACAACGACATGGTGTTCGCGGATCGGCGAGGCACGACCCTGAGGAAACTGAACGCGAAGGGCACGCCCGCGTTCGGCGCGGACGACCTCCCCCACGCCATCCTCGGAGAGGACGCCGTTTACGCGATCGACGGGGAAGAGCTCACGAAGCTGGCGTCGAAAGGCTTCGGCTCCACGCCGGCGCGAATCGTCGCGGTAGGCGCGACGGGCTTCGCGGCGCGTTGCGACGGAGGCGCGATCGCGACGCTGGGCGCGGGGGTCGTCGCCCCCGCCGAGCTGACGCAGTCCGACCGGCCGAGCGAGATCACCACCGCGGACGGAGCCCATCGGGTCACCTGGGACGAAGAGCTCACAATCACGCGCGTCAAAGACGGGTCCAAGACGAAGCTCGACCTCGCGCCGATCGCGTCGGTCACCGGCCACCCGGACGGCAAGACGGCGGTGGTCGCGTCCCACGTCCGGTACATCGGCAACGCCTGGATCGGGGATCCGAACGCCAAGGTGTCCTTCGTGGACATCGCAAGCGGTCAGGTAAAAAAGCGCCTGCGGGGAGACGAGTGCACCGTCACGCCAGACGGCAAACGACTGATCGTCGATTCCCACGACGACGTCGTGCTCTACGACGCGGACTCCTACCGTGAGCTGCGCCGCTGGCCTGGCCAAGGAAACCAGGTGACGCTCGACCCGACGAACCGATTCGCGCTCGTGTTCAAGCGTGTCAAAAGCGGGCTCGGTCCGCTCGAGACGACGCAGTCGTTCGTGGAGGACCTGGCCACTCGCAAGAAGGTCGTCGATCTCGACCGCGCCGAGGGCTCGTTTGCGTTCGACCCGGCGGGCAACACGCTGGCGTTCACGCCCGGCAACGGCTACCCGAGCTACGGCGAGTCGACGGTCGTACGCGTCTACGATCTCGTGCGAGGCGGCCCGCCGAAGATCATCCAGACCGAGGAGGCGATCGAGCGCGTCCAATACCTCGCGGACGGCGTTCTCGCGATCTTCCTCAAAGACCGCGTCGTGCTTCACCGCACGCGGGACGGCCGGGAGCTGAGCGTCCACGCCGTGCCGGAGGCCCGAGCGTGCCGGCTCTTCGCGACCGATGACGCCGGGCACTTCACCGGCGACCCCGGCGGGCGACTCGGGCTCCGGTTCGGCGACGATCTGCGAAGAAGCGAGATCGTCTGGGAAGGCGCAGCGTTCGAAGCCCTCCGCGACGATCGGCTCATCGCCGACTTCTTCGCGGGGGGCGGGCCCCCCGCCGCCCAGCCGGCGCCATCTGGTCGGTAAGGTGTTGGCGGTGCCGGCGAGGTCGCCCTCAAAGGCCCTCCTGCAGGAGGACATGGAACTGATGCGTGTTCAGGCGCACGTTGTAGGGCAGGCCACGTTTGCGATACCAGGCGGCGTCCTGCTTCAAGAACGCACCTTGCCCGTCGGCGGGCACATCGGTGGACGGCATGCTGAGGATGCGCAGGCGCGACCGATCGACGGCGGCTTTGTCGAGCTGCTTCATGAATGCGGGCAGGTACCGGACGGCATTTTCGCCTTCGGCTTTGCGTACCGGGTCGAGCTTGCCGGTCACCCATAGCCACAACGTGCCGCCCGGCGTCGGGTCGCTCGTGCCGATCAGAGCCTCGAGCACCTCGATGGCACGATCGCGCTCGGCCGGCTGCGACAAATCATAACGCTCAACCGCGAGATCGCCGTCGAGGAGGCGGCGGCGATAGACGGCGTCGCGCGCGACTTTCACGAGGGCGGGATCGATATCGCGGCCGTAGACCGTCATGCCCTTGCCTTCGTCGCGCAGCTCGTGCGCATTGGGGTTCTCGACGAAGAGCGGGATGACCCGGTGATACCGCAGCGCCCCCCCAAAGTACTTCCGGTCGGAGCGAGCGATGCGCTCGGCGCCGGCCGCGGCGACCGCAGCCGTCCCACGCGGCGCGGCGGCGATCATCGCTTGTGCGTCGGCCGCGAGCGAGCGTATCGACGCGCGCGCGGCCGACGCGTAGCGCGCCGACTGCTCGTCGCCCTGCGTCGAGCGCACCGCCTCGCGGTAGAGAGTGTCGCTCGGCGGAAAGCTCCCGAACATGGCGGCGGGGCTCGCGACCGCGGCCCAGGCCGCATCATCCGCGAGCGGCGGCGCGACGAGTGGCGCCGGCGTGCGCCCCGCCGCCACTTCGGCGACGGCCACCGTCACCCACGAGGGCGGCATCATGAGCGCGTGGGGCTTGCGATGATACGGGTGGTCTTGCTGGCTCCACAGCGAGTCCCGAAGCAGAAACACGCCTCGCGAGCCGACGACGAGCTCGCGCCAGCGGCGCGCCACTTCCTCGCCGCTCTCCGCACCCTTCATCAAGAGGGGATTGAACCCCTCGTAGCGCAGGTTTTCGAACTGCTCGCGCATGGGGAAGTGAATCTTGAGGATGACGTGGTCGTAGCGCTCTGGCGCGACGTGGTACACGCGGTCCGCGGGCGCCGCGGGCTCGGGCGGTGGCCACGGCCCTTCGTCTTCCGGCGCCTCGACCTCGGCTTCGAGCTCGGCGACCGGAGAAGCGCTCGGTGTGGTCGAAACGATCGGGCTCGTCACGCTCGCCGAGGAGCTCCCCCCGGTCGAGGCCGGCGCCGACGAGAGCCCAGGCGTGGCGCTCGGACACGCGCACAGACACAGCGAGACGAGAGACACGAGACCAGGACGGCGGGCCACTGCGACATGAGACGCTCAACGGATCACGATATCCAGAGGGCCGCGTCGACACGCACACCCTGAGCGCGCGCGCTCACACAGGACCGCCCCGCCAGGGCTGCGAAGTCCTCCTGCACCCACGGCAAGGATGTTGCCTCGACGGCGGCCGTGCGCTCCAGGAGCCTGCTCGGCTCGGAGCTCGCCCTCCTCGGTCGGGCGGGCCGTCGTTGGATCGACACCGAGAGCTACCGGCTCGCGGCCTCGCTCTCCTACTACGCTTTGCTGTCGCTGGTTCCGCTCGCGCTCCTGGCGCTGGGGCTGGTCGAGAGCATCGTCGGCTCGAGCGAAGACTTGCGCCTGCGCCTCTTGCGATGGGCGAGCGCTTCGGGCGTCGAGACGGTCGACGCCGCGGTTCGCTCCGCGCTGTCCAATCTCCGCGGCTCGTCGTGGAAGGTGGCGATCGGCGCGATCGGAGCCTTGCTGGGCGCAAGCGGCGTATTCGCCGAGCTCGACACCGCTCTCAACCGGGTGTTCGGATACGAGACGAGCGCTCCTTCGCTCAAACAGGTCGTCCGTCAGCTTCTCCGGGACCGCTTGAGCGCGTTCGCGTTCGTCGGCCTCACGTCGTTGCTCGTCCTCGCGATCGCGATCTTCGGAACCGCGTTCGACGTAGCAGCCAGGCAACACCTGCCCACTCTCGCGGCGCGGCTCATCACGGGCGTCGCCGCGTTCCTGATGCTCGGCGGCACGCTCGCGGCGAGCATCCACCTCATCCCGGCCCGGCGGGTACCGTGGCGAGCGGCCATTCGTGGCGCCGCTTACGGGACGACGATGCTCTTCTTGCTGCGACCACTCTTCGGGTGGGTGATCCTCACCCTGACCGATTACGACGCATATGGCGCGCTCGGGGCCGTCCTTTCGACCCTCCTCTGGATGTTGCTCGTGGCGATGGTCTCTCTGTTCGCTGCTTCAATCGCGGCTGTGGCGATGGAGCAACAACCTGCCCCCGGTGAGCGCGCAGATGAGCACAGCTGCGCTCATCCGCTCGGCGCCGGGCGCGAGCCGCGCACGAAATCGAGCGCGGGAGGCAGGCACACCCCGTGCACACGACCCAGCCATGCGGTGCTTAACGACACTCCCGCTGATCCTTCTCCTCGCGACCGGCTGCGCGGCCACGGCCCGCAACCTCGGTGAAGAGACCACGGCGGGCGCCGTGAAGGGCGGCGTCGATAGCCTGACGACGCGCGAGAAGCAGGAGCAGATCGTCGGCAGCATCGACGAGGAGCTCGTGGAAGAGGCGACGGATCGCGTGGTCGGCGGCGTCGTCGACGGCACGTTGCGCTCGTTCGACGAGCCCGAGCGTCGCGAGGCCTTGCGCGAGGAGCTCCACGAGCTCGCGACGACGTTCGGCGGCCTCGGACGACGAGCCATGGGCGACGCGCTCGACGAATCCATCGCACGCCTCTCCAAGCCCGAGAACCGGAGCGCGCTGCGCGAGCTGGTCCACGACGTCACGGTCACCGCCGTAGGCGGCGCCACGGAGAGCGCTCGCACGGAGCTCGCGGACGTCGACACCTCGTTGCTCGGGCCGCTCGCTCGCGATCTCACCAAGAACGCGATGCTCGGCATCCAGGACGCCATCGAAGAGGCGCAGGAGCGGAAACGCTCGGGGGCGCAGCCGCCCGATCAGGGCAACGTCCTCGCAGCCGCCGGGGAGGCCGTTAAAGAAGGGCCCGACGTCCTCGTCATGACCGTGGCCGGGCTCGGCGGGTTCGGCCTCGCGCTGCTGCTCACCATTCTGTGGGCGTCACGAAAACAGCGCCACATGTTGCGCGAGCTCCACCGGCGCGACGACGCGCTCCTCGGTCTCGTCGCCACGATGTCCGGCCGCTCGGAGCGACCTTCGTTCGGAGAGCTCGAGAGCGCACTACAAGCGGTCCTCCAGCGGAGGCGCGTCGAGCCTTCGCTTCGCCACGACGAGGGCCACTGAGATCTTCGTCGATTGCTGCAATTGGCTGCAGCTTACGGATTCTTTGCGAACAGGAAAGGAGCACCTCATGACCATCGTTCAAGACACCGTTCACCAAGCAACGAAGCGCGCAGGCACGATCGTCGAGGGCGCCAGCACGATGGCGCGCGGCACGGCGACGGACGTGGCAGGAAAGCTGACGGATTGGGTCGATCTGGCACGTCGGCTCGGCTTCGCGTCGATGCTGAGCGCGCTGGGCCTGCAGAAGAGGCGCAGCCCCCTCGCGACTGTCGCAACGTTCGGGGCGGGGGTCGTCGTCGGTGCAGGAGCCGCGCTGCTCCTCGCCCCCGTGTCAGGGGAGACGTTGCGACGAGCGGTCCTCGGCTACTTCAAGTCGGAGAAGGAGAAGGAGCCGACTGAGGCCGAGCTCCAACGGCTGGACACGGACTTCGATCCGCCTGCGGCCAAGGCGCGGCGAACGGATGCACGCGCGTCCTGAGGCCCGCCTCCGCTCGTAACCACCTTCCAACTCGAGGAGTCAGACATGTTGTACTGGACGGCCGTGTTTTTCATCGTGGCGTTGGTCGCTGCCGTGCTCGGCTTCGGCGGCATCGCCGGCGCGTCGGCGGGCATCGCCAAGATCCTGTTCGTGGCGTTCCTCGTCATCGCGATCGCGAGCCTCGTCTTCGGGCGGCGTGTTCCCACCTGAGCGTGCCGGGGGGGAAAGGGGGATTGATGTGCGAAGCGCGTATCCTCGGCTCGACTGCGCTACGCTTTCGCGAGCATGACGGTCGAGCCGGCGCTCCGTGTAGCCGAGCTGGGGGACGCTGCGGCGATCTCCGAGCTGATGCGCGACTCGGCGCGGGCGCTCTTCGCGAAGTTCTACGACGAGCGCCAGGCAGAGAGCGGGACGCGCTTCATCGCGTCGCTCGACGAGGCGCTGCTCCGCGACCGCACGTATTTCTTGCTCGAAGCGGCTGGCGAGCTCGTGGCATGTGGCGGGTGGAGCCGGCGCGACAAGCTCTTCACGGGCCCCGGGGACGCCCTGGGCGACACCCGGCTCCTGGATCCCGAGACCGAGCCGGCTCGCATCAGGGCGATGTTCGTGCGCCCCGATTGGACGCGACGTGGCCTGGGCCGCCGCATCCTCGGCGCGTGCGCGGCCGCGGCGCGCGCCGAAGGCTTCCAGCGTCTCGCGCTCATGGCCACGTTGCCCGGGGAGCCCCTCTACCTGGCGTACGGCTTCACCGAAACCGACAGGACTGACATCCGTCTGCCCGACGGCGTCACGCTCCGCGGTGTCCGAATGGAGCTGGGGCTGACCTGACTCTGATCGGGTCCGTCAGAAGGTGACGCGGAGCGATCCGGGGCCCAACGACGCCGTGACGGGCGCGCCATCCTCGATCTTCATCAGAATGAGCCCCGTGCCCGCCAGCACCGCGCCCGGTATGGCCGTGCTGAGCGAGACGATCATCAGGTTGTCGCGCGTGTCGCCCTCGGGCGAGAGCTCCCACAGGCCCGCGGCCGCGAGCCCGGTGAGGCAACCCAGCCCGCCGAGCAGAGTCAACGCGAGGCCGGACTCTCGCAGGCTGCTCCGCCCCACGATCTCCGGCTCGTAGCTGCCCGGAGGCATCCGGGTCGACGGCGTCATGAGCCCGCGTGGAGGTGGCGCGGGCTTCGGACGCGCCAGCGCGGAGACACATCGTCCGGCGCCAGGGTCGAGGTGACAGCGCAGCCCGCTCTCACGGCACGTGGTCGAGGCAGCGCAAGACTCCGCGCTCCGTGCGACGCATTTCGAGCCCTCGGTGGAGCACGCGCCATGACGACGGCACTCGTAGGTCTCCGCGCACGGGTCACCAGGGGCCGGCTCCGCGCGGGCGTCACGCGGAGCAGCCGGGAAGAGGACGGCGGCGACCACCACAACGGGCGAGAGCCGAACGACGCGCACCTGACGAGACTAGCGTGCCGAGCCCGGAGGACCGGCGCCAGCGAGAGGTCGGAACCGTGCTGTCGGCGCACGGCGTTCCTGGAGGTTTCGTTCGCGACCAGGCGTCCCCCTCTTCGGCTGCCGATCCACCGCTGCGCGCTGCGTAGTACGATTCGCGCGTGGCACTCGACTTCCGCGGGCTGGGCATTCCGAGCGTCGTCGCCGACTACCTGTCGACTCGTGGGGCCAGCCGAACCGGGGTCCACGCCAGTGCCGACGCTACGGCAGCGCTGCTGACGGGCCGGCGCTACCCAGCGCATCGGGCGGTTCTGGAGTTCGAGGAGGTCTTCGGCGGTCTCGAGCTCCGCGAGCCCGAGATGGCCGATCCGACCCTGGTCTTCGGACCCTACGCGTGTTTCTCCGCGACCCCGCCCTGGACCGGACGGGAAGAAGATCTCGTTCCCGTCATCTTTGCGAGCAACGACGTGGTCTACCTTCTCGACGCGGCCGGCCGAGGGTGGACCTGTTCGACCATGGCCGGCGGGGGCAGCCGGCCCTCGGCGGACGACGGTCACGCGCTCTTCGCTCAGGCGGTGCTCTGGCGGATGCTCGAGCGCCACCCCGGGAGCTACGACGTGAAGACCGGTCGACACGGCGCAAAGAGCGCGAAACGAGCGGGGGCTGTGGCGATAACAGGCGCCTCCGGTCCGTCCGAGCGCTGGTGGGGCGACGAGAAGCAGCTGATCGTCGAGATCGACCACGGGAACGGGTACACCGAGCCGACGACCTACTCGACTCTCTAGCAGAGTGGTCTCGGTCTGAGGGAGCGAGTGGCGCGCTCCGGTCAGGAGAACGCCGCGAGACGCGCGGGTCGTTGGCCGTCGATCTTTTCTCGCGACCTGGGCGCCGTCGCCTCGTCTTCCGGGCAACAAGGCCAATTCCCATGCGACACCTGATCCCTACCCTCGCCCTCTCTGCTCTCTTCATCGCCGCCGGTTGCTCCGAGTCGGGCTCGAGCCCTTCGAGCTCGAGCGGTCAGACGACGACCCAGCCCGCGAGCGCCTCGAAGGGCGGCGACCGGGTCGCGCAGTGCAAGAGCCTCCAGAAGATCATGGAGGACGGGGACACCAAGCTGGAGAAGCTCCCCGAGTCGGACGATCCGAGCAAGGACCTCATGGCCCAGGCCAAGCTCCTCAACGAGATCGCAGACGCCGTCGAGAAGTCCGGCGTCTCGGACTCGGAGCTGAAGGGGCTCGCCACGCGCTACGCGAAGGTGATGCGTGACCAGGCGAAGCAACAGACGGCGGCCGCGAACGCAGCCAAGAGCGGTGACGAGAAGGCGCTCGACAAGGTCGAGAAGGAAGGCGAGGCGTCTTCGAAGGAAGAGATCGAGATCACGGCGAAGGTGGCGCTGATCTGCGAGTCCTGAGCGCCCACCCGCGTTGCGCCACGGACGCGCCGCGATACACTGCTCGGGTCTTGCTTTCGACGACGCTCTTCTCGATCAGCCTGCGGCGCGCTCCGTTCTTGCTCTCCATGGGGGTCCTCGTCGGAGAGGCGGGGTGCCCCAAGTGTGCACACCCCATCGAGGTCCAGGTCATCCAGCTGGACTGCGAGTACGCGCCATGTGAGCCCAGCGAAGTGGTGGACGTCGAGCTCGAGTATTCGCTCGACGGCGGCCCATTCACCCCTTGCGACGGGACGAGCTGCGGTGACGACTCCGGTGGCTGCGAAAGCGAGACCGAAGGGACGTATCGCATCATCGAGCGGTCCGACGAGGCGGCCGCCACTACCGTCGTGGTCGATGCGTATTCGTGCATCTCGGGTGGCGCGATCGCGACCATCACGATCGGACGACCGAAGTGTCCGCCCGTGGTGGCGCCGTCGGTCGCCGTGGCTGGGACCATCACCTGGAACGTCGCCGCGAGCTCGGATAGCGTCACCTTGCCCTACCCCCAGAGCGAGCTCCTCGTTTCGTCGGTGGCGAGCCTCGTGCCTACCGAAAGTGGTGGTCACGACTCCGTCGACTCGATCTCCGTCAACGTCGGCACGGCCTACCTCACCTTCCAGCTGGGTGACATCCGCGCGCTGGGCGTGGGCCAATACGAGCTGGGCGCAGGCGTGGCTAGCACCCTGGGCGGCGTTTGCGCCACCGGCTGCTCGACGAGCGGCGACGAAACGGGAGCCACCCTCTTCGTGGAGCAAGCAGTCGGTGGTCCCCTCCCCTGGCCGGCTACGGTCAGCGACGACTTCGTGCGGCGTTACCGGCTCGTCTACCAGACGACGGACCTCGTCGGCAACGCGCTCGACACGGACTGCTCCGAGTGCACAAGCCTCGTCTCCCTGTCGGTCGACGTCACGTTCGAGCGCACCGCGCTCGACTACGGCCTGTCACAGAACGGCAGTTGCCGTGTCGAATAGCCCGTTGTCGCCTCTGCGCTCTTCGAGTGTCGGGCGAGGCGAGATCCTCCCCTGACGAGACCCGGCCGGAAGGGGTGTGTTGACTCGCGCGTTTGCTCGGTCGAGCTTCGCCCGACCATGCGCGACGCCGCCAACCGAAAGAGCCTCGACACGATGCCCTCCTCTTCTCCTATCCCGACCCTCGCTGTATTGGCGTTCGCGGCTGCTCCCCTCCTGGGAGCCTGTGGCGAGCGCGGCACCCGCGGCGCAGCCGAGCCGGCGACGTCAGCCGTCGTCGCCGAGACCAAGGCACCGAAGACGGGCTCCTTGGACCCCCGGAACGCCGAGCTCCCGGACGTGTGCGCCGGAGGGCAGCTCAGGCTCAAGTCGAAAGACGGCGGCGGCAGTTACGACAGCAAGCTCGGCGAGGGAATGCAGGGCTCGTTCGAGGTCTCGAGCCTCGGCAAGGCCGACCTCGACGCAGACGGCGTGGAGGAGATCCTGGCGCTCGTGCTCTGTCAGCCCGGCGGGAGCGGCACCCACGACGCCGTCTGGGCCTTCCATTCGGTCGGCGGTCGGCTCGAGCAGGCCGGCCGGATCGACGGCGGCGATCGAGCGAACGGAGGCCTGGCCCGCGCCGAGCTGCGAGGAAACAAGATCGCAATCGAGCGAAACGCCGGGGGCGAGGCCGCTTGCTGCGCTGACAAGACCGTCAACGAGATCTGGGCCTACACCAGCGCGGGCTTCGTCAAGGAGAAGAGCGAGCCCGGAGCGTCGAACGCCCCGAGCCCCGCCCAGACCCTCGCGGCGGATCTCTTGAAGGGTCGTTTGCAGCTCGGCTGGTCGGCGGCGAAGAACCAGATCGCCTACGCGGTGACCATCGAAGAAGAGGGCACCGGGACGGTCGCGTGGAACGTGGGCTTCTTGGATCTGAAGACGGACAAAGAGGTCGCCCTCGTCGAGGTCTGCCAGGCCGCGGGCTCGCCGCGCTGCTCGGAGGCCGCGCTCGCGGCGCAGGTACCCGACCTCGCCAAGCGGCTCGATGGCTTCGTCGCGGTGGCCGGCACCGAGGCGCGCCCCGGCGAGGCCACGAAGATCGCGGGGACCGACCTCACCCTCACGCAGGAGAAGGCCAACGTCTCGATCGCAAAGGGCGGCGGGAAGAAGGCTCGCCTCGGCAAGCTGAAGGAGGAGGCGAATCACAAGCCCGAGATCACGCGCGTCTGGTACCTGCCGGAGGCGAGGTCGCTCGTGGTCCGTGTCCTGATGAACCCCGGGAAGAAGTTCGGGGAGCTCAACGTCTTCGAACAGACCCGAGCCTTTGCGCTCCCGGCTGGGCTCTGACGCCAGCGCGCCCGTCAGGCTTCGCCGCCTCGCCCGTCTGAGGCCGGTCGAGGTCCCATGAAACGCCCGACCCTTCTCCGTTCCCAGCGCCACGCCGGACGTGCGGGGAAGGGTCGCCTGCTGCTCTCCGAGCTCGGTCGCGTCGCCGCATCGATGTGAGCCGCGCCGGCGGCTTCGCCGCGCGCACGACCGCTCCGTCGATCCGGATCCGGCGGGGCCTTCGTGCGCTCGGCGTCCGGCGCGGCCCTCGCGTGCCAGCGTCGATCCGAGCCATTCGCGCTCGCTTCAAGGGAGCGCGCGCATTTCGAAGAGCAGAATCATGATCCCACGACAACGTCCCCAGAGCATGCGTACGTTCGGCGTCGTCGCCCATGTCGACGCAGGCAAGACGACGCTCACCGAGCGAATCCTCCACGCGACCGGGCGCATCCACGCGCTCGGAACGGTGGACGGCGGCTCGACGGTAACCGACTACGATCCTCGCGAGAGAGCTCGCGGAATCACCATCGGCGCCGCAGCCGTCACCACTCGACATCGCGAGCACGTCCTCACGCTCGTCGATACGCCAGGCCACGTCGACTTCGGCATCGAGGTCGAGCGCAGCCTGCGGGTGCTCGACGGCGCGGTGATCGTGCTCGACGCCGTGGCTGGTGTAGAGCCGCAGACCGAGTCGGTCTGGGCGCAGGCCGATCGCTTCGATCTGCCGCGTCTCGTCTTCGTCAACAAGATCGATCGCGCCGGGGCCGACTTCGACCACGCGGTCCGCTCGGTCTCGGAGACGTTCGGCGTGCGCGCCGTGCCCGTCGTCATTCCTGCGCCGGGCAGCGCTGTTCTCCTCGATCTCGTTCGCGAGGTCGCGATCGAGGCGGACACGCGCTCACACGATCGGACGCGCCCTCTGGAAGGGGACGAGGTCGCGATCGTACGTCGCGCTCGCGAGCAGCTCGTCGAAGCGGCGGCCGATCTCGATCCCGAGATCCTCGAGGTCTATCTGATGGGCAGACCAGTCCGATCGGACGACCTCGTCCGGGTCTTCAGGCAAGCGACAATCGACCGGAGCATCGTGCTCGTCCTCGCCGGTTCGGCGAAGCTCGGGCTCGGTGTCTCGACGCTGCTCGACGCAATCGTCGCCTTCCTCCCTTCCCCGTCCGAAGCGGCTTCGCGCCGCGCGGGCGTGGCGGCGGAGGCCGGCGGCCTGGTCGCGTTCGCGTTCAAGAGCATCCACGACGCGTTCGGCGCGCGCGTGTTCGTCCGTGTCTACGCGGGCACCCTCGAGAGAGGGTCCTCGGTGACGCTGGCGAGCTCGGGCAAGACGGCGCGCGTCGGCAGGCTCGTCCGCCTCTTCGGCGACGAAGTGGAGGACGTCGAAGCCGTGGGGCCCGGCGAGATCGCCGCGGTCCTCGGCCTCGCCGTTCCCACGGGCGAGACGCTCTGTGACAAGGGCAGGGTCGTTCGGCTCGAGGGGCTCACGATCCCCGAGCCGGTCGTCACGGTCGCGCTCGAGCCCGAAGACGCGGAGGCGCGTGCGAAGCTCGGTGCCGCGCTGGGACGATTGGTCGCTGACGACCCGTCGCTCCGGCTGGCAGGCAATCCCGAGACCGGCGAGACCCTCCTCTCTGGGCTCGGGGAGCTGCACCTCGACGTCACGCTGGCGAAGCTGCGCGAAGATCACGGCGTCCGGATCCGGGCGTCGGCTCCTCGCGTCGCTTACCGCGAGACAATCACCCGCACCTCCGAGGCCGAGGGCGAGTTCATCAAGCAGAAGGGCGGACCGGGCCAATACGGTCACGTCAAGCTGCGGATCGAGCCGCTCGCGCCGGGCGCGGGGTTCGCGTTCGCCGATGCTTCCATGGGCGGCGTCGTCCCGAAGGAATACGTACCTTCGGTCGAGGCCGGCGCCAGGGATGCAGCGGCGCTCGGTGTCCTCGGCGGCTACCCGCTGGTGGACGTGAAGGTCACGTTGCTCGGCGGCTCCTTCCACGAGAAGGACTCGAATGAAAACGCGTTCGCCATGGCCGCCCGGATCGCGTTCCGTGATGCGGCGCGGGCGGCCGACCTCGCCTACCTCGAGCCGATCATGAAGCTCGACGTGGTGACGCCCGAGACCAAGCTCGGCGACGTGATCGCCGATCTCGGCGGGCGGCGCGGGCGCGTGACGGCGCTCGGGACACGCGGCGCGATGCACACGGTCGCGGCGCGCGTGCCGCTCGCGGAGCTCTTCGGGTACGCAAACGCGCTCCGCTCGCGCACCCAGGGTCGAGCGAGCGCGTCGATGCAGATCGACGGGTACGAGCGCGTACCGACCGAGGTCGCAGCGCGCGTCCCCGCGGCGTGACAGAATGACCTGCGGCGGGTCGACCCCGGTCGGCCCGCCGCGAGGGCCTGCTCATGGTCTGCTCGAGGAATCTCGAAGGGCGATCCAGCGTAGGGTCCCACATGGGACCGCGCGGCGGGCTGCTCTTCGTTTGCCTCGCTGCCTGCGGACCAAGCGCGCCCACCGAGGCTGGTCCGAGCGCTGCTCCGAACGCGAGCGCGGCGCCCCGAGCAGAGTCCCCCGACGACGTGGTCGAGGTAGGCGTGGGACCCAGGCACAGCTGCCTGCGAACACGCGCGGGCAGCGTCGAGTGCTGGGGTTGGAACGACTACGGTCAGCTCGGGGACGGATCGCTGGTGCCCCATTTCCGGCCCGCGCCGGTTCGCGATCTCACCGACGCGGTCGACATCGCCGTCTTCGTCGACGGCACGTGCGCCGCGCGGCGCGACGGGAGCGTCTGGTGCTGGGGGCGGCACGCCAGCTGGGACTCATCGCAACCGTGGGAGAACGAGCAGAAGGTGCCGGTGGAGATCTCTGGGCTCACCGACGCTGTCGAGGTCTATCTCACGTGGCAATCCGTCGTGGCCGTGACGAAGTCGAAGGAAGCTCGAACGTATCCGGGCGGCACCAGGTTAGGCCCGGTTCACGACGTCGCAGTGGGCCCGTCCGCGACGTGTTGGCTCACGCCGGAACGCGCCACCTTCTGCCGAGGGGAGAACGTTGGTTCGGGGTTTCCCGCGGAAGGAGTCGAGATCTCCGCCATCCGCACGGAGCGCGCGGAAGAGATCTTCATGCTCGGCGACGGTGCCTGCGTGCTGACGGCGACGAAGCAGCCGATCTGCTTCTCGCGCCGGGCGACGGATGGCGTCATCGACGTCGAGCGGCCCCAGGTCGCGGACGTTCGCGCGTTCGGCTCGACGCATTCGCGCGCCTGCGCTGCGACCGGCGACGGACGACTGACCTGCTTTCGCGCAGGGACCGATCGAACCGTCACGGTGGTCGAAGGCGCTGGCGATGTTACCAGCCTCGCCCTCGACGAGCGTGTCGGGTGCGTCACCCGCGCCGACGGGACTGCGCACTGCTGGGGCGACGGGAGATGGGGGCAGCTCGGCGACGGCTCCGCGGCGAAGGCGGACACACCGATCCTGGTCCCTGGCCTGCCGCCGATCATCGAGATCGCCTCCACGAACAGCGAGCACTTCGCGCTGGCCGAAGACGGGAGGCTCTTCCATTGGGGAATTCCCTGGTCCCCTTCGGACGGAGCCGGCAAAGCGGTCGGGCCGGCGGTCGAGGTCGTCCCCTCGGTGAAACACGTCTCCGCCTCCCCGCACCTCGCCTGCGTCACGCTGCAGAGCGGCTCCGTTCATTGCCGGCGTGACGCCGAGGACGCGAAGCCCGGCGCCACATTCGATCGGTGGACGGAGATCCCCTCACTGGCCGGCGCACGCGAGATTCTCGGAGTCGAGGTGAGCTTCCAGAAACTGGACGGGGAGGCGCGGGCCTCGGACGACCTCGTCTACGCGATAGACGCGAACGAGGATCTCTGGGTCTTTCGCTCCGGCGCCCTCCCGGGCGCACCGCCGGTGAAGGTCGACGGTGTTCGAGGCGTGAAGAGCCTGGGCGTCGCGACGGACCACGCGTGTGCCGTCGTCTCGGGCGGCCGCGCGGTGTGCTGGCATCACAAGTTCCTCGCCGAGGTCGGCCTCGACGAGGGGCGCGCTTCGCCCTACCTCGTGCGCCCTTCGTTCCGGGATATGGAGCGTGCAGAGGGCGCATGCCTCCTCCGGGCCGGAGGGAAGGCAGAATGCCACGGCATCAGCGTCGATGGGCTGAAGCTCATCGCGTCCGACTCACACGGCGGCACGCGCTGGCAGCGCGAGCTCTTCGGCGCCCATTGCATGGGCCACGGCAATGGCTCCTTCTCGTGTGGGTATGGGTCGATGTCTCAGCTGGGCAGCCAGCCGCTCGACGGCGCCACGGACGTCACGCTGGCGACCGACGCAGCGTGTGTGCTCCGCGGAGATCACACGGTCGCCTGCTGGGGTGACAACGCTCACTCGCGGCTGGGAATCGCCGGCACGTGGACTGCCGACCGCCCCGTTCCCGTCGTCCGCGCCGCGCGGCCCTGAGCTCGCACGAAGAACCAGCTCAGCGCGGACGCGGTGACCACCAGGGCGCCGACGGTCCCGAGCGCGATGCCCGAATCGACGAGGAGCCCCGTGAGGAGGGCGCTGCCGCTCATCCCGAGCGTGAAGCCGAGCGCGTCGAGCGCGAGCAGCCGTCCGCGCATGGCCTCGTCGCTGCGCTGCTGGATCTCGGTCTGCGTGATGACCCAGAGCGCGCCACCACCCGCCCCCCAGAGCAGGACCGAGCCGATCGCCGCGGATGGGCCGCCGACGTTCGCGATGCCGAGCGCTCCGACGAACGCGGCGAGCGCGCACGCGTGCGCGACGAGGGCGGGTGCGTAACCCCTCGCGACGAGGCCACGCGAGACGAGGGGGCCGACGCCTGTCCCGACGCCTCGGATTGCCTGAAGCGCGCCGAGCGTGGCCGCCGCGCCGCCCGCAAACGGCAACGCCTCCGCGCCCAGGTTCAGCGCGATCCAGGCTGCGCCGCCCGCCACCGCGGTCGGCGTCTTGCCGAAGACGGCTGCGCGCAGATCCCGCCGCTTCGCGGCCACGAGCGCAACCCGCAGGTCGGCGAACGCCGTCTGGAGCACGCGACTGCCGGCGGGTCTGGCGTCCGTCCGAGGTGGAGCGAGCGAGGGAAGGCCGCGGAACAGGACGCTGGCCACGAAGAAGGTCACGGCGTCGATCGCGAGCGCGGCGGGCGCGCCGATCTCCGTCGCCACGCCGCCAAGCCCCATTCCGACGACAAACGTGAGGCTCCAGGTCGCGGCGCCGAGCGCGTTCGCCGTCGCGAGCTCACCGCGACCGACGAGGCTGGGCATCGCCGCGCCCATCGCGGGCTCTCGGAGCGAAGCCATCGACGAGCGCAGGAAGAGCAGCGCCTGCAGGGTCACGAGCGATCCGCCGGCGGCCGCCAGCGTCATTCCCACGGTGAGGACACCCTCGGCCAGGTTGCCGCACACGAGCAGCGCGCGGCGATCGAATCGATCGGCGAGCCAGCCCGCGACGGGGGCCAGCAGCGCCTGAGGCAGGAGGTGCGCGGCGAGCACGGTGGCGAGCGCGAGCCCGCCGGCCTCCGGCGCCGACCGCGCGGCTACGATGCTGACCGCGACCATGCTGAACCAGTCCCCGGTCGCGGACACGAGCTCGGCGGCCCAGAGGCGACGGTAAGCGGGGCGGGTGCGCAGGAGCGCGAGGTAACCCATAGGAGGAGGCTAACCCGCGGCTCCCGCTCGTTGGCGCGATGGACAATGTTTTGGCGACTGGCCAGCGGAGTGGCGCAGAAAGACCGCCTCAGCCAGGGAGCGCCGCGTCGGGGTCGCCGCCGACCGAGCGAAGGTACTCGTCGTACACGGGGATACGGGGAGCGGTGCGCGCGACCTCCACCAGGGCCTGCACCGCGGGCGCGTCGTCGAGCGACGCGGCGTACGCCTCGAGGCTGGGCGGAAGCGCGACGCCATAGGTCCGGAAGCGAGTGCGCATGGGGTAATACAGGCAATCGGCGATCGAGAAGCGGCCGAAGAGGAACGGGCCGCCCGAGCGCTGCAGCGCGTCCTCCCAGAGCTCGAAGACGCGGGCGATCTCCGCGTTGGTCGCCGCGTCGAGCTTCATGCCCTGCACGCGCCCGAAGAGGTGACACGAGAGGTGCGTGCGGATGTTGGCGAACCCCGTGAGCATTTCGCACGAGACCGCGCGGGCCCGAGCCCGAGCCAATGAGTCCGCGGGCCAGAGGTGTGCAGCGGGGAACGCCTCGTTTGCCCATTCGCAGATCGCGAGCGACTCGTGGATGGCCGTGTCCCCCACGTGGAGCACCGGAAAGAGGCCCGTCACGCTCCCGGCCTTGCGCCGGGCCGCGAGCTTTTCACCCGTCTTCTCCGACGCGCCGTCGGTCGGGTCGTTGGGGCTCCGCTTGCCCAGCTCCGTCTCCACGGTCTCGACGGAGACGTCCGCGCCGGCGTGTTTCAGCGCGAGCCAGGGGCGCATCGACCAGGACGAATAGCGGAGACTGAGGACGCAGAGGCGCAGGGGTGCCATGGCGACCGTTGCTACCACGGTTGCGCGAAGGCTCACCGGCACAGATCATTGTCGGCGCTGTGCCGGTCCTCGCACCCCTCGAGATCCGCTTGGTTCGCCCTGCGGAGCGATACCGCGAGACCTTCTTGCGCGCGCTCGAGGAGTTTCGCGAAGAGGGCCTGCCCTGGTGGTCCGGAGACGACCTGGAGCTCGCTGAGCGGGATTTTTCGGCGTTCGTGACGAAGAGGCGCGCCGAGGCGAGCCCGAGCGGCGGCGCTTCGCTGCCGAAGACACACCTCTGGGCGGTGGCGGAGGAGCGTTTCGTCGGGCGCATCGCCATCTTTCACGAGCTGAACGACGCGCTGCGCACCTCGGGCGGGCACATCGGCTACGACACGGTGCCGTCGGTCCGGGGTCGCGGCGTGGCCACCGAGATGCTGCGGCTCGCGCTGCCGGTCGCGCGCGACCTCGGGCTCAGGGAGGTTCTCCTCACCTGTGACGACGAGAACGCGGCTTCGCTTCGCGTCATCGAGAAGTGTGGCGGCGTGTTGCGGGAGAGGCGGGTCCTCGATCCGAGTCGACCGGCGAAGCGCTACTACGTCATCACGCTGGAGCGCTGACCTCGTGGATCGCTTGCTCGTCATCCTCGACCTGGACGAAACGCTCGTGCACGTCCCGAACTGGCCGCTCGGGCGGCGCGCGGACTTCCACGTCCTCGGACAGGCCGGCTATCGCCGCCCTCACCTCGAGACTTTCCTCTCCGAGCTGCGCAGCCGATACGAGGTGGCGGTCTGGACCGCTGCCCGACGCGACTACGCGGAGGAGGTCGTCGCGGCCATCTGCCCCTGGCGATCGGAGCTCGCGTTCGTCTGGTCCGGCGAAGACTGCGTCGAGCACCTGGACGGCGAGGGCGGCGGGTGGAGCGCCGTGAAGGACGTCCGCCGGGTCCGGGAGCGGGGCTACGACCTCGGTCGCGTGGTCATGGTGGACGACTCTCCCGAGAAGCACCCCCACAGCCGCGAGAACCTGATCCCCATCGCCCCGTTCCTCGGCGACGGCGCGGACACCGAGCTTCCGGCTGTCGCCGCTCTCCTTCGGTCGCTCTCGGTGGAGCCCGACGTCTGCGCCGCCTCGAGACGACTCCGTCGGGGTTAACGGAGTGACCGGGTCGCTCGTCGCCTTCGGAGCAACAAGGCGAGCGCGACGAGCCAGGCCGGAGAACGCGGCGCCGGCGCGGTACCCGGGAGCGCGCACCCGCAGCCGCTATCGATGACAAGTTCGTCATCTTCCTGGTCGGCGTCGTCTTCCTCGTCGCCGGCGGCGCCTCCGGCGCCTCCGCTGCCGCCGTCGCCGGTGGAGCAGTCGGGGTCGGCCGCACACGCGGCGACGCACTCGCCGTCCGCGACGCACACCGGGCAGTCCGGGTCGGGAGCGGGGCAATCCGTCGCGCAGACGCCGTTCGCGGCGCAGGCCGGATCACAATCGGGATCGGAGGCGACGTCGGAGCAAGCGGTGGTGCAGAAGCCGTCGCCGGCGCAGGGACAGTCGGGATCGGGCGCCGCGCAGCCGGAGGCGCACGACCCGTCGGCGTCGCAGGAGCCGCCCTTGTCGATGAAGGGCTGGATGAACGTCTCGAGGTGGGCGTCGACGCGCTCGTCCAGCATGAACGACTGGCAGTCGCTCCGGGTGTGGATCCCGACGAGCTTCTCGACCCCGTTGTCCAGGAAGAGCGCCGTTCCGCCGGAGTCGCCGTTGCACGTCCCGGAGGGGTCGACCGGCATCGAGAAGATCTTGCTCCCGATCTGGTCGATGGTGGCCTGCGTCACGCGCTTCACGCCGGAGCCGGTACCGCCGGCCGACGTGATACCGAAGCCGACGAGCGTGAGCGTGGACCCCGGCGGCGGCAGGGCACCCATGGGGATCGGCGCGACGGGCGCAGGGGACGCGAGCCGAAGCACCGACACGTCGTCGTCGGCGTCGGGGTCGTCGAGGAACCAGTCCGGCTTGTACTCCGCCTCGACGACGTCGATGAACGTGCCGCCTTGCCCGACGACGTTGCCGAAGAAGACCTGCGCGAGCGTGCCCGGCGAGACCCCCGTGCTCGGGTGGATGCAGTGAGCTGCCGAGACGACGACGGTCGGCGTGACGAGCGTGCCGGTGCAGAACTGCTGCCCCTGGATGGTGAGCGCGACGACGCCGGGGTGCCCCGTGTCGAGCTGGCCGTTTACGATCGGCGCTTCGGCCGAAGCGACCGGCTCGGCCGAAGGAGGCTCTTCGACCTGGCATGCGAAAGAAACGCAGGAGAACGCGAAGAGAAGGTGTGGACGCATCGGAGCCACTTGGGTGCCTGATTCTGGAGGATGTTCGCCAGCAGCGGTCGTGTCTCGACGCGGCTGAGATCAAGTTTGATCCTGTCGAGGACGACCGCGCAGGCGGAAGCCGAGCCCCGCGGCGAGGAGCAACCAGCGCCACACCTCCGTCGCGCTCGGCGCGCCGACACGTGACGTCGAGCACGACCCCTCGGGCTGGTCGGACGCGCACTCGGGGGAGAAGCCGTGGCGAGGGAATGGGTTGCAAGCGGCGTCGATGGCAGACGGCGGATACAGCGCGCAGATGGCGGCGACGTCGTCGGGCGTGAGAGCGCGGAGCTCGATCGCTTGGTCCGGAGTCGTCGCCGGGATCATGACGGCGGCGGATCCCTCGGTGTGGGCGAGCCCCAGGAAGTGGCCCGTCTCATGGGTGAGGACACCGAGCAGATCGTACCGAGACGGATCGGCGTCGGTCATGGCGTCCGTCGTGAACGCGTGTGCGCTCGAGTTGATCTCGATGTCCGCGTCGACGACCTCGCCGGACTCGAGATCGTAGCTCAGCGTGGTGAGCGCGATCTCGCCGTCACCGTTGCCGTTCACGCGGTTCGGCCACTCGTCCTCACGGAACACGACGATATTGGCGTTCCCGGCGTGCTCTTCCGCGGGGTAGTAGTCGGTCGCGTCGCAGGGGACGACGCCCATGTCGTAGACGTAGAGACCCGGCCGTCCGCCGCCGGGGCACTCCGCGGTGGTCCAGCTCTCGAATGCGCGCTGCAGCAGCGCGGCGACCTCCTCCGCGCCGAGGTTCGTCTTCTCCGAGCCGGCATCGTTCACGGAGAAACCCGTGCACCCGTCGGTCCAGCGGATGAGCTTGCAGTCGAGCGGCGGCACGACCGTGTCGCAGAGCTTGCAGCTGAGCTTGCCGTCCTCTTTGAGCGCACACAGGACGCCGTCGCGCGAGCAGCCGGCCTGACCTCCGCAGAAGGCTTCGTCGCAGGAGACCTGCACGCAATACGCAGCCGCGACGGAGCCGTACGAGACGATGCCGAGCACCGTCCCCACGAGAACCAACGCTCGGCGATGACCCACGTCGAAAGTAGACGCGAGCGCTCGGCCGACGCCAAGTCCGACCCGACGGCGCGTCGCGGCCGATCAGTGCCGTTCGCGCGTCGCCGCCGACCGAAAGAGCCGCGTGAGCCCCATTGCAGCGAGATCTTCGGGCATCGAGCCGACCGCGGCGGGGAGCTGGTTCTGGCCGGCGAGCGAGGCGAGGCCGTGGAGGAACGACCAGACGACGCTGCCGAAGCGGCGCGCCTCGACGACGTCCGTGATGCCAGCGTCGAGCGCGAGGTGCTTCAGCACCTGGAAGGTCGCGTCCGCCGCCCGCTGAAGATCCGGCGCGCGGTTCTTGCTGAGCTCCGGTCCGAACATGACGGCCAGATGCCCCGGGCGTGCATGTGCGAACCGCAGGTACGCGAGGCCGGTCGCGACGAACCGTGCCTCCGGGTCCTTCACCTTCTCGCGGGCAGCGCGGAGCTCCCGGCCGAGCTCCCCGAACCCCTCCTCCGCGAGGGCCGAGAGGATGGCAGCCTTGTCCCGGAAGTGGCGGTAGGGGGCGTTGTGGCTGACTCCCACCCGCCTAGCGGCCTCGCGGACCGTCACCGGCCCCGTTCCCCCGTGCTCCGCCACGATGGCGAGGGAGGCGTCGAGAAGGGCACGCCGCAGGTTGCCATGGTGGTAGCGGGCCTCGGTTTCCATGGGATTTTCTCGATGTTGACGGAGGTCAACATGCGCGTCAACCGTGTCGAGAAGAGGTGGGCGCGCGTCAACATGCTGGCGCGCCCTACCTTGGGTCGCGGCAGTTCGCCTACCGGCAGAGCTGCGTGCCGGTGTCGGCCGTATCGCTGAACTGACAGACGAAAAACTGGAAACACTTCCGGATGGGACCCGTCATTCCGCACCCCCCCGGTCCCCCCGGCACGAGCAGCGCCGTGCCGGAGCAGAGGCACGAGGTCGCCGCCTGAGGCTCATCGCTCCCGTTGCAGTCGAAGTCGTAGCCTCCGCTCGCCCGAGGTGTCTCGAAGAAGGCCGTCTGGCCGAGGTAGACGCGGGCGTCGCCGTCGTCGCAGTCGGTGCCGCCACACGGGGGGTCGTTGCGGAGCGCGCCGTCCTGGTCGAAGTCACACGCCACGCCGGCGCACCTTCCCGCCGGCGAGCAGTCGCCTGAGCGGCACTGACCGTCGCGCAAGCAAACGTTGCCCTCGGTCCAGCTGGTCATCTGGCAGGTCGCGCCGTCACACCAGAACCCAGCCGCGCAGAACGCGTCGCCGGTGGCGTCGTTCGATCCGCAGCTGGAATGGCAGCTCGTGGGACTGGCGCAGCCGAGGTGCCCCGCACATTGCTGGACCCGCTCCCAGCCACAGGCACCTTCGCCATTGCAGACCGAGCTCTTGAGGACCCCATCGGCGCAGGTCGAGCCCGATCCGCAGGGTGTGTCGGTTCCCTGGAAGATGCAGGCACCCTCGAGGTCGCAATCGATCGGCCCACACTCGTCGCCGACGCCGGGGCACTCCTGCTTGCAGCAGCGGCCGGTCCCCGCCGCCCCGCAGAACCCGCTGGAGCATTCATCGTTGGAGTCGCAGGGCGCGCCCGCCGGCCGATCGACGCAAGCCCCGCCCACACAATCCGGTACGGGGAGGTTGTTGCCGGGATTCGCGCAGTCCGCCGCGGCCTCACACTCGACCTGACACGCGGCGGCGCCGGCGCAAACGAGCCCGAGGTCACACGGGGCCGGCTCGGCGGGGAGGCAAGCTCCCGCCCGGCACTCCATCTTGGTCTGCAATCCCTCTGCGCACGTGATGGCGTCGCCGCCGCAATCCGCCCCGGCCGGATGGAGGGCGCAGTCCGCCCCGGAAGCATCACACTTGCCGTTCAGGCCGCAGCTCTCCACCGCCATCTCCGGACAGGCAACCGCGCAGCAGATCGTGCCCTCGTCGGTGTTGCTCGGCAGGCATTGGCCGCTGAAGCACTCCGCGTTCGACGCGCAGGCCTCGCCGTCGGGTAGAAGCGGTGCGCTGCCCCCACCTCCCGCATCACCCGAGCCCGTGCTCGAGCTGGTCGCGCTGGTCGAGCCTTCCTCGAGGTCGTAGTCGGGGAAGGACAGGGCGCAGGCCACCCCCGATAGGGCAAACGCAAACGCCGATACCGCGATGGCTCGGCTCACCACGCCCCTCCGAGCAAGAGGGTCGCGCCGTCGCTCGCGACGGTGGGCTCGAGGCGGAGCGAGACCGTGGACGGATCGTCCGCAGAGGGCGCGACGACGAGCCAGATGACGGCCGCTCCGACGAGCGCGCCGCCCGCGATGAGCAAGCCCGTCGTGGCCGGACCGAGAATCTGGCCCCGCGCGGACGCGTCGAGCCCTTCCTGGGAGCAGGTGCCTCGCGCCTCGTCGCAATGGTCATTCATCACGTCGTGCTCGTGCACCGTGAGACCTCCGGTCACCGCACCTGCAACCAACGCGCCGAGGCCGAGGCCGCCCACGATCCAGGGACCGACTCGATGGGCCGGCGCAGCGCCGTCTTCGGCTGGCTGCCTCGTGACCGAGAACCTGATCCGCCGGCCCTTCTCCCCTTCACGGACGACGATGGACCTCTCCTGGCGCGGCGCGCCCGGAACGGCGATCGCGAGGGTATGTTGTCCCTTGGCGATCGTCTGCGGCGAGCCGTCGATTCGATCGAGCCACGGCACCCCGTCGAGCGACACGACGACGTTCGTCACCGGCTGCCCGGCGGCGTCGACCACCTCGAGCACGACTGTGCTCGTGAATCGCGCTTCGAGGTCGACCTTCCATCTCGCGCAGGTGCCGCCGAGCTCGTCCCCGCAGGTGCGCTCGCAGACCTTCGCCTGCTCGATCGCCTCTTGTAGCTTCCCTTCGTCGCGAAGGACCTGGGTCTGGTAGAAGGCGTCGCGGCAGGTCTTGGCCGCGTCCGCCAGCGCCACGCGCGAAGCGAGCAGCGAGGCGATCAGCACGCAGAAGCGGGCGGCGTCAGCGGCACCAGGGCTTGACACGCTGGTACCCTTTCTCGTCGACGTAATAAGGCGGGCGACAGGCGTTGCTCGGCACTGGCGCGCCCGCCTTGCCCGACGGAGCCACCGACGCGGAAGCCGACGCGACAGCGGTGTCCACCGGGATGGGCTCGGCCGAGACGGTGCGCGGGGGAGGGTCATCGGGTCCCAGGGCGGAGGGCGCCGGCAGCGCGTTCGCCGAAGGGAGGTCGGGGTCCGAGGCGATCGAGGCGGAGCTCGTCCGTGCTCCCGCGCCCTCGTGAGGCGCCGCGGAGTCGCGCGCCCCGGCGACGACACCGACGAGGGTCGCGGCCCCGACGCCGATCGCGACCCCGAGCCCGATGAGCGGCGCGCGCGAGGCCTTCTTGATCGCCGGCCGAGGGACAGGCGTCGTGTTCCACCCGGGCATCGTCTCGTGCGGAGGTGCGCTCGGAAACAGCGGCTGAGCGGCGGGGAAGGTCTCCGTCCGCGGGACCAGGGAGCCGCGCGCATCGGGTTGGCCGGACAGCACGCTCGACACGGGCGCCCTGCCGGACACCGGCGACGGCTCCGGCGCTGCGTGGAAGAGGCCCGAGCTCCGGGAGCCCGGCACGACGGCGCGCAGCGCCGCAGCCAGCGCTTCCACCGATTGGAAGCGATCGCCGGGCTCTTTCTCCAGGCAGCGCGCGATGACCTCGTCGAACGACGACGGCAGCTCGGGGTCGTGTTGGCTCGGCCGAACGGGCGTTCGCTCCATGACGTCGAAACAAAGCGCGGGGACCGAGTCGCCGCGGAACGGAGCCTCGCCGGTCGTGAGCTCGTAGAGGACGATCCCGAGCGACCACACGTCGCCCCTCGCGTCCGCGAGCCTCGCGGAGCGCATCTGCTCCGGCGCCATGTAGCGCGGCGTGCCGACGGCGGACGTCGTCTTCGTCAGGTCCAACTCGTCGGAGCCGAGCTGCTTGGAGACACCAAAGTCGAGCACCTTGATCTGCTGGCCCGCGCTCGTCTCCGCGAGGAAGAGGTTCGCCGGCTTGAGGTCGCGGTGGATGATGCTCCGCGCGTGGGCCTCCGCGACCGCGTGCGCCGCCTGGAGAATCCAGTCGACGGCCTGAGCCAGAGGAACGCGGCGAACCTCCGCCAGGTGCGCGCGCAGATCGCGGCCACGCAGAAGCTCCATCACGAGGTAGGGCGCGCCCGACGCGAGCCGCCCGGTGTCGAACACCTTCGCGACGTGGGGTGACGTGAGCTGCGCCGCGGACCGACCCTCGCGGAGGAATCGAGCCGTCGACTCGGGGCTCTTCGCGGCGCTCGGGAGCAGCACCTTGATCGCGACGTCCTGACCGAGCTCGAGGTGTCTGGCCGCGACCACCGCACCCATGCCGCCCGACCCGAGCAGCCGCTCGACGCGGTACTTGTCGCCGATCACCGTTCCCGGTGCGAGCGCCGCGGCGAGTGCCGGAGGGAGCATCCGACGGGAAAATATAGCCGACCTGGCGAGGGGAGTAGAGGCCCCTCCTCGCCCAGCTCGGCTTCATTTTCCCCAGTCGTCGTGCGCGAGGGTGCTCGTCGCCGGATCCCAGAACCAGTGCTTCGCGTTGCCGGCCGCGTCGAGCGCCCACACGTGCTGCTGGGCGCCGACGAGCGTTGCCGTGGGATCCTGCGCGATCCCGCTTCCCCAGGTGTCGTGTTTCAGACCCGCGTTCGGTGCCCACCACCAGTGCTCGAGCGTTCCGCCGATTCCCCGCGCGAACGCGTGTTGCTCACCGCTCGACGTCACGAACACGCTGGGCCTCCCGCTCGCGCCCGACCCCCACGTGTCGTGTTTCACGCCGTTCGTGCTCGGGCCCCAGTACCAGTGCTGCAGCTTGCCTGCGCCGTCCACCGCCCAGACGCCCTGGTAGTCACCGATCGCCAGCGCGGCCGGATCGCTCGCGAGGCCCGCGCCCCACGTGTCGTGGCGGATGCCGACGTTCGGCGCCCACCACCAGTGCTCCAGCGTGCCGCCCGTCCCGCGTACGAACGCGTGCTGCTCCCCCGTCTTTGTGACGAGCACGCTGGGCCGGCCGACGACCCCCGAGCCCCACGTGTCGTGTTTCACGCCGTTCGTGTTCGGGCCCCAGTACCAGTGCTGCAGTTTGCCTGCCTGGTCGACCGCCCAGACGCCTTCGTAGTCACCGATCACGATCGCCGCGGGGTCACCGGCCAGTCCGCCGCCCGGAGCCCAATCGTCGTGGCGGCCGCCGTTCACCGGATCCCAGAACCAATGCGACAGCGAGCCGCTCGTGCTTCGGGCGAACAGGTGCTGCGAGGTGCCGTGCACGAAGGTGACCGGGTTGCCGACCGTGCCCGTTCCCCAGCTGTCGGTCAGGACGGCTTGCTGGCTCGCGTCCCACCAATGATGGCGGATGTTGCCGGCGCCGTCGGCGTGAAGGAAGTGCTGCTGGTTGGGGTAGACGAAGGCCTGTGACCCTTCCGCCGCGACGGGCGGCGCGATCCCGTCCGCCCAGAAGCCGACCCCTCCGGGCTCGTCGATCGCGAGATCCAGACCCTCCGAATAGGTCTGGTATCGCGGCCCCCAGCAGCTCCAGCCGGGCTGACAGCCGTTGTAATAGCGGACCACCGTCTTGATCCATTGGTCTCGCAGGACCGGATCGTCGGGATCGAATTGGTTGAGCCACGCGAGGGCCTTGGCGTTCGTCTCGGCGTTGGTGGTGTAGACGGAGGTCTTCACCATTTCGACCACGTAGTCGATGGCGCTCGTGATCTGGCCGTCGACCGTGAGCACGCCGCTACCGTATACGCCGATCGTCTGGCCGTACGTCCCGGCGTCGAACTGGAACATGCCCAACCCGCCCTGCTGGGCGGAGCACGGGCCGTCGGCGGAGCCCGCGATGATCGGTCCGCCACCGCAGTCCGGAGAGGCCGGCCCCTTGCAGGCCCACGTCGCCTCGGACCAGCACATGGCGAGCCCCGTCTCGTCGTTGGCGATGCCGGCGAGCAGGTAGGCGTTCCGCGGCATCCCGCCCGCTCGAGCGGCCTCGCGTATCCGCACGTAGCGCGGCTGCTTCTGGGCGGCGGTCAGGGAGTCGACGCGATCGCCGGCCTCTTCGTCGACCTCCGAAGGATCGAACGGAGCGCAGCCCGCGAGCGCGACGAAGAGCAAGAGCGCGGCGGGGGCCGCCGATCTAGCATTCTCCCCCCTCACTTGTGAGGGGGGTGGGGGGGGTGAAAGGGCAGGCATAGTGGGTCCAAAGCGGAGGGCGGAGACTTTTTCAGCAATGGTTAGGAGATCTTCAGGTTGACGATCGAAGCGCCACGGGCAGCGGCCGCGAGCCGCGGGCCGCCCGTCAAGAAGAGCTGGTTGTCTTGCCCCAGCGACCCGAGCCCCTCGAGGAGCGGCTCCAGGTCCTCGACGTAGAGGTCGGGGCGGTCGACGAAGACGAGCGAGTGGTCGAGGCCGATGGCGGCGGCGGTCGCCGCGAAGATCACCGCGTCTGCCTCGGCGTGTGAGAGCTGACCCGCCGTGACCGGATCGGCTCCGCGGCTGGAGAAACAACGCGGGATGGCCTGGCCCGAAGGGTCGGGCACGTAGCGACAGGTCGGCGAGAGCGCCGCCAAGCTCGCCGAGAACCGCTCGCGCCGAGCCTGGTCGTGTTCGATGGACTTGAGGAAGGGGAGCACGAAGCCGTATTTGCGCGGGTCCTTCGCGAGGCGGCCCACGCGCTGCTCGCCGCTCCCGAGCCCGGCGAACGGGGGAAAGAGCGGGATTCGTCGCTCGGCCGGGAAGTAGTCCACCTTCCCGTGGCTCGCGTTGTGTGAGTACCGCCCAAGGACCGCTCGCAGCCCGTCGTCGGCCTCGGCGTTGACGCGGTCGGGGTGGAAGACCACCTCGGCCTCGAGCAGGTTGGAGCCGGTGCCCGCGAAGTCCTGCTCGGCGTGATCGAGGTGGAAGGTCACGCGGATCTTCGCGGCGTTGCCCGAGCGGATCCACGCCGCCCCGGTGGCCATCGGCCCGTAGGGGCGGATCGCCTCCTTGGCCGCGATCAACGCCTCGACGAGGCGCGTCTTGCCCGACGCGCCCGGGCCCGTGACGACGACCGAGGCGTGAGGCGCGCCCGTTCGACCGTCGGTCAGATCGAGCGTGAGGTCGGGCACCCCCGAGACTCCGATGAATGCGGCCCGCTGGATCTTCATTCGCGCTCTCTCCGTTCAGCTCGAGACCTTGGGCGTGTTGCCCAGCGCGGAGCTCGCGGCGACCGCCTCACCCGGGTTGAGGAGGAGCTTGGGCGTCTGGATCACGATCGAGTCCGGACCGATGTGGATCATCGAGCTCCCGACGGTCAGCGTCGTGCCCTGGTCGCTGGTGATGTTGTGCGAGTGAGCCTGTGAAGACGAGCTGCCGCTGGTCTGCAGCACGCGATCCGCGCTGGCGAGAGAGGTGAACATGCCCATCACCGACTGGAGGAAATCGGCTCCCGTCATCGAGCTGTTGTCACCCTGCACGCTGACGGACTGGTTACCGCCGACGCTCTTGCTCTCGTTTTTCCCTATGGTGGCGCTGCGGCTGTTGCCGATGGACGAGAGCTGGTCGTTGTTGACCTGCGTGGTCATGTTGCGCTGGGCGCGCATGTGGACGAGCTCGCTGCCGGCCCGGTCCTCGAACATGATCTCGTTGTACCCGCCATAAGAAGGCGTCGAGTTGCTCTTCCAGCCGCTCCGGGTCTTGTGCTCCGGGAGCGAATAAGGCGTCTTCTGCAGGTTGGTGTAGACGCGCCCGGTGATCACCGGCCGATCCGGATCTCCTCCGAGGTAATCGACGATGACCTCCTGACCGACGCGCGGCAGGTTGGTCCCGCCGAAGCCTGCGCCGCTCCAGGGCTGGCTGACGTGGATCCAACAGGAGCTATGCTCGTCGCGGTTGCCCTCCCGATCCCAGTGGAACTGGACGCGCACGCGGCCGAACTCGTCGGTATGGATCTCCTCGCCGCCCGGGCCCACGACGGTCGCGCTCTCGACGCCGCCGGCCTTGGGCTTGGGCTGGCGAAGCGGCGGGTGATACGGCTCCGCCGCGCTGCGGGCCTCGCAATGGTGGGAGAAGGGCTGATCGTGGGTGCCGTCGATCCGGGAGCTCACGACGAGGAGCTTCCTGTCGTCCGCGACCTCCCGCTGCGGGTGGTTGAGGATCCGAAGGACCGTGCCCGGGGCGAGGTCGATCACGTTGGTTCGGAAACACACGGTCGAGGCGTCCCCTCGGCTCGCGGCGAGGCGCTGCCTCGCGAGGCGCTCCCCCTCGGCTTCGTCCGTCCTGAACATGCCCCTGTCGTCGGCGACGGGCGTGCTCAGGCCGCTGTGGGCCTCGTAGAGGAACGCCCCCGGCTCGTAGTGGAAGCTCTCGAGCCGCTCTTCGACGCCGTTGGCCGCGGCCGTCGCGGCGAGGGCGAAGTTGGCGGGTCGCCGATAGTCGTGGTCGCGCAGGGTCACCTTGCCGGGCCGGACCAGGCGGCTCACGCGGACACCGGTCACGTAGTCGGTGTCGGCGACGTTGTCGGGCTTGTCATGGAACCCGATCGGCGCGAGGCGCTCCTCGGTCTCCTGGGGCGCATCGGAGAGCACACACACCGTCCGCTCACCGTCGTCCGCGAAGGTGAACGAGATCCCCGCCTCCTCCAGCATGCGGGACAAGAACCCGAGGTCCGTCTCGCCGTATTGCACCCGGTACTTCCGGGTCTTGTAGGTGGTCGTGATCTTCTCGGCCGCGTCGACGTCCCACTCCTTCAAGAGCAGCCGCGCGATCTCGAGCTCGCTCTTCCCCTGGAAGATGCGGTTGTTCCGGCGCTGGGAGGCGAGCCACAGCCGAGGCTCGATGCGGAGGTGGTACGTCGAGAGTCCGGCCTCGTCGGTCCTCGCCTGGTGGAGCTCGCTCAAGACCCCGCGCCACGTACGGGGCGCTCCGCCGAGGCCGCGGCCGCGGAGCGTGAAGCTCGCCTCTTTGCCGATGACGGACTCGAAGTCGATGTCGGGGTTCTTCGAGACCGCGGTCACGGTCACCGAGAAGAGCGTGGAGATCGATTCCGAGACGCTGAAGTCGCGGACGTCGAGAGGATCGCCCGAAGCGATCTTTACCTCTTGGTTCTGGATCATGGGCGGTCCCTTTCTGAGGAAGTCGTGACTTGGGACGCACCCAAGCACGGGCCGCGCCAGCGACGATCCGGCGCCGCCGAGGGCCGCGCGCTGCACCGGCCGCGGTCGCGCGAGCCCGCGCCGCCAAGTTGCGCGAACTTTGCTCAAGTTGCCGGCAGGGGGCGGGCTCATGGGGGCCACGTCATCGCCGTGGCCTGGCACGCACCTCGCACCGCTCGGCGGACCTCGGCGCGGATGGGCGCCTCTTCGGCCGGGCGGTGCGACCATGATGCAGACACGAGCGGTTGCGAAGTCAGTCCCAGCGAGCTCGCAGGCGGTGGAGGTTCGGAGCCGGGCTCCAGTCGCCGTCGGGGTCGTGCTCTGGCGCGACGAGTCCGGCCGCGCTCTCGCGACGGTCGTGGCCAAGGCGACGTACGAGCTCACGCAGGGGACCTCGCCCATCGTCGAGCCGCCCGAGCCGATCCGGTGCGCGGACGAACACTGGGACGACGACGAGACGAAAAGCCTCCGCTTCGCGTCGGACCTGGCCCCGTTCAAGCCGGCTCACGAGGTCGTGGTGGTGGGGCACGTGTACGCGGACGGCGGGCGGCCGACACGACGCGCGACCGCGCGGCTCGTCGTGGGTGACATCGAGAAGCTGATCGCCGTGAGCCCGCCGCGCCGCGCGGATCGTGACGGGCAGATGCTGCCCGACGAGCCGCAGCGGCGCTTCTCCTTGCGCTACGAGGTCGCCGCGGCCGGCGCCGACAACCCGGTCGGCATCGACCCTTCGATGCTCACGGCGACGGGCGGTTACCTCTTGCCGCAGATCACGCCGCCGAACCGAGACGTGCAGCCCGGAGATTGTGTGCCCGTGGTGGGGCTCGGCCCGCTCGGCGGCTCCTGGCGTCCGCGTGACTCGCTCCTGCGGTCGGAAGATCGCGCGTGGCTCCGCGACCCGCTCCACAAGCCGCGTCCGCGAGGTTTCGACGCGCGGTACTTCTGCGTTGCCCCGGCCGATCAGCGCTCCACCGAGGCGCTCCGCGCCGACGCGCGCCTGATCCTGGAGGGGCTTCATCCGACCCACGCGCGCCTCGTGACGAACCTCGCGGGGCTCACCCCCGTTCTTCGATCCGTCGGTTCGAGGCGTCCGCTCCCGGCGTTCGTCGCCGACACGCTCACCATCGACACGGACCGGCAGCTCGCGACGCTCGTGTTCCGGGCGACCGTGCCGCTCGGCCCCGAGAAGCTCGTCCTCGATGTCTGCGCGGACGGCTACGCCGACGCGTCGAATGACGGCGGTGAGTCGACGACGGAGCTCGACCGGCGCGAGCTCGCCGCTGCTCATGGTGGGGAGGCCACGACGGAGATCGACAGGAGCGCGTTCGGCAGCGCGGCGTCGAGGGCCTTGCCGTTTGCGCCGCCGAGCGAGCCTGGGCGCACGACTTCGCGCAAGCGCGACGACGGCGCGCTGCCGTTTCGTCCCCCTTCGCAGCCTGCTCCCGTCTCGCAGCCTGCTCCGCTCTCGCAGCCTGCTCCGCTCTCGCAGCCTGCTCCGCTCTCGCAGCCTGCTCCGCTCTCGCAGCCTGCTCCGCTCTCGCAGCCTGCTCCGCCGCCCCTCTCCGCCGTGCCGCCTCCTGCTCCGGCTGCGTTGCCGCCGCGCCCTCGCCTCGTGAGCGCGCCACCTTCGGCGATGCTGGCCGAGCCGGCTTCGACAGCGCCCGCGGTCGCTCAGGCCCCGCTCGGGGATCTGTTCCGGAGGGCGTTCGGGATGCCGGCTCGCTCGGCAACGACGGAGGCGATCGAGCCCGCGTCGGCGCGAGCGGCCTCCGACGCCGCGATCTCCACCGAAGCTCGCGGCGCGGCGCTGGGCGCGGCGCCGCTCGCGGAGCTCACCAAGCGGATCGAGCGACGCGCGGTCGTCGATCTCCTCGCGTTCGATCCCGGCGTGCCCAGCCGACTGCGCCGATCCAAGGCTCACGCGCCGCTCGTCGCGATGACGCCGCCGCCTCGCACCCACCAGAAGGTCGACGCCCCGCCGCCAGAGCAGACCCCCGAGGAGCGCGGCCGCGCCGACGTCTTGCGTGTCCTCTCCTGCGGCGCGCCGCTCGGCCCGGACGCGCTCCACGCGTCGATCGACGCGCTCCTCGACGATCCGTACGAGGTCGAGATCCCGCTCCTCTTGGTGGAAGGCGAGGTCAAGCCGACGATGGATGAGGTCGAGACGCTGCGGGTCGCGGCGGAGCTAGCCAAGCCGCTCGCCGGCGACAACAAACGTGTCCACGCCATCCTCGCCCTCGCCAACGAGGCGCTCTCGCGCTCGGTCGCGCCGATCCCCGAGTCTGCGGCGGCGCTCTTCAAGCAGCTCGAGGCTGCGATCCACGAGCAGCCCCTGCCTTCGCGCCACTTCGCGGACCTGGTGGACCGGACGCTGCTCGAATCGCGAAGCTACAAGAGGCGAACGCTTCTCGGCGCGCCACGCATCCGAGCGGAGCTCACGCTCGGCCGAGTCGCCTTCCCGATCTATCTCCCCGAGGCAGCGGCGTCGCAGCTCCCGCTCCTCTCGACCTTTCCGCTGACCGCGCTGGTGGAGCTCCGCCCGCGCGAGGACGCCTCGGAGCCAAACGCGACGTCGCTCGTCGCGTTTGCGCTCGGGCGGGTGCTCCGAGCTCGGAAGCAGGAGCATCGTGGTTGACGTGATCCCCGCCATGCTTGTTCGATGTTCTCCGTGAGCCTCAAGGGCCGCGTCCTCGGCGGGCGCTACAAGCTCGACAGACACCTGGCCGACGGCGGGATGGGCGCGGTCTGGACGGCAGAGGACACGACGCTCGGCGTCGCGGTCGCGATCAAGCTGATGAGCGTCGAGGGCGCGATGCGCCCGGATCTGCGCGCCCGCTTCGAGCAGGAGGCGAGAGCGGTGGCGCGGCTCCGAAACCCGCACATCGTCCAGGTGTTCGATCACGGCACCGACGAAGACACGCCGTTCATCGTCATGGAGCTCCTCGAGGGCATCGACCTCCTCGCGGCGCAGGAGCGCGGCGACCGCTGGCCCTTCTCGGAGATCGCCGGTCTCGTCATCCAGGTCGCCCAGGGCCTGGGCGCCGCGCACCGGGCGGGCCTCATCCATCGCGACGTGAAGCCGGCGAACATCTTCCTCGCCCAGGGCCCCGGGACAGCTGAGGTCACCGCGAAGCTCATCGATTTCGGGATCGCCAAATGGGCAGAGAGCACCGCCGCGCTGACCGCCACGAACGTCGCGCTCGGCTCGCCGTCGTACATGAGCCCCGAGCAGATCCGCGGCAATCGCCTCGATCCTCGCGCCGACGCCTGGGCGCTCGCCGTCGTCGCGTTCACGCTCGTCACCGGCGAGCTGCCCTTCGTCGGGAGGAACGGCCCCGACATCGCCAAGCAGGTCGTCTCGGGCAACCGGCGCGCGGTGGACCCGTCCGTTCCGAACGCGCCCCGGCTCGAGCGCTTCTTCGCCCGCGCGTTCGCGCAGAGCCCCGACGCGCGCCACGGCTCGGTCGAGGAGCTCGCGGGGGAGTTCGTCCTCGTCTCCGACGCCCCCGGGCCGCTCGCGACGGCGGCGCGGACGGTCGCAGAGGTTCTGCGAAACCCGGGGGATCTCGGCGAGACCCAGGACACGGTGACGAACCGGCTCGTGCGATCTTCCCCGACGCGGGACGCCTCGAGCGAACGCGCCGCCGAGTTCGCACACGTCGAGGACCTCGAAGAGACCGAGGTCGACGACAGGCTCAGCGCTTCCGCGGGCGGGGCAGGCCGAACTCGCTGATGCGGCTGACGAGCGTCCGCCGCGAGATGCCGAGCATCTCCGCCGCGCGGGACTGGTTGCCGCCGCACGCGTCGAGCGCTTCGGTGATCCTTCGCCGCTCGATCTCGTCGAACTCCGCGGGCAGCGGCCGGATCTCGCGGGGCGGCTCCGCGCGGCCGCGGTCCTCCCGGCTCGAGGGCGGCGGCAGGAGGTGCAGGTCCTCTTCGTGCAGCGTGTCGCCGCAGAAGAGCAGCGCGCGATCGATCACCGCCGCGAGCTCACGGACGTTCCCCGGCCAGGCGTAGTCTTTCAACGCTTGCGAAGCGCCAGGCGAGAACACGGGAGGCTCCCGCCCCATCCGCTTCGATGCTTCCGTCAGAAATGCCGCGGCGAGCGCAGGGATCTCCGAGGTGCGCTCGCGGAGCGGCGGGAGGTGAATGGGCAAGCCGGCGAGGCGGAAGTAGAGATCCGCGCGGAGCCCGGCGATCCCGGGCCCGTCGTTTGTCTTGTTCGTGGCGGAGACGAAGCGGACGTCGATCGGCCGGGCCTTCAGCGCGCCGAGCCGCAAGACCGCCCGATGTTCGATGGCGACGAGCAGCTTGGCCTGCACCGACGCCGGGAGATCGCCGATCTCGTCGAGGAAGACCGTGCCTCGCTCCGCGCTCTCGAGCAGGCCAGGCTTCGCCTGTGTGGCCCCTGAGAACGCGCCGCGCTCGTACCCGAACAGCTCGCTCTCGAGGAGGTTCTCCGGAAGCGCCGCGCAGTTCAGGTGCAAAAACGGTCCGCCGGATCGGCGCGAGCGCTCGTGAATGAGCTTGGCGAAATGTCCCTTGCCCGCGCCCGTCTCGCCCAGGAGCAGCACCGACATCTCCGTCGGCGCCACGAGCGACACGAGACGCTCGACCTCGTCCATCGGGGACCTCCGGGTCCGCGCCTCCACGGACCGCGCCCGCTCCGGCTCGCGAGGACGTGAGGTGGCGCCGCCGGAGGCAGCGGGCTGATCCGCGGACGCGATCGGCCCCGCGCGGAGGATGAGGACGGCGCCGCCGATCATGACAGGCTCGTCAAGCTCGATGGTCACCCGCTCGCCCTTCTCGAGCACGCGCCCTCGGACGCGGGTCCTGTTGGCGCTCCCGAGATCTTCGATCGCGTAACCGCCGGCGCCGTGCAGGCGCGCGTGACGCCGGGAGATCGACCGCGAGTCGATGGGGATGTCGGCGTCGGCCGCTCGCCCGATCAGCCAGGTCTCGCGCTCCGGCAGCGTGACGGTCGTCGCGCCACCCTCCCACAGGAGGCTCACGACCGGACGCGTCGACGCATCAGCCGGGGGCGTGGCGAGCTCGAACGTGCGGTCTCCTTCACCGGTCTCTCGGCGCTTCGACGTCGGCACGGATTCGTGACAACGCTACCACGGCGCCGCGCGAGAGCCGAATCGAACGAGGGCCGGCGCGCGACGCAGACCGCGTGCACGTTGGCGATCACGGGGTCTCGAAGCGGGCCGTGAAGAGCGCCACGTTGTACGGATCCCACGTCGAGAGCGTGTAAGCGACCCGAAAACCCGTCGCGTCCACCGCGATGTCGGGCAGCAGATACGTGCCGTAGAAGCTCGCCTTGCTGCAGTTGAAGAGGCGCTCGCCGATACACGTCCCCTCGGGCACGCAGCAATACTGGAGCAGGAACGCCGGGTCGGTGTTGTCGAGCACGGTGATTTCGTCGCTCCACGGTCCTTCGGGGTGATCGGCGAAGCGAGCCACGACGCGATGCTCCCCTTGAGCCAGGAACATCCAGATCCCCTTCTCCGGGAAGTAGCGGAAGGAGGTCTCGCCGTACTTGGGCTCCGCGATGATGGGCGCGGCGCTCAGTGCCGGCGCGGCGAGCCACTGGGAGCTCGCGGCGTCGAAGACCTCGTAGCCGCCGGGCGTGTCGATCGAGGCGAGGGCCTTCCGCGCGAGGTGGATGGGGCTGTGCCGATAGTCCCCGGTGCCGAACAGATAGACGTACCCGCCGTGTGGCTCGGCGGCGACGTTGATGAAGTTGCCGCCCAGCGGGCCCGGCCCGGCGAAGCGTTCGTCGACCCGGTGCAGGATGTCGTAGTTGGGCGTCGTCGCGGTCGATGGCGCCGGCCATTTCGCGAGGTAAGACGCCTTCATGGTGAGCGCGTTGGGGCCCTCCACCGTCGTGTAAAAAACGTAGATCGCGCCGCCGTGGGAGAACGCGCCGGAGGGCACCTCGAAGCTCCCGGGCAAGGCCGGAAACGCGTTCTGACCGGTCGGGCCCGACGGGTTCTTGATGAACTCCGACAGCGTATGCCCGCTCGGCGGATACATCGCGCCGGCCGCGAAGTCGGCTTCGATGGCCGGATCGGCGAGGGGACCGGCGCTCGACCCCGGAGCGACCCGGAGGAAACGCAGGCCGTCGCAGAGCAGGGACGGATCCGCGCTCGTGGCCGACCGACCGTCGAGCGCGAAGCCGACCGCGTCGGGCACCGACTCCGAAAACGGCCAGATGACCTTGTAGCCGACGGTGTCGCCGAAGAAGAAATACAGCTCCGCGCCGTGACCGACCGGAATGCCCAGGTCGGTCCCCAACACGTTGGCGCGTGTCTGCGTCGCATTGGGCGTCGGGTCCGATTGGTCGACGTCGTTGATGAGCTTGCAGACCTCCTCCGTGCCGGCGAGGACGGGTGGGCTCGCGGCGACGCTGCCTCCCTGCCCTCCGCCGCCGTCGGACCCGCCGCCCTGGCCTGCGCCGCTCGGTGAGCCCCCGCTCGGTCCGTCTCCGCCGGCGCCCGAGCCGACCTGAGACGAATACGTCGCGGCTGTCTGCTCGCCCGAGCCCGCCGAGGGCGCGGCGCCCGAGCCGTCGGAGCCGCCCGAGCCGGGATCGATTCTCCCGCCCGAGGTACAGGACGCGAGCAAGAGGCCCACCGAGATCAGCGCGCGGCGCATCTCATTTCCCCCAGTCGTCGTGTTTGATGGTGCTGGTGGCCGGGTCCCAATACCAATGTTTGGCGTTGCCCGTCGGAGACAGGGCCCAGACGTGCTGCTGCGCGCCAACGAGCGCCGCGGTCGGGTCCTGCGCGATCCCCGAGCCCCAGGTGTCGTGTTTGATGCCGGCGTTCGGCGCCCACCACCAGTGTTCGACCGTACCGCCGGTCCCGCGCACGAACGCGTGTTGCTCACCGGTCTTCGTCAGGAGCACGCTGGGCCGCCCGACGACGCCGCTCCCCCAGGTGTCGTGTTTGACGCCGCCGGTGCTCGGCCCCCAGTACCAATGCTGGAGCTTGCCGCCCTGGTCGACCGCCCAGACACCCTGGAAGTCGCCGATGGCGAGAGCTGCTGGATCGCCGGCGAGCCCCGAGCCCCACGTATCGTGCTGGATGCCGGCGTTCGGCGCCCACCACCAGTGTTCGAGCGTACCGCCGGTCCCACGCGCGAACGCGTGTTGCTCGCCGGTCTTCGTCACGAAGACGCTCGGCCGGCCGACCACGCCCGATCCCCAGGTGTCGTGCTGGACGCCGTTTGTGGTCGGCCCCCAATACCAGTGCTGGAGCTTGCCGGCCTGGTCGACGGCCCACACGCCTTCGTAGTCGCCGATCACGATCGCGGCCGGATCACCTGCCAGCGCGCCGCTCGGCGCCCACTCGTCGTGACGGCCACCGTTGACCGGGTCCCAGAACCAGTGGGAGAGCGCCCCGTTCGTGCTGCGCGCGAAGAGGTGCTGGGACGTGCCGTGGACGAAGGTCACGGGGTTCCCGGCGGTGCCCGTCCCCCAGCTGTCGGTGGTGATGGCCTGCTGGCTCGCGTCCCACCAATGATGGCGGATGTTGCCTGCGCCGTCGGCGTGCAGGAAGTGTTGCTGGCCCGGGTAGACGAAGGCCTGGGAGCCTTCGGGAGGCGGCGGCGGGGCCTCCTTGGGGAGCCCCACGGGCGAGATGAAGCCGCTGATCTTCATGCCCATCACGCCCGGCGAATACCCGACCACACCCGGGTAGGCGGGCTGGTTCACCTTCACGCTGGACGTGGACGAGAAGTGCGCCTGGCTCCCGCTCTGTCCGCCCCAGTTTCCGCTGACGGTGACGATGCTGCCGTCGGGGTTCACCTTCGTGACGAGCGCGACGTGGTCGGCCCAGCAGCTGCCCTGGTAGTTGTAGACGACCGCGTCACCGACGTGTGGGGTCGTCGAGAGCGTGCCGTATTTCTCCCCATAACAGTAGAAGCTCCCGGCCGCCGCGGTCAGCCCGTCGACCTTGGCGCCGGCGGCCTTCCAGACCCACCGGGCGAAGTCGGAGCACCAATATTCGGGCTGCCCGCCATTGCCGTAGCAGCTCGACTCGAAGCCCTTCCCGCCGAGCGAGTTCGTCCCGCAGGCCGTATGGCCGACGTTGTCCATCGCGATGTCGGCGATCACCCCGGCGCCGAGCGCCTCGTCGCGATCTTCCGTGTCTTCGGAGCTCTCCTCGTCGGCTCCCGGCGGGGCACACCCGGCGAGGAGCCCGATGGTTATCGTCAGGACCACATTGGCTATCGTGCGAAGGTTCATGTCGGGGTCTCCAGCAATCACCATTCCAAAGCCCGCGCGATTCGCGGGCCATCAATCGACTCGCCAGACGAGGGTCTGCAGGATGACGTCGAACGTCTCGTCACACGTGGCCCGCTCGTCGAGCGGCCCGCTCACCGCGACGGTCACGAGCTTGCCGTGCACGAGGACATGAGCCTGCAGCTGGTAGAGCTCCTTCCGCTCGTTGCGCCAGCTCGTCTTCAACACGGTCGCCGGCAGGCCGCCGACCGAGGCAGAAGACTCCTCCAGCACGGTGAAGCCGAGCAGTCGCCGCTGGTTCAGCGCGATGTTTTCATCGACGAGGTCGCGGAGCGCCCGCCCGGCCTCGACCGGGCTGCGCAGGACGAACACGCCGAGCGTGTGGTCGCCGGGGAGCTTGGACTCGAGGCCATGGACGGTCTTGTCGACGAAGGGCCGCTCCGGGAGATCGATGACCGCTTCGTTCAGGTAATAGCTCCCCATCGTCGTAAGCCTCCTGTCTCAGCTCGTCCGCCAGGCGATGCCGCGGACGATTCGCTCGAACGTGTCCTCACAAGCCACGCGCTCCTCGGACGGCCCGGTGACGACGATGGCGAGCCAGGTGCCCTCGACGGCCACGTGGGCCTGCAGCTGGTGATAGACGCCGTCGCGGGCGCGCAGCCGCGCGCGGAGCACGATTGCCGGCGCTCCCGAGAGCGAGACCTCGGCCTCGTCGACGAGCGTGAAGCCGTTCACCTTGGCCTTCGTGGAGACGATCTCGTCATCGACGAGCCGGCGCAGCGGCTTGCCGGGTGTCATCGGGACCCGCCGGATCTCCACCTGGAGCGGGTCCTCGGAGCCGGGGAGCGCCGACTCGAAGCGGTGCAACGTCCGGTCGACGAACGTGCGCTCGGGCAGGCTGAACACGGCCTCGTTGACGTAATAGGTCGGCATGAGCGTCGAGCCTCCGTCGTATGTGGTCGCTTGATCCGTCAGCCCACGGGCGTCTGCGCGCCCCGGGACTGGAGGTAGCCGATCGCGGCGTCTCGGCAGTCCACGTAGCCGTGGGTGCCCATGTCCGCCGCGAACTGGATCCCGTCGGCGATGGCGAGGATGAGCGGGACCATCTCGCCAAACGGATCTGTCAGGATCTCGCCGACCTGCTGCAGGATGCTCTCGTGCCCCGCGATCTCGCCCTGCACCATCTTGTAGACGGAGGTCTGCATCTCGCCCGGCTCTGCCTCGTTCGTCCACGGGTCCGGCCCGGTGGGACAGGTCGCGTACAGATCGCCGTTGTGGGCGAAATCCATGTGCCACCACATCGTCTGCCACGGGGTGAGGTCGTCGGGCCCGGCGATCCCGCCCGTCAGGTGGCCGAACTCGTTTTCGGGCGCCGGGAGGTTGGCGAGGCCGTTGCCGTTTGCGTATCCCGGGCACCGCATCGGGTTTCCGAAGGTCACATGCGCGAAGATGTCGCCCAGGCGATCGTGCAGCCGGCCGCTTGGGTTCAAGATCTCGTCGCGCCAAACCTTGCAGGTGACGATCGCGCCCTGGCTGTAGCCGATGAGGGCAAACGTGCCCGCCTTCTGGGAGATGAGGCGGACCAGCTCCTCGACGCCGGCGCGGACCGACGGCCCCATGGGGAAGGTGGCCGCCGGGTAGCTGACGCCTTGCCAATAATAATGCCCGCCGTTCACTGCATTGGCGATCTCGGCGGTGAAATCGTTGTTCCAGGTCCCGCCCGTCCCACACAGGTTGTAGAGGGTGTGTTTACCGGGCGGCCCCTGCATCATCGGGGTCACCTGCATGTGCACGCCGTCCGGCGACTGATCCACGACGGGACCGTTGGCCGTGGCCGATCCCTGGCCGGCGAGCGGGAGCTGCCCGGGGCCGATGAGGATCGTGTCGTTCCCCGTGAGCACCGGCGAGCCGTTCACGAGGGCGAGGCCGACGACCGCGACGGGCTGCGCACCCGACCCGAGGAGCACGCCGTGGTCGGGCCCTTCGAGGAACAGACCGCCCGCGTGATCGATGCCCACGCCGACGACGGGTGTGATCGCCGGGCCGCTCTGCATCGCCTGCCCTTGGCTCGGCGCGCTCGGATGGTCGGGCGGGATCCCGATGAAATACGTCGGCGGCGGGCCATTCGGCTCGGGGTTCGTCGCCTTCAGGATCTGCCCGGTGACCTGCGCGAGGACGATCGTCGCCCCCACGAGAGGGACCACGAGCTCGAGGAGGTCGGAGACCGCGGAGAAGAGGTCCTGGACCTGGTTCTGGCTCGGCATGTCGCGCACCAAAGCAGGGCCCGTTCCAGGTGGGGCTCGAATGAGCGCCGACCGGGCCTCGCCCCGCGCGAACGCAGATCGGCGGGCTTACCAGGAGAGTCGGCGGCAACTTGCGCAAGTTTTTCCCAAGCCGCACGGGCGCAGCTCGGGGCTTGCTCAACGCCGCGCGCGGACCGCGGCGGCGAGCCGCTCGGCGATCACGATCGAGGCCGGATCGCCCTCGAGGAATCGAGTCGCCCACTCCGGTGACCCGGTGTCGGAGGTGACCGAGAAGCCTCGGGCCTCGAGCCGCGCGCGGATCTGCGCCGGCTCGAACGCCGATTTGATTGGCTCGCCGAGGACAAGAAACGCGGCCCGAAGCAGCGGTCGGGGGACGAAGCCGAGCCGGACGAGATCGGGCGTCGCGTAGGTCACGAGGAGCGTGCTCGCCTCCGCCGATCGGCGCGCGACAACCTCGAGCGTCGCTTCGAGGGCCTGCCCATCGAGGTAGGGCGTGACGCCCTCCCAGATCCAGACCGTGGGCGTGCCCGGGTCGTGCCCGGCCTCGGCGAGCCTCTCGTCGAGCGAATCGCGCTCGAAATCCACGCCGACGAAGGTGACTTCGCGGGCGGTCGCGAGCGACCCGTGGAGCCGGGCACGCTTGGCGAGCTGGGTCGCGGGGAAGTCGACCTCGAAGACGGTGGTGTCCCCGAGGTCCGCCAGGCGGAACGCCCGCGCGTCGAGCCCCGCCCCAAGAATGACGAGCTGGGCGGCCCCGCGGCTGAGCGCGGTGCGCAGCTCGTCGTCGATGGCGGCGGTTCGGAGCGACACGTGATCGAGCAGGCCCAGGGACAGAAGGCGCGCCAGCGGGAGCAAGGCGGGCCTCGCCTCGATCGCGGCGAGCGGCGCGCGCAGCCAGGCCGGTACGAGGTCCCGCGCCAGCTCGTCGCGCATGCCGCGGAAGGGTGTCCCCCGCCCGCTCGCCGCTCCACGGAAGAACGAGACGAACGCGGCTGTGGTGCTCGGTCGACCGTGACGCAAGGCTGGGCGAGGGTAACCATGGCCCTCCCGGGTGCCAGCCCAATGGCAGGATTCTCCCGAGAATTCGAATGTTGTCACTTGCCAACACCCCGCTCGGAACGCCCGATTCGATGTTGGAGAACGGCAACATCGGGCGTCCACAGGCGGGCGCGACGGGGGCGCGGGTGTCTGCGTGCGGGCCGCTCGCCGGGACCCTGCCAGCCCCCAGGACCTTGGTGTAGGGTCGGGCTGTGCGACGAGCCTGGCTCTTGGCGATCGGGGCGACCTGGCTGGTCCTTGCCGGCTGCGACCAGCTGACTGGCAAGAAGGCCACGAAGGACGACGAGTCCGAAGAGGACGACGAGCCCAAGAAGAAGAAGAAGAAGAAGGACGACGGGGCGACGAGCTCCGCGACCGCCTCCGCCTCCGCGGCGCCCACCGCGAGCGCAAGCGCCAGCGCGTCGGCCTCGGAGGGCGACAAGGGACCGATGGTGACGATCCCGGGAGGCACGCTGCGCGCGGGTGCGAGCTGCGGGGCGGTGCCTCGGGTGACCGACGAGGAGCTCGTTCACCCGTCGATCGCGATGAACGAGTTCTCGATCGACGTGTATCCGTTCCCGAACGACCCCTCGAGGGCCCCGAAGACCGGCGTCACCCGGGACGAGGCCGCAGGCTTGTGCCGCGAGGCCGGGAAGCGGCTGTGCACCGAGCTCGAGTGGGAGCGGGCGTGCAAGGGCAGCGACAACCTGACCTTCGAATACACGGGCAACTACGACAAAGACGCGTGCGCCGCCCCGGCGGGCCTCATGCCGGGAAAGCGGCAGAAGTGCACGAGCTCGTTCGGCGTGGCCGACCTGCACGGGCTCGCGTTCGAATGGACCGCGAGCGCCTGGGGCCGCGGCACCGGGGCCAGCCTGGCGACCGTCCGCGGATACCAGGGCTCGAGCAACGTGGTGCGCGAGCGCTGCGCGAGCGGAGCCGGCCGAGATCCGAACAAACCCGGCGCGGAGGTCGGCTTCCGCTGCTGCTCGGGGTCGGAGAACGCGGCCGTCGTCGACCTCTCCCTCATCAAACGCGACGTGCTGACGGCGGACGACCGGGTCGACCCCGATCTCGCGCGTGACCTGATGAAGGCGATGCCACAAGACCACCAGACGGTCGGCGGGGCCGCGCTCTCGTTCGACAAGATCTGGCGCTGGCACCCCCGCGACAACGAGGAGCTCGTGTTGGGACGGTGGACCGGACGCATCGGCCGCAACAACCCGTTCTTCGAGCTCGTGGTGTTCAAGGTGTGCGGCGGGGTGCCGGCCCGCGTGGCGCGCATCCGCGGCCCGGTGGAGAAGCTGGAGCGGCTCCGCCAGCTCGACAACGCCCGCGACCGCCTGGTCTTCGACGTGTCGACCGACAAGGATCGAGGCGAGGTGAAGCTCGCGTATTGGTACGGCTCGGTCGCGGTGACGCAGCCGGACTGGATCAAAGAGGGCAACTCCATCAAGGCGAAGGGCCCGCGGCTCAACCCCGACAAGCTGAGGCCCAAGAAGTGATCCGGCTCCGACCGTCTCGGGTGCTCGGAGCGCTCGCGCTCGCGGCGCTGGGGTGCGACGGCGGGGGCGAGACCAGCGTGGCGTCCTCGGGCGGGTCCACGACCTCGACGTCGAGCGGAGGCAGCGCGAGCACCTCCGCCGGCACGGCGGGCACCGGCGCGGGCGGCGGAGGCGGCGGGCCGGCGTGCCCCACGTGCGCCGACGCGACCGACGCGTTCGTGCCCGCGGTCGCCGAGCTGACGGAAGCGTCAGGTCTCGTCGCGAGCGCCGTACACGACGGCGTCTTCTACGCCCACAACGACTCGGGGGATTCGGCCCGGTTCTTCGCGATCGGCCCCGCCGGCGAGGCGCGCGGAACGTACGTGCTCCCGGGAGCCGGCGCGGTCGACTGGGAGGACATGGCGCGCGGCCCGTGTGCGGACACGTCGAAGAGCTGCCTCTATTTCGCCGACGTGGGCGACAACGACGAGGTTCGCACCGAATACACGATCTACCGCGTGGCGGAGCCCGCGACGCTCTCGGCCGGCACACACGACGTCGCGTTCGAGGCGCTGCCGTTCCAGTATCCGGACGGCCCGCACAACTGCGAGGCGCTGCTGGTCCACCCGACGACCGGCGTCGTCACGTTGGTCACGAAGAACGCGTCGGCGACTGCCGCCTACGAGATGCCCATGCCGCTCTCACCTCGAACGAAGGTCACCCTCGGCGCGGCGCACCCGGTGACCGTGGGCGGCCTCATTCCTCTGGTGACGGGCGGCGACGTACACCCGGCCGGCGCCTCCGTCCTGCTTCGGACCTACACCGGCGTGTTTCTCTACCCCATCGGGGCCGGGGAGTCGGCCGCGCAGGCGCTCGGCCACGAGCCGTGTGAGCTCGTCCCGCCCGGCGAGCAACAGGGCGAGACGATCGCGTGGTCGGCGGCCGGCGACGGGTACGCGACGCTCAGCGAAGGCGCCGGCCAGACGCTCCACCGCGTCGCCTGCTCCGGCACTCGCCGCTGATCAGCGCCCGGCGATCTCGGGCGCGCCGAGCACGGCCGCGAGCGCTTGCGAGCCCTCCTTCGTGGAGGCCTCGTCGAACAGATGCGGCAACACGATGGCCGGCTCGTCGAGCGAGTGGAAGAGCCTGCGGAGGCTGTCGCGCTGCACCGTCTCGCGCAACGCGCGCCGCGCCCCTGCGACGGCGGCCGCGTCCCGATCGTGCTCGGCGCGGGTGGCGGCCTCGAGGGTCAAGAGCTCGGGGTGGGCGAGGAGCGACGCTCGCTCCGCGTCGGTGAAGAGCGGCGCCATGACGCCGTTCACCACGACCCGCAGGACCGGCATGCCCAGGTCCTTCTCGATGGCGTGCACGAGCTCGATCGTCTCGGTGACCGGCATCTCTTCGGGCAGGGTCACGACGAGGATGCCGCTCTTGGTCGGGTCGCGGAAGAGCGCGACGGCGCGCTCCGCGTCCCGCCGCAAGACGCCGGGGGGCGCGACGTCGAGGATGATCTTCGGGACGCGCAACATGTCCAGGCCGTGGCCGGTGGCGGGTGCGTCGAAGATGACGACATCGTACTGGTTGCGGCCGTCCTCATCGACCTCGGTCGTGTGGAACCAGGCCTTGCCGAGCATCGACCACTCGTAGAGGCCCGGCACCGCGCGCAAGAAGGACTTGATGTACTCGTTGCCGAAGACCGCGTTCGAGACGGCCCGCACCTTGATGACCATGTGGCCGTATTCGGCCAGGGCCCGCTCCGGCTCGACGTTCACGGCCCAGAGGCCGTCGGCGACCTGCGCCACGTCGGGCCCGATGGGCTTGGTGCCCAGCACGGCCGAGAGCCGCTCCTTCGTGTGCGGCATCACGATGAGGACACGTTTGCCGCGCGCGGCCAACGCGAGCCCGAGCGCCGCCGACACGGTCGTCTTGCCGACGCCGCCCTTGCCGGTGAGGAACAGGAAGCGGCGCTTGGCCAGCTCGTCGAGCGGGCCGCCGACACGGCGACCGCCCACGTTCTCCAAGAAGGAGCCGGTGAGCCGATCGAGGAAGCTCGCAGCGGCGCGAGAAGGGTCTGAAGGCTGGGTTCCGGACACGGCTCGGCGTAGCGGGGAGGCGAGCGGGACTCTACCTCACGACGGCAGGCCTGGGGTCCTCAAACGGCGACGTGGAGCCAACGGGGCGGCTCGTCGCCGAGGATCTCGAAGGCCGCCCGGCTCTGCGTCACGAGCCGCCGGTAGGGTGCTCCCCTGCGCCAGAGCTCGACCTCGCAGCGCGCGAGCTTGGAGTTCTGGCAGATTTTCCGGCCGCCCGGCGGGTTGTCGTAGGTGAGCCCCACGAAGGCCTCGTTCGGAGCGGAGAACGTGGCGCGCGCCCGGAGGCCCCCGCCGCCCGTGACGAAGACCCACCGCGTCTCCTCGAGGGTCGCGTCGGCGGAGATCGCCTGCGCCACCGTGTTGAAGCGCAGCTCCTCCCCGTCGAGCCGGAGCACGGCGGTGGTGAGCGGCGGCGTCCACAACCCACCCACGCGGTAGCGTGCGGTCGCGCACTCCAGGTAGGCGCTCGGCGCGTCGTCGAACCCGACCACCTGGCCCCAGGCGTACCGGTCGGTGTGGGCGCTGCCCCAGTTGTGGCTCTGGCTCCCCGTCCACCCGTCGATCGCCACGGGCCGCCCGCTCGTCGTGACGCGCCCGTTGAACCGGACGAACGGCGCAGGCGTCACGCTCTTGGCGCGTGGCACGGGAGGGTCGTACAGGCTCGCCGGCAGGAGCAACACGGGCCGCTCGTCGAGCGGCTCCAGATCGAGCTCCCAGCCGATCGCGCCGGCGATCTCACCCGTGGCCGATCGGCGCGTGAGGCGCGCCGACCCGACGGCGACGTCGAGGCGCGATCGATCGAAGCTGCAAGCATCGAACGGGACGACGTGTTTGTGGGCGTCGATCCGCCCCGCGACGCCGTCGAACGAGATCGCCCAGAGCTCCCCCACGGTCGCCTCCGGCCGGCCGCGGGGCGAGAAGATCGTGTAGCGAAACCAGAACGCGCGTGGCTCGGTCGGGTGATTCGCGCGGATGAAGTAGCTCTCGTAGTGGGAGCGCGCGCTCCCTCGCGAGAAGCGACAGGCGTTCGCGGCGGCGAAGGTCCCGAGGTCCACCCTCTCTTTATCGATTTTCGGTTGTCAGGTGTCACGCCAGGAACAATGCTCTGCTCACGTGCTCCTGCGACGGCCAGACCTCGCCCCGGCGAACGACGCGCTCGCCCGGCTCACGCCCCTCGAGATCCTCCGGCTCGCCACGGAGAGCTTCGGGAAACGTGTCGCCATCCTCTCGTCGATGCAGCGGGCGGGCACCATCCTCTGCCACATGGCCGATCGCGCCGGGCTCGACGTGGACGTGGTGTTCGTCGACACCGGTGTGCTCCACCCCGAGACGCTCGCCACGCGCGACCGGCTCGCCGCCACGCACCCTCACCTGCGGGTGCGGACGCTCTCGCCCGCGCGCACCTTCCTCGAGCAGACGCGGGAGCTCGGGCTGCTCTACCTGGACAAAGAGGGGCAGGAGCGCTGCTGCGATCTGCGCAAGAGCGACCCGCTCCGCGCGGTGCGCGGCGAGTACGACGTGCTCGTCGGCGCGCTCCGCCGCGACGAGGGGGGGCGGCGCAGCTTGGTCCGCTCCGTCGAGCTCGACGAGGGCCTCGGCCTGTTGCGCCTTCACCCGCTCGCGTACACCTCGCGCGCGGACCTCGACGAATACGCGCGTACCCATGACGACGTCGTCATGAATCCGCTCCACCACCTCGGCTTCACCACGATCGGGTGTTTCCCGTGTACGACCCCCGTGCGGCCGGACGAGGACGAGCGAGCCGGCCGGTGGCGCCACCTGGCGGACGTCGCCTACTGCGGCATCAACCCGACCGACGTCGGGTCCGAATCGGACGGCGTCGAGGTTACCGACCGCTTCGGCGCCTTCGCCCGCGCCGCGCAGGCCCTCGCGGCCTCGCGCTGAACGGCCGCCACACCGTCTCGATCGCGCCCTCCCGAGAGCGTGCCCGAATGCCCGGGTTCCCGCGGGACGGAACTTCGTCTATTTGTTTGTGCTGAGGTCGTATCTTTGGACGCCCGAAACCTCGTAGGAACCACCATCGACGGCCGCTACGACGTGGCGCGCCTCATCGGTGCGGGCGGGATGGGCGCCGTCTACGAGGCCCACCACGCGGGCACGGGCCGGCGCGTCGCCATCAAGGTGATCTCGACGGGCGACTTCACGAAGGACGCCCAGCTCGTCGGTCGGTTCCATCGCGAGGCGAAGGCCGCCGGCGCGATCGACACGCAGCACATCTGCCAGGTGCTCGACACCGGGACGGACCCGACGTCGGGCCTGCCGTTCATGGTCATGGAGTACATGAACGGGGAGGACGTGCAGCAGCTCCTCCGCCGCGTCGGCCCCCTCCCGGGCGACCTCGCGCTGCGCGTCGTCGCGCAGGTCTGCATGGGCCTGCAGAAGGCTCACGACGCGCACGTCGTCCACCGCGACATCAAGCCGGCGAACATCTTCCTCGCCAAGGGCGACGCGGGCTCGGTGCTCATCAAGGTGCTCGACTTCGGCATCGCCAAGGTGAAGATGGAGACCGCGAGCGAAGCCGGGGACGCGGGCCTCACACGCACCGGAACCATGCTCGGCTCGCCGCTCTACATGTCGCCCGAGCAGGCGCGCGGCTCCAAGGCGATCGACCACCGCGCCGACATCTGGTCGCTCGGCATCGTGCTCTACGAGATGGTCTGCGGGCGCACCCCGTTCCACCACATCGACGCGCTCGGCGAGCTCATCATCGCGATCTGCTCGGAGGCGCCCCGCCCGGTGCAGGACTTCGCGCCGTGGGTCGCGCCGGAGGTGGCCTCGATCATCCACAAGGCCATCCGCGTCGACCCGGCCGAACGTTACCAGACCGCCGCCGAGATGCTCGAAGCCGTCCGCGCGCTCTTGCCCTCGACGAACGTCGAGGAGGACATGATCATCGGCGTGACCGAGGCGGAGAAGAGCGCGGTCGCGCGCCGGCTGACGATGCCGCCTCCGCCGAACGCGATCGCGCCGTCCGTCAGCGTGCCTCCGCCGGCTCCGAGCCCGAGCATCCCCGCCCCCGCCCTCACGTCGGAGGGCGGCACGACGGACGGCGTCGCCGCGCCGACCGTGCGGCGCCCCGAAGCCGGCGGCCGGGGGAACGTGCCCCTCCTCGTGACGGGCGCCGCGATCGGCATCGTCGTCGCCGGCGTCATCGCCTTCAAGGTCATCGGCCAACCGACCCCCGCGCCCGAGACCGGCGTCGCGGCGAACGTGCCGACCACCCCCGCCGAGACGGCCGCCGCGACCGCCGCCGCGCCGAGCGCGGTCACGCCTTCGGTGAGCCCCGCCGGCTCCGAAAAAGAAGAGCGCACCGTGCGCCTCATCATCTTCCCGGAGGACGCTGCGGTGGAGGTCGACGGCAAGTCGGTGAAGGTCCGCAACGGTTACATCGAGCTGACCGGAAAGCTCGGCAGCAACTTCAAGGTGAAGGTCACGTCCGGCGGCCAGTCGGTCGATCAGGACATCGTCATCTCCGAGCTCGGGCCGCAGCCGCCCAAGGTGGAGGTGAAGCGCAAGGGGGCGCCCGGTGCGCCCGCCACCACGGGCGCACCAGGGCCCGCGACCGCGCAGCCCCGGCCGCCCGGCGGCTTCGAAGAGAAGTTCGAGTAGGGGTCGAGCCGCGACGCACGAAGCGACGCGGCTCGGAGCGTCGGCTCAGAACGCGACGCGTGCGTTGAGCCCAGGAACGAACAGGACCATGTGCCCCATGGTCGTCTCGTCTTCCTCGTAGCTGGACAGACCGTCGCCCTCGATGACGACGGAGGGGTTCTCGTCACCGCCCCACGTCGGGGGCGCTGCCGCGATCAGGACGAGCGCCTGTACACCGGCGCCGATCTCGAAGAGGTCCGCGAAGCGCCAGCCGATGCTCACCTCCGGATCGAGGTACACGAACGCGCCGACCTGCTCGGTCGTGAGCTCGGGCGCGCGGAAGGTGGAGCCCGAGCGCGTGGTGAAGCTGCCCGTGCGGACCGCGCGCGCCTGGGCGATGAGCGCGCCCGCGCCGAGCCGCAGCCGGACCGGGAAGTCCTCGAAGAAACGCATCCCTGCGTCGACGCCGACGAGGTAACCGCGCAGGCGCAGGTCGTCGGTCGCCGTGCCGCCGAGGCCCGGATCGAGGCCCACCGGGTTGATCGTCGTCACGCGGTTCTCGACCGTCTGCGACGCCTGCAAGAAGCCTCCGCCGAGGCCGATGCCGAACCCGGAGCCGAACTCGTACGCGCCATGGAGCATGACGAGCCCGCCGATGCCGGCGCCGTTCGTGCAGCCTTCGCCACACGACGAGCCCACGTCCCCCCCGAAGGAGGGGCTGAGCGCGACGCCGCCCGAGACGTCGAACATGATCTTCGACGGCTTGCGCCAGCGGTCTGCGTCTTCGTCGCGCTCGAGCGTGAGCTTCAGCTCCTGGTGCTCGCCGCGCTCGAGCGAGACCTCGCGCTTGCCGGCAAAGTAGCCGTCGTAGGTCGCTTCGACGACGTGCGCGCCCTTGCGCAGTCGGCCGTCCCACACACCGCGCCCCACCGGGACGCCGTCGATACGCACGCTCGCCCCCACGGGCGACACGTTGACGAGCACCGAGGACTCGAGCGGCTCCGACGCGAGCGTGAGGATGGTGACATCACCCTGTTTGACGGGCGCAGCGGTCGGCTGGCTCCCGAGATCGCCGTCGCCGCGGAGGAACACGACGTGGTCGCCGACGGCGACCGAGCCCTCCCACGGCGTGACGCCGACGGCCGCGCCGTCCACCACGACCTCGAGCCGCTTGCCGCCCTTCTCGGCGACGCGCAGCCGGCCGGACGCGACCAGAGCCGGCATCTTCGCGGTGATCTTCACGGACTGGCCGCCCGCGACGTCGATCGACTTCTCGAAGGGCTGGAAGCCCTCCTTGAAGAGCCGGACCGTGTGTGTCCCTGCGCTGACACGGAGGGGATCGAGGAGCGGGAAGTCTTGCCGCGGCTTGCCGTCGACGATGATGGACGCGCCCGGCTCCGCGCCGATGACGTCGATCGTCCCGACGAGCTGCTGCAGCTCGGAGAGCTCCTTTTGAGCTGCGACCTTCTTGTCCTCCGGCATGTTCGGAAACTCCCGGAGGAGCGTCACGTACATGTCGAGCGACTCGTCGAAGCGCTTGAGCTTGCGCAAGCAGACGGCCGCGTTGTTCGTCGCCGTGCGGGTCGGGAAGAGCTCGCGCGAGCGGAGGAACTCGGCGAGGGCTGCAGCCCACGCCTCCTCCCCGAGGAGGGAGAGCCCCTTCTTGAACGCCTCCTCCGCCGCCGGCTTGTTGGCAGGGTCGGGCTGGGCCGGCGCCGTCGCGTCGGGCGGGGCCTCGGGCGCTGCCGGCGACGTCGGGGGCGGCGCCTCGCCACCGGCCTTGTCCTCTGCGACGGCGGGCGAGACGCTGCTCGCGAGAGCGAGCGCCGTCACTGCGGCGACCAGTCGGTTCACGCGGCTCACGCGCGCACCCCTTTGCGCGTCGAACGCCGGCAGAGCCAGGCGAGACCGATCAACGCGGCGAGCCCGTACGGCGCAGGCGACCCTTCGCGCGTCGAGAGAGGCCGGGCCGCGCAATCGGCCGGCGGCTCGGGGTCCGGCGGTGGATCGATACATGCGCCCGCTTCGTCGCAGACCTTGCCCGCCACGCAATCGTCCACGGAGACGCAGCGCGTGAGGCACGCCGCGCCGCTGCAGATGAACGGGGAGCAGTCGACGGGGTTCCCGTTCGGCTCGACGAGGATGGCGCCGTCGCACTCCGCGCTGGACACCGCCACGCAGGTGCCGTCCGTCCGGCAGATGGCGCCGGCCGCACACTGGTCGGTGTCCGCGCAGGTCGTGAAGCAGCGTTCACCCGCTTCGTCGCACGCAAACGTGTCGCAGCTCTTCGTCGACGCCGTGCACTCGCCCTCCGTCTCGATGCTGCAGGTTCCGCCGTTCTCGACGCCCTCCGCGCAGACGAAGTCACCGCAGCTCTTCTGCTCGTAGTCGCACTTCGTCGGGTTGGACCCACACGTCCCTTCGCACTCGGTGCCTTCGCCCGCGCAAGCCGGGCGGCCGCCGTGCGGCGGGCCGCTCGGGACCTGGACACACACGCCCTCGCTGCCGCCGACGTCACACGCCTCGCATTGGTTGCCGCAGTTGGTGTTGCAGCAGAACCCGTCGGCACACTGGCCGGTCTGGCACTCCTTGTCCTGCATGCACGTGTCGCCCTGGAGCTTCCTCTCAAGGCACTTCGTGCCCTCGCAATAGAAGTCGCCACCGCAGCCGACGCCAGGATCCCCCTCGGTCGCGCCCTCCACGCACTCGGTCAAGCAGGCCGTGTTCTCGTCGTTGCAGGCGTAGCCGTTGCAGAGCGTGACGGTCGTGTTATCGACCGACACGTTGCCGGAGATACAGACGAGGGCGAACTCCGCCTCGTTCGCGCAGACGGCGGTGACGGCGTAGCCGTCGTTCACCTGGTTGCACTCGCCGGTGGTCAGCCCGGTGTCTTGGAGGCGGCACGACTCACATGCGCCGGTGCACGCCTCGTCGCAGCAGATGCCAGGGCCACCCTTCTTGAAGCAGTGCTGGGAGGCGCACTCGCCGTCCGTGTCGCAAGCCTCGCCGTTCGACCGGACGAAGACCTCGTACGACACGACAGCCGGGAACTGCGCAACCCCGGCCGCGCTCCGGCCTCCGCCGAAGACGATCGGGCGGTCGACGCCGAGCTGCAGGGCGGCCGCGTGGAAGTTACGCGGCTCTTCCATCTGGGTGCCGAGCTGGGAGCTCCCCGACGGGATGATGAAGACCTCCGTCTGGGACAAGACGCCGGTCGCGTTGAAGCCGCCGGCGATGAGCACCGTTCCTTCGCCCACGAGCGCGGTGGCGGTGTGCCCCGCGCGCCCGCTCTGCAGCACCACCGGCTGCGCAAAGAACGAGCCGGTCTGCGTCGCCTGGTTCCAGATGAAGCGGTCCGCCGTCGGAGAGAAGAAGCCCTTCAGGTTGGTGCCGCCGACGATCAAGACGTCCCCACTGGGGAGCAGCGTCGTGGCGGTCGCGTAGGCGCGGTTCGCCGTCATGTTGCCGCCGATCGAGACGAAGCTCTCGCTGGGCGTGAACTGCTCGGCGGAGCTCAGCGCGACCGCGTCGAACACGCCCGAGTCGCCGCCGGCGATGAGGACGCGATTGGTGTCGAACAGAGCAGCCGTATGGAACCGGCGGCTCGCGTTCATGAAGATCGTCGCGCCGAACGTGCCAGCCGCGGCGTCGAACACCTGCGCGGTCGAGGGCGTGGCGCCGTCGCCGCCTGCGACGAGCACTTTGTTCGACGGAAGCTCCGTCGCCGTGTGGCCGTACCTTCCTGCCGCCATCGAGGGGAGCGGCGTGAGCTGATCCGTCGCGGGATCGTACAGCTCCGCGGACGAAAGGCCGCTCGTCGAGGTCAGGCTCGTCGTGCCACCGGCGATGAGCACCTTGCCGCCCACCGTGGTGGCGGTGTGCCAGCCGCGCGCGGTGCCGAGGCTCGGGCCGATCGCAACCGTCTCCACCCCCGTGACCACGTTTCGGCAGAACTTCTCGGTCTCGCCGACCGCGTTGCCCAACTGGTCGAAGCCGCCGACCAGAAGGATGCACGCCAGATCACCCGCCTGCGGGAGCGAGGTCGCCGTGTGGTGTGTCCTCGCGTTGCTCAGCGCCGCCGAGAACCGCCACTCCGGATCCACGAGGAGCGGCGCCTCGAGATCGGCTGACCATCGCACGACCAGGCGACAAGTCGGGCTCTCGCCACCGAGCTCGCGCAGCTCACGGGCCATCGGTGGGCGCGGGTCTTCGTCGATGGGGCAGTCCTCGACCGAGAGCGCCGCCAGGTGGCGCTCGCCCCGCGCGTCGATCACGTACGGCGGCTCTACGCGGACCCGCGGCGCCCCGCCGGCGTCGATTACCTCGAGGCGCCCCGACACCAGCCGCAGCGCGCGAACGCGCTCGAGCTTCAACGTGTAGGCGAGCTCCGAGACCGCGGGACGAGCCCAGAAGACCACGTGGTCCTCGAAGCCGGTCCCACTGGGACGCAGGATGAGGTCGCCGCCTCCGGGCGCGCCTCCGCCATAAAAGACAACACCGTCATCGAGCTCGGCGTCGACCTCGGACGCCCCTTCGATGGCGACCTCGACCCGGAGCCCCGAGGGATGGCTGATGTGGGTAGCCCCTCGCGACTGGTTCGGTAAGACCACACTGCCGAGCACCCGGTCGGGCAGGCCGACGGAGATCCCGTCCGCGCGCGGTGTGAGGGTGACGTCGGCCGGCCGAATGACATCCGGAAATCGCGCTCGCACCGCGGCGATGTCGGTCGTGCGCTCGGGAGTGGTGCCTGCCACGTCGGCGGAGTCGCTCTCGGGAGTCCCGCAGTCGACGCCGAACGCGAGCGCAAAGCCCAGCCCGAGCGCAGCGCTTGCGCGACTTCTGATGGTGAAGCGAAGCGTGCTCACGGTGGCGAAGGTAGCAGAGAGATTCCCCCGATTGATCGGAGTACGAACGATTTCCAATCCGCGCGATGCGGCCTAACCTAGCTAGCTCGGGTCCCTATGCTCACTCGCTCGCTTACGAAGCTTCTCTTTGTCTGTTCGGTCTTCGTGGTGGCTGGCTGCGCGGAGGACGCAAGCGAGACAGAGGGTCACGAGAGCTCTCTCCTCGAGCAGGGCAAAGCCTCCACGCCGACCCTCACGCCTGGCACGCCGAAGCCGATCGTAGCGGCGGCTCGCCCTGGAACGCTCCCCACGGTGCCGCCGGAGACGAAGGCCACCGTCGGTGCGGCGTGCACCACCGACGCCGAGTGCGGCGCGCCGTGTGAGTTCTGCGACGGAACGACCTGCGCGCTGCGGCCGGCCGGCGCGGAGTGCCGGGCGTCGGCAGGCGTCTGCGACGTCGCCGAGACCTGCGACGGCGTCGCCTCGACCTGTCCGGCGGACACCTTCGCGCCCGCCTCGACCGAGTGCCGCGCGTCCGCGGGCATCTGCGACGTCGCCGAGACCTGCACAGGCTCCAGCGCCGCCTGCCCGGCAGACACCTTTGCCCCGGCCTCGACCGAGTGCCGCGCGTCCGCGGGCATCTGCGACGTCGCCGAGACCTGCACAGGCTCCAGCGCCGCCTGCCCGATCGATGCGCGCGCGCCTGCGGGCACGCAGTGCCGCGGGTCGGCCGGCATCTGCGACGTCGCCGAGAGCTGCGATGGGACCAACGCCGCCTGCCCTGCCGACAGCTTCGTCGCGGCAGGCACGCAGTGCCGCGGCTCGGCCGGTATCTGCGACGTCGCCGAGACCTGCACAGGCTCCGCAGCCGCCTGCCCGGCTGACGCCTTTGCCGCTTCGAGCACCGTGTGCCGCGGCTCCGCGGGCATCTGCGACCTCGCAGAGAACTGCACTGGCTCCACAGCCGCCTGCCCGACTGACGCCTTCTTCCCCGCCTCGACCGAGTGCCGCGCCTCCGCAGGCATCTGCGACGTCGCCGAAACCTGCACGGGCTCCACAGCCGCCTGCCCGACGGACGCCTTCGTCCCTGCGGGCACCACGTGCCGCGGCTCGGCGGGCATCTGTGACGTCGCCGAAACCTGCACCGGCTCCGCAGCCGCGTGCCCGACTGACGCCTTCGTCCCTTCGAGCACCGTATGCCGCGGCTCCGCGGGCATCTGTGACGTCGCCGAAAACTGCACGGGCTCCGCAGCCGCGTGCCCGACCGATGCGCGTGTTCCTGCAGGCACCGAGTGCCGCGCCTCCGGCGGCATCTGCGACGTCGCCGAGAGCTGTGACGGCACGAACACCGCCTGCCCCATCAACGCCTTCGTCGCGGCGGGCACAGAGTGCCGCGCTTCCGCCGGCATCTGCGACGTCGCGGAGAGCTGCACCGGATCGGGCGCCCTCTGCCCGACGAACGCCTTCCTGCCCTCCTCCACGGTGTGCCGCGCCGCGACGGACGTCTGCGATGTGGCAGAGAACTGCACCGGATCGGGTGCCGTGTGCCCCGGCGACGCGGTAGCCCTGTCGACCGCCGTCTGCCGCGCCCCGATCGAGTCCTGCGACGCGCCGGAGCTCTGCGACGGCACGACGAAGGTGTGCCCGGTCGACGTTCGTTTCCCGGTGGGAACGTCCTGCACCGACGGGGACACCTGCACGCCTGCCGACACCTGCACCGACATCGGCACGGACGTCGTCTGCGTCGGGGGAGATCTGGATGGCGACGGAGAGGGCGACCTCTGCGACCCGGACGACGACGCCGACGGCGTGGACGACGTGATCGACAACTGCCCCGTGGTGTTCAACCCGGGGCAGCAGAACCGCGATCTCGAGCTCCACAACACCCCGGGGACCGAGTTCGTCCCCGAAGACGGCCTCGGCGACGCGTGTGATGACGACATCGACAACGACGGCCTGACGAACGAGGAAGAGTTCGCGATCGGCACACTGGCCGACGAGGTCGATACCGACAACGACGGAATCACCGACACGTTCGAGGTCGGGCCCGATCCGGCGAACCCCATCAACTCGGATGACGACGCCGCGATCGACGCGAGCGACATCGACAGCGACAACGACGGGCTGCTCGACAGCGACGACATCGAGATCAACGGAGTCGCCCTCGGAACCGACCCGACCTACGACGTGCCCGACGGGGACGGCATCCTCAACTTCCGCGACCCTGACTCGGACGACGACGGGTTCGAGGACGGCGTAGACAACTGTCCCATCGTAGCCAACGCCGACCAAGACCTCGGCGCATGCCTCAACGACATCGATGGTGACGGCTTCCTGAACGACGTCGACAACTGCCCGACGATCGATAACGACCAGACCAACTCCGACAACAACCCGCTGCCGGATCCCGGGGATGCATGTGACGACGACGACGACGACGACGGCATCCTGGACGGTCCCGACAATTGCGACACCATCGCCAACGCGCCCATGCCGCCCGAGACGGAGCAGGCGGATCTGGACGACGATGGAATCGGCGACGCCTGCGACGACGACATCGATGACGACGGCTGGCTGAACGGCGAGGACAACTGCCCGACGGTCGCGAACGACCAGAACGATGAGGACGAAGACGGCCTCGGTGACGCTTGCGACGACGTGGACAACACCGACACCGATGGAGACGGCAAGCTCGACACCGAGGACAACTGTCCCGAGGTGGCAAACGACGATCAGGCCGATCAGGACGGCGATCTCATCGGCGACGCCTGCGACCCGGACGACGACGGAGACGGCATCGCCGATGACGTCGACGTCTGCGTCGGGCTCGCCAACGCCGACCAGCTCGACTCCGACGGGGACGGCGCGGGCGACCCCTGCGACGACGATGACGACAACGACGGCATCCTCGACGCAGACGACCGATGCCCGACCGATCCCGACGCACAGTGCAGCGAGACGCCCGAGGTCCCCATCGAGGGTGGCGGGTGCGGCTGCCGCGTCGGACAGCGGCGGACCGACGGATCTCTCCTGGCGGCGGCGGGGATCATCCTCGCGCTCGCGCGCCGACGGCGGCGGGCGTGACGTCACGCCGAGGCCAGGACCGTGTTCTCCTCTGAATCCATCCTCCTGCCCTTTCACCCCCCTGGCCCCCCTCGCGAAGCGAGGGGGGGAATGAGATGATCCCTCGCCACATCGGGCTCGCCGGGCTCGTCGCGACCTTCGCGGTCGCGGCGCCCGCCTCCGCGCAGGAGACGCTCGGCGGCTTCTCACTCGACACGTTCGACCCCAGCTCACCGGGCGATCCGTTCTTCGCCGTGCCGTCGGCGGCGACGGAAGGGCACCTCGTGCCGCGCGCCCTCTTGCTCCACGATCACGCGTTCGAGCCGCTCGTCATCGGCAACGGCGGGTCGATCGTCGAGCATCAGGCGTTCCTCCGCGCGGACGCCTCGATCACCTTCTACGACCGCCTCCTGTTGTCACTCGACATCCCGGTGGCGATCTTCCAGGACGGCGAGTCACCGACGATCGCAGGGGTCACCGTGAAGTCCCCCGACTCGGTGGAGCTGGGCGACGTGCGGCTCGCGATGCGCGGGCGGCTCTGGGGAGCCGACCGCAGCCCGCTCCAGATCGGCCTGCAGTCGAGCTTCTATTTCCCGACCGCGGGTAGCGACTCGCTCGCGGGCGACGGCCGACCGCGGGTCGAGCCGCGGGCCATGTTCTCCGGCCGAGTGGACGGCGAGACGTCGTTCCTCTGGTCGGCCTCGGGCGGCCTCATGATGCGAGGGCCCGAGAACCCCCACACCGTGACCTACGGCGCCGGCGCGGGCGTCGCCTTTCTGGACGACCTCCTGCTCGTGTCCGCCGAGGTCTTCGGCTCGACCCTGACGAGCGAAGAGACAGCTCTGTCATCTTCGGAGGCGCTCCGCATCGTCCCGGCGTCGACGACGTCGCTCGAGCTCCTCGGGGGCGTGAAGGTCCGGGTGCTCGGGGGTCTCACGCTGGGGCTCGCCGGCGGGCCGGGCCTCGCGGACGGCGTCGGCACGCCGAACGGTCGCCTCCTCGCGATGGCGGGGTGGGTGCCGATCACGCCGCGCGATCGGTCCGCAGAGGACGACGACGACGACGGCGTCGCAAACGGCGTCGACGCGTGCCCGTCGGAGAAGGGCGTCTCCGACGAGGATCCCAAGAAAAACGGCTGTGCGCCGCCGGATCGGGACGGCGATCGCGTCCCCGACCCGGAGGACGCTTGCCCCAGCCTCGCGGGCCGGGCCAGCGCCGACCCGACCATCAGCGGCTGCCCGTCCGACTACGACCGGGACGGCGTCGCCGACTCACAAGACGCTTGCCCGAACCAGAAGGGCGTCTCCAGCCCGGACCCGGAGCGGAACGGCTGCCCCGGCGAGGTCGACACCGACGCGGACGGCATCGCCGACAAGACCGACGCCTGTCCGAAGGTGAAGGGCTCACGCAACGACGACCCCTCGAAAAACGGCTGCCCCACGCGCGACGGCGACGGCGACGGCATCGCCGACACGGAGGACGCCTGCCCCAACGAGCGTGGCCTCCCCAACGCGGACAAGACACACCACGGCTGCCCGAAGGAGGTGCGTGTCACGACGGGCGAGATCGTCATCCTGCGGCAGGTGACCTTCAAGTTCGCGCAGTCGAGCCTCGATCAGACCGTGGACCCGGTCTCCGACGATCTCCTGACCGAGGTGCGCGACGTCATCTTGCAGCACCCGGAGATCGAGCGAATCGAGGTCCAGGGCCACGCGGACGATCAGGGCACGGCGGACTTCAACCAGGTCCTCTCGCAGGCGCGCGCCGAGGCGGTGAGGATCTGGCTGGTGAAGCGCGGGATCGACGGCAAGCGGCTCACAGCCAAGGGCTACGGCGCCACGCGGCCCGTCGCCACGAACCAGACCGACGCGGGCAGGCAGCGCAACCGGCGCGTGCAGTTCGTGATCGTGAAGAAAAAGTAGCTTCCCGAGCCGGGGCAGCCGGCTGGCTCGATGGTACTCTCGGAACATGACTTCCTTCCGAGACTCGCCGCCGCTATCGGTCCTCGCCCTTCGCGCCGCCATCCTGTCTGCCATCGGAGCCGCTGGGTGCGGCAACGCGGAGGTCGGGCCATGCGACGGCACGCGGAGCGACGGCCTCCAGACCTGCGGCGACGCGTTGGCCCGCACCGAGCCTCCGGCGACGAGCTGCCGGCGCAACCCCGATCGCGGGGACTCCTGCGAGACCGACGCCGACTGCCCGTCGGATCGGGCTTGTTATTGCGGCCCGCTCGGCTCGGACATCGACGGCGCGACGTACCCGGTCGACGAGGGTCGATGCGTCCCGGCCTCCTGCCGAGCGAGCGCCGATTGCGGTGCGGGCAACCACTGCCTGGCGTTCGAGATCCCCAGCTGTGAGTTCACCGAGGTGTGGCTCGACTGCACGACCGGCGAAGACGAGTGCGTGAGCGCTGCCGATTGCGACTGCCAACCCGACCTCGACCGCAACACGCCGCTGACATGCAATACGTACGGTTGCGGTCGGCCCTTCATCGTGGAGGGCGTCGGTCGCGTGGCCGAGGTGACTCGACGCAGCGACTGGTCGGCCTCGGTGACGGATGCCTCCCGCGCCGACCCGACCCTCGCAGCCTTCTGGCTCGAGACCGCGCGGCTCGAGCACGCGTCGGTCGCTGCCTTCGCGCGCTTCACGATGGAGCTCCTGTCTCTGGGCGCACCGGCCGAGCTCGTGGCGGGGGCTTCGGCAGCGATGGCCGACGAGATCAAACACGCCCGTATGGCGTTCGGTCTCGCGAGCCACCACGCAGGAGAGCCGGTAGGGCCTGCGGCGCTGGCCACCGATGATGCGCTCGCCCTCATGGATGTCCGCTCCGTCGTCGAGCGCCTGTTCCTCGAAGGATGTGTGGGCGAGACCCTGGCCGCCGCGACGGCGCGGGAGTCGGCTGCGAAGACGACGGGCGTGGATCGAGCGGCGCTCCTCGAGATCGCGGACGACGAGGCGGAGCACGCCGCCCTCGCTTGGCGCACGCTCGCGTGGCTCCTCGCGACCCACCGCGGGGAGACCGAGCGTGGCATCGCCGACGCCCGCGCACAGCTCGGGGCCGCGAGCCCCGATCCCGGTCTCCTCGATTCCCGCACGGCGAACCGGCTCCGCTCCGATACGCTGCGCCTCGTGGTCGACCCCGCGCTCGGAGCCCTCACTGCGGGACGGGCGGCACCACCACCGTGTTGATCGTGGTCGCGTTGCCTCCCGCGGGGTACGCGTAGGAGGAGTACGTGTCGAGCCCCCACACGGTGAGCCCGAACGGCGCCGCGCTCTCGGCGAGCTGCGGGCCGTTCGTGCACGCGCCGTTCGGCGCCCCGTTGCGGATCAGATCGACGCGCGCCATCTCGTAGTCGCCCGAGGAGCCGATCGGCTGCCAGCCGCCGATCGTCCCGAGGCACTCCAGGGTGACATCCGCGAAGGCGCCGCCGGTCTTCTTGCGGGTGAAGACGAGGTTCGTCGTCGGGTAGGTCGGATCGGTGAAGAAGACGTAGCGGAGGAGCCACTGCGCGGGCGGGAGCATGTTGACGAAGTCCTCGTCGCCCGGGCAATTGTCGGTGTCCCCGTCGATGACGCCGCACCCCGGCATGGATTGCCCGATGTAGAAGGGGAAGTCCGCGCTCTGGCTGGTCACGCGGAACGCGGTCTGCGCCTCGAACGTCGCGCTCTGGCCGAGCCCGACGGTCGCGGGCGCCCCGGCGACGGGCGGATCGAACGTGAGCGTCGTCCCGTCTTTCATGCCGACGATCCTGTAAGGGATCGACTCCTCCGAGGACGGGGAGCGCGAAGTGAAAGGGCTGCCGACATATTCGGATCCGGTGGCGGACACCGCGGGGACCTGCTGATGGCCCGAGTCGCAGCCGCCGAACGTCGACGAGGCCGACGTGTAACACTGGCCGGTGATGCCGCCGACGAAGGCGACGGGCTTGTCAGCTTGTAGGATGGTGCCGGTCATCTCCGCCGAGTCCCACTGGATGTACTCGCCCGCCTGCAACGTGAAGGAGCCCTGCGCGGCCGGCGGGAAGGCCGACACGCCGCCGGCCGGCGGGAGCGCGACGCTCGGCAACACCGTCACCGTGGTCGTCTCGGCGGCGACGACCTGGCCCCACATGGTGCCGAGGCCGTTCAAGCTGCCTGCCGGCGGGAGCGCGGCCACGTAGTTGGTGCCCCAAGCGGTCGTGGGGAGCACGAGCTCCGCGCTCGGCAGGAAGGAGTCCGCGCCGCCGTACGGGAGGATGTCATAGAGGGTGACGGGCGCGTCGGTCGTGATCTGCCAGGCGGTGCCGACGCCGCTGCCGAACACGGCCGTCCCGCCGCTCGCCCGGATCGCAGGCACGATCGGGCAGGTGGTGGGCGTGCCGCCGTTTGAGCTCGCGGGATCGTCCGACAGAAAGAGGACGGCGACCTCGCCGGGCGGCAGGCCGGACGCGGGCACCGCGTCCCAGAAGCCGACGTTCGGGTCTTCATCGGCGACGCGGCCGAACTCGGTCACGTCGAAGCTCTGGCCGCCGCGCGAGACGTCGATGTGGATCGGCTTGTCCCAGTTGTTGGTGACGAACGCCGCAAAACACGGCGGCAAGATGACGGAGACGAAATGCGGCGTGGGGACGAGGAAGTCGCAGCCGATGCTGCCCTTGCTCGCCGCGGCTGCGTCGCAGGCCGGAATGCACGTACCGCCCGCGCAGCCCTGGTCGGGGCCACACGTCGAGACGACGTTCCCCGTCGCGTCGAGGATGTGTTTCAGATCGGCGCTGCACCCGAGGCCGTTGCCGCCGCCTCCCGCTCCGGACGTGAAGCCCGCGCCGGAGCTGCCCACCGCCGCGGCGTCGAACGCGCTCGCTCCGCCGGATCCGAACTGGTCGTCGGCCGAGCAGCCCGAGATGGGCAGCGCGGCCGACGCGAGCAAGCCGACGGAGAGTGAAGACGCCCTGAGAATTCGCGCGGCGGCGATCATGACCCGATCGTACGATCGCGGCGAAACGAGGAAATGGTCCTCGTTTCGCCCAGGACCTCGCGACGTCCAGGTGTGGTGCCGGCGCTCAGTCCTTCTCTTTCGAGAGGCGCGTGGCCGTCTCGGAGAGGTACTTGGACCCCGAGTCCTTCTTGGCCTTCAGCTTGGTGCCGAGGCTCGTCAGCTGAGCCTTGGCGCCGAGCGACTTGAGCGCGTAGAGCGAGCTCGAGCGCGCGCTCTGGTTGGCCTCCTCGTCGAGGGCGATGTCCTCGAGCACCTTCACGAGGCGATCCTTCTTGTAGAACGAAGCCGCCTTCGCCCACTCCTTGCCGCTCTTGTCGTAGTCCTTGAACTCGGTCTTGGCGCTGCCCAGCTCCATGAGGCTTGAGGGCGGACGCTTGTCGTCGCGGGGCTTCTTCTCGAGCACCTTCATGGTGAGCTCGTAGGCCTCCTCGTTGGGCTTTTTGGGGTACGAGTAGCCGGCCCACAAGCGAATGAGCCCTTCGAAGCAGGCATTGCGCACCTCTTCGTCGGTTCCCTTCGCCTCGACGAGCTTCTTGAACACCTCGAGCGCGCGCGGATCCTCCGGCGCGGAGAGGCCGCGGCAAGCCGTCGCCTTGACCTTCTTGGTGTTGTCCTTCTCGACGCGCTCGGCGAGCTTGTCGTACGCGCCGTCGATCGGCTGGTTGATCCGTGATCCGAGCACCTGCGCGGCGCGATCGCGCACGCGGTCATCCGCGTGCTCGAGGCTCGCGAAGACGAAGGTCTTCACGTCGGCGTTGTCCTTCGCGATGTAGCCGATCGAGTCCACGCAGGACCCGACGACCTGCGGCTCCGTCTCCGCCCGGCAGGCGACGAGGATCTGCTTGATCTGCGCGTCCTTGTTGCCGATCCCGATACCGCTCGCGGCGCGGCGAACGGCCTCGTACCGAACGGCGGGAGCCTTGTGCCGGAGGTACTTCACGCCGATCTCGGCGCGCTGCTTGTAGTCGTCCAGGTCGGCCGGGTGCCCGAGGCCTTTGTTGAAGTCCTTGTAGGCGTCGCACTGGTAGTCGATGCCGTGAGTCTCGAGCCGGCAGTCTTGCAGCATGAGCAGGCCGGTCTCGAAGATGTCCGGCGTCATCTTGGCCTTCTCGTCCTTGAGGAAGGCGGCGAACTTCTTCTTGTCGGGCGCGGGGCCGTCGATGAGGGGCGGGGCGTCCGCCGCGGGCGCGGCCGTGGGCGCAGCCGAAGCCGAGGCGGCCGCGGTGGCGCTCGAAGCGCCCTCGTCCTTCTTCTTCTTCTTCTTCTTCTTCGGCTCGTCGTCCTCTTCTTCCTCCGTTTCCTCCTTCTTGGCCTTGTCGGAGCCGCCCTTGAGGGCGTCGCAGCCAGTATGGAAGGCCATGAGGAGGGCAAAGACGGAGAGCAGCCGGAATTTCATGGGGCGGGAGGTTCGCACTGGGAGCGGGGCGGCGGCAATGGGGACCTCGGGGGACAGGCCACGCCCGTGATGCAGCGCGGCGGCAGCTGACCGCTCGCGCAGCTTCCCGCACGTGCCCCTTGACCGTCCGCGAAAAAACCGCGATTGACCGGCCAGCTTCATGGCCGCGAGCTATTTCGACGTCGACGGCACGCTGGTTTCCACCAACCTCGTGCACCCGACGGTCTTCTACATGATGCGGCAGCCGACGCCGCTCCACTCGCTTGCAAAGCTGGGTAAGGCCTTCGTGCGGGCGCCCATCCTCGCCCTGGCGGAGATGCAGGACCGGCGGCTCTTCAACGAGATGCTCTTCATGTCCTACGGGGGCATGAGCGAGGACCGGCTGCTCACCCTGGCCGAAGAGGCGTTCGACAAGGTGCTCAAGCCGAACATCTACCCCGGCGCGAAGGAGCTCGTCCGCACCTGCAAGGACAAGGGCCACGAGGTCGTGCTGGTATCCGGCGCGCTCGACTTCCTCATGCAGCTTCTGGCCGAGCACCTCGGCGGCTGCAGCGTCATCGCCAACAAGCTGGAGATGAAGGACCGCTTCGCCACCGGCAAGCTCTTGCGGCCGGTCGTCGCGGGGCCGGAGAAGGCGAAGCTCGTGCGCGACCACGCGCGGGCGAACGGCCACGATCTGGACGCCTGCTTCGCTTATTCGGACAGCTACTCGGACGTGCCCATGCTCAGCATCGTGGGCAACCCGGCCGCCGTGAACCCCGATCGCAAGCTCCAGCTCCTCGCGAGCACCTACCACTGGCCCATCATCCGCCTCGACCGCGCGGCCTGAAGAAAGACATGTCTCACCCCTCCGTCGTCACGATCGACAGCCGAAGCGCGCCCCGAACCCTCTTCTACGGCGACCAGCTGATGGACGTCGACCTGCCGACCGGCACGCGCGTCGTCTACCCGAAGCCCCCGCTCGCCCCGCTGAAGGACGTCGACGCGGCCATCCGCTACGCGATCAACCACCCGTACAACTCGGAGCCGCTCTACGCCCTGCTCAAGCCGGGCATGAAGGTCACCATCGCGGTCGACGACATCTCGCTGCCGCTCCCGCCGATGAAGCGGCCGGACATCCGCGAGAAGGTGACGACCATCGTCCTCGACCTTCTGACCGATCACGGCGTCGACGACATCGAGATCATCATCGCGACGAGCTTCCACCGCCGCATGAAGGAGTGGGAGATCCGGCACATGCTCGGCGACAAGATCGTCGACAAGTTCTGGCCGAAGAAGCTCTACAACCACGACGCCGAGGCGCCCGACGGGCTCACGCACATCGGCGAGACCGACCACGGCGAGATCGTCGAGATCAACAGCCGCGCCGCCGACAGCGATCTCATCATCTACGTGAACCTCAACTACGTCCCGATGGACGGCGGCCACAAGTCGGTCAGCGTCGGCCTCTGCGGGTACAAGAGCCTCATGGCGCATCACAACCCAAAGGTGATGCGCAACTGCCACTCCTACATGGACCCGTCCGCCAGCGAGCTCAACTCGAGCGTCGTGCGCATGGGCCGCGTGCTGAACAAGAAAAAGCGCGTCTTCACGATCGAGACGACGATCAACAACCGCATGTTCGATCGGCCGCTCGAGTTCCTCGCCAAGAACGAGGACGACCTGTCGCAAGCGGAGCGCGCCGCGCTCCGCGCGCTCAAGATCACGCTCGACAAGACGCCGCAGAGCCTGCGACAGGCCGTGTTCGATCGCGTGCCCTCGCCCTACGGCGTCACGGGCGTCTTCGCGGGCGAGACGGAGGCCGTGCACGAGCACACGCTCAAGCGCAGCTACGATCAGTACCTGGTCCCCGTGGTCGGCCAGGCTGACATCCTCGTCTCGGGCATCCCCTACATCAGCCCGTACAACGTGCACGCCTTCCTGAACCCCCTGCTCGTGCAGGTGATGGCGAACGGCTACCTCTTCAACCTCTACAAGGGGGTGCCGATGCTCAAGAAGGGCGGCACGATGATCGTGCTGCACCCCTGCACGGACAAGTTCGACAACGAGCAACACGCCCCGTACATCGAGTTCGTCCACCGCCTGCTCCCCGAGACGCGCGACGCGATGGAGCTGCACCGGCGCTTCGAGAAGAAGTTCGCGTCGAACCCGGCCTACATCGAGATGTACCGCAAGGGTCACGCGTACCACCCGGCCCACGCCTTCTTCATGTGGTACTGGGGCGAGGCGGGCCGCCAGCACGTCGGGCGCATGATCGTCGTCGGCGCCGACAACGAATACATCCCGGGCCTGCTCGGCTGGGAGACCGCGCGCACGATGGATGAGGCGCTCCGCATGGCCCGCACCACCGCGCCGCCGCGCCCCGAGATCCTCGCGCTGCACGTCGCCCCGACGATGATGGTGGAGATGTTCGCGGAGAAGCCGAACAAGGCTCTCCCCGGCGCGAGCGAGCCGCCCCCGAGCTATCGCTGAGCGTGTTCGAACGGCTCTACGCTTCGCCCTGGCATCACCCGGGTATCGCCTTCATCGCCGCGCTCGCCTTTGTCCTCTTGTGGGCGCGCGGGCAGGCTTTCCTTGGCGCTTGGACCACCCTCTTCCTGTTCGAGATCGCCGCGGACGCGATGGTCACGGGTGGGTTCGCGCCCGTGCCCAAGGGCTCGTCGCTCGAGCAGAACCTGAGCATCGCCTTCGTGATCCTGGGCGACCTCCGGTACTTCGTCCTGGTGGAGGTCTTCGTTCGATCGCGCGCAGCGCCACACGGGCTCGGACCGCCGGTGGGCTGGCTCTACGGCACGCTCCTCGCGTTCATCGTCCCTGTCACGTCGGTCGTCCCGCAGAAGATCTGGCCCGCCACGTTCGAGAACGTGCGCATGATCTTCCTGGTCTACGAGCTGATGATGTTCACGCTCGTGATCACGCTTCGCCTGGCCGTCTTGCCGCGCCGGCTCGAGAGCTTCGAGGGGCCGCTGCGCTCCTGGCTCCTGCGGATCACGACGTTTGTCCTCGTGCAATACGGGCTCTGGGCGACGGCGGACATCGTCATCCTCTCCGGGCTGGACGCCGGCCACCTGCTGCGGCTCCTGCCGAACGCGCTCTACTACGGAGCGTTCGTCCCGTTTGTGTTCCTCACGGCTCCAGGATCCGCGCGCGCCACTTGATCCCCCGGGGCCGAGGTCGGAGGATGCGCGCCGGCCATGCTGAAGCCCGGGGACCAGGTGGACAGGTTCCGCATCGAGGAGCCTCTCGGGGAGGGCGGCATGGGTCGGGTCTATCGCGCCTACGACGAGCGCCTCGATCGCCGCGTGGCCATCAAGGTGCTCGTCCAGGACGACGACCCGGAGGCGCGCGCCCGGCTCGTCCGTGAGGCGCGCGCCGCGGCGCAGCTCGACCACCCGAACGTCGTGGCCGTCTACGACGTCGGCGAGGTCGAGGGCAGCCCCTACATCGCGATGGAGCTCGTGCCGGGCCGCTCGCTCCGCTCGATCGTCGGCGACGCGACCGTATCGCCCGACGAACGCATCCGCTGCCTGCTGGAGGTCGCGCGGGCGCTCGGCGCTGCACACGACGCGGGGCTCATCCACCGCGACGTGAAGCCGGAGAACATCATCGTGCGGTCGGACGGGCGCGTGAAGGTGCTCGACTTCGGGATCGCGAGGCGCACGCGCCCGCCGGGTGATCCCAGCGCGCCCACGAGCTCGTCGCTCTCCACCCTGACGGCGGACGGCGTGAAGGTCGGGACGCCCACCTACATGGCGCCCGAGCAAATCCGCGGCGACAAGGTCGATCACCGCTGCGATCAGTTCGCCTGGGCCGTCACCGCGTACGAGGTCTTCGTCGGCCGCCCTCCCTGGACGGGCACCGACCCGCTCGCCGTCATCGCCTCGATCATGACGGAGGAGCCGGCTCCTCCTCCTTCGGCCGCGCGGATGCCCTTGCCCTTCGCCGCCGTGGTGCGCCGCGCCCTCCAGAAGCGCCCCGACGATCGCTTCCCCACCATGCACCTGCTCATCGCGGCAGCGCAGGCGGCCGCGTCCCCGGTCACGCCGGGCGCTCCGCTCTCGGGGCCGCCGCCGTCGTCGATCCTCCCGGGCTCGCCCCCGCCCGGGCAGCCCGTCTCGTACCCGCCGCCCGCGTCGCCGCGGCAGCTGCCCGGGTTCTCGTTCACGCGGCGCTACTCCACGCAGGAGCTCGCGGAGATCTTCGATCGCGCGCTCAGCGTCCAGCCGAAGAAATACGGCTACGACGACGTGGTGCAGGCCGCGCAAGAGGTCGGGCTCGACGAGCTCACCGTGCAGCAGGCGATGATCTCGCAGCTCGTGGACCGCGGCGCCATCGAGGCGAACGAAGCAGAGAAGGCGCGCACACACGCCGAGATCAAGCGGCTGCTGGCGTATTGGGGCCTGCTCGCCTTCTTCTTCTTGTTGATCAATCTGTCATCCGGCTTCGACCGCGGGGACGGCATCTGGTTCCAGATCCCCTCATTCATCCTGGGCCTGCCTTTCGCGATCAAGATCGTGAGGCTGGTGTTCCCGAGCGGGCACAAGAAGAAGCCGCGTGTCGCGGTCGATCAAGCGCTCGAGGTCGACGCGCGACGCCTGACACAGTTCCTCGCGCAGCGGCCGCGGGTGCGCATCGACGTCCCTCAGCCACCTTCGACGCCGAGCGCCCCGCCCGCCTCCGGTCCGCAACGGGTCACACCCATCCGCGTCACGCCGGCCCCCATGACCCCCGACCACCTGGCCGAGCAGGAGGCTGCGGCGGCGGCCGAGGCCGTGGCGACTCCGGCGCACGCGCGACGCCAGGGCTGAGGCGCGGAGCCATGGGTCAGCGGCGGCGCGACTCGTCCAGGAAGGCGATCGCCTCGGAGAAGACGCGATCACCTTCGGCCAGGTTGCCGTGTGTGCAGCCGGGCATCTCGAAATAGGCCGACGAGACGCCGGCGCGGGAGAGGACACCGACCGCGTCGCGCATTCGCTTCGGTACGTCGAGCGAGCACGACATCGTCGCGACCGCTCGCGCACCGCCGAGCCGATCGAGTCGCGGCGGACGCGGCGAGCCGATCAGGATGACACGCGGGTACCGCTCCGGTGATCGCTTGACGAGGTTCTCGATCAGCGTGGCCCCGAGCGAGTAGCCGATGAAGACGATGTCGGCGCTCGCCGGTGACTCGACGCCCGCCGCCGCGAGCGCCCGCTCGATGCGCGGCTCCTCGTGGACGGGGTCCGAGGTGATGCTGTGGAAGTCGGTCGAGCCGCCACAAGGTCGATCTCCGTCGATGGCGATGGCCCCGCCCAGCGCCCGCGCGGCCTCGGCGAACCCGTAGAGGTAAGCCCCTGCGTTGGAGCAGATGCCCGGCAGAAACACGATGCGCGGCGGCTTGCCGTCCGCGCTGGCCACGATCGACGCCGGCAGATCACCCGGGACATCGAGGCGCGTGACGGAGGCCGGCGCGGGCGGCGCGACGGCGCTCGGCCTGGGTGGCGCTGACGCCGAGGCGCGTGGCTCCGGCGCAGACGGGGCCGAGGCCGCCGCGGTCGAAGCGAGCGGCGGCGGGGACGCGTCCGTCGCTCGGCGATTCGAGCCGACGCTCGCGTCGCAGGCCCCCAGCAGGGTGAGAGCGGCCAGGAGCGCGGTGCCCGTGCGTGCCATGTCCTCGTTTCGATGGAGCGAGGAGGAGTGTGACACGCGGCTCGGGCGGAGCTAGCGCACCGTGCCGCCGTGGGAGCGAGCGGCGGCGACGATCGCACGGGTCGCGGCGGCTCGGATCCAGGTCATGTCTCGAAGGCGGAGAGCGCGGCCGCGACGTCGACACGGTGACCGAGCGCGCCGAGCGCCTCCCCAACGGCCCCGACGGTCGCGCGGAGCGCCTCCGGGCGCTTCAGGACCGCGCCCATGTGCCCGACGCGGAAATAACGCGTGCGGAGCGCGGGCAAGAGCCCGCCCGCGACGACGACGCCACGTTTGCCGATCTCCGCGGCCAGCTCGGGACCGACCCCCTCGGGCAAGTAGAGGGCGCTCAGCGTGTTGGCCGTGATCTCTTCGCGCTTCGGCAAGAGCGACAGGCCGAGCGCGGCCCACGCGGCGCGCATGCGCCTGGCCGCGCGCTCGTGCTCGGCGAAACGCGCCTCCATCCCGCCGTCGAGCATCTCTTCGAGGGCGACGCGCAGCCCGCGAAGGAGCGTGGTGGGCGGCGTCGCGAAATAGCTCGGGCGGCGCTCTTCGTAGGCGCGCATGATCGGGATCCACGAGTCGAAGTCGAGCGAGAGCGGCGGGGCCACGCGCAGGCGCTTTCGAGCCTCGAGCGCTCGCTCTCCGACGACGAGGAGGCCGAGCCCGGCGGGCAGGCCGACGGCCTTCTGCGAGGCCGTGAGGTAGACGTCCGCGCCCCAGGCTTGCATCTCGAAGCGCTCGGCGCCGGTCGCACACACACCGTCGAAGATCGAGAGCGCGCCTCGATCCGCCGCGAGCCGCGCGAGCGCCCGCGCATCGACGCGCACGCCGGTCGACGTGTCCACGTGGGTCGCGAAGAGCGCGCGCGGCGAGCCCGAGCCCAGCGCGGCGCCGACGGCGTCGAGCGAGGGGACGTCGCCCGGCTCGGCCTCGACGACCGTCACCTTCACGCCGCGACGGCGGAGCATCTCCGCCATGCGGTCGGAGAAGTACCCCGTCCACACGACCACGGCCTCGTCACCCGGGTCGAGCAGGTTCGTCGCGGCCATCTCCATGGCCGTGGTCCCGCTGCCCGGCAGCACGAAGGGCTGCGCCGAATCGGACGCCAGCCAGGCCTTGCGCATGAGCCCGAGCGACGCGCCGAACGCCTCGATGATATCGGGCGCGAGGTGGCTCGACGGCGCGCCTGAGCAGGCCTCGAGCACACGCGGGGAGATCTCGACGGGCCCGGGGATCATCAGGAGCGGCATGTTTGCCACGTACCACACCCGCTCGACCGAGCGCGACGCCCCCGCTGTGCCGGCGCCCGTGGTCGTCAGGTGTGCGTGCCCTCGGCCGTCGCGTCGGGTACACCTACTTTCCTGTCGGAGGACGCCATGTCACGCCTGAGCGCAGGCGGGGGTCAGTCAATCCCGACGCTGGAGCGACCCGCGCTGCAAGGCGCTAGGCTGCTCGCGCGTCGCTTGAGGGTCCTGTACCGCCCCTATCGCCGGTTCGGCGCCGAGATGATCGCGGTCGCTCGCGAAGGTCTCCCGCTGGCCATCACCTTCGCAGGAGGGACGCTGCTCGGCGTGGTCGACACGGCCATGGTGGGTCGGCTCGGCGCGCCGGAGCTCGCCGGCGTGGCCCTCGGCAACGCCTTCTTCTTCACGATCACCGTGGCCGCCATGGGCGTGGTGTTCGGGATGGACCCCATCGTCTCGCAGGCGCTCGGCGCCGGCGAAGGCGCGCGCGCACGCGCCGCTCTTCGATCCGGGCTCCGCCTCGCGACGATCCTGTCGATCCCCGTGATGGCGATCCTCGCCCTCGCGCCGCTCTTCTTCGGAGCCTTCGGCGTGGAGCCGATATCCGCGAGGCACGCCGCGCATTTCTTGTGGGGCCGCGCCCCCGGCGCGATCCCGTTCCTCCTGGTGATGGCCCTGCGCAGCTACCTGCAGGGGCGCACGCACACGAGGCCCCTCGTGATCGGCGTGATCATCGCGAACGTGGTGAACTTCGTCGCCAACGGTCTCCTCATCTTCGGCGACGCCGCGCTCGAAGAGGTGGGCCTGCCCGCGATCGGCCTCCCCGCGTTCGGCGTGGCAGGCTCCGGCGTGGCCTCGGGCCTCGCGTCGATGGCGCAGCTCGTCTTCATCTACGCGGGGTTCCGCAAGCTCTTGCCGGCCTCGGGCGGAGGCGACGAGGACGTGCCGCTCCGAAAGATCGCCAGCATCGGCCTGCCGATAGGGCTCACGCTGCTGGCGGAGGTGGGCGCCTTCTCGCTCGCCGGCGTGCTCGCGGCCCGCATCGGCCCGGCGGCCGCCTCGGGTCATCAGGTGGCGATCACGCTCGCGAGCCTCACCTTCACCGTGGCCATGGGGATCGCCAACGCGACGAGCGTGCGGGTGGGCCGGGCCGTGGGTCGGGGAGAGCCCGCCGCAGCACGTCGCTCGGGCGTGGCCGGCTTCACGGCCTCCACGCTCTACATGTCGGTGACGGCGGCCATCTTCCTCCTCTTCCCGACCGAGCTCGCCAGCATCATGTCGGACAGGCCCGAGGTGCTCGCGTCGGCCGTGCCCTTGCTCGCCATCGCGGCAGCGTTCCAGCTCTTCGATGGCGCTCAGGTGGTGGGCGCCGGCGCCCTGCGCGGGATCGGTCAGACGCGGTTCATCCAACACGCGAACGTGATCGGCTACTACGTGCTCGGCCTCCCCGTCTCGCTCCTGCTCGCGTTTGGCCTCGACATGGCCGAGCGTGGCCTGTGGTGGGGCCTCTGCATCGGGCTCGCGTTCGTGGCCCTCGTGCTCTTCTGGAAATTCCTGAAGGCGTCGCGCGGGACCATCGAGCGCGTGTAGCCGGGCCCGCCCGTCGCGCCTCCGTCAGCGCGCTGCGCCGATGTCGCGCAGCACGCGCTCGCGGATGAGCGGGACGGGCGGCGCGCCGTGCGCGAGGAGCGCGTCGTGGAAGCGCTGGTTGTCGAACTTCGGGCCCAGCGCGGCCTCGGCCTGCGCGCGGAGCTCGAGGATCTGGATCTTGCCGAGCGTGTACGCGAAGTAGCCGGGGTCGAAGGTGCCGCGGTAGGCCTGCTGCTTCGCCGTCGCGCGATCCTGGAAGCAGTCCTTCACGAAGCGCTCCTCCGCTTGCTCGAGCGTCATGCCCTTCGTGTGCAGGCCGATCGAGACCACGAACCGACAGTTGCGGAGCAACGCGTCGCCGAGCTGCCCGAGCCGAGACTGCGGATCATCGGCGCCGAAGCCTTGTTCGATCATGAGCTGCTCCCCGTAGTGCGCCCAGCCCTCGACGAACGAATAGCTCGCGAGCATCTTCTGGGTACGCGTCGGCGCGCGTCGGATCCACTGGCCGTGCAAGAAGTGCCCGGGAAAGACCTCGTGCACGCTCGTCGCGAGCAGCGTGCCGAAGGGCATCACGTACTCCTCTTGCTCCTTGGCGGGCCACGACGGGTCGGGCAGCGTGATGTAGTAATAGGCGGGCAAATCGGCCCGGTCGAACGGGCCGGGCCCGTCGAGGAACGCGCTGTTCCACTGCATGAACGGCGGCGTCTCCTTCACCTCGATCTTCCCCTCGGGCGGGAGCGTGACGAGCTTCTTCTGCTCGAGGAAGACCTTGGCCGTGAAGGTGAGCGACGTCGCAGTCTCGAGCAGCTTGGGTATCGGCGGCCGTGAGACCTTCGTGGAGCCCATGAGCGCCTCGTACGCGGCCTTGTTGCGCGCGAGGTCTTCCTCCGCCATACGCTCGAACTCGGGGAGCGGGATCGAGAGCGCCTCCTGCACCTCGAGGAGGCGCGCGTACTGCGGGGCGCCGAGGATGTAGCTCTTGTCCGCGCGCGGCAGCTCCTGCTTCTCGAGGTAGCTCGCGACTTGTGCGGCCCTCGCGGCGAGCTCTTTCACGACGGCGATCGCCTCCTCTCGCAGCGTCGCGTCTTTTACGTCGGCGAGGAGCCGAACGACGTCTCCGCCGAGGTACTCGGCGTAGCCGCGGTAGATGCCGATGTCCGTCTTGACGAACGGCTCGGGGAGCGGCCCTCTCAGGTTCGCCTCGATGTGGTGCGTCTGCGGGAGGCTCGCCTTCACGTGGGCGAGCAGGCGGCGCGCACGCTCGTCGAACGGGGCGTAGTCACGCGTGAGGTAGCTATCGAGCGCGAAGAGCTCCTCGTAGTACTGGGGCCGGCGCCGCCACGTCTCGAGCTCGCGGATCTGGAAGAGCTCCTCCTCGATCGCGAGGCGAAGGAGCTCGACGTCGAGCTTCTCGTCTTCCCCGAGCTTGCTCGCGTCGAGCTTCGCGAGATCGCCCTTCGCCGCGTCGAGCTTCTTCGCGCGCGCGAGGATGCCCGCCTCGGAGTAATCGGCGACCTTGCCGTCGAACTCGTCCCGCAGCCCCAGGGAGCGAGCCGTCGCGGGGCGGCTGACGACCGCGTCGGTTATTCCGTCGATGGTTGCGCGCGGCGAGGCCTCGCCGGGCGCGCGCGGCGCCCGCACCTCCACACACGCAGAGGACAGAAGAAAGAGAGCGCCGACGAAGAGGCCCGCGCGCATCGTCAGCCCATCGAGAGCGCGCGATCGCAGATGGCGCCGCAGTGGGCGAGCGCGTGATCGAGCGAAAAGGCCTCGTCGATCTCGGCGCCCGTGAGCACCGCGAGCACGTCGCTGTCGCTCTTCAGGTTCTCGCGGAAGGTGCCGTCGCCGGAGAAGGCGCGCATGGCGCTGCGCTGCACGATCTCGTACGCAGCCTGCCGCGGCCGGCCTTTTTTCACCATGGCGAGGAGCACACCCTCGCTGAAGAAGAGCCCGCCCGAGCGATCGAGGTTCTTCTGCATGCCCTTCGGATAGACGACGAGGCCCTCGACCAGGCCGCGCGCGCGGTCGAGCATGAAGGCCATCGTCGCCGTCACGTCCGGCGCGATCATGCGCTCGACGGAGGAGTGCGAGATGTCGCGCTCGTGCCAGAGCGCGACGTCCTCCAGAGCGGGGACCACGGCGGCGCGCACGACGCGAGCGAGGCCGCAGAGGTTCTCGCTCAAGATGGGGTTCCGCTTGTGTGGCATGGCGCTCGAGCCCTTCTGACCGGCGGTGAAGCGCTCCTCCGCCTCGGCGACCTCGGTGCGTTGCCAATGGCGGACGTTGGTGGCGAGGCGCTCGATGGCGGCCGCCAGGAGCGCCATGGCCGAGAAGAGCGCCGCGTGACGATCGCGCGCCACGACCTGCGTGCTCACCGTCTCGAAGTGGAGCCCCAGCGCGGAGAGCGCGTGCCGCTCGATCTCGGGCGTCAGGTGCGCGTACGTGCCGACGGCGCCCGCGATCTTCCCGACGGCGATCTCCTCCCGCGCCGCGCGCAGGCGCGTCCGCGCGCGCTTGGCCTCGGCCAGGTGCCCGGCGAGGACGACGCCGAACGTGACAGGCTCGGCGTGGATGCCGTGGCTGCGCCCGATCATCGGGGTCATCCGGTGCTCGCGCACGCGCGACTCGAGCGCGACGATGTAGTCGTCGGTTCGCTGCAAGATCTTGTCGGTCGCGCGCGTCAGGAGGACGGCCAAGCTGGAGTCGAGCACGTCGCTCGACGTCATCCCCAGGTGGAGGAAGCGGGCCGACGGCCCCGCGAGCTCTTCCACGTGCGTGAGGAACGCGATGACGTCGTGTTTCGTCGTCTTCTCGATCTCCTCGATCCGCGCCGAGTCGAGGCGCAGGTTCTTCCCGCGGATCTCCGCGGCGGTGCCCTTCGGCACGCGGCCGTCTGCTTCCATGGCCTCGCAGGCGGCGAGCTCGACCTCGAGCCACGTGGCGTAGCGGGCGTCGGCGGACCAGAGCTCGGCGAAGTCGGTGGGCGTGTAGCGCGGGATCATCTCGCGGGGAGCCTAGTCCCCGCTTTGCCCGCCGCCAAGGCGAGGCCGCCCTCCCGCCGGTCGGCGAAGCCGTAAGCGACCCCGGTCTCGTCGTCGAGGACGATGGCCTTCACGTCACCCAGCGGGATCGGGCTGGGCGCGATCTTGTGACCCCACCCCGTGAGCTCCTTCTTGATCGTGTCGCCGAAGTCGTTGCCGCGCTCGGTCCGGACCTCGTCGGGGACGAGCTGATGGTGCACGCGCCCGCGCTTGACCGCGGCGTCGACCGTCATCCGGTAGTCGATGAGGTTGCGCAGGACCTGCGAGATCACGTTGGGGATGGTGTCGCCGCCGGGTGAGCCGATGACGATGCGGGTCTTGCCGTCGCGGCTGACGATCGTCGGGCTCATCGAGCTCGCCATGCGCTTGCCGGGCGCGGCGTCGTTGGGGCCTCTCGGCGAGAAGGCGCCGAGCGCGTTCGACAGGAGGACGCCGGTGCCGGGCACGATGACCTTCGCCCCGAAGCTCGCCGACAGGGTCACCGTGAGCGAGACGGCGTTCCCCTCGGCGTCCACGACGGAGAGGTGGGTCGTCTCGGGCGACTCCTTGGCGATCTGCGCGAGCTCCGGCGCGAGGTCGGCGAGCGGCGTCGCCTTGGCGGGATCGACCGGCCGGGAGAGCAAGTGCAGCCCGGTGAGCAGCGCGGCGGTCGCGTCGGGCTTCACGCGATCGGCGTAGAAGTCCGGGTCCGCGCCCACGGTGCGCCTGTCGACGTAGGCGCGACGCGCGGACTCGACGAAGAGGTGGTACGCGCGCGCCGAGTCCGCTGGCGCGTCGTGCGCGCCGAGCCGCTCCATCAAGGACAAGGTCTCCGCGATCGCGACGCCGCCCATCGACGGCGGCGGCATCGTCTCGATCGTGAAGCCGCGGTAGCTGAACCGGAGCGGCGTGCGCTCCTTGACGCGGTAGGCCGCGAGATCGGCCTTCGTGACGAGGCCGCCGTTTTTCTTCATCGCCGCGTCGACCGCGTCGGCGAACGCGCCCGCGTAGAAGCCCGCGTCGCCGTCTTTCGCGATCGCCTCGAGCGTCTTCGCGAGATCGCGCTGCACGATCTTGTCGCCTGCTTCGTGTGGCTGCTTTCCTTTGGCCTTTCCGAACACCGCGCGCGCGGCCGGGTCCGCCTTGAGCTTGGGCCACTGCGCCGTGAGCGACTGCGCCGCGCGAGGCGAGAGCTTGTGGCCCTTCTTCGCCAGCCGGATGGCCGGCGCGAGGAGCTCGCCCAGCGGCTTCTTGCCGAAGCGATCGCGCGCGTGGTTGAGGCCCGCGACCGTCCCCGGCACCGCCGTGGAGGCCCAGCCCACGCCGCCGGCGTCCACCTCGGCGACCACCTTCTCCGTCGTCGCGCCCGTCGGCCCGGCCTCGCGGAAGTCGATCGCGACCGACTCGCCCGACTTCATGCGCACGAGCATGAAGCCTCCACCGCCGAGGTTGCCGGCGCTCGGGTGTGTGACCGCGAGCGCATACGCGGCCGCGACGGCTGCGTCGACCGCGTTGCCGCCCTTGTCGAGGACCTCGACCGCGGCCTTTGTGGCGTTCGGCTCCACGGTCGTCGCGATGCCGCTCTCCCCCTTCACGGCCTCCCCCCCGCCCATCTTCAGCTCGATCGGCGGGTTGGGCGCGGGCGGCGCGGGCGGCTCGACGAAAGCTTGGACGGCGCTCCCGCTCGCGCTCGCGGTCGCGGCGGCAGAGGGCGACGCGGACGACGGCGTCGAGGTCGCGACGGGTCCCGGCGGCACGACGGGCGACGGTCCGGGATCGGAGCAAGCAAAGAGCCCCATCAGCGTGAGAGCCACCGCCCGGCGCATCATCCGTCCGCGTTCTACCACGCGAAGGACAACGCCGCAGTCGGCCGTGCTCTTCGCTCTCCGCGCTCGCCGCGACGCCTCACTTCCGAGGCGTCGCGTTCACGCAAACAAAAGCCCCCCTCGGCTTGGCCGAGGGAGGCTTTTCGGGTGAGCCCACGGGGACGACGTCACCCGAGAGGTGTGGCGTCGTCGCCTCGAGCCGACGTCACTTGCGGCGCTTCACCACGCGGCGGCCGAAGGCGAGCCCGAAGGTGGCCATGCCGAGCGCCATGAGACCGAAGCTGAAATCCGAGTCCGACGGCGCAGCGGCGCAGTCCGCCGAGCAGCCCGCCTCCGCCTTGCAGCTGTTACCCGAGCACTCCGCGTCGCTGTAGAACTGCACCTCGATCGAGAAGTAGTCGGCGAGCGCGGCGGCGCAGTCGTCGATGTTCGTCGCCTGCACGTACTGGCCGTCGCAGAACATGGCGCCGTCGCCCGAGTCACACTGCGCCTCGCAGCCGCCCTGGAGCTGGGCCTTGCAGTCGACGTAGCCGCTCGCCTGGCAGTCGATCTGGCAGTCCATGTTCACTTCGGCGGTGCACTCGCCGCTGCAGCAGCCCTGGCACTGCGCCTGGCAGTCCGGCTGCTGGACGTTGCAGCCCGCCGCGCACTCGCCCTGGCAGGTGGCCTCACACGAGGCCCGGCACTCGCCCTTGTTGCTCGAGGCCGAGCACTGCGCGTCACAGTCCGCCGTGCAGTTGCCCTCGCAATACGCCTCGCAGTCGAACTCGCCCGGCGTGCACGAGGCCTCGCACGAGCCCTGACAGCTCGAGGTACAGCTCGCTTCAGCGGTCACGTTGCACTGGCCCTCGCAGCCGACCTGGAGCTCGGCGGCGCACTCGGCCTCGAAGGTCAGCGGCTCGCACTTGGCCTTGCACTCGGGCGGGTCCACGTAGACCTCACACTCGAAGTTCCCCTCCGCCTCGAAGTAGAGGTTGCCGCAAGCTTCGAGGCCCTTGGCCTGGGCGTGCGGAGCAAAGGCGAGAGAGGAAACGAGGCCAGCGGCCCCGAGAAGCAAGGGTGCGATTCGCATGGAAGAACTCTCCTTGAAAACGATGCGGCGGTCCGAGCCGCATCGTAAGCAAGACGGTCGCCACCGGACCAGATTCAACCCACCCGGGGCAATTCCCCGCGGATTCCTGCTCGCGCGGGGCGATGCGTGAATCTCGGTTCACACCCGTGCGCAACGAGCGCCAGACCGAGCGTCACTCCAGCGTGGTGGGGACCGTACCGGGACCGTAACGCGTTACGATGCCGTTACGCTTCACGTTGGGCTTGGGGCTGCCGATGAACTCGCCGCCAACAGCCCAGTACGCGCCCGTCTCGTCACGCCAGATCGCGTGGAGATCACCATGGGGGTCGGCGGCGAAGTCGTCGGTCCACGCGGAGCCGTCATACCGCTGCTTGAGGCCGCCCATCCCCACGATCCCCACACCGCCGCCGCCGCAGAAGACGCCGTTCACGTCGTTCGTGAGCGTGCGGTCGAGGCGCGTCCACGCGGCGCCGTCGTAGTGGAGCAGGTCCCGACCGCCGACCGCCCACACGTCTGTCGCTGCGCATCCGTGCACGGTGGTGATGGTGCCCGACGACACGGGCGGGTCCGACTCGAGCACCCACTCGCTGCCCTTCTTGTGCCAGACGACCCCCGCCTCGCCGACGACGAAGAGGTCGTCCGAGCTCGTGCCCCAGACCTTGAAGTGCGCGCGGTTCTTCGGGGCTCCCGGCAAGGCGACGGGTGACCACGCCGAGCCGTCGTAGTGGAGCACGACGTCGTCCGGTGTCGTGCTCGGGCCGCCGACCATGCCGCCCACGGCCCACACGTCCGTCGGCGAGAACGCCATGAGACCCCAGAGCGTCGCCGTGGTGCCGGACTGGTGCTCGACGAAGCTCTGCCCGTCGTAGTGGGTGATGCGGCCGTCTTCGCCGACCATCCAGATGTCGCTGTCGCTCGTGCCGTGGACCCACCAGAACGAGCTGGTGCCGCCGGGCTTCAGGTCCTTCCAGGTCTTGCCGTCGAAGTGGACGGCGAGAGCGTCGAAGCCGCTGTTCTTCAGCGGACCGCCCACGGCATAGACGCTCTTCGAGCTTGTCCCCCACACCGCGAGGAGGGCGCGATCGAGCTTGTCGTCGTCGAACACGACCTGCCACGCCGGGGCCGAGGGGGTGCCGCCCGCACCGCCGCCCGTTCCGCCCGTGCCGGTGCTCGAGTCGTCGCCACAGGCCGGCGCCACGGCGAGCAGACCCAGGAGCGCCACGATCCACCTCGAGCTCATCCGCCGCCTCCGACTCCTCCGCCCCCGCCGCCAGCCCCGCACGCTTCGCCCAGCGTGTAGCCACCCTTGCAGATGCACTCGCACTGGACCTGTTTGTCGCCGGGCTCCGCGCACGCAGGCACCACGCTGATCGTCTTCGTGGTCTCGAGGCCGCGTTTGTCCTTCAGGGTGACCTCGAGCGAAAAGGTGCTGCCGTAGATGTCGGTCTCGAGCCAGGTGTTGTGGCAGACGGGGATGTTCGCGTACGAGGCGATGTCGCCCTCTGCGCTCCGGCCGTAGCCGGCGCCGTCGTCCTTCAGGTTGAAGTTGCGCGTGTCGAAGCGCACGAGCGTCGTCGCGGGGTCGCGCAGCGCGCCTGTGAGCGTGACACCACACGGGTCCACGTTGGTGGCCCGTACACCCACGAAGAGCACGCGGCCGCCCTGCGGCGGCTCGATGATGTCGATACCGCCGCCCTCGGTGAGGGCGTGGTCCATCTGGTCGGCCCCGTAATAAAAGAGCTCCAGCTCGGGGCTCTTCGTTTGATCTCCAATGAACGGGAGCGTGCAGGTCGGGGCGCCCGTGGACGACGACGTCGTGGTCGACGTCGTCCCTTCGTCATCGGAGCAAGCCAAGATGGAGGCGGCGAGCGCGGCGACGATCGCGAGCGCCCGCCACGAGAGCGGTCTTGTCATCAGAAGCAGTTCACGTCCTCGGACTTCGGATAGTAGTAGACGAAGATGTTGCAGTGCTCGTTCTGGTCGACGACGGGCCCGAACGTGTAGCAGCAGTCGAGCTGGTCTTCGGGAGTCATTTTCGTGGTGCGATCGAACTCGTTCAGCCCGTCGCAGCCGATCGCCGCGGGCGGCTCCTGCCACTGGTACGAGCAGGTGTAGAAGACACCGCCGTTAGGCTGAATCTGCGCGAGCGAGTCGCCGATGGCCATCGGCGGCTCGTCCCACTTGTCCGACTCGTAGAACTTGGCGGTGTCAGCGGGCTGCGTGGTGGTCACGCCGTCCCACGAGAACATCTGGAACTGCTTGCCGCGCGAGTGGAAGTGCCCGTTCGCCCCGACGACCGTGATGGGCTGCTCGGCCCCGGCGAGCTGGCAGCTGCCGGAGTAGGTGGGCGACGGGTTGCTCTGGCAGACCCGGATCGACTGCTTCGTCGCGAACAGGGTGCCCATCTCGTGGACGACCTCGTTGTCCGGCAGGTGCCAGAAGTTGATGAGCACCTCGCCAGCGCCCTCGGGCGTGGTCTGGGTGGAGGCATTCACGAAGTGCGACTGGAGCATGACGTACTCCTCGGGGTCGAGCTTGTTGGCGACGCCGTCGGGGAACGTCCAGTCGAGGTTGCCGTCGATCTGCGTGTTGGCGATGAGCGGCCAGTCCGCCCAGTTCGTGCTCTTGAAGCACGGGCCCTGCCCGTTTTTGTTGAGGTACGGGCCCTTCGTCGGGTCGAGGCCCTCGTCCCCGGGAACGATCGTCCGCACGCGGAAGAGGTTCATGTGGTGCGACCCCTCCCGCTGGAAGATCTGGACGCGGTGAAGGTTCATCATGCCGGACTCGACCTTGCCGTCCGCCATGAGGTCCTTCACCTTGAAGAAGTAACAGTTCTGTACCTCTTCTCCGGGGCCGACGGGCTGCTCACCCGTGCCGAACTGGAAGCCTTGGCCTTCGGGCGGTGCGGCGAGGGGGCTGTCCGCCGGCGCGGTCGTCTCCTCCTCCGGGCAGCCAGCGACGAGCACGGTGAGCGGAGCAGCGAGGGCGAGGGCAAGCCAACGGTGGAGCATGAGAAGGAGTCCCCTTTCGACGTCGTCGGCGCGCTTCGCAAGAAGCGTGCACACACCGACACCCCGCAGAATAGCTTCGTTTCTTCCCAAACGGAACGTGCCTGGCACATCCTGACAGGCGCCGAGCCTGACAGCGGCGCCCTACCTCGACCGGCACCGCGCTACCGGCGCCGACGCAACAGGGCGATCACTGCCAGGGCGAGCAGGCCGCCGCCCGCGGCAGGCGTGGGCGCACCGGGCAGCCGGCAGTCGCAGGCGACGCCCTCGACGTCGCCGTTCGAGTCCTCGTCCCCGATGCCGTCGCCGCCGCCCGAGCCGCTGCCGCTGCCCGAGCCCGAGCCGCTCCCGGCGCCGGAGCCGCCCGTCCCGGGGGTGACGACCGTACCGAACTCGTACGCGCCGATATCCGGCGTCGCGTCGGTCGGACGGGCGATGGGCGCGAGATCCGCCGAGACGCTCAGCGCCGGAGGGACCGTGGTGGGGACGGCCAGCGGGCTCGGAATCTCGAAGCCGGCCGGACCCACGCCCGGCGCGCCCGCGTCCTTCAGCGGGCTGCCCTCGAGCGGGACCAGGTTGCCGCCGGCCATGTCCTTGAACATCGGGTCGGCCCCGGTCACTGTGCCGGTGAAGAAGGCAGGCGCGTTGAGCCCGCTCTGGACGAAGTTCCGCTCGCCGGAGAGCTGCGGGCCGCTCACCCAAGCGACCTCCCCGTCGTTGATGAGCGGCGGCGAGCCGCCCTCCGTCAGGAAGACGTTGTCGTGGACGGCGACGCTCTCGAGCCCGTAGCGGAGCCAGAGGCCGGTGGCTTCGGGGCCAAGTATGACGGTATTGTAAGCGAACCGGTACCGGCCGTTCGTGTCGCCGGTGCCGTCCCCGCCGAAGCGCGCGACCATCCACTCGCGGCGCTGGATGAGCACGTTGCCGACGATGTCGCTGTCCTCCCGGGCGAGGCTCGGGTCCTGCCCGTCGGGCCCGATGAGATCGAGCACGTGGTAGTAGGGGTTCTCGATCCAGTTCGAGTAGATCTCGTTGCGCTCCGCGCGGCTCTTGACGTTGTTGCCGCCGTTTGCATCGTGGATGTACGAGTGCTGGAGGCGAAAGACCGAGCCGGGGTACATCGACTCGTCGGTGGCGATGTAGACCTGGTGCTCGTAGAGGTCGCTGCCGCAGGCGTACACCTCCACGAACTCCATCGTGAGGCTGCCCGACTCGGAGTCGGTTCCGAGGATGCCGTGGTTGGGGCAGTCGTGGACCGCGACATCGCGGATGGTCACGTCGTCCGCCTTGTGGACGACGCAGAAGCCGCTCGCGCCGGTGACCTCGAAGCCCTCGAAGACGAAGTGCGAGCCGTGCAGGACGATGCCGTATTCGGCGCCGCCCTGGATCACCGGGCGCTTGCCGTTCTTGCGGATGCCGCGCAGCGTGATCTTCTGATCGGGCGTGCCCGTGCTGTCCGGCCGGACGTGGATGTCGCCTGAGTACGTGGCGTCGCCGTCGACCTCGACCACGTCCCCGGGCTCCAGGTCGGAGACGATCTCCGCGATTGTCTGGTACGGCTTGTCGGGGCCGACCTGATAGGTCGCAGCGAGCGCCGAGGAGGGAAACGCAACGACGGCCAGGGCGAGAAAGGATGCTCTTCGCATGAGATAAGCGCCGGGTACCTAGCACCCGTCCGATCGGTGTGCACGCCTACGGCGCAGCGCGACCGTTCTTCCCTTCGAGCTCCGACAAGACGTTGCGCAAGTCTGTCGCGACGCTCGTCGCGGGATCCGTGAGCGCCTTGATATCCAGGCCGTCGAGCGACACGTCCTCGCGCAAACGGCGCGCCTCCAGATAGAGGCGCACGACGCCCGGGCTGCCCGAGTCGCCTACGAATCCGAGCGTCTGTCCGTCGTCGAGCGTGGCGCCCGGCCTCGCGTCGGGCCCGGCCGCGTCGAGCCGGCCGTGCACGAGGAGGTAGGTGCGCGAGCGATCACCTTCGCGGACGACGTGAGCCGTGATGACGGTGTTGCCGACGAGCCTGCCGCTTGCGACGACCTTTGTCTTGTCCTCTTGGCCTTGCAGGCGGATCGCCTGGACCGGCGTGCCGCGCTCGGCCGAGAGCTCGACCGAGGCGGGGCTCGCGTCAGCGGGCTGGCTCGCGACGTCGTCGAAGCCACGCAGGATGAGCGGCGGCGACGCGATGGGATAACGGAACGCCCGCGGGTCTTCTGGCCGGTCGGGGCGCCGCGGCAACACCTCGAAGGAGCGGCCGCGCGTGCGCCGCTCCTGTTGGACCTCGGTGTCGCGCGTGAGCGGCTCCTCCGGCGAGAGCAGCGGAACACACACGTCGCCCTCCGGCAGGTGGCGCGGGGGGCACGGCATTTCCTGGAGGCTCGGAGCGGCGGTCACCGCTGGCGGCGCGGTCACCGGCTGCGGCTTCGCCGCCACCCCGACACGCGCGCCGACCGCCGCGGCGACGGCGCAGGCGAGGGCGGCTTTTACGGCGGGGTGCATGGGATGGATGAGCCTACTCGAGAGCGTGTCATAGTCGGCAAGACGATGGTGGCCCGAACGACAGCTCTCGGTCTCGTCCTTCTGACGTTCGCTGCCACCTCGTCCTGCTCGACCTCTGCCACTTCACCTTCTTCCGACACCTCCTCTCAACCGGTTGCGACGGGCCCGCTCCCGTCGTCGGGCTCCGCTCTCGTCGCGTCGGCTTCGGCGCGACCTGGACCTTCTTCGACACCGTCGGCTTCGTCTTCGGCTGCGCCTCCTCTCGGTGATCCGGACCTCGCTGGTGCAGCGCTCCACGCGGACGCTTCATTCCTGGCCGCGCCGGATTTTCGCGGCCGCGGCTCCGGCACCGAAGACGAGGCGCGGGCCGCGGCGTGGATCGCGAAGAAGCTCGACGAGGCCAGCGTGGAGAAGGCCTTCGGCGCGCGCACGGTCCCGTTCCGCTACGCGCGCGGATCGAGCGCAAACGTGCTCGGGCTTGTGGCGCCCCCGGCCAGCACGAAGCAGGGTTTCGTCTTGGTCGGCGCGCACTACGACCACGTGGGCGTGCGCAACGGGGCCACGTACTTCGGCGCGGAGGACAACGCCTCCGGCACGGCCGTGGTGCTCGGGATCGCGCGGGCCCTCGCGAAGCGCAGGGCGGAGCTTGACCGTCCTGTCATTGTCGTGTTCTTCGGCGCGGAGGAGCACGGCCTGCACGGCAGCCGCGCCTTCGTCAAAAGCTGGAAGGACAACGACCATCCCATCTCTATGATGGTGAACGTCGACATGATCGGCCGCAGCCTGGTGGACCAACCGCTCCTCTGGCTGGGGGCGCGCGCGCTCGGGGTCCTGTCGGACGTCGACCCCGACATGGCCGTGGGCGCTGTGCTGGCCGCGGACGATCCGAGCCTGAAGGAGCGGGTGGTCGCGGCCTGCGAGCCCGAGGGCGTGCGGGCGATCACGGCGGACGATCTGCCGCCCAGCCTGCGCCCGAAGGTGGAGGAGATGAGCCGCGGGCGGGGCGATCACTTCCCGTTCGAGCAGAACGGCATCCCCTTCGTCTTCTTCAGCTCGGGCGAGGCCACCGAGTACCACCAGCCCACGGACACGGCCGACAAGCTCGAGCCGGCGGTCCTCGAGCGCCGCGCGCGGGCGATTCTTCGCTTCATTCTGGCCGAATCGAGGCGCTGAGCCGGCGTACCGGTTGCCTCTCCGGCGAGGAGGAGATACCAGCCGGCCCATGGCAAGCGCCGCCAAACTCGACCAGACGCTCTCCAACCTCTTCGACGCGGAGCGGCGCGTCCGCGACCTCCACGACGAGATCTCCGACGCCGATCCGGCGGAGGTGCTCGGCGCCGTGGAGCGCGCCCTGCCCGCTGCTCTCAAGGAGTCGGACGAGCGCGAGGCTTCGCTCCGGCTCGAGCGCCTCGCCCTCCTCCTCGGGGAGATGGAGGGCCCGCGTCCCGTCGACCTCCTCATCGACATCGTCGGCTCGGACCTGTCGGACGCGCGCGCGACGGCGGGCGAGCAGCTCGAAGGGCTCGCCTTCGACCGCTTCAAGGAGGTGGCGAAGGGTATCGAGCGCGCCCTCAAGCGCCTGCCCGCGGGCTCGCCCGCCCTGCCCGAGCTTCCGTACGTCATCGCGGAGGTGCCGGAGCCCGGCGTGGTGAAGCTCCTCGAGCAGTTCCTCAAACACGAGGACCCGGACGCCGTCGCGGCGGCCATCGAGGTCGGCGTCGAGATCGGTGACCCCTCCTTCGCCAAACACCTCGAGCCCTTGGAGGACGACTCCCGCACGGTGGAGATGGCCGACGACAGCGGGGAGCCCGCGGAGGTGACCATCGGCGAGCTCGCGCAGGACGCGCTCGCCATCTTCTCCGACGTGGAAGGGGAAGACGACGACGAGCCGCCGTCGGGGAAGCGCTGAGGACGTGACGAAGCCGGGCGCCCGCGCGACCGGAGTCCTGGGGCCGTCCTACTCCGAGGAGGAGATCGCCGCGCTCCAGGCAGAGGTGCTGCCTCGTTATCTGGCGTTCTTCCAGAGCCTCGCGGTCGATCGGCTCAACCTGGCTCCCCCCGGCAGAGTCGCCGCGATGGGCATCCTGGCGTCGAGCCTGGCCCTCGCGGTGGCCGAGCGCGCGCCGGCCGCGACCGTGGTCGGCTTCGACCCGTCGGAGTCGGGTGTGCGGACACGGCGCTCGCGCCCGAGCTCACACGATCTCGAAGCGCTCACGAGCCTGCCGCTGAAGCACCCCGACGCGTCGTTCTCCCACGTCGTGGCGGTGCACCCGCTCACGCCGCCCGCGGAGCGCCGCCGCCTGCTCGCCGAGGCTCGTCGCGTGCTCCAGCCGGCCGGGCAGCTGCTCTTGACGCTTCCGCTCCGGGGCTCGTTCGCCGAGGTGAGCGACATGTTGCGCGAGTTCGCCCTGAAGAGCGACTCGACGAAGCTGGCGGAGGCGGTCGAGATCGCGGCCGTGAGCCGGCCCACGCCCGAGACCCTGACGGAGGAGCTGGAGGCCGCCGGCTTCGATGACGTGACTGTCAGCGTGGAGCTCCTGAGCGTGCCGTTCGAGACCGGTCGTGATTTCGCCGGCCACCCGCTCTTCGGGCTCGTCGTCGGCCCGGACGTAGCAGCCGCGCTCGGCCTGCCCAACGAGGCGGTCGCGCCCGCGCTGGAGTACGTGGAGCAGGCGATCGGCAGATATTGGTCGGACGGCGCGTTCGAGCTCGGCGTGAACCTGGGCTGCGTCAGCGCCATCCGGCCCTGAGCGCGGCGGAACGGATCAGGGCGCGACGCCGGCGGCGCGCAGCGCCTCGACCAGGAAGATCTTGGCGACCGAGAAGTAGATGAGGATGCCGAGGACGTCGACGAGGCTCGCGATGAACGGCGCGGAGCTCGTCGCAGGGTCGAGCCCGATGCGCCGGAGGATGAGGGGGAACATCGAGCCGACGACGCAGCCCATCGTCACGATGCCGACGAGGGTGACGGCGATCGTCGCCGCGAAGAGGCCGCCGTCCCCCCAGGCGAGCGCCCGGATCGCGCCCAGCCCGCCGAGCGCCGCGCCCATGACCAGGCCCTGCCCGAGCTCGCGGAAGAAGATCTTGCGGTAGTCCGACAGCTGGACCTCGTTCATGGCGAGGCCGCGGATGACCAGGGTCGCCGACTGCGAGCCCGAGTTGCCTCCGGTCGAGATGAGCAGCGGTACGTAGAAGGACAACGTCTCGATCGCCGCGAGCACGTGGTCGTACGCGCGAAGCGCGGTGCCCGTGAAGAACTCCCCGACGAAGAGCACGCAGAGCCACACGAGCCGCTTGCGGATGAAGATCCAGAACTTCGTCTGGAAATAACCTTCCTCCGTCGGCTCCATGGCGGCGATGCGCTGCACGTCCTCCCCGTGCTCCTCGGTCAAGACGTCCATCACGTCGTCCACCGTGATGACGCCGAGGAGCTTCTGACCGGGCCCGACCACGGGGAGCGCGGAGAAGTCGTATTTCGCCATCGTGCGCGCGACCTCCTCCTGGTCGGTCGTCGGGGAGACGACGTGGACCATCTCGATCATGACGTCGTCGATCTTGTCGGTCGGCTTGGCGAGCAGGAGGTCGCGGAGCGAGGCGACGCCGAGCAGCCGGTTCATCTTGCCGAGGACGTACACGTAATAGACCGTCTCGGCCTCGGTGCCCTCGTGGCGGATCTTCTCGATGATCTGCGAGACCGTCTGGCCCGGCGCCACCGACACGTAGTCGGTGGTCATCAGGCCGCCCGCGCTGTCCTCCGGCCACTGCGCGAGGTCTTCGATGTCGGCCGCCGCCTCGGGGTCGACCCTCTCGATGCTCTCGAGGAGGCTCTCGCCCATCGCGTCCGGCAGCATCGAGACGAGATCGGCCCGGTCGTCGGACCGCATCTCGGTGACGATCTCGGCGGCCTTCTCGACGCCGATGTCCTCGACGATCTCCTGCTGCCGCTCTTCGTCGAGGCGCTCGAGGATACGCGCGGCCTGCTCCGAGCTGACCGTCTCGAGGAGCTTCGCGCCCTCTTCTTTGCCCAGGATGCCGACGAGATCCGCCAGGTCCTCGTCGTGGATCTCCTCGAGGAACTCCTCGAGCTGATGCGGGTCCTCCTCGAGGAGCTCGCGCACCTCGGGGGCGATGGCGACGGCGACCCGGATCATGGGAGGCGCCTACACCCGCTAGAGGAGGATTGGAACCAGAGCGGGCGCAGCCCAAGCGGAGATTTTCTCTGATGGCGCCCGGCCGGTGGGCCCACCGACCGAATACCGGGAGGTCCCATGAATCGTCGTGCGCGTCTGCTCCGCACGCGGGTGGCCCTGTGCGCCCTCGCCGCGGTCCCCGCTTGTTTGAACCGTCCCATCGACAGACTCGAGCCTCGGACGACCTCGACCGTGGTGGAGCCGCTCGCGCAGAGCCGTGTCGAGCGCATCGACATCCTGCTCGCGATCGACAACTCGCTCTCGATGGCCGACAAACAGCAGATCCTCGCGGCGGCCGTGCCCGACCTGGTGGACCGGCTCATCACGCCGAACTGCGTCGAGCTGGAGAGCAAGGTGCCCACCGGTCAGAAGGCCGATCCGAAGGGCGTCTGCCCGATGGGATCCGAGCCGGAGTTCCGCCCCGTCGTCGACATCAACATCGGGATCATCAGCTCGAGCCTAGGCGATCTGACGACCGGCTCGTGTGCGGTCGGGAGCATCGAGCACGCCGACGACAAGGGCCACCTCCTCTCGCGCAAGTTCGGCAGCGACACCGAGAAGGTCCCCACCTACGGGGACAAAGGCTTCCTCGCGTGGGACCCGAACGACGCCCGCGACGGCGAGTCGAGCCCGAGCGCGATCCGCCAGAACCTCGGCGACATGGTCCTCGGCGTCGATCAGCTCGGATGTGGCTTCGAGATGCAGCTCGAGGCGGTCTACCGGTTCCTCGCCGATCCCGATCCCTACGACTCGCTCACGGTCGACGGAAACAGCCGCCTGCAAGAGGTCAGCACCGACGCGGACCTGCTCGCGCAGCGGCGCGACTTCCTGCGGCCCGACTCGCTCGTCGCGGTGATCATGCTCTCCGACGAAAACGACTGCTCGATCAACATCCAGGGGGCGGGCTTCCAGAGCGTGATCGACGGCGCGCCGTTCTACCGCTCCACCGACGAGTGCGCCGCCGACCCGAACGACCCTTGTTGCACCAGCTGCGCTCTGGCGAATCCGACCGGATGCGCGCCCGATCCCGACACCTGTGGCCCCAACCAAGGCACGGACCTCGCCAACCGATACACGGCGGACGAGGATCAGCAGGGCTGGCGCTGCTCGGACCAGAAGCGGCGCTACGGCATCAACCTGCTCTACCCGACCAAGCGCTACGTCAACGCCCTCACCCAGACGCGCATCGACCCCACCCGCGCGGATCTCGCGGTCAGCGGCTCCGAGGGCGGTGTTCAGAACCCGCTCCTCTTCGGCGAGAAAGACGGGGTGAAGATCTCGCGCCCCCCGGGGTTCGTCTACCTCGCCGGGATCGTCGGCGTGCCCTGGCAGGCCATCGCCAAGAAAAACGACGCCGGGCAGCCGGACCTCAGCCTCGGCTTCCAGACGGTCGAGGAGCTCGAGAAGGCGCAGCTCTTCGAGAAGCTCGCCGGCAAGCCGGACGAAAACGTCGCGCCCAGCGATCCTTTCATGCAAGAGACGTCCGCGAAGCGGGCGGCCACGAGCGACGTCCTCGGCGTGTCGCCGGCTTCCGCCAATGACATCAACGGCGGCGACCGCGCCTTCGAGGTGGACGACCTGCAATACGCCTGCGTCTTCCCGCTCCTCGCCCCGCAGCCCGGCGGGCGCGACTGCACGACCTGCGACGACCCGTCCTGCGACGACCCGCTCTGCGAGGGCACGACCCAGGTCGCCGCCAAGGCCTATCCGGGCACGCGTGAGCTCGCCGTGATCCGCGGCCTCGGCGACCAGGGCATCCCCGCGAGCATCTGCCCCGAGCAGCTGACCGACACGGCCGCGCCGAACTACGGGTACGCGCCCGCGGTGCGCAGCATCATCGACAAGCTGAAGGACAACTTCAAAGGCAAGTGTCTGCCCCGCGAGCTCAAGCCGAGCCCCGAAGACGGCAGCGTGCAGTGCCTCGTCGTCGAGGCGCGTAGCACGGCCGAGGGCGCTTGCAGCTGCGACCAGGCGAGCGGGCGGCTCGCCATCTCGCCCACGCTCGAGAACGGCGACGCGAACCCGACCTACAATGCGGTCGAGCTCGCGAAGGGCAACAGCTACGACCCCGGCTGGAACTGCTTCTGCGAGATCGCGCAGCTGGTCCGCGAAGAAGGCGAATCCTGCCAGCAGGATCTCCAGACGGAGAACCTGAACGGCTGGTGTTACGTCGACCCGGTCACCGTGAAGGGCTCGAACCCCAAGCTCGTCGAGGACTGCGACGTGAGCGAGCGGCGCAAGATCCGCTTCGTGGGCGCCGCCGAGCCCCCCTCGGGGGCCACGGCGTTCATCACCTGCACGGGCGAGTGAGGGACCTCGCGATCAGGACGCGACCCACTCGTAGTAGCGGTAGCCGAGGTCGGTCCGCGCGGGGCCCTGGTCGGTGCCGATGCGGGCGAGGGCGAACTCGCCGGCGGGCGGGAGCACGCTCTTGCCCGGCTGCGCGAGCGACGGCGGACCGTCGGAGCTCGGCCCGGCGTGGAGCCGCTCGTAGGTCGCGACGTCGAGCGGGACGCGCGCCCCGTCGAGCGCCTGGGTCACGTGCGGCACGTACGCCCGCTGCGGATCGACGAAGACCCCGCTGAAGACCCGCGCGGAGGCGCCGCTCCCGTAGGAGAAAAACGCGGCGCGCGAGCCGGCGAGGGCGGCCCGATCCGCCGCCGTCTCGAGGAGGCTCGCGAGCGCGAGGTACATCGAGCCCGAGTAGATGTTGCCGATGCGCCGCGAGAGCGCGAGCGAAGGCTCGATTCGCCTCTCGTAACATTCGCGGAAGAGCACGCTCTTCGCGAGCGCCTTCTCCGCCTCCTTGCGCACCGCCGGGTCGCGCTCGAGCTCGGTCGAGAGAAGCTGCGGCGCGGCGGCCGCGATCGTGCCTCGGAGGGAGCCGTCCGCGCGCCAAGCCTCGCCCAGCACGCGCAGCGCGGCGTATTCGCTCATGCGCGGGAACGGCACGTGGAAGAGCAGGTGATCGGCGAGCTGATCGATGCGCGCGCCGGGGCGTCCGAGCTCGGCGCGGGCGCGCTCGAGGTACATCTCGGTCGCCTCGGCGATGGCGCCCAGGTAGACGTCGATTGAGTATTTGCCGTCGACGACCGCGGTCGAGAGGCCGTTCGGGCGGAAGAAGTCGCGCTCGTCGCGCGTGATTGTGCCGGCCACGCGCGCGTCGAGCGCGAGAAGGCGCGGGCTCTCGGAGACGAGCATGGCGACGGCGCCCGCGCCCTGGGTGTATTCACCCGCGCTCTTGAGCGGGTACTTCGAGACGTCCGTCGCGATGACGAGCGAATAGGGCTTGGTCGCCTCGCCCGCGCGGAAGGCGTTCACCGCCGACTCGAGGGCGTACGTCGCGCCGATGCAAGCGAACTGGAACTGCGGCGCACCCACGCGACGGAGCTCCACCCCAAAGTGCTCCTCGATCATGCCGAGCACGTAGGCACCGATCGACTTCGACTGATCGACCGTGGTCTCGGTGCCGACCGCGATGGTGCCCACGTCGCGCGGATCGATGCCGGCGTGGGTGATCGCCTTGACCGCGGCCATGGCCGCGAGCGTGGCCGAGTCCTCGTGGGCGTCGGGCACGGCCATCTCGGTCACGCCGACACCCTTTGACACCTTGCCGACCAGCTGCTCCACGCTCGCCTCGCCGAGCTCGGGCGCGCGGACGCGCGCCCACTCGTCGCGCAGGTCCAGGTAGAGGCGGGGGACGTGCACCGCGATCGCGTCGATGCCGACGGTGCGCGAAGAGGAGCCGTTCTGCATCACGCGACCCTGGCCAAGGCCGCCGCGTGACGCAAGCATGAGTTACGAACGTGACCGCGCGGTCATTGTTGTTTTTGTCAGCGGTCCGGTGGGTCGCGCGAGCGCGACGGAGACCGAGGGCGCGCGCTCAGGGCGTCAGCTTGTAGCCGTAGCCGTACACCGTGAGGATGCGCTCGGGCTTGTCCGGCGCCTTCTCGATCTTCTTTCGCAGCTTCACGATGAAGTTGTCCACGGTGCGATTCGACGGGCCGGCCTCGAGGCCCCAGATCTTGTGCAAGATCTCGTCGCGCGAGACCGGCTGCCCGACGCGCTCGTAGAGCAGCCGCAAGAGCTCGACTTCGTAGAAGGAGATCTGGTGTGTCTGCCCGTCGCGCGCGACGGTGTGGGCGGTCAGGTTGATCTCGGCGTCGCCGATGGCGAACGTCTCGGGGGCGGAGTTGCCCGCGGGTCGGGCGGCGCGGCGGAGGAGCGCGCGCATACGCGCCGTCAGCTCGCCCACGCTGAAGGGCTTCGTGACGTAGTCGTCGGCCCCGGCGTCCAGCCCTCGGATCTTGTCGGCCTCCTGCGATCGGGCCGTGAGCATGACGATGGGCACGAACGGATCCCACCGGCGGAGCTCCTCGCAGACCTTGAACCCGTTCGTGTCGGGGAGCATCAGGTCGAGCAGGACGGCGTCGGGCCGCTCGAGGCGCGCGAGGTTCACGCCGTCTTTCCCTTTGCCCGCCGACACCACGGCGAAGCCTTCGAACTCGAGCGCGTCGGTGAGCCCGAGGACGATGTGTGGCTCATCCTCGATGATCAGGATCTTTCGCTTGGGCTGGGACACGAGCCTGCCGCGTACGATACCGCTTACGGCGGCGGGTCGTGGAGGATCCTTCGCAAGGTGACGTTGATGCGCTCGCCGCCCGCCGCCGCCTCTTTGGGCACCGCGTGCCGGTAGAGGTGCTGCGAGGTCCCGCCCATCAGGAGCAACGCGCCGCGGCCGAGGCGCGCCTCGAAGAGGCGCGCCTTCTCGCGCGCGTGGCGGAGGACGAAGCGCCGCGGCGAGCCCAGGCTCACCGAGGCGATCGTGGGGCTCGGCCCGAGCTCCGCCTCGGCGTCTGCGTGCCAGCCCATGCTGTCCTTTCCGTCGCGGTACCGGTTCACGAGGACGTGATCGAACCGCTGGCCCGCGTGGGCCTCCACGCGCGCGCGGATCGACGCCAGCGCTTCCGAGAGCGGCCGCGGCGGCAACGTGCGGCCCGAGTAGCGGTAGGGCCGCTCGCCGGCCCAGGCCACCAGGCGCGGCTGCAAGACCGGCTTGCCGAAGATCACGATTGTCCGCTCCTCCCACGCGAGCTCCTCGACGAGCCGCACGAAGAGCGCCGCTTCGTCCGCGCACCAGCCGGACACGAGCTCGACCCAGGCGCCTTCGCCGAGCTCGAGCCGGCCTTCCGGGATGGGAGCTGCGCGGGCCACGCCCCAAGCGTAGTCGCGCGGCCCACAAAACGAGAGCGCCGGCTCGTGAGAGCCGGCGCTCCTGTCATTCGCGGCGGACCGCGATCAGTCCACGGCGTCGCCGGTGCACGTCACGAACACCGTGGCGCCGGGCTGCGGCTGGCCCTTGTTCACGAAGCGAACGAGGCGCTTCTCGTCGGCCGGGCAGTCGGCCACGAGCTCCGCGTTGCCGACCGGGCTGGGCGGCGTCGCGTCGATGTAACACCAGCCGTTGATGTCGTTCGGCACGGTGTCGTTGTTCTGGCACTGGTAGAGCTCGCTCGAGGTGTCGCCTTCGACGCAGTTACCGGCGTCGTCGAGCGGGCAGGCGAACTGGACGATCTCGCAGAAGTTGTTCCACGGACGCTCCGGATCGTTGAAGTCGTCTTCCTTCGCGGCCTCGACGGCCTTCTGGTTCTCCGCGGCGATCTCGCGACGGCCGATGCTCTCGTCGCAGCCGGGGGTGTCGGTGACGCTGGCCTCGATGACGAGGCAAGGGACCTGCCCCTTCACGACGGGCAGCTTGCGCGGCAGGCACTGGCCGCCGAGCTCCTGCTTGAGGCGGTCGATGATGGCGCCGACGGCCGGTCGGTACCCGTAGTTGGCCGCGTCGACGTTGTCGAGCTGCTGCGGGCAGATGGAGGCGAAGATGCCCTGGTTCTGCATGCCGCGGAGCAAGGCGAGCTCACGCAGACCGGGGTAGGCTTTGGCGTTGATCTGCTCCGACTTGTCGGCCGGGTTGCAGAGCGGATCGTCGCACATCGCGTTGCTCGCGCACTCCATACCGCAGTCCGTTCCGTTGGGCTGGGGCGTGGGCAGCTCGAAGATGCAGGCGTACTGGAGGTCGTCGTTCGCGATGCTGTCGATGTTGCGGTCGCGGCCGTTGAGCGCGTTGTCGCCGGGGAGCGAGTAGCCGTTGAGGATGGCGCTGACGCCGCTGCGCTTGACGATCGACTCCTGCATGAACGGGTCGGCCGGGGGGATGTGCCCGTCCGGATCGCCGATGAGGGCGTCGAGGAGCGGCGTGGTGCCGTCGAGCGCCTTCGACTGCGCGAGCTCGTCGAAGCTCTTGTAGCCGAACGCGAGGTCCGGCGTGGCGCCCGGGCAGCTCTCGCCGGCCTTGCAGCCACGCGCGAGGTATTGCCAAGGCACGCCGACGATCCCGGCGACGAAGACGAGGCCCGAGTCACGCACCGCGCCGCCAGCTCCCGACAGGTCGTCGAAAATCGGGTTTCGCACAGCCTTGTTCGGGTCCTTCACATCGAGGTCACGCTGCGAAGGATCGATCTTCGGCTTCTGGAACGCGTTGACGTAGCGCGAAACGGGGTAGAGGAAGTCCACACCGTAGCGGCGCTTCTGCTCGTAGCAGCGCAGGTTCGGGTGGTCTTCCTTGTTCTGCGTGTTGTACTTGTTCGCCGCGCTGGAGCCCTGCGCGCCGCACGTCGCCTCGTCCGAGGCGCAACCCTCGGGGTTGCCGAGCGCGCAGCTGGTGCAGCACTTGTCGTTCGGGGTATTCTGGCATTCGTCCGTCGCCTTGTAGAATCCGCCCGACGAGAGCGCGAGGTAGCCCTGGCCGCCGACGTCGACCGAGCAGTCGTTCTCATCCGTCAGGATGAGGATGGCGAGGAGCGAGTCGGCGCGGAGGAAGTCCTTGCGCTGCTGGAGGACGATCTGATCCGTCCCGTTCTCCTGCAGGCGGCCGTCGCCGGTCTGCGAGAGCGTGTCGTACGGATCGGGATCGGCGAGGAAGCGGTAGACCGACTCGAGCTGCATCTCGTAGCCGCAGCCGACCTGACCGACGCCGACGACCATGTCCGTGAACGTCGTCTTGAGGGTCCCCGCGTCCGTCGTGCCGCCGCGGACGTCGGCCGGGTCCCACGCGAGGAAGCCTTTGTTCTCGAACGTGGGCGCGGTGCCGCCGGAGGTTCGGCTGAGCAGGTGACCCTTGTCGTTGTCGGTCGGGTCCGAGCCGGACGCGCCGTCGCACTGGTTCGCCGTGAGGGCGCCCAAGCTCGAGCTGATGATGCCGATGTTGATGTTCTTGATCGGCGGGAACTCGGGCTTGTACGGGTCGGGGCAGTTGCCTGCGGCGTCGACCAGGGTGCCGTTCGGGTCCGGGTCGCCCGTCTCCTTGTCGACGCAGATGGGCTGCACCAGACGGTCGACGAGGTCGGGCACGGCGTCCGCGAGGATGGCCTGCTTGTCGGCCATCGAGATCGAGTTGTCGATGGCGAGGACGAGGTCGATCTTGTCGACGGCGCTCTGCGTGAGGCGCTCGACGACGGTCGACGTCGTTCGCGGCTCGAGGCGGTCGATGGGCCGGTTCAGGCAGCCCGTGGAGGCGGCGCCGAAGGCCGAGGTGAGGAGGCCGCCAGCAGCGAGGGCCTGCAGAGTCTTCATCCTTCGCGTCATGTGCCCGAGGTCCTTTCAGGTCGAAGCAGCGAGAGCAGTCGAAGCGGAGTTACCGTACCAGGGAGCCAGGCCCGCCTTCAAGCACTGTGCGTGCCGGCGCTGCTCCTCGTGAAGACCGCGTGATTCCAGGGAAAAGGCGCGTGGTAGGCCTGCTCATTTGCCACGCCCACCGGCAACCGCGGTGCCGAATTGCCAACATGGTTGGCAGGAATGGGACGTCGGCGCCTTTCCGGGCGGGGACGTTGGAGTGTTAGGCTGCCCAACATGTCAGACCGAAAGGCCTGCGGTCCGCACGCGGTGCTGGGCTCGAACCCGTCCGTTCGCATCACCCAGTGCCCCTGCGGGACGGTGCACGTCACCTTCGTGAGCAACGGCGTGACCCTGCGCATCAACGAGGACTCGCTCCGCGGCATCACCCACGGGCTGATGGCCGCGCTCGACAAGGTGGAGGAGCGCGAGGGCGTGCGAGTGAACTAACCCTGGAGGAGGAGCCACAGCTCCTTGCAGCACCCCAGATCCAGCTCGCAGACCTTGTCCGACTGGACGCACTCGCCGATGCCCCGCCCCTCGACGGTGCAGTCACACGTGTAGAAGTCGTCGTTCTCGCGGCACGCTTGCTCGATGAGCGTGCCGTCGCAGGACGACTCGCAGGCGCAGTCGTTCTCGCCTTCCGAGCAGGCGATCTCGACGCAGTCGATCGTGGGCGCGAAGCAGTTCTGGTACACCGCGAACTCGCCAGCGCACATGTTCCCGAGCTCGCAGTTGGGGCCGAAGTTGTGCGCGAGGCAAAGGACGTACTCGTCGGTCTCGGTCTCGCAGCCCGGCTGGATGAGCGCGTTGCACTCCTCGAGGCAGTCGCCGCCGAGGCAGGTCGGGTGCTCCATGCAGAGCCGCTGGCACGGCGCGGTGAAGCCACCCGTCGTCGTCGAGCTCGTGTCGCCGGTCGACGTGGAGCCGGTCGACCCCGAGGACCCCGAGGGGATGCCCGAGCTGGTCGTGGGGGACGCGCCGCTGCCGCCGCCCCCGTCCTCCTCCACGATCACCACCTTGGCTCCGCAGGCGGAGGCGAGGACGGCGAGCAAGAGCAACGTGGACGCAGCGCGCATGGCGACTCCTTTATAGCGCTCCTCCGGCTGCGCGGGGCGAAGCCGGGCGGTTTTCGGCTATGAAGAGGGCGATGGGAACGCGCTTCCGGTTCGTTACGGCGTGTGTCCTGGGCGCGGCCGCGACGCTCTCGGGCCGCGCCGAGGCGATCCCCGGGCTGCTCGCCACGAAGGGCGGCGCGACGGCGAGCAGCGCGACGGCGATCGTCGCGCTGCGCGACGAGAGCACGACGGTTCTGTCATTTCAGGCATCGGTCGAGGGCACGCTCGGCGACTTCGCGCTGGTGATACCGGTCCCGGAGACGGTGGACCTCGACGACGTGCAGAGCGCGCCGCCCGACGCGCTCGCCGCCCTGGATCGGTTCACCGCGCCGCGCCTGGAGGAGCTCTGGGAGCAGGACCCTTGCACGCCCCTCTTCGAGCCACCGAAGCAAGCGCCCACCTCGGAGCCTCTGCCTCCGCTGGCGCCACGCGCCGGGAGACCTTCGGTGAAGCCCTACGAGGACGCTCACATCGTCGAGGGAGAAGACGCGGCGAGCGCCTCCGGCTGGCTGAAAGAGCACGGGTACGCGGTGAGCGCGAGCGGAGCACAGGTGCTCGAGCGCGCCGCGCGCGATCGGACGCGTCTCCTGATCGTGACGGGCCGCGCCTCCAGCCTGGTGAAGACCCCCGGCGGCGAGTCGGTCCTGCCTCCGCTGCGTGTCACCGTGGAGGGCGTGCCCCCTGGCCTGCCCTCTCGTCTCGTCGCAGGCGACGGCCCGAACGAAGCGGTGGTGTGGCTCATCGGGGCCGAGCAGCGCCTCGAGCTGGCGGGCGAGAGCGTCGCTGCGCCGACGGGTCTCGGCGTGACCGAGGCCGCGGCCGGGAGCCTCGGCGGCCTCTGGGCTGCGACGCTCGAGAAGACCCTGGCCGGCAAACCTGACAGTGTCGTTTTGACTTATGCGGGCGGCGCCGAGTCGTGCGCGCCGTGCGCCGGCCCGCCGCTCACGGCGGAGCAGTGGGACGCGCTCGGCGCCGATCGGCTCCCGAGCCTCACCAAGACGACGGCGATGCCGCGGGTCCGCCCGGTGACGCCGGCCGGCCTGCACGAGGCGAGCGTGCACCACGTCGAGGCCGCGCTCCTGCCGTGTTTCCAGGCGGCCCTCGAGAAGACGCCGAAGCTCGAAGGGACGGTGTCGGTGACCACGTCCACGTCCACGAAGGAGTGGACGGTGAAGGTGGACGTCGACGGCGCCGAGAAGCTGGGCCCGGTCTTCGCCGCGTGCGCGGCGGAGCTCGAGGCCAAGGGCCTACGTGTCACGAGCCCACACGGGGCGATGAAAGACATCCGCTTCTCCCTCGCGGCCCCGCCAGTCCGCGCTCCCCGCGCGCTGACGGTCGCGCGTTATCACCTGCGCGACGGCGGAGGCGCCGCGCGCGATCTCTCGTTCCAGCCCGGAAGATCGGCGGACTTTCAGACTCGGTACGCCATTCGCCACCCGTGGACGGAGCCGGTCGCCTGCGCGAGCCCGAAGCGCGGTGTGTGGGGCGCCGCTCCGCGCAGCGTAAAAGGCAGGCCCATCCAGGCGTTGACCGGCCTCCCCTTCGATCGGGCCGCGCCCGCTCCCCTCGAGCCGCTCCTCGCCGAGGACGCGCCCGCGCTCGGCGTGACGAAGAAGCCGCCCGCGCCGCCTGCGCCGCAGGCGAGCGGGCCCTCGTCCGAGCAGCCGCCGAGCCCGGACGGCTGTGGCTGCGCGGTCGGCGCGCGCCCCGCCGGGGGTGTGGAGACGTTGGTCCTCGCGGCGCTCGCGCTGCTCCGGACATTCTCTTTCCGACCCGGGCGGCCCCGCGCTTGACGCAACCCTCTCCCCGAGGGACACCGCCCCCGAGAGGCACCATGGCTGAGGGTCTGAATCGGGTGATGTTGCTGGGGAACCTCGGGGCCGACCCCGAGCTGCGCTACACGCAGGGCGGCCAGGCCGTCTTGAACCTCCGGCTGGCGACCACCGAGTCCTACTTGGACAAGGACCGCGTCCGCAAAGAGCGGACGGACTGGCACAACGTCGTCATCTGGGGGAAACGAGGCGAGGCCCTCGCCAAGATCCTCGCGAAGGGCTCCACGATCTTCGTCGAGGGCTCCATCCGCTCTTCCAGCTACGAAGATCGCGACGGCAACAAGCGCTACAAGACCGAGATCAGCGCGAACAACGTCATCCTCGCGGGGCGCAGCGGCGGCGCCGGTGGCCGCAGCGTCGAGCGCGACGAGGGCGGGTTCGAGCCGCGCGGCGGCGGCGGTGGCGGCGGCCCGCGCGGTGGCGGTGGCGGTGGCGGCGGTGGTGGCGGCGGCGGCCGCGGCCCCTCGCACCAGGACGACCAGGGCCCGCCGGACGACTTCGGCTACGGCGGCGGCGGGGACGACGACATCCCGTTCTGATCGTATCGCCTTCGAAGGTCGCATCGCCTTCGAAGGTCGCATCGCCGTCGAAGGGCATATTGCCGTCGAAGGTCATGGGCGCGGGTACGGTCGCCTCCAGAGGATGAGCGCGACCACCGCGACGAAGGTCGCGGCCGCGGCTCCGAAGAAGACCATCGGCATCTCCGCCGCGAGGAGCGCGCTCTTCACCACCAGGCTCGGCCTGGGCGGAGGGGCGCTCGTCCCGGCGATGTCGAGCGTGACCGCGGCGCAGGCGCTCGCGTCGCCGCGACAAAGCGCCGAGCAAAACAGAACGGTTCTGTCAGGACCATCGAACGCGAGCGCGTGCTCGAGGCGGACGGCGGCGCCCGCGTCCGTTCCCTCGAGCGTTCGCTGGAACGTGCGGTCGGTGTCGTGTGCGGCCGTCTGCCCCAGGCGCTCGGGCTGAAGACCCGCGCGGGTGAGCGTCATCCACGTCGCCTTCTCGAAGAGCACCTCCTCGATGCCGGGCGCGTAGCGGCTCGAGGGCCCGCCGACGCAGCCTGCGCGCACGATGGATCCCGGCGCGTTCCAGCCGCGGACCGAGAGGAGCACCGCGCCGGGAAGACGCGACACGTCCGGCCGCGGAAGCTCCGCCGCCGGAAGCTCGACCGCGCCGGCCGGCACACCGAGCGTGATCGTGAAGCCGTCACCGGCCGAGAGCGCGAGCCGTGAGCTCTCCGCGGGCGGAGGCACGAGCCGCTACTTCGCTCGCTGGAGCGGCTCCGTCCGGGCGCGCGGTGGCGTCTCTTCGAAGAGCTCCTCCAGGAAGCCTTCGGCGAGAGCGCGCAGCTCGAGGAGCTCGTCGCGGACGGCGCGGAGATCGTCGAGCCCGACGAAGGAGGCAACGACGGCGGGCGCGGGAGGCGCGGCCGCGACGGGGGCTTGCTCGACGACCGGTGCTGCTTCCACCTCCGCCGCGGCAGGCGCCGGCACGGGCGCGGGCTCGATGGGGCCGCCTTCGCGGAGCTTCTGCTTGGCGCCTGCGATCGTGAAGCGGTGCCCGTAGAGCAGCTCCTTCACCTTGAGGAGCGTGTCCACGTCCCGCCGGGAGTAGATGCGCTGACCACGCGCCGACTTCTGGGGGCGCACCGAGCGAAATTCCGTCTCCCAGTAGCGGAGGACGTGAGGCTCCACCCCGACGATGCCGGCCACCTCACCGATCCGGTAATAGAGCTTCTCCAGCTGCGTACCGCGGCTCGAGGACATGGGCACCGGGATAATACGAGGCCGGTCGGAGGGCACGGTCTAGTTCAGGCGCGCGTGGGATCGGAGCCGCCGATGCTGGCAGAGGACGCGGAGAGTGAGGCACCCGACGAGCCGTGGCTCGCCGCACCGTTCGAGCCGTGCTCATCGGCGCGGGACCCGCGGCTGGGGTTCAAGCCCTGCTTGAGGATGTTGCTCGCCTTGAAGCTGAGCACCCGGCGCTCCGTGATGACGATGGGGTCGCCCGTCTGCGGGTTGCGACCCTGGCGCGGCCGCTTGTCCCGAAGCTCGAAGTTCCCGAACCCCGAGACCTTGATCTTCTCGCCGCGGCCGAGCGTCTCCTTCATCGTGTCGAAGACGAGGTCGACGAGATCGGCGGCTTCCTTCTTGGAGAAGCCGCCTAGCCTCGCGTAGATGGCCTGAACGATTTCAGCCTTTGTCATGCGGCGCGGCTCCTCGCCCCGTGGAGAGCGATGTTAGAAGCGCGCGTTATCGATTTCTAGTCTGAAATCGGGCTACTCCGAAATCAGGTCCGGCACGACCGCGGGGGCCGGATCGCTCGGGCGCTCGCTCGCGATGCCGAGCGTCTGCTCGGCGCGCTTGCGGTTCACCTGCTCGAGGGAGACGAGCACGGCCACGTAGACGTAGCCGAAGGTGAAGAGCAGCGCGAACGGCGTCGCGAACCAGTGACCGCTGCGGATCGAGGCGACGAACGAGCCGAAGGAGAGCAGCGCGAGCAGCACCTCGGTCAGGGGCAGGTCGGCCCGGGCCTTGTAGCGGGCGCTGTTCGTTCCCTGCTTGGGCGTGCGCACGAACTCCCCGGCCATGTGCCGGAGGCCGTCGAGGACGGCGCGCGTGAGGTGCGGCGCGAGCCCGGTGCCGATGGCGATGATCATCGGAAGGCGGAGGAGAGCCGCGAAGGGGTTCCGCCCCTGCGCGCGATCGGCCTCCATGTAGAACGCGGCGAGCGAGCCCGTCGTCGCCGTGAGGAGCGGCAGATCCAAAAGAAGCATGGTGGTCGTGTCCGCCGCGGGGAACAGCACCAGCGCCGGCAAGAGCAACATGTTCAACAGGAGGAGCAGCGGGTACGCGAAGTGTGGCGTCAGGTGGAAAAACGCCTCGATTCGCTGGCCGAGCGAGAGGTCCGCGCTCATCACGCGGCCCATGAGCTTGCGCGCGGTCTGCACCGTGCCCTTGGCCCAGCGGAACTGCTGCGCGCGGACGGCCGAGACCTCTTCCGGCAGCTCGCTCGGCGTCACCACGTCCGGACGGTAGATGAAGCGCCAGCCCTTGAGCTGCGCGCGGTACGACAGGTCCAGGTCTTCCGTGAGCGTGTCGTGTTGCCAGCCGCCTGCGTCGATGATCGCGGCCTTGCGCCACATGCCGCCGGTGCCCGAGAAGTTGAAGAGGAAGCCGGCGCCGTAGCGAGCGCGGTTCTCCACAAGGTGGTGGCCGTCCAGCATGATGGCCTGCACCCGCGTGAGCGTGCTGACCTCGCGGTTCATGTGGCCCCAGCGGGTCTGCACCATGGCGATCTGCGGGTCGGCGAAGTGGCCAGCGACCGCGCGCACGAAGTCAGGCTGCGGGACGAAGTCGGCGTCGAAGACGGCGATGAGCTCGCCCTTGGCGATCTTCATGCCGTGCTCGAGCGCGCCGGCCTTGTAGCCCACGCGGTCCGTGCGGTGGATGTACACCGCGTCGAGCCCGCGCTCGCGCAGGCGCTCGACGTGCGCGCGCGTGATCGCGCGCGTCTCGTCCGTCGAGTCGTCGAGGACCTGGATCTCCAGCCGGCTCGTCGGGTAGTCCATCTTGGCGACGGCCTCGAGCAGGCGCTCCACGACGGTCGACTCGTTGAAGAGCGGGAGCTGGATGGTGACGTGCGGCAGCTCCGCCGGGTCCTTCGAGGTGAGCAGCGGCGCGTCACCGACCCACGAGGCGATCCGGCTCCGGTGGCGCCTGCACAAAAGGACGAGGTGCAGGCGATGCACGCCGTAGCAGGAGAGGAGGAGCAGGACCGAGAAGTACAGGATGCCAAGGGCGATGTTCATCGCGGTATTCGGGGGAGTAACATCGGCCCGAGCCGCGATTGTCATCGACTTGTAATTCCTTGTAGGTCAGTGTCGCGGTCCGCCGGAAACTTGCCCTTCTCTGCTCGCCGCTGCGGGATGAAACTGCTCCCCCGGAAAAGCCCTATGGTCGCTCCCCGTAACCTCTTCTTGTCCTCGCTGATCCCGGCCTTGGCGGCGTCCGTCACCGTGACCGGCTGCAACGAGTCGGCACCGCTCGATTTCGGGCGCACCCCCGAAGGCTCGGGCGCGGCGATCCGGTACGACCTGGCGCACACGCCGCTGCCCGACATCCCGCTACCCAACGACACGGCGACCTGGGCGGATCCGACGAGCCGTACGGGGCTGCGCGTGAACGCGAGCCTCACCGCGCCGACCGAGATCGAGCGCGACGCGCGGCAGCGCTTCGATGAGCTCGAGGGCTGGGGCACGTTCATGCCGCTCTCGGTCTCGTTCGATCTAGGCGTCGTCGGGGACGCGCCGAAGGGCGTGACCCAGGCCGCGCTCGACATCGACAACATCAAGGCGCGCCACCAGGGCGACGACTACGACTTCGAGAATGACGCGGTCTACCTGATCAACCTCGAGACGGGCGTGCCCGTGCCGCTCGATCTGGGCAACGGCAACTTCGAGTACACGCTCAAGCGCCTCGACCGGTACTGGGCCAACGACACACGCGCCTCCGAGCGAAACCTCCTCTTCGAGACGCGCGACGAGTCGAGCCGCGGCACCATCACGGAGGCCACCTTCGGTCCGGCCGACGACACGGATTTCGACGGCGTGCTCGACGTCCCCAACCTGGACGATCCGTTTGCGTGCCCCGCGCCCGACCTGGAAAACTGCGACAACCCCGCGAGCGCCGCCTACGGCGAGGCGACGTGTGTAGCGCGCCGTCGGTCACGCGATCAGTGTGTCGCCGACCACCTGATGACCTTCTACGAGCGCGAGACGGACACGCTCGTCGTGCGCCCCATCTTGCCGCTCGACGAGATGACGAAATACGCCGTCGTCCTGACGGATCGGCTCGTCGACGCAAACGGCAACCCGGTCAAGTCGCCCTTCTCCCACGTGTTCCACGCCACGCAGCGCGAGATGGCCGTGCGCGTGGCCGAGGTTTTGAGCGACTCGGCGCGCTCCAACTACTACGGCGACCTCGCGGGCACCGGCATCACGCGCGTGGCCTTCACCTGGGGCTTCACCACCCAGCCGACGGTCGACGACATGAAGCGCCTGCGCGACGGCCTCTACGGCGAGGGGCCGTTCGGCCGATTCGCCTCGCAGTTCCCGCCCGAGCTCCGCGTGGAGCGCGCGGTGGGCCAGACGAGCGGCCTGGCCGAGGGCGCCACCGAGACACCCGGCTGGGAGCAGACCGAGGCGTGCAAGAACCTCTCGTCGAACCTCTACGTCGTGAAGGTCGCGGACATCGAGTCGACCTTGAAGCTCGCGGTGGAGCAGCTCTTCGGTGAAGCCGGCGGGCCCGACGTCGAGCTCTTGCTGCGCGGTCTCGAGGCCGTCGACACGATCATCATCGGCACCTACAAATCGCCCTTCTTGCTCGAGGGCGGCCCCGACAACACCGACCCCAAGTCGGCCTTCCGGCTCGACTACCTCACCGGAGACGGCGAGGTCCACGAGGACGAGGTGCAGTTCTGGCTGGTCGTCCCCAAGGAGACGGCCGAGCACCAGCAGCCGTTCGACGTGAACATCTACGGGCACGGCTACACCGGCAACTTCCTCGAGCTCGTCTTCTACGCCGGCAACATCGCGCAGCACGGCATGGCGACGGTCGGCATCAACGCCATGGGCCACGAGCTCGACTTCGGCGGCGCGGGCATCGAGACGGTCGCCAAGGGCCTCTTCGGCGGCGGCTGCGTCGGACCGCTGGCGGACGCGATCCTCACCGGCCGCGCGCGAGACCTCGATCGCGACGGCCTGCCCGACTCGGGCGGGGACTTCTGGTCGAGCTACCTCTTCCACACGCGCGACGGCGTTCGGCAGTCCGTGCTCGATCACATCCAGCTCGTCCGCATCTTCCGCACGTTCGGGACGAGCAGCGGTCGCATGCTCTGCCAGAACGCGACGACGGGCTGGGACCAGCCCGCGACGGAGGACTGCGACACGAACGGCGACGGAACGGCCGAGGTGCCCGGTGACTTCGACGGGAACGGCGTGGCGGACGTGGGCGGCCCCGACGCGAAGTTCAGCACGTGGGGCGAGTCGCTCGGCGGCATCCTCTCCGGCATCCACGGGGCCATCGACGCCTACGTGACGAGCGCGTCACCCGGCTCGGGCGGCGGAGGCCTCACCGACATCGGCGTCCGCTCGTTCCAGGGCGGCGTGATCGAGGCCGTGCTCCTGCGGCTCTGGGGCCCGCTGCTCGTCAGCGTGCCGGTGACCGAGAGCGGGCCGGAGCCGTGCGACGGCCGGCTCGATCAAGACGGCGAGTGCACGGTGTGCCAGGTGGGCGAGGTCTCGCTCCGCTGGGTCATGCCGGACACCAACGACACCGGCACGCTCGAGATCGACTGCGTGGCGCCGAGCGAGATCCAGGACACGACGGTGTTCGTCTACAACCAGTCGAACGGGGAGCTCCGCTGCGCGCGCGTCGACGACAAGCTCGCCTTCCGCGTCGGCCTCCCCGCGTCGGTGGGGGACGGCGTGCTCGTCAGCTTCTTCGCCGGCAAAGACATCGTGAAGGACTACGAGAGCTGCGCGCCGACGATCCCGGCCGGCACCAAGGCCATCACGGAGATCAGCGCGTACGGGCGCGGTCGGTTCCCGCAAGACCAGGTGAACCTGACCGAGACCGACACCTGCACGTACTCGAGCTGCGGCATGTTCCAGGGCCTGTTCTACGGCGAGGGCACGGCGCTCACCGCCCCGGCCGAGGGATACGGACAGATCCGTCAGACTCCGTCGCTGCGCCGCTTCATCCAGCTCGCGCAGATGGCGCTCGACCCGGGCGACCCGATCAGCTTCGCGCCCTACTACGCGATCAAGCCGATGACCGATCCGTTCGGCGCGGTCATCGCGCCGCACGCGGTGCTCACGGTCAACACGATCGGCGACATGAACGTGCCGCTCAACTCGGGCATCGCCTTCGCGCGGGCCACCGGCGCCCTCCCCTTCTTCAACCCGGAGGACGGAGCGAAGTTCCCCGAGTACGCGGACTACGTCACGCCCGCCGCGCTCTACGCGGCGCTCGGCGCCAAGACGCCCAACCAGGACCTCATCGACAACCACGTCATCGAAGGGGTGACGGCGCTCGCGCGGCACCCGGCGGGCCCCACGTGCACCCAGACCGGCAACGCCGCGGTCGACGGCACGTATTTCACGACCGACGACGAGGAGCTGGCGTGTTTCCCCGCGGGCTGCGCCACCGCGGACGTGTCGTGCGTCGGCAACTCGAGCTGCGACGAGACGACCGACAGATGTGTTCCCAACGCGCCGAGCGTGGCCCGCTGTGAAGAGGCGCTCTACGACGCCGACGACCTCGACGAAGGGACCGCGCTCTACGCCGAGCAGGCGGCCCCGGTGCCGCACCGCCTCGTTCGCCTCACGCAGGCCGCGACGCCCGACACCATCGATCAGGTGTGGGCGCCCCGCTTGCTGGGCATCCCGCGGACGGGGGCGGACCTCGCGTGGACGCCGGACGGACGGCGCCTGACCGGCCTGCTCGACGCGTACGTGGTTCCCGAGGGCACGCACACGTTCAAGTTCGGTAACCCCTGCGAGAGCTGGGACAACGGGACCTACCTCACCAACCTCGTCGCGCGCTTCTTCCAGACGGACGGGACCGACGTGCACTACCTCTCGCATCCACAGACACACCTCTGCCTGGCCAAGAGCAACTGCGACTACCTGAGGGCGCCTTGACCGACGTATCGAAGGCCGAGCTCAAGGCGAGACACGTCGCGTGGGCCAAGGCGCGCCTCCGAAGCGCGGAAGGCAAGCGCCGCTTGCGCGAGAACCTCGAGGCGGGCACACGCGCCCTCCTCGGGGCGCCGGTCGGCAAGGTGGCGGACGAGGCGGCGCTGGTGCGCCTCGCCGAGTCGTTCACCGCCGAGCCCTTCGTGGCCGCGACCGTCAGGCCCATCGTGCGCACCGCGGTCCTCCTGCGCATGGCTCGGCTGCGCGAGGCGCCCGAGAAGCTCGGGACCTACGTCTCGCCGGAGGCACGGGAAGCGTGGGAGCGGCTCCTCGAGCGCCCAGGGCTCGTGCCCGAGAAGCTCGTCCGCGAGCTGCTCGCGCAGCGCGCGTTCGAGGAGATCGCGCGGGACGTCCTCGACGACGCGCTCGACGAGTTCTCGCGCAAGGTGAACCCGTTCACCGCGGAGTGGGGCCTGCCGAGCCTGCTCAAGCGGATGGGTCCGCTCTCGATCGGGCTCGGCGCGTTCGCCAAGGGTCTCGAGGCGGTCCGCGAGGAGTTCGACAAGCGGCTCGAGCCCGAGCGCAAGAAGTTCCTCCAGTCCTTCGCGCGCCGCTCGCTCGACATGGTGGCCGACTTCTTCATCCGCCGGAGCGACGAGCCCGCCTTCGTCGCCGCGCGCAAAGAGCTGCTCGCGTGGCTGCTCGAGCAGCCCGTCGGCGAGATCGTCAGCCCCGGCGGCGAGAAGGCGACCGAGCTCGGCATCACGGCCATCGAGAAGACGGACAAACACGTCCGCTCGCTCGAGGCGACGAGTCGCCAGCAGCGCGCCGCGATCGAGCTCCTCTACCACGCGCACAAGGCGCAGACCGTGGAGGCCGCGCTCGCGACTTACGGCGCGAAGCTCGAGCTCGACTTCGACGCGCTGACAGAAGCGTTATGGCCCGCCGTGCTCGTCGCCCTCGACGCGCCCGCGGTGGACGCGTTCGTGGAGGACCTGGTCGGCGGCTTCTACGACGAGCCGGGCTGACGGGCGCGGCCTCGGCGAAGGGACTCAGCCGCCCAGGTAGAGCTTCTGGATCTCCGGATCCTCGGCGAGGGCCTTGCTCTCGCCGGTCTTGGCGATCTCCCCGGTGAGCAGGACGTACGCGCGCTTGGCGTATTTGAGCGCGAGGCGTGTGTTCTGCTCGACCAGGAGGATCGTCGTGCCGCTCTGGGCGATGGCGGCGATGGCCTCGAAGATCTGCTGGACCAGCTTGGGGGCGATGCCGAGCGAGGGCTCGTCCAGGAGGAGCAAGGTGGGACGGGCCATCATGGCGCGGCCGATGGCGAGCATCTGCTGCTCGCCTCCGGAGAGCGTGCCGGCCTCCTGTTTCATGCGCTCGCCGAGGCGGGGGAATAACGCGACGGTGTCGTCGATCGTCTCGGCCATGAACTTGCGGTTCTTGTGGTTGAACGCGCCGAGCTCGAGGTTCTCCTTCACGGTGAGGCCGCCGAAGATGGCGCGGCCCTCGGGGACGAGCGAGATGCCCGCCTCGACCACGTCCTCCGTGGAGAGCGAACCGATGTCCGCGCCGTCATAGACGATGCTCCCCTCGGCGATGGGCAAGAGGCGCGCGATGGTCTTCAGCGTGGTCGTCTTGCCGGCGCCGTTGGCGCCGATCATCGCGACGATCTCGCCGCGGCGGACCTCGAGGTCGACGCCCTTGAGCGCCTTGATTCCGCCGTAAGCGACCTTCAGCTTGTTGATCTGGAGGATCGGCTCGCCGATCCCGACCTTGGGCTTCTCTCGGTTGGGATGCGCGGTCCTCATCCGGCGGCCGCCTCCGCGCCGGGCTCGACCTCTTCGCCGAGGTAAGCCGCGAGCACCTTCGGGTCTTTTTTGATCTCTTCGGGCGGCCCGTGGGCGATTGTCTCGCCGTGGTCGAGGACGTGGATGTCCTCGCAGACGCCCATGACGACCTGCATGTTGTGCTCGACGAGGACGACGGTGATCTCGAACTCGTCCCGAAGCCAGCGGATCTGCTCCTTGAGCCCCTCGGCCTCGCCGTAGTTCATGCCGGCGGCGGGCTCGTCGAGCAGGAGCATCTTCGGCTTGAGCATCATGGCCCGGGCGATCTCGAGGCGGCGCTGGTTGCCGTAAGAGAGCGAGGTCGAGACCTCCTCCGCCATGTGCTCGAGCTTGAAGATGGCGAGGAGCTTCATCGCCTGCTCGCGCATGTCCGCCTCGTCGCGGAAGAACAAGGGCGAGCGGAGGAGGGCCGCGCCGAGGTGAGCGCGGCGGCGCTTCTCACAAGCGACGAGCACGTTCTCGAGCACCGTCAGGCTCTGGAAGAGGCGGATGTTCTGGAACGTGCGGCCGATGCCGAGCCGGGCGATGTCCGCGGGCTTCTTGCCGGCGAGGCTCGTGCCGCCGAAGGTGATGGTCCCCTCGAAGTCGTAGACGCCGGTGACGAGGTTGAAGACGGTGGTCTTCCCCGCGCCGTTCGGGCCGATGAGCCCGAAGATGGACCGCTCGGGCACGGTGAACGACACGTCGCTCACGGCCTTGAGGCCGCCGAACCGCTTCGAGACGTGGACGAGCTCGAGCGCCGCCATCAGGCCGCCTTCTCCCCCGGCAGCCGCCGGAGCTTGGCGATCTCTCGCTCGCCGAAGATGCCCGAGGGCCTGAGCACCATGAGGACGACGAGCACGGCCGCGTAGACGACCATGCGAAGCGCGTTGAGATCGAGATCGGGGTGCTCGCGCGTGAAAGCCTCGACGCTGTCGAGGCGCTGCAGCTGCTCGATGATCCGATTCGTCACGGTGATGAAGATGCCGCCGATGACGGCGCCGCTCACGCTCCCGCTCCCGCCGAGGATGACCATGGTGATGGCGTCGAAGGAGAAGAAGAAGTTGAACTGATCGGGCTGCACGGTGGGTGTGCCGTCGCGCATCTGCGCGAGGAGCGCGCCCGCGACGCCGCCGCCCATGGCCGAGATGACAAACGAGGTGACCTTGTAGCGAGTCGGATCGACGCCCACGGCCGCCGCGGCGACCTCGTTCTCACGCAGGGCGCGGAGCGCCCGTCCCCAGCCGGAGAACTTCAAGCGCCACGCGACGATGACGCTGAGAATGGCGCCGCCGACGAGCCAGAAGCCGCCCGCGTATTGCGCGATGCCGCGATCTTCCGGGCCGCCGTAGCCCTGCTGGCCGCCGAGCTGTCCGAGGAAATGGGAGAGCGTGCCTTCCGGTGCGCCCGGCGAGCTCGTCGCGATGAGCAAGCGGAAGATCTCGGCGAAGCCGAGCGTGACGATCGCGAGGTAGTCGCCCTTGAGGCGCAAGCTGGGCAGGCCCAGGAGGAAGCCGAACGCGCCCGCGACGAGGCCCGCCGCGATGATGGACGGCGGCACGATGGCGAAGGAGTGCGCGAACGAGTACTCGGAGGGTGAGCCGAGGGCGTGGTGGATGCTGCTCGCCACGACCGCGCCGGTGTACGCGCCCATGCCGACGAAGCCGGCGTGGCCGATCGAGAACTGCCCGGCCATCCCGTTGATGACGTTCAGCGAGAGCGCGATGACGACGGCGACGAGCGCCTGCTGGACGAGCACACGCCATGCCGTGTCGGGGATGACCAGCGGCAGCGCGTGCTCGGCGGCGAACGCGATGGCGACGAGGAGGACCGTCGTGAAGCCGCGATTGATCCAAGAGGGCATTCTATTTCACGACCCGCAAGTAGGGCGGCAGCGGCCGCCTGGTTCCTTTCACGCCTCCCGCGCCGTGGCTCTCCGGGAGGCCAGCGGGGGCGGCCGGAAGCGCCGAGCCAGGGGGAGCGTTCGGCGTCGCGCGCGGCTCCGCGGCCGGGCTCGGAGGCGGGGGAGGAACGGAGCGGATGCGAGCGGGTCGGACGGCCGCCGGCTTCTCTTTGGGTGGGGCCGGCGCTTTGGGGCCCGCGCTCCGCAGGAGCTGGCTCTCGACCGGCACGTCCTCCGGCCAGACGACGCTGCGCCCGTCCGCGTCACTGATGACGGCGTAGATCGCGGAAAACGGAAGCTTGCACCACGTCGGCCGGCGGTTGAACGTGAGCGTGCACGAGAGATGGTCGTCGCCGACCTGGAGGTCGGGGATGGTGGGGCTCAGCTCGTAGCCCACACGCAACACAAGCTCGGGTTGCTTGAGGAACCACTTGGGGACCACGACGCCCTCGTGACGCGGGTCGAGGAAGAGCCGCGCGCTGCTCTTCTCGAGCAGCTTGAGCAAGATCTCCCGTTTCGCAGGGAGGTTGCGCGGCGGCGATTCCATCGGTTCCGCACGACCTTAGCGGAGGCCGCGCCTGGACTAAAGGGTGCCGCGCCTCCTCACGTTCTGCTCTCATCGACGAACGCGCGGCGAGACCCGGGGAGCGTGGCCGGGCCAGTCTCGTACTACGCGAGCCCACGAGACAGCAGCGAGGTAGGGTCGAATGAGCAGTCCGTACGGTCCGCAAGGTGGCTGGGGTCCTCCGCAAGGAGGCGCACCCCCTCCCGGAGGTGGTGGCGGTTGGGGTCCGCCGCCCGCAGGTCCGCCGGGTTGGGGTCCGCCGCCCGGCGGTGGCTGGGGTCCGCCACAAGGTGGAGGCTGGGGCCCTCAGCCGTTCGGCGCGCCACCCGGTGGTGGCCCACACATGCACTACCGCCCGCCGGTTCCCTCGTCGGGCGGCGGCTGCGGCTTCATCGCCCTCGGCGGCATCCTGGGCTTCTGCCTGTTCATGGCGTGGCTCTTCTTGTCGTACCAGGGCTTCGGCGTCGCCGCGCTCGTGTCCCTGTTCCTGGCGGGCACCGCGTGGCTGTTCGTGTTCGGCATCACAAAGCAGATGAAGAAGAAGCTGCCGACGGCCGCGCACATCGCCGTGCCCGCCGTCGTGGCCATCCTCTTCACCGTGCTCGGGCCGAGCGTCGGCACCGCGATGATGAAGTCGCGCGAGTCGGACCTCTACGCCAAGCTCACGAAAAACGACTCCGCGTCCGGCCTCTGGATCAGCGAGTACGAGAAGCAGATCCCCGAGTCGTTCCGTCGCAAGGACTGGCGCCTGCAGTGGATGAAGGCGCGCGTCCGCGAGGGGAAGCAGGCAAAAAACGCCGGGGACCTCCGCAAGGTCGCGAACGAGTGCGCGGACGACTCCGACAAGGAGCTGCTCGACGAGGCCCGCGAGGACGCCGTGAAGGCCCTCGGCGACATGTACGAAGACGGCAAGAAGCGCATGAGCTCCGCCACGGGCGGCTCTTCGGAGTTCCCCGTGGACAACGGCCTCCGCGAGGCGTTCGGCGTCGTCTTGACGGACCTGGCGCGCGCGCGCGACTCGAACGTGTACGTGTCCTTCCAGAACACGGCCAACCTCGATCCGCCGAAGGACTTCGACAAGATGATCAAGGAGTTCCAGCGGGACCCCCAGGTGCTCGTGGACTTCCCGAAGGGTAACGCTCCTGTCATCAATCCGGGCAACGCCTTCTCACCTTCTTTCGACAACAAGCGCCGCCAGACCTTCCTCTCGGCGATGACCGAGTCGTTCGGGCAGGTGTTCGACGGGCAGCTCCTCACGCTGGTGCCGCTGGAGAAGGGCGCCGACAAGAAGGGCAAGCTCGTCCTCGAGGTGACGAGCACGATCGTCCGCGAGAACGACGTGTTCCTCTACACGAGCAGCGACACGGGCGTGAAGAAGCTCGTCGGCTTCCTCATGAGCTTCCAGGTCGAGTGGACGTTCCAGCTCATGGATCGGAACGGCAAGGTGCTCTACAAAGCGAAGCCCGCGATCAGCAAGCCGAGCGACGCGAAGTTCGACACCGGCCCGGGCGACCCGGACTGGGCGCCGTACAGCGTCATGATGGACTCCGCGTATTACAACTACAGCCGCGAGGTGACGGGGCGCTTCGGCCTCGTCCCGCCGCCGAAGAAGGACTACTTCGTCTATTCGAACGCGGACAGCGCGCCCACGCCGCAGGTCAAGCCGACTCCTTGACCGTGAGGGCATCGCGAAGGGCGGGCGACGCGCAGGCGTCGGCCGCCCTCGCGAGCTCCTCCTTCGCCCACTCCTCTTCGACCGCCGAGAGGGCCCGCGACGCAAGCTCGCGGGCCCTTTCGCTTGCCGTCGGGCACACGGCGATCTCGACGAGCGCCTCCACCGGCAGGGGCGCGACGCGGAACGTGCCCTCCGAGAGCGGGCCGCCGTCCGCCTGCCCCTCCGACGCGCGCTCGATCCGCGCCGCGCTCGGCGGCGGAGGGTTCGCGCGGAAGCGGGTGAGCTCCGCGCGGATCGCCGAGACGAGGGCGGACTTCACCTCGCGCCGCGGCACGGACCACAGGCGAACCGGAGTCGCGGCGAAGAGGCGATCGCCGCCGACGAGGTGGATGACGATCCCGCGGCGGCTCTCCTCCACCCCGAGCACGTCCGCGTAGGAGACGAATCGCGTCGACAGACCGGTGGAGACGGTGAGCCCGTCGGCCCCGGCGCAGATCTCGCAGCTCTGGAGGAGCCCCGGCGCGACGAACAACGCGACGATGCCCGTCGCAGCGATCCCCGGAGCGCCCTCGGCCAGGCCGGCGATCACGCCGCCGAGGCCGAGCAGCGCAGCAGACCAGCCGAGCACGTACGCGAAGCCGACCGGCAGGGTCGAGCCGAGCCGCGCGACCCGCTCACCGGGCCCGAGGCGCATCGCCTCGAGCACGCGCAGCCCCTCCTCCGCGCTCCAGACGTCGAGCTCGGCCGTCACGTCGCCGCCCGCGAAGAAGCGGACGGTGGATTGGTCACCGCGCCGCGCGATGTAGGCGAAGTCGACCGCGGCCCGCGGCAACAAGAGCTCGCGATCGCGCCAGACGCCGCGCCGATCGACGAGAACGCTGGGTCCGAAGCGACCGCCGCAGCTCAGCACGCCGACCGCGACGAGGAACCCGAGCGGCAGGGAGAGCCACACGAGCGGGCGACCGAGGAACGCCGCGAGCAGAGGCCCAAGCACGACCCCCGCGATGAGCCGCTGCGCGACCGGCTCGACGAGCCGGAGGGCCGACTGCAGCGCGAGGGCCGGCGGTTCCTTGCGCATCGCCGATCATGATGGCGCGCCCGAGGCGCGCCGTCCACGCGCGTCAGGCCGATTGCCGCGCGGGGGACCTCTGCGCAGCGATGGCAAACGCGGCGCCGGCCAGGATGATCGTGGCGCCCACCGCCTCGATCCAGCTCGGCGCGCCGCCCAGGAGCAACATGCCGAGCGCGATGCTGCCGAGCGTCTCGGCCGGACAGACGAGCGCGACGATGGACGGAGACAAGGTGCGCGCCGCGATCTGGATGAGGGTGTGACCGACCACCGTGGGCACGAGGCCGATGAGCGTGATCATCACGAGCGCGTGCGGAGGGAGCGGCCAGATCTCGACGCCCGTCCGCGCCGGCAAGAAGGGGAGCACCAGCGCGAGCGCAGCCGCTGCCACGCCGTAGACGAGCGGCGCGTAGTGCCGCGCCGGGAGCGCGTCTTTGAGGCGGCGCGCGGAGGCGATGTAGAAGCCGAACAGGACGACCGCGCCGAGCACCAACACGTCGCCGAACAAGCGGTGCTCGCCCTCCCCGGCGCCGCGCGACACGACGATCGCCCCCGCGGTGGCGACGATCACGCCCCAGCCTTCGAGCCGTCGGGGCGCGATCCCGAAGAGGCCCCAGGCCGTGAGGACGACCGCGAGCGGCTCGAGCGAGACGAGGGCCACCGCCGCCGGGAGCGACGTCTCGTCCAGACCCCACTGGAAGAGGCCGAAGTGTCCGGCCAGGAGCGTCCCCGCGAGCGCCACACGCAGCTTGTCCGCGCCCGAGAGGGCGAGGGCGCTCCGCAAGAGGCCGCGCGGATCGACCGCGGCGAGCACGACCGCGGCGATCGCGACCCGACCGCATGCGATGACGATGGGGTGGGCAGGCCGCGCGAGGCGCGCGAGGGGCGAGCTCGCCGCGAAGGCGACGCTCGCCACGAGGACCGGCCAGAGCGTCCGCAGGCGGACGCCGCTCATCGAGGCGTCATCTCGCCCACGAGCGCGGTCGCGAAGGCATCGCGTGCGGCCTGCACGCGGCCGCCGGTCGCGCGGCCGAGCGTGATCATGAGCTTGGCCAGCGCGGCCTCCGCCGTCATGTCGCCGGCGCTGATGGCGCCCGCGGCCTCGGCAGCGCTGCCGCCTTCGTAGGCGCTCAGGTCGACGTTGCCGCGAGGGCACTGGCTCACGATGACCACCGGCACGTCCAGCCCGCGGGCGGTGTCGATGACGGGGATGAGCGAGCGCGTGAGGCGGGGAACGTTGCCCGCGCCGAACGCCTCGATGACCATGCCGCGCACGCCCGAGGTCAGCGCGCCCTGGAGCAGGCGTGGCTCGAGCCCCGGGAAGGTACGCACCGCGAGCACACGCGGCTCGATGCGGGGATCGAAGGGCTGCGGGGGTCGCGGCGGGAGCACGTGGCCGGCGAGGTGCACCCCCAAGCCCAGCTCCGCGAGAGGCGGGCAGGAGGGCGACCCGAACGCGTCCATCCCCCACGCGTCCATCTTGGTGGCGCGGCAGCCGCGCAGCAGTGTCGAGTGGAAGGTGATGCCCACCTCCGGCACGGCCAGCGTGGCCACCTGACAGGCGTCGATGAGGTTCGTGCGGGCGTCCGTGCGGACGGCGAAGAGCGGCTGCTGGGCGCCCGTGAGCACGACCGGGCGATCCAGGCCCGGAAGCAGGAACGCGAGCGCGCTCGCCGTGTAAGCCATCGTGTCGGTGCCGTGCACAATGACAAAACCGTCATACTTACCGAGGGCGCCGTGGATCACGCTCGCGAGCTCGACCCAGTTCTCGGGTTGCATGTCCGACGAGTCGAGCTGGAAGAGGAGCCGCGTCTCGATCTCGGCGACCTGCTTGAGCACCGGCAGCTCGGTCAGGAGGTCCGCCGTGAGCCCCTCGGCCGTGAGCGCCCCGCGCCCCTCTCGGGGGCGCATGACGAGCGTGCCGCCCGTGTGAATCATCAGGAGGCGCTTCACGAGACCCTTTTTGCTCCGAAAGCTCCGGTACGGCAACAGCCATCAAGGGGGTTACCGTGTGGTAGACAGCGTGGATGGCAAGCACGAAGCGAAGCTCGAAGGTCTCGGCCAAGCCCACGAAGAGCGCGGCCGCACCCGCCGCCGCCAAGAAGGCCCCTGCGAAGAAGGCCGCGGCGCCCGCCAAGGCCGCGCCCGCCAAGGCCGCAGCGCCCGCCAAGGCCGCGCCCGCCAAGGCCGCGCCCGCCAAGGCCGCGCCCGCCAAGGCCGCAGCGTCCAAGCCCGCGGCGGTTCACCACCCGCTCGTCCGCGACTTCATGTCCGCATCGCCCCACTCGATCGGTGTCGACCAGACGCTCGAGCTCGCCCACTCGATGCTCCGCAAATACAAGATCCGCCATCTGCCCGTGCTCGAGGCGGGCAAGCTCGTGGGCGTCCTCTCGCAGCGCGACCTCTACCTGGTCGAGTCCCTCGACGGGACGGCCCCCGCCAAGATCAAGGTGGACGAAGCGATGTCGCCCGAGGTCTTCAGCGTCACGCCGACCACGCACCTCGTGACGGCCGTCCGCGAGATGGTCAAGCACAGGTTCGGCTGTGCGGTCGTCGTCGAGAAAGATCGCGCCATCGGCGTCTTGACGACGACGGACGCGCTGCGCGCTCTGCTCGAGTACGCGCCTCACCCGGCCTGACGTGAGGGCCGCCGGTCGCGTCGGCTTTGGCTGCATGCGGCTCTCGACCGATCCGGATCGGGACGAGGCCGTCGCGATCACGACCCTCGAGGCGGCGCTCGAAGCCGGCGCGACGGTGCTCGACACGGCGCCCAGCTACGCCCACGGGGAGGAGGACGCGCACCACAACGAGCGGCTCGTCGCGCGCGCGCTCGCCTCTCGTGTGGGCGCGCGGCCGCTCGTATCGACGAAGGGTGGGCTCCGCCGCGAGGGCCGCGCCTGGGTCGTGGACGGCCGCGCCAGGAGCATCCGCGCGAGCTGCGAGAGGAGCGTCGAGGCGCTCGGCGGGCCCATCGATCTCTACCTCCTCCACGCGGTGGATCCGAAGACGCCGCTCGCCACGAGCGTGCGAGCGCTGGCCGAGCTCGCGCGGGCGGGGCTCGTCCGCGCCGTCGGCCTCTCGAACGTGACGGTGGATCAGATCGAAGAGGCGCGGCGGCACGCCGAGATCCGGGCCGTGCAGATCGCCGCCGGCGCGTTCGAGAGCGCGGCGTTCCGCGGCGGCGTCGTGCGTCATTGCCGAGCCTCGGGGATCGACGTCTTCGCGCACTCGCCGTTCGGCGGGCCCAAGCGCGCGCCCAGGCTCGCGCGCGACGAGCTGCTCTCGGCGCTCGCCGCGGAGCATGACGTGAGCGCGTACGCGATCGTGGTGGCGTGGCTCGCCGCCCGCGGCCTCGTCGGTCTGCCCGGCGCGAGGCGGCCCGAGCGGGCGCGCGCGGCGCTCGCCGGGGCGCGGCTCGCGCTCTCACCCGAAGCGCTCGCGCGGCTCGACGATCGCTTCGGCGTCGCCTCTCCGCTTCCTCCCGCGCGCGCCGCGGGCTCGGCGAGCACCGGCGAGGTGGTGATCGTCATGGGCATCCAGGCGGCGGGCAAGAGCGAGCACGTGCGGGGCTACGAGGCGCGCGGCTACACGCGGCTCAACCGCGACCTGCTCGGCGGCACGTTGCGCGGGCTCGCCCAGCGGCTCGACGAGCTGGCGAAGGCGGGCTCGACGCGCTTCGTGCTCGACAACACCTACACGACGCGCGCCTCGCGGGCCGACGTGATCTCACGTGCCCGCAAACACGGGCTCGACGTGCGCTGCGTTCACCTCGACACGCCGCTCGAGCAGGCGCAGATCAACGCGGTCGAGCGGCTGCTGGGCCGCTACGGTCGATTGCCCTCGCCGGAAGAGCTGCGCACGCTGCAGCGCACCGACCCGCAAGCCTTCGCGCCGACCGTGTTGTTCCGTACGCGGCGCGAGCTGGAAGCGCCCTCGGAAGAAGAGGGCTTCGCCGCCGTCGAGCGCGTGCCGTTCGAGAGGCAGCCGCGAGCCGACCGCACGCGGGCGGCGATCGTCGTCGAGCACCGCGCGCTCGCCGCGCTGTCCGCAAACGCGCTCGCGCGCCTGCGCGACGAGGCCGGCGCCGAGATCTCGCTCGTTTTCGGCTGGGCCGAGGGCGCCGAGGAAGACCACCTCCGCGCCGAGTGGGCCGAGGCGGCGGCCGCGGCGGCGCTCCCCGGGTCGACGATCGCGATCTGCCCTCACGCCGCGGGCCCCCCCATCTGCTGGTGCCGGCCGCCGCTCCCGGGCCTGATCGTCCCGTGGCTGCGCGAAGAGGGAGTCGACGCGGCGCGCTCGGTCCTCGTCGGCACCCACCCCGCCCACGACGCGATGGCGCGCGCGCTCGGGATGCGCGGCGTTCGCGCTTGATCGCGCGCTTCAGGCCGCGACGGCCTGCGCCTCGACGAGCGCGCGAGCCTTCTCGAAGGCCCACGCCGCCTTCAAGCCGTGGCGCTCGAGGCCGGGCACGGTAACGTGTGTCATCGTCTCGACGTAGGTGATGTACGAGAGCTCGCCGTCGGGCGCGCCCACCGAGAGGGCCGCCCACGAGGCCGCGGGCAAGGCGCTTGCCTTGAGCATGACGCGCATGTCACGTTCGAAGATCGCGACGAGGTACGCAGACAAGCGGCGCTTCAGGTCGGCGTCCATCCCCGGCGCGAGATCGCGCATCAGGCGCCAGCCGAAGCGCGAGTGACCGACCTCGTCCGCGAGGATGCGCGTGAGGATCTCGCGCAGCGGCTCGATCTCCGCGCGCTCGCGCTCGGCGCCGATCACCGACACCGCGAGCGTCTCGCCACAGCAGCTGATCGAGATCACGTTCCGCAGGACGACCTCGAGCGGCGAGCACCCAATGTGATCGGGCACGGGCTCGAGCGGCGGCAGGGCCGAGCAGGGCTCGCCTCCGAGGGCCGCGTACACCCGGCCCGAGAGCAGGCCGTGATCGACCTCTTGTTTGGCCATGTCGACGACCTCGCGGATGTCCTCGAACGCGGCCCCGGCGGCCATCATCTGCGGGACCAGACCGGCGAACACGCGCGCCGACGAGAGCTCGGCCGCCATGTGCACGCGCCAATGCTCCTGGGCGAGCGCGAGATCGGCGGGGAGGAGCGACTCCACGCCGGGGAGCGCGAGCGGCGCCTTGCGGACGGCCTCGCGGAGATCGATGGCCGGAAAGCCCAGCGGCATCATGACTGGACCTCCGCGTAGAGCGCTGCGAACGCTGCTTCGCTGAGCGCAGGCGGCGCCGCAGGGCCGCGCGAGACGGGCGCGCCCCAGCACGACCAGCCGGTCGGCGTGATCGGCTTCGGGGGCTCGGCTCGATCGGCCGGCTGATCCGCGCCCGCCGCAGCGATTGGCTCGGCCTGCGCTTCCGCGGTGACCGCCAGCCCGGCGCCCGTGGCCCCGATCGCGAGGGCGGCGACCTGCATGGCCATCCGGATCCCGCGTCGTCGCGTGCGCGCCTTGTCTTCTTCCAACGTGGTTTCGTGCGGCTCGTCGTCGGCTCGGTTCATGCGTGACTCCTTGGTCACGTTTGCCTAGCCAGGCCCATGCCAGCGTGGAGCGTCGGTTTGTCGTCATTCGACCTGCGCGTCCGGGCTGCGCACGCGCCGCACGTCCCGCTACCTTCCGGCGATGCGAACCCGCTTGCCCGCCTTGGCCTGGCTCGCCGCGTGTCAGCTCGTGATCGTCGTGGGCTGCGACGAGAAGGCGCCGAGCCCGGCGGCGAGCGCGGGTCCTGCCGCGGCCACGACCGTGGCTCCCGCTGCGACCACCTCCGCCTCGGCGGCTGCGTCGGCGTCGACCAAGCCGTCTGCTTCGGCGGCGTCGACGAGCACGGAGCAAGCGCCGCCCGCCTCGCCCGAGCCGACGCTGAAGGAGTGGGACGCTGCGAAGCAGGACCTGACCCTGGTGAAGAACTGGGGCGGGCCGGGCTGCATGGGCCGACGCGTGCGGGAGTGGATCCGCGTGAGCTGCTCGGGGCAGATGCTCCAGAAGGGCGAGCCGGTCTCGATCACGATCGAAAAGGGCTTCAAGCCGACGCCGCTCAGCATCCTGAGCGAGCGCACGGGCACCATCTGGCTCATCTTCCCGCTGACGGAGGGGCTCGACGGCTCGGCTGTCTACTCGTTCACGGGCGGCTCGTTCCGGTTCACGGCGAAGTGGCCGAAGGGCGAGCCCGAGCCGAAGCCCGTCGGCGCGTTCGAGGAGCTCGCCGCGCCCGAGCCGACGCCGGACGCTCCGCCCGAGGTCGCCGACGTTGCACCCGCGCCCGCGGAGCCTGCGAAGCCGACGAAGCCCACGCTCTCGACCGATCCCCTCCCCGACGAGCCTGCCCTCGAAGGCGCGCCGACGCGGGAGCAATGGGACGCGCTGCGCGAGGTCGGCGTGCGCGGCTCGGACGCGCGGGGCTGCCAGACGAAGCAGAGCGGCGACTGGTTCCGCGTCGTTTGCCGCGCGAACGACGTGACCGGAAAGCTCACCTCCGCGACCGCGACGAAGGGCTTCGACGAGAAGCAGGGCGCCATCGCCGTCGGCAACGGCTCGATGGTGCTCGTCACGCGGTACGTCCGAGGCAGCGACCTCGCATTCGATCTCGTGTGGGAGAAGCAGTCCGCGCGGCTCGAGCTCAAGTGGCCCGACTCGAGCAGCGGTCCGCCCGCGATTCGCGGGGAGATCGTCGCCAAATAGGGCAGGTCGGCTCGGAGTCGCGCCGGCGCCGAGCGTCGATTTGTCGTCGGTCGCCGCGACCGCGGTTGGCAGGGCTCGTGAAAGGGCCGCGGCGTGCTCTTTCTCGTCGCGCAGCTCGCCGCGCTCGCAGCCGCTGCGCTCATGCTGCGAGGCGGGCTGCGATCGAGCGTTCGCAGGCCGGCGCTCGTCGTCGCAGCGATGATGGCGGGCTGTGCGGCGGGCGGCGCGCTGCTTCATCCCCTGCTTCGCGTCGCCCGGGGGCTCTTTGCCCAGAGCGCAGATCCGTTCGCGCCCGGGTGGCCGACTGCGTACGGCGCGCTCGTCGGCGCGGCGGGGGCCGTTGCCATCGCCACTCGTGATCGGAAGGCCGCGCTCGACGCGTTCGTTCCCGCGGCCGGTCTGCTCGTCTGCTTCGGTCGCCTCGGGTGCCTCGCCGCGGGCTGTTGCTTCGGCCACCCGACGGACCACGCCTGGGGCGTCACCTATCCGCCCGGCTCACCCGCATTCGTCCAGCAGGTGATGGGCGGCGCCATCCACGCCGACGCTGCGCGATCGCTCCCCGTCGTCCCGGCCGCGGGCCTCGAAGCGCTCCTCGGCCTGGGGCTGGTGGTCCTCGGTCTCGCGTTGCGAGGTCGCGTTCGCCCGGGTGTCCCGTTCGCGGCCGGCGCGCTGCTCTACGCCATCGGGCGGTTCGTCATCGAATGGTGGCGCGCCGATCCGCGCCCGATGGCCGGACCGATCAGCTTGCCCCAAGCGATCAGCTTGGTGATCGTGGCTTTGGTGATGGCGGAGCTCGGCTGGCTTGACGGGGCAACGAGTGCGTCGCGAGACTGCCACCGAACATGAGCCGCCCTCGAGCCGAGGCACGCCTCGGCACGACAATCTCCGAGAAGTGGACCCTCGAGCGACTCCTCGGCGTGGGTGGCATGGCGGCGGTGTACGCGGCTCGCCACAAGATCGGTCGCGTGGACGCGATCAAGATCCTCCACCCCGAGGTGGCAGCCACCCCGGGCTGGGTCGAGCGCTTCGAGCGAGAGGCGCGGGCAGCGAACCTCTTCAAGCACCCGGGGGCAGTCGAGGTACGTGACCTCGGAGCCCTGGAGGACGGCGTCCCCTACCTCGTCATGGAGCTCGTGGAGGGCGAGACGTTGGGTGAGCGGCGCCGCCGCGAGGGTATCGAGACCAGCGACATCCTTCGCTTCATGGACGAGCTCCTCGACGTGTTGGCTGCCGCACACGCCAAGGGCATCATCCATCGAGACATCAAACCTGACAACTTGGTCATCGATTCGACGGGGCGCCTACGTGTGCTCGACTTCGGGATCGCACGGCTTCCGGGTACCCAGGCGACGAAAAGCGGCACCGCGATGGGAACCGCTTCCTACATGCCGCCGGAGCAGCTCCGCGGCGACGGAGTCGACCCCCGCGCGGACATCTTCGCCGTGGGCGCGACGATGTTCCGACTGCTCACGGGGCGGGCGCTCCACGAGGCGGAGTCCGACGCCGAGCTGATCTTCAAGATGGGGACCACGGCCGCCCCAAGGCTCGCCGAGGTCGACGCGACGCTGTCGCCTGAGCTGTGCGCGGTCGTGGATCGAGCCGTCTCCTTCCGCCGAGAAGATCGGTACCCCGACGCGCGCACGATGCAGGTGGACATCCGCGCCGTCCGGGAAGGGCGAGCCCCTCCTTACGCGACCGAGCAGGCTTCGCCGCCGACCGCCCGCGAGGGCCGGCAGGGTTCGACCAACGGCCCGACGGAGAACGGATCCGGAGCCGTCGAGCCGACGCTGTCTCTCCCCGAGATCATACCCGCGACCGCGACCGCGCCGAAGGCCGAGACCACCCCCACGGGCGCCGCGCCGATCGCGGACGTTGCCGTCACGCTCGTCGATGTGCCGGCCCCTGCGACGATCCGCGTCTCGACTCGGAGCGTCCGCGTGCGGAGGATCTTGTTCGGAGCGGTCGCGGTTCCGTTCCTGCTCGCGGGACTGCTCCTGCTCTCCACACAGATCGCCCTGGAGACGTCGGGCCGCGGGAACTGGGTCGGCTGGACGCTCGTCGTCCTCGTGCTCCTGCCGGGATTCGCCCTCGCCGGCGCAGCGTGGCGCGTCGGTCCGGGAGCCGACGCGCTGCGCGCCGCGCTGCGCGTGGCTCGCACGCGCCAAGGACGGGTGAACGCGCTCGATCTCGCCACCGACACCTCCCTCAGCGTCGACGAAGCGGAGGAGGTTCTCCGCGCGCTCGTGCGGAAGGGCGCGTGTCGCGCGCTGACCGACGACGGCAAGAAGGTCTACGCGTTCTCCGATCTCGAGGGGTGACCACCACGGGACACGCGACCGCCGTTGTCACAAGCCGTGCGCGGGCGACGAGGTGGTCGTCTCCGGACGACCCTCTGCTGGCGATCGATCGGCGGCGGTCGCTCGTCGGATCAACGAATGCAACCAGACGCCCGCCACCATCGCGGCGACGAAGACGGAGACGGCCCGCTCACCCAGGCCCAGGCTCACGATCGCGGGCCCAGGGCAGATGCCCGCGAGGCCCCAGCCGGCGCCGAAGAGGGCCGCGCCGAGGAGCATGCGCTTGTCGATGTCGGTGCGGCTCGGGATGCGGAACTGCGGAGCGAGGAGAGGTCGCGCGCGGCGCGTGATGAAGCGGAACGCCGTGGCGTGCACGCCGATGGCGCCCGCCATGACGAACGCGAGCGTGGGATCCCAGTCCCCCGCGAAATCCAGGAAGCCACGCACCTTCGTCGGGTCGGTCATCCCGGCGACGATCAACCCGAGCCCGAACAGGAGCCCGCTCGCGGCTGCCGCGGCGCGCCTCACGCGCCCACCGTCCGTCGAATCACGAAGGTGACCAACGCACCCAGCGCGATGAACGTCAGCGTGGCCACGATGGACCGAGGCGACAGCCGGCTGATCCCGGAGACGCCGTGTCCGCTCGTGCACCCGCCGCCGAGGCGCGTACCGAAGCCCACGAGCAGACCCGCGACGGCCAGGACCGGGACCGTTGCCACTTGCTCGATGTCGGCGCCCGCCGGCGAGACGAGGCGCGCGACGAGGCCGGCCACGACGAGCCCCGCCAAGAAAGCGGAGGCATCGGCTCGTCCGACGGGGCTCGCGCGCACCACGTCGGAGACCATCCCGCTGATGCCGACTTGGTGTCCCCGAGCGAGGAGATAGAGGGATGACGCGAGCCCGATGATGGCTCCCCCTGCTGCTGCGACGATCCAACCGGGGTCGATCATGGTGTCCTTCGGAGCTCGACGGACAGTTATCCAATATGACGGACAATCTGTCAAGCGAGCGCCGGGCCACCTGGTCGACGCCCCGCGGCCGTCCACGGCGCGCCACACAAGCCCCCCCTCGTCGATGACGTTTCCGTCATCCGCGTTCCTCGCGGCTCGCTACTTCTTCTTGGCGTTGGGATCTTTGGGCCGCGCCTTCTCCTCGGCGGCCGCCTTCTTGTCGTTCTTTTCCTTCGTGTCCTGCTTCTTGGCCTTCTCTTTGGCCTTCGGCGACTTGTCTCCCACGCTGCACCCCTCGTCTTTCGAGCGTTGGTCTCGTATCGAACGAGTCAACCTTAGCAGCTTCGAGAGCGGCGGCCCGGCGGCTTCGCTCACATGAAGTTCTTCGTGTGGAGCGCGGCGAGGCGGGTTGCCTCTTCTTGTGAGAAGCCGATCTTGAGGAGGCGCTTCGTCCTGCCGTCTTGCATCTCGGACAAGAGCGCCGCCACGGCGGCGGCCCCACGGCGGACGGCCTCGAGCTCGACGCCACCTCCCGCGATGATCACGAGAGCGTCGAAGACCTCGACGTGCAGGCCGGTCGCATCTCGCAGCGCGTCGTGACGATGTTCGATGGCGCGCGCCAGCCACGCGAGCAGCGTGGGATCGCGGTCGTGGTGGCGCCGCACGTGGGCGACGCCGAAGGCGACGTGGCGGGCCTCGTCCTGGGCCGTGAGGCGCATGATCGCCCGCGTCAACGGGTCCGGCGCGTGGTCCTCCAGGAAGCGGAGGAGGTGCAAGAAGGTGCCCTCCCCGAGCACCGAGAGGAGGAACCCCGCGAGCGTCGGATCCGGCTCGTCGAGGAGGGTCTTGAGAGATCGCCTCCCCGAAACGGTCGACAGCCCGAGCGGCTCTCCGCTCAGCGCCGCACGACGTCCGAAGACCTCGATGTGGCGGGCCTCATCCGCGGCCTGGATCGCCAGAAGCTGCACGATCTCCCGGAAGTGGGGGTGAATACGCCCCAGCAGACGGGCGGGGACGACGAGGGCAGCCGTCTCGTTCTCGATCAGGTACGTCATCACCTGGACGACGGCTCGCTCGACCTCCTTCGGGGGCTCGACGAAGTCGGCCCACGGGATCGCGGTGAGCGGGTCCCACTGCGCCGCCGCGGCGTTCCGGTAGAGGACCGCCGCCTCATCGGCCCAGACGCGGTCCTTGTCGTCCAGGGTAAAGTCGAACGCCGGACCGCCCGCTTCGATCAAGGCGCCGCGCGCGGCGAGGCCCCAATCGGCCGGAGGCCGTGCCAGGACGGCGCCCGGTCGCGCAGGGTCGTGCTCACCGGCCCGCTCGGCGCCGCTCGAGCGGGCGGTCTGGTAGCCGCCCGATTCAATGACGGCATGGTCTTCTTGCCACGTGACGCGGTGCCCCTCGGCGCGCGCGAAGGCGTCGATGTGGATCGCGAGCTCGGGCGCGCTGCCGCGCACCACCAGCGTCTCGCCGCGAGGAACGTCGCGCAGGGCGCGGCGGAGCAGAGTCGCCGCGCCCGTCGCGAGATCCAGGTCGCCGAGGCCGAGGGTCGCGGTCACGGTGCGCGCGACGCCGATGTGGCGGCCAGCCAGCCTTCGATGCTGCCGAACCGGCCCACGGCCGCTTCGAGCAGCGAATAGCCCTCCGCTCGACCGGGGACCCAGGCCTTGAGCCCCTCCATGTCCAGGAGCGGCCTCACGGCGGGGTCGTCGTAGCGCATCGCGAGGAGCAGCTCGCGGAAGCGACCGACGAGATCGGCCGGCGCGCCGTCGAGCACGGTGAAGTTGCAATGGTCATAGGGCGGCGTCCGCGCGAGCACGCGAATGGCGCCGCTCGGCCATGTCCCCTCCGCGGCGAAGAGGGCCACGTTTGCGTCCAGGACGCAGGCCACGTCCACCTCGCGCCGCATGAGCGCCTTCGCCGCGTCGCGCTCGCCGCCGATGTGATCGCCGTGTTTGCCGACGAGCACGTCGAACATGACGGACGACGCGAGCGTGGCGGTGCTGACCCCTTGCCCGAGCAAGAACCCGCGCGGGATGAGCGTGGCCTGCGGCGAGTCGGCCGCGCCGAAGCCGACGCGCAGCCCCTCGAGATCTTGCAAGGTCTGCGGGCCGTCCGCGCGGGTGACGATCGCGGTCGTCAGATCGCGGTCCGTGTCGCGCATCGCGATCGCGGTCGCGGTGCGGCCGAGCCGAGCCGCGAGGGCGACCGACTCGATCCAGGCGAGCGGCGAGTTCCACGCCACGTCGACAAGGCCGTCGAAATGCGCCTCGACCTGCTTCTCGTAGTTGGTGAAGAGCACGTAGTCGAACGGGAGGCCGTTCTCTTCGAAATGGCGCACGAAGCCGTCCCAGATCGTGACGACCTTGGGATCGTAGGCGACGGCGCCGAGGACGAGCTTCTTCGTCATCGTCAGGTTCTTTCAGAAGAGCGGCAGGCCGGTCGCGGCCTTGCCGATGAAGTCGTAGAGCACGTCGCTCGTCGGGGCCATGATGGAACCGGCGCGCGCGTCGCGGAAGAAGCGCTCGACGGGGACGTCCCGGCGAAACGCCGCGCCGCCGGCGACGCGCATGGCGAGATCGAGGACCTCGAGCGCAGCGTCGTTGCAGGCGGCCTTGCACTCGAGGACACGCAGCTGTGCGTCCTCGCGACCGGCCTCGAGCGCGGCCAAGGTGTCGAGCCAGAGGGTCGCGGCCATGTCGCATCGGACCCGCATGCGGGCGATGCTCGCGCGGGCCGTCGGGAAGTCGCGCACGGACATCCCGGCGTTTTCGTACCGGGTCGCGCCTGCGTGCGCCGCGACGAGCCGCACCGACTCTTCCATCAGCCCGATCGACGTCGCGGCGTTCATCACGTTGAATGCCGGGAGGACGACGCCCATCATCACGTCGAAGCCCTTGCCGTCCTCTCCGAGCATGGCCGCGCCCTCGACCCCGACGCCGCGCGCCTGGACCGGCGCAGAGTCGTTGCCGCGCAGGCCCAAGCCGTCGAACGCGCGCGTGACCGTGAGGCCCGGAGCCGTCCTCGGGACGAGCCAGAGCGTCGACGCGCCCTCCGCCGAGACGGGCTTGCTCGACCACACGTAGGCCGTCGCGTGCGACGCCGACGTGATCCAGCTCTTGTCGGCGTCGAGCACGAACCCCGATCCCGCGGGCTTCGCCGTCGACATCGGCGCCCAGAAATGGCTCCGCGAGCCAGCCTCCGAGAAGGCGAGCGTGGAGAGGTGCTCGCCTCGTGCGACGGCCTCGCGCTCGGGACGACGCCCGAACTTCTCGATGACGGAGGCGCCTGCGAAATGCATGCAGGTCACCATGGCGGTCGACGCGCAAGCGGTGGCGAGGGTCCGGATGCCGAGGGCGGCGTCCCTCAGGGTCCCGCCCAGACCTCCGACCTCCTTGGCGGAGAGCAGCCCGAAGAGGCCGCGCTCGCGGATCGCCTCGATGGCCTCGGAAGGAAAGCGGCCTTCTTTGTCGACGCGCGCGGCGTGCTCGCGGGCCACGGCGGCGCAGTGCTCGAATCGTGCGTGGATGTCGTTCATGAGAGCTCCCTCGCGTGCGCGAGGGGGCTCGCGTCACGCAGCGGTGTTTCGAGCCCCGGAGCCTCCGGGGCGTCGTCGGTTTCAGCGGCGGTGAGCCATGTCGGCGGCCAGTAGACTGTGTGGGGGTGGGGCGGTCAACCCAGGGAGGCGGTGCTAGGCTGCGGGCTGGTGTCTCGCGCTTTCCGCTTGGTTCCAGCTGCCATCGTCCTCGTCGGCTCCGGTGCGCTCGCCTCTTCTTCCTGCCGGGACGTCGTCGCCGGCGACGCCTTGCCCGTCGGGTCGGAGCTCTGCGGGCTCATCGAGGATTGTTACGGCGCCGAGGCGCCGAGCTGCGCGGACATCGACGCGGCGCTCCGCGGGGCGGAGCCGCAGGTGGTGAACGACTTCTTGGTCGGGTTCGACCCCGATCAGTGCCTCGGCTCGTGCGCGGACTCGCGCGCCTGTCTGGACGCAGCCCCGCTCTGCGGCACCGAAGGCTGCAAGAGCGAGCTCGACTGCTGCGGTTGGTCGCGCGGCGAAGCTGCGTGCGGCGGGAAGCTCCCGCAGACGAAGGAACACTGCTGCCTGCCGGACGGCATCGCCTGCGAGCGCGACGATCAATGTTGCGACTCGCGCTGCCGCGAAGTGGGCGATGACGCGCCCGGAAAGCGGACCTGCGGCGGCAGCGAGTGCACGCCGGTCGGCGGCGCATGCGCCGAGAACCGCGACTGCTGCACGGAGATCTGCATCGACCAGGTCTGCAACATCCGTGACTGCGTGCCGCTCTTCGAGCCGTGCAAGGTGAACGAGGACTGCTGCCCCACGCCCCTCGAAGACGAGGTGGTCGGCCAAGGGATCGAGTGTCGCGAGGACCGCTGTCAGCCGGTCGAGACCAACGCCTGCTCCCCCTCCGGGGAGTACTGCTCGCTCGACGGCATCCAGAGTTGTTGCGACGGCGTCCTCTGCATTCCGGACGTGACGAGCACCTACGGGCTCTGCGGCATCGAGCCCTGCCGCCCCGACTACTCCCCCTGTGAGGTGAACGAGCAGTGCTGCAGCATGTTCTGCGACCCGCAGACGTTGTCCTGCGCCGTGGGGGTTTCCTGCGCGGCGTACGGAGACATGTGTCTCTCGTCGGATGAATGCTGCAGCGGAAACTGCGACGCAGGATCGTGTGGACTGCCAATCGGCTGCAACCCGAGTGAATGCCACGACATCTGCTCGGTCGGCGCCCCGATGGCGCCGGGCGCCTGCGCGGGCGAGCCAAACGCGTGGTGCATCGACCAGATCGCGTCGAGCGACTCCTATTGTGCCTGCACGGAGTGGGACACCATCTGCGTGGGAAGCGCGATCACCGCCTGCATGATCGATTGTTCGGTCCTGAACTGACCCAGGTCAGGGCGCGCGCCCGACACGCCTCCGCAACCACGTGATGACCTTCTCCGCCGGGAAGAAGCTCAGAAAGGCGATGCCGCTCAGTGGATACGGGAAGAAGATCCACATGAGGATCAAGACGCCGAAGTGAAACGCCCAGAGCCCGCCGCAGATCACGACGGCGATGCGGCGGTGCAAGATCGCGAGCGGCGCGAGGAGCTCGATGACGATGGTCAGCGCTGCGAAAGGCGGGAAGATCCACGCGTGGCGCACCGCCCAGGCGCCCGGGACGGAGTAGCCGTCTCCCAGGAGGAGCTTGCGGAGGTTGTCGTGTGCGATGTGGTTCCGGAGCGCGTCACCCGTGATCCACACGAAGCCGGAGACGCGGAGCTTGGCCACCGCGGCGAGCGCATACGCGAGGCCGGCGATGAGGCTCATGGCGACGAGCGCGACACCATAACGACGTGACGGCTCGGCCGGGGGCTTACCGCGAGCGTCGAGGCTCGTCGCAGCGGCCGCGTCCGACAAAGCGAGGACGATCACGTGGAGCACCGTGAGGTTCTCCGTGTGGAAGATCATCCCGAAGCTGTTGCGGTACGCCGTCGCCCAGAGGAGCGAAGCAGCGAAGACGGGCGCGGTGATGCGGTAGCGCCAGCCGAGGACAAACGGAATGGCGGTGGCGCAGGCGAGGGCGACGACCGCGTAGACCGACCAGGCGGGCAGCGGCTGGGACAGGAGCTTCACCGGGCCGACCGGCGCAAACGCCGTGGTCTGGTGGGCCACGCTGGCGAGCGCCGGGGCGCGCACGAAGACGTAGATGGCGGCGAAGGCACCCACGAGGATGCGCAACGCGGCGAGGCGCTCGGCCGGCACCCGCGGCCGCAGGATGTCGTCGACGCGATCCTGCAGGCTCATGGCTTGCCGCTCACGGCGCAGCGCGCGTGGGAGGTCATCGAGGCCGGCTTCGTGTCGCCTTCGAAGTAGGTGAGCGAGTCGTGTGTCACGGTGCGGATCTCGACGTGGGTCGCGCCCTCGAGATCGGCCGACTTGGCGACGCGAGCGGCCACCTCGTTGCAGAGCGCCGACGCGGACGCGCCGCCTCCGCGGACGGCGCGCGCGAGGGTCGCGCGGGCTTGCAACACCTCGTCCGTCCCGAGGTAACGCGGACCGAGGACTGTGACCTGATCCCCCTGGACCGCGACGGCCTGCGAGACCGTCGTCTTCGGGTCCTTGTTCGTGGAGAACATGGGGTAGTGCGAGAGCGGGAAGTCGTCCTTCGGGGCGCGCGAGAGGGCGGGCGAGACCGTGATGAACGCGACCGCAGCGAGGAGCGCGTAGTGGAGCGCGCGCGAGCCGTCGTTGTCCGCCGAGGAATGACCCATCGGGGCGGCATGCTAGACCCAGCGTTCAGCTGGGTCGACCTGTGAACAATCGGTCCGAGAGCTCACAAGTCGAGGCTCTGCCGAGCGACCGGCCCGCTCGCCCGTCAGGGCGGGCCGGTCGCTCAGTCGACACCGGCGAGCTTCGGACCTAGTACATCATGGTGAATCGACGCGTCGTGATTGGGCTCCTCGCCGCGGGCGCAGCCGCTGCGACCTACGGCATATTTTTCATGTCGAGCGACGAGGACGAGATCCGTGAGCTGTGCGACGAGCTCGAAGCTGCCCTTACGTTCCCGGCGGAGCGCGGGAACCCCGCGTTCTTCGCGCTCGCGCTGCGGGACAAGCTGAAGAAGGTGCTCGCGCCGAACGCTCAGTTGATCGTGCCCGAGGCGGGCGAGGGAGCGCTCGGGCTGGACGCAGCCGTGGGCGGCGCGATGCAGATCGGCGGGGGCTTCAAGTCGGCGGGAGTCGATCTCGAGAACGTCCGCATCTCGATCTCGAGCAAGACCAGCGCGAGCGTCACCTGCCGGGCCATCGCCACCGCGTTCGACCACGCGGGCGGGCCCCAGCGCCACGAGCGGGACGTGACGATGGATGTCGAGAAGATCGACGGCGAATGGCGCTTCACGCGCATCACCGCGATCCGCACCGGGAAGTGAGCTTCCCGGCTACCATGAGCGAATGCGCTCGCTCCTTCGCTTCCTCGGCGCGTCCGGCTGCCTCGCCTTCGGCTGCGCGACGGCCACGTCTTGCAGCGACGACGAGACGGGCAGCGGCGGCGGCGCCGGCTCCACGACGAGCAGCGGCACGACGACCACCGGCAGCGGCGCCGCGGGAGGAGGCGGCGCAGCGCCGGCATGCGGAACGTCGAAGGGAGAGCTGCCGCCGGGCCTGGTGACGATCGCGTGGGACGACGCCGTCGCCGAGACCAACGTCCGGAACGAGAGCTTCACGATCACCGTCGACGGCGAGGACTACGCCCTCAACGAGGTGCCGCTCCACGAGGCCGTCCGGTTCGATCTCGAGCACCCGGCCCGCATCCACGGCTTCTCCATTCATTGGGGCGGCCTGCCCGACCCGGCCGACCCGAAGGCCGAGCTCACCGCCGGGCTCTACGGCGACTTCGGCCACAACGGCTTCGACTTCTGGGAGCCCGAGCCGCTCTGGTCCGGATCGCGCTGCGTGGAGCACGCCGACGAAGACGGCTTTACCACCTACGTCTTCGACGAGCCGATCGTCGTCGAGCATCCGGGCCTCGTGTACGTCGCGCACCGCGCCGACCCAGGCACGCCGGTGTTCGACTTCGACGGGACCGTGACCGGCGACGGCAGCTGCGCCGGCTGGGACGACTGCCACTCCGCCATGAACATGCCGGAAGCGGGCGGCTCGACCTATTACAACGGCGTCTCGTTCCCGTTCCAATACGACTACCTCGTCCGGCTCCACGTCGAATACACGGCCGCGCTCCAGCCGGAGGAGCGGCTCTTCCAGCCGCAGGACTTCGCCGCGACGCCCCACGTCTCGTTCGGAGACTACGACGCCGACGGCTGGGACGACATGGTGACCGACGGCCCGAAGCTCTGGCGCAACCAGGGCGACGGGACCTTCGCCGACGCGACCGCGCCGAGCGGCATCGCGGCCCTCGGCGTCGCCGCCACCGGCGGCGTCTTCGGCGACTACGACAACGACGGTTGCGTGGACTTGTTCCTCTACGCCGAGTCGTACACGGCGGCGGACGTGCTCCTCCGCTCGCGCTGCGACGGCACGTTCGAGGACGCGACCGCGGCGGCGCAGATCGTCGACGACCAGAGCTACGAGGCGTGTAACGCCCCCGGCGTGAACGTCCGCTCGCCGACGGCCGCCGCGGCCTGGGTCGACGTCGACGCGGACGGCGCGCTCGACCTCTACCTCGCGAACTTCATCTGCTGGGACAACGGCAACACGTACGTCGATCAGGTCTGGCACAACCGCGCCGACGGCACCTTCGAGGAGTGGACGAGCACGAACGGCTTCACCAGCCAGAAGCTCGCGGGCCGCGGGGTCGCCCCGGCCGACTCGGACGGCGACGGCGACGTCGACATCTTCGTCAACGACTACCGCCTGCACCGGAACCTCTATTTCGACAACGTCGGGGACGGCACCGTCCTCGAGGACGCGCTCGGGAAGGGCGTCGCGGGCCACAACGACCTCGGCTACTACGGCCACACGATCGGCGCCGCGTGGGGCGATCTCGACAACGATCTCGATCTCGATCTCGTCTCGGCCAACCTGGCGCACCCGCGTTTCTTCGACTTCTCGGACAAGACCGAGGTGCTGCTGCAGGACGCGAGCCATTCCTTCGCGGACACCCAAGGGGACTGGATGATCCCCGTCGGCGCCGCCGGGCTGCGCTACCAGGAGACACACTCCGTCCCGGTGCTCGCCGACTTCGATCAAGACGGCGTCCTCGATCTCGTCATCACCGCCGTGTACCCGGGCCGCCCGACCGACTTCTATTGGGGCAACGGCGACGGCACCTTCACGCTCGACGCGTACCACGCCGGCATCACGACGGAGGACGGCTGGGGCGCGGCCGTCGCCGACATCGATCACGACGGAGATCTCGATCTGTTCGCCCACCGGCCGTTCATCAACGAGATCCCCACGACCGGCCACTGGCTCCAGGTGAAGGCCGTCGGGAACGTCGCCGCGAACCGCATGGCCATCGGCGCGACGGTGTTCGTGACCGCGGACGGCCAGACCCGCGTGCGTCATGTGCAGGGCGGAACCGGCAAGGGCGGGCAGGACTCGCTCTACCTCCACTTCGGCCTGGGCGACGCGACCACCGTGAGCGAGATCCGCGTGGTCTACCCCGGCGGAGCGGACGTCACGTACACGGGGCCCTTCGACGCCGACCAGCGCGTCTGGGTCTACGAGGACGGAGCCACCGCGCTCGGGTGGAGCAACCCCGGCTGAGCTCAGGCGCGCGCGCGGAACAGCTCGTGCAGCGTCCAGGCCTGGAGGAACCTGCGCTCCTCCGCCACGCGGAGGGTGTCCCGCAGCCGGAAGAGGAAGATCGCCGGCAGAAGCGCGAAGCCGAGCGCCGTGTAGACGAGCCCGATCACGGTGACCACGACGGGCAGCTCGAGCGCGCGCGGGTGCAAGACGATCTCGCCGGCCTGGAACGAGAACGCGTGCGGGACACCGGGCACGAGCTCGGCGAGGAAGGGGAGGGCGATCATCGCCGTGCCCGCCAGGACGACGAGCGCGCGCTCGCGGCGCTCCGCGTACAGCGCGAAGACGCTGAGGGTGAGGGCGGCGGCCGTCGGGGTGAGCACGAAGGGACCGAGCCACGTGCTCTGCAGCGCGACGATGGCGACGCAGACCGCGAGCAAGGTGTAGAAGACGCCCGAGCTGGCGCGTTTCGTCTTCTGGACGTACCGCGCGAGCGCCGCGGCGACCAACGTGGCCACGAGCCCGGAGAGGACAAACGCCGCGGAGCGAACGCCGGCCAGGACCATGAGCGGGAACGCGAGCAGGTACGACAGGAAGCCCTTGAGGCCCAGCCCCGCGCCCGCTGCCCGCTCCTCGGCGCGCAGCCTGTCGCGCTCGGCGCGCGCCGCGGAGGGCATCTCTTTGGGCGGGTCGAGCAGCAGGTGCCCCAGCGTCGACTGCGCTCCCTCGTTCGACGGATCGAGCGCGAGCGCGCGGATGACGCCGCGGAACGAGTCGAGCCGCGCCGCGTGCGCCTGCTCCGGATCGGCGCCCTTGATCGTGGCCTGCGCGTAGAGCTCGTCCGCCTTGGCGCTCATCTCGCTCGCGAGCTCACGGCGACGCTCGAGATCGCGGTCGCCGTCGAGGAAGCGCTCGACGGCCTCGCTCAGGTCCTTCGCCGTTCCGAACCTCGCGTCGGGATCGCGCGCCGTAGCCTGCAGGCAGATCGCGTCGAGCTCGGGCGGGATGTCCACGCCGGGCGCACGCCGCGAGGGGCGCGCGTCGAGCCCGGCGGCGATCATGTCGAGCGCCTTCATCACGTTCGTCTCCTGCAGCAGGCTCTCGCGCGTGAGGATCTCGTAGAGGATGACGCCGAGCGAGTAGACGTCCGTCCTCGCGTCGACTTTCCCGCCCGCCGCCTGCTCCGGCGACATGTACCCGAGCGTGCCGATGATGCGCCCCGCGCCCGTCGACTCCTCCCCGGTCTCCACCTCCTCCGCGCCCGCGGCCACGTCCACGATCTTCGCGATGCCCCAGTCGAGGACGTACACCTCGCCGAAGTCGCCGAACATGACGTTGCCCGGCTTCAGGTCACGGTGAATGACGCCGCGCGAGTGGGCGTAATGGACGGTCATGCAGATCGCCGAGAACGCCGTCAGCAGCTTGCGGCGTGAGAACCGCGCCTCGAGCTCGGCGTCGCCCTCGCCCAGGCCCTGGATGACGGAGGCCAGCGTGGACCCGCGGACGCGGCGCATCGTGAAGTAGAGCTCGCCGTCGGTCGACACCCCGAAGTCGTAGACGGGCACGATGCTGGGGTGCTCGAGCTGGCCCTGCACGCGGATCTCGCGCAGGAAGCGGCCGCGAGCCCCGGCTCGCGAGCCGACCGTGTCGAGCAAGGTCTTCATCGCGATCTCGCGCCCGATCCACTTGTCGCGCGTGGTGCGGACCTCGCCCATTCCGCCCGCGCCGAGCACGCCGCCGATCTCGTAGCGCTCGCCTCGTGCTTGTTTCTCCTCGGAAGGGTCCGGCAGCAGGCTCGGCGGGACGATCGTGTCGTCGGGCCGGGATACCAGCGTGACGTTGGAGGCCGGGGTCGTCGCGGCTAGCGCGGTGGGGCGGGGAGCGTCGCCTCGCATCCAGCGGATGCTACACGAGGCCGATTCGCGCGAGCGCCCGGGCAGCGAGCGCCTCGATTTCCCGCACGGCAGATCCGTAATGGATGCTGGGCGGGAGCTCGCTTCGTGGGGCGAGATCGAAATGATGCGCGAGCGCGGCGCGGAGCTTGTCGCCGTCGTGTTTGCGCAGCCCGGGCGAGGCCACCGAGAAGAGGAGCTCCCGCGTGCCGTCCGCCCGGTGGAAGGTGCCCGCCTGCGGCGCGTCGGTCAGCACGTCGAACGGGACGGGCTCCCCCAGCGTGCCGATGACCAGGTGATCGCGGAAGAGGCGCTCGTGATCGTCGAAGTCGACGGCGCCAGGGACGTTCGTGTGCTCCTCCCGCGCGACGTTGCGGACGAGGACCCGGCGGGCGCTCGACTCCGCGACGGCCCGCGCGACGTCGCCGGTGGCGAGGACGGCCAGCGTGGAGCCCACGAAGCTTCCAGGGCCGAACAGCAGGAGATCGGCGTCGGCGATCACCTCGAGCGCGGCGTCCGTCGCTTGCTCCGGCCCGTGCACCGCCGCGACGACCGCGTTGCCGCTCAGGCGCTCGATGCGCGACTCGCCGTCCACCTGGCCGTGCTCCATGTCGTAGACGGCGAGCGTCCCTGCGACGTCGGCCACCGGCAGCACCCGGCCCGTCGTGGCGAGCAGCCCGGCCATCCGCCTGGCCGCCCGCGTCAGCGTGCCCAGCTCCACCGTCAGCTCGGCGAGCGCCAGGTTGCCCATGCACCGGCCCTTCGCGGGCCCGACCTCGATGCGCTGCTCGACGAGCGCCGCGGCCTCGCGGTTTCGCGCCAGCGTCGACAGGCACCGGCGGACGTCGCCGGGCGGCGGCATGCCGAGCTCGCGTCGCAGCTGGCCGGAGCAGCCGCCGTCGTCCGCCACCGAGACGACCGCCGCGAGATCACACGCGAGCCCCGAGAGCGCGCCGAGCAACATGGCCTGCCCGTGCCCACCCCCGAGGGTGACGATGCGTCGCGGTGCCGAGCCTTCCAATCCCGAGCACGATACACTCTTGTCGGTGCATCGCACGACGCGACTGCTCTCCTTGCTCCTCGCCTCGGCCGCGACCGCGTGCTCGGGCGACGACCCACCCGAGCCCGCCTGCACGGACTGTGACGAGCCGGTCGCAGTTCGCGTCGGAGAGGGCCACGCGTGTGCGCTGACGGAGCAGGGCAAGGTCGCGTGCTGGGGCACGAACGAGGCCGGCCAGCTCGGTCAGGGTCACACGCGATCGATCGACGCGGTCGCGGAGGGGCCGGCGTTCGTGGATCTCGGCGCGGGCCGGACCGCCACCGCCGTGGCCGCGGGGCCGCAGTTCACGTGCGTCCTGCTCGATGACAGCACCGTCAAGTGCTGGGGACAGAACGGCTCGGGCCAGCTGGGCCAGGGCGACACGACCTCGCGCGGCGGCGCCCCGTCGGAGACCGGCGACGCGTTGCCTCCGGTGCTCGGCGCCGACGGTCAGCCGCTCCGGGCCCGCACCATCGCGGCCGGACAGGGCACCACGTGTGTCATCGGAACGGACGACCGGGTGACGTGTTGGGGCAACAACAGCTACGGCCAGCTCGGTCCGACGGAGACCGCGGTGAACGTGCCCCGCCCCACGGTCCCCGTCGACGTCGGCGCGGGGCTCGTCCCGAAGGAGATCGAGATCGGCGGGCCGGGCGGCGCACACGTGTGTGTGGTGCTCGGCGGCCCGCGTTCGGGCCTCAAGTGCTGGGGCTACAACGGCGTCGGCGCGCTCGGGCGCGGGGACACGAGCCCGCTCGGGCCGACCGAGCTCGGCGACGCCATGCCCTGGGTCGACCTCGGCTCCGACTTCGGGCCCGCAGCCGATCAGGCGAAGATCGCCGCGATAGCCCTCGGCCACCGATCGAGCTGCGCGCTCGCCCCGACCGGCGTCGTCAAGTGCTGGGGCTACGGCAAATACGGCCTCGGCTCCACCAACGAAGACGTCGGCAACGAGCCCGGCGAGATGGGGGACGCGCTCCCCGCCGTCCCTCTCGGCGGGCCGGCCAAGAGCCTCTTCGCCGGCGGCTTCCACTTCTGCGCCGTCATGCAAGACGACTCCGTCATTTGTTGGGGACGCAACGATGTTGGCCAGCTGGGGCTCGACGCCGCGGATGACCGCGGCGTCAGGGCCGGCGACGCGCTGGCCCCGGCCCTGGGCGTGACCGGGGTCGCCGGCGGCGGGGGCGACGAGCTCGCCACGTGTGTGCTCTCGGGCGGGGCCGTCTGGTGTTGGGGCGGCGGCCCGCTGGGCGGCGGGCTGGGGGACGCGCCGGGAGAGATGGCGCAGGTCGCCGCCTTCGGGGTCGGGCCCTGAGGCCCGGCGCTCACCTGCCCGGCTCGGAGGGGCTCGGACACGCCAGCGTGTTCATCCCCTCCACCGAGGTCTGCCGGCTCATCCGGCCCTGGAGGCGCGCGGCCGGGGTGGAGATGGAGCAACCGGCCCCTGTCGCGCCCGGACCGGAGGGGACGTCCGACGCGGGCAGGACCGCGGGCGGCGCCTGCTCCTCCGGCTCCTCCACCCAGCCGGGCGCGGGGCCGCAGGCCACGAGGGCGCCCAAGGCCGTCAGCGCGAGCCAGCACCAGCGCGAGCGATCCACGGGCTCCATTTTGGTCCCGGGAGGCGCGTTGTCGAGCGGCCTCAGACGAAGAACAGCGCGGCGCTGGCGGGTCTGCCCGTCGTCCGTGTGATCGCCTCGCGGTAGAGATCCACCTGCCTGGCGTACGCGTCGAGGCGCTCGTCGCCGATCCGGTCGGGATCGTCGGTCTTGTAGTCGACCACCACCCAGGCGCCGTCCTCCTCGAAGGCGAGGTCGACGACGCCGTCGACGACGGAGCGCTCGTCGACGAAGAGCACCACCGGGACCTCGCGCCGGAGGCCGCCGCGCTCGCGCGCCGCGCGCGCCCGGACGAGGAGCGGGTGAGCGGAGGCGGCGATCGCCGCGCGCGCCGCAGCCGCGATCTCGTCGGCGGTGGCGCCGAGGAGCGCGCCGAGCGCCGCCGCGAGCTTCTCGGCCTGGCTCGCCTCGAGGTCGAGCGGACCGCTGGCCAGCAGCTGATGCACGAGCGTGCCGAACCGAGCGCCGCCCGGGCGCGCGCCCGCGCGCGGGACCTTCTCGACGGCGACCGGGGGCCGGCCCACCTGCCCCAGGGCGTGAGCGCGCGCGGTGACGGTCTGCACGGCGAGGCTCGGGACGGATGCGGCGGCCACGGCGCTCGCCCGCGACGCGCGGATGGTCGCCAGCCGCGCCTCATCGGCGCGCACCGTCGCCTCCGGCGCCCCCTCCGCGAGGAGCTCCTCGCCGACGACCCCCTTCGTCGTCGGCTTCTCGGGCAGCGCGCGGGGGTCGAAGAACGCGGCCTCCCCCCAAGGCATGGCGTGGACCCCAGGCGCGATGGTGCGCGCCGACGGCTCGGCTGAGCCAACCTGATCTCGAATGACAGTATCGTCGCCTTTCACCCACGGCTCCTTCCGGAGCGGGGCGCGGGGGCTCGTCGGGCTCAGCGCGCGGGTCAGCGGGGCGACCCAGCCGTCCTCCGGGAAGCGGACGTCGTCCCCCACGAAGGGCAAGAGGAGCAGGTCGCGGGCGCGCGTGGCGGCGACGTAAGCGAGGCGGACGGCCTCCGCGTCGAGCCGCTTCGCCTCGATGTCCGCGCGCTCGATCAGCTCCCACGGCGCGAGGCCGGCGAGCTCCAAGGCCGCGAGCTTCTCGCGCACCGAGACGACCTTGTCGGGGGAGCGCGAGCCCGGCGACGCCGGATCACCGATCGCGACGACCGGAAACTCGAGGCCCTTGGCCCGGTGGGCCGTCATGATGCGTACGCCTTTGCCGTGGACGTCCCACTCGCTCGCCGCGGCGGGGGCCGCGGAGTCCACCAGGTCGTCGATGAAGGCCCGGAACGACAATCCGCCGCGACGCTCGTGTTTGACCGCGCGCTGGGCCAGGCTCGCCAGGTCGGTCATGGCCTGCTCCGCGCTCGGCGAGAGCGCGAGGGTGAGGTGCCCTCGGGTGGCCGCGAGCAGCTCGAAGAGCGTCTCTGCAGGAGGCCTCACGTTGCGGCGCAGGTGCAGCCCGCCGAGGAGCGCGAGCGCGTGACCGACGGGGACGAGATCTTGGGGGAGCGCCGTGCGCGGTCGCGCGAGCGCGTCGAAGGCGCCGTAACGCGTCTTGTATTCGAGGAGCAGCTCGTCGGAGATCCCGAAGAGGAAGCCCTTGAGCGCCGCGTAGACCACGAGCGGATCGCCCGGGTGCTCGACCGCGCGGAGGGCGCTCACGACGCCGCGGATCTCGTCGAGCTCGAGCGTGCTCGCCGATCCGACGACGGCAAACGGGATCCCACGCTGCGAGAGCGCGCCGGTGAGCTCGCGAACGGCGGACTCCCCGAAGCCGCCGACTTGCCGGAAGAGGACGCAGATGTCGCCCGGGGTGATCGGCTCGAGCGCGCCGTCATGGCGCCGGACCTTGTAGGGGCTCTCGCGGACGAGCCACTCGAGGAAACCCGCCAGCGCGGTCGGATACGACGCGCGCAGCGCATATTTCGCGGGCTTCCCGCTGCTGCCGTACGGCTGCGGGACGGGCACGCCCAGCACCGCCGGCTGCCCGTCGATGTCTTCGCGAGCGCGCTCGAGCGCCACGTGCTCCGCCTGCAGGGAGGTCGCGTCGCCGTCGAACGCGGCGGAGAACGCCGCGTTCACGAAGGCCTGGATGGACGGCACGCTCCGGAACGACCGCGAGAGCTGGAGCACCGCGCCGCCGGACGCGAGCACCAGGCTCTTGATGTGCACGTAGGTCGCGATGTCGGCGTGCCGGAAGCGGTAGATGCTCTGCTTCGGATCGCCGACGACGAAGAGCTTCCCCGGGGCGGGCAGGGACGCGAGCGGGTCCGCCTCGTCGGGCCGATCGCTCGTGAGGAGGAGGAGGATCGCGGCCTGCGCCGGATCGGTGTCCTGGAACTCGTCGACGAGGACGTGTGTCAGGCGACCTGCGAACCGGCGGCGCACCTCCGGGTCGCCGGCCACGAGCGACCGCGTGCGCTCGAGGAGATCGTCGAAATCGAGGATGCCGCGGCTCGCCTTGATCGCCTCGTACCGCTCCACCACCGACCAGAGCTCTCCGCGGAGCTGCGTCGCCAGGTCGGCGTCCGCGCCCTGCTGCAGCGCGCCGACCGCCTCGGCGAAGTCCGCGTGTGCGCTCCGCACCTCTTCCCGCGTGATCCCGGGCGCGTAGCCGCCTCGACCCGCGCGCGGCTTCATCACGTCGCGTGTCTTGGCCAGCGCCACGAGCTCCGCCTCGAGCTCGTCCTCGGGGAGCCGGTGCACACGATCGGCCAGCGCGACGATCGGCCAGAGGTCTTTGCGCAGCGGATCGCTCCCCGACGAGCTCCGGCCCACGAGCCCCGCGAGCGCGTGGAGCGCCGCGAGCGTGCCCTCGAGCGCCGCGCGCAGATCGAACGGCTGCGCTCGCCAGGGCGCCGTCATGCTGCGGTGCCCGACAAGCTCGCGGGCGGCTCGCCGGAGCCTGTCGACGCCGATCTCCTTGCGCGCGAGCGCGCGGACGATCGGCGCCTTGCCGCGGCCGAGCGCGTCCTCCAGCCAGCGCCCGAACGCCTCGTCGAACGCGAGGCTCGCCTCGTCCTCCGACATGGGCACGAAGGCTGGGTCGACGCCCGCTTCGATGGGGCGCTCGCGCAAGAGGTCGGCCGCGAAGGTGTGGATTGTCGACACCTTCGCCTCCTCGAGGCGGGCGAGGGCCCTGGTCAGCGCCGCGCGCTCGGCGTCTCCGGCGCGCCTGCGCTCGGACTCGACGACCCCGCGGATGCGCACCTTCAGCTCGCCCGCGGCCTTGTCGGTGAAGGTCAGGGCGGCGAGCGAGCCCACGTCCGCTCCTTGCCGCAGCAAGGCGACGAACCGGCGGACGAGCATCGTCGTCTTCCCGGTGCCCGCGGCCGCCTCGACCATCAAGGTGGTCGCCAGGTCGCGCTCGATGCGCTCGCGCGCCGCGGCGTCGGTCACGGCATGCCTCGCAGCGCGACGAGATCGTGGTCGAGCGCCCGCTCGGCCAGGCCCTCGGGCTTCTTCCAGTGCGCGCGGCGCTCCTCGTCGGGGCCACACACCTCGCGGTAGTCGCAGCCCTTGCAGGCGTCTTTCTGCGGGCGCGCGAAGAAGATGCCTCGATCGACGGCGCGGTCGACGATCTCGAGGATGCGGATGCCGCGCGCCTTGTTGTCGTCCGTGAGCTCCACCTCCTTCGTCTCGAACCCGGCTCGCTCGGTGGAGAAGAAGAAGCGCGCGCGCCCGACGGCGTCACCGGGGGCGAGGAGGCGAGCCGAGAGCGCCTCGAGCGCGAGCGCGTAGAGGAGCGGCTGGTTCAGCTTGCCGCCGCCGGTGGCGAGGAAGCCCTTGATGTCCTGCGGCAGCCGCCCCGTCTTGAAGTCCGTCACGCGCACCACGCCGTCGGGGCGGCGATCCACGCGGTCGATGGCGCCGCGCAGCAGATAACCGCCGCGCAGGCGGACGGGCTCGGGCACGCTCCGCTGGTCGAGCCCGGGGCGCGACAGGCCGAAGCCGAGCTCGGCGAAGAGCGGGACGAAACCGTCATTTTTCTCCGCGTCCACGGCCAGCGCGCCGAGGAGGTCGCGCTCCACGCGGGCGACGTCGCGATCGAACACGGCCGACAGGAGCGGCTCCAGCCGCTCGCGCTCCTTCTCCGCGAGCTCGCGGACGACCGACGACGCGATCGCGCGGACCTCTTCGACGTTTGCGGCGTCCGACGGCGAGATCCCCGCGGCGGAGAGCCGGCGCGCGAGCTCGGCCTGGCACTGGTGATGGAGAGCGCCGAGCGTCGCCGGGTCGAGCCGCTCGACGGGGACCGCGTCGGTCCGCGCGGAGAGGCCCACGATGGACTGCAGGTAATAGCGGTAAGGACAGGCCGCGAACGACTGCAGCAGCGAGGCGGAGACCGGGCTCGCGGTGAGCCGGTGGAGCGCGAGGAAGTGTTTCGTGACGGCGCGCGTCGGGTAGAGGCCGTCCGCCGAGCCGAGCCGTTTGTGGTGGTGACGGCGCCACCGCATCGCGAGCGCCGAGCGCACGTGGGGGTGGAAGGCGAGGAGGAAACGCGCGCGTCCGCTCGCGCTCGCCGGCTTGGCCAGGAGCTCGCCGACGAAGGCGAGCTCCTCCTCCACCGAGTCGATGGCGAGCGCAGGATCGCGCGGCGCGGGCCACGCGAGCGACGCGCCCTCGGCGTTCTGGGCGCTCGCCTCGATCGCCTCGAGATCGGGCAACACGCCGAGGGCCGCGCGCGCGACCTCGAGCCCGAAGAGCGACGGAACACGCGCGCGATCCGCGTCGACGTCGAGCCGCGGGTAGGAGAAACGCAGGCGGGTGATCGCGGCGCCGCTGGCCACGAGGAGCTGCTCGCGCTCGAGCGCCGCGCGGTCGGCCTGCGTGGGCAGCGCCTCGTCGATCACACGCCGCACGTCGTCGACGAGGAGCGGATCCTCGTAGGCGCGCTCCGGGAAGACTCGCTCCGCCAGGCCGGGCACGTGGACGACGTCGCGAGCGCGACCGCGCAGACCGGACGGGGTGGTGACGAGGACCCGGCCGCGCGGCGACGCCGGGGGCGGTCGCTCGATCGACACGAGGCGCGGCTCCACGACCGAGCGCACCACCTGGAGATCGACCGGCTCGACGCTGCGCGTGAGGGGCTCGAGCTCGGCGAGCACGGAGAGCACGAGCTCGGGGCGGCGGACCGAGACCGACGCGAGCTGCGTCAGCGCGTCGAGCATCTGCCGCCAGGTGCCCGCCAGCGGGATCGCGTCGAGCGCCTGGAGCACGGGGGCGAGGCAGGCCTCCAGGTCGGCGAGCGCGCTCGCGTCGCGTTCGGCGCGCGACCGCGCAGACGCGCCCTCCTCCGGCAAGGCGACGAGCGTGTCCTCCAGGATCGTGCGTGTGCTCCGGAGCCGGCGAGCGACGTACTCCGACAGGCTCACGCTCGAGCCGGCGAGCGTGACGCCGGCCTCCCCGAGCAGGCGCTCCCAGCGGCGCAGCGAGGGTCGCTCGATCTGCCGATCCGAGGGCTCGTCGGGGGTGTCCTCGTCGATCGGCGCGCCGTCACCGAAGCGGCCGAGGTCCTCCGTCGCGGGCAAGGTGGGCTCCGGCGCGGTGCGCGCGACACGCGGGAGCTCGGCCGTCGCGAGGTACTCGGCGAGGCGCCGGCCCGAGCCGCGCTCGATCTTGCACGCGAGGAGCAGCGCCAGCGCGCGGCCGGACGGGTGGGGGCGGCGCGAGCCGCCCTCGAAATAAGCGGGTATGCCCGCCCGGTGGAGCGCCGCCTCGACGTGTGTGGCGTAGGCCTCGCGGGCGCGGAGCGCGATGGCCACCTGCTCGAAGGGGACGCCGCGCCGGGCGTCGGCGAGGATGGCGCGCGCGATCTCGACCGCCTCGATCGCCTCACCGGGCGCGGCGAACATCGTGACAGTATCGTCATTCAACAGCTCGACGGTCGCGTCCTCGTCGGAGAGCCTCGCGCGGAACGACTCGATGGCCGAAGCCGGGCGGGGCGAGGCGCCGAGCTGGGCGGGGCCGAGCCGCCCCATCGCCTCGAGGTGCCTTCTGGTCGCGCGGTCCCCCTCGGGTACGAGGGCGAGGACCGCGCGGTCGAGCGCCAGGAGCGTCTCGACGAAACACGCTTCGCGTCGATGGCGGATCGGGACGTCGAGGACGAGGACCGGCATGGCCGAGAACGGCGAGGCCGGCGCGACGGAGGTGGCCGCCTCGAGCACACGCGCGCGGTCGGCGAGGCCACGCGCCTCGAGCTCGCGCCGGTACGCGAGCGCCAGCGCGCCGACCTCCGCGGTCTGGCCGCCGATCGAGACCAGGCGCTCGGGGTCGACGGCGCCGAGGCGTAGCTCGTCGATCGTGCGCAGGAGCGCGGCCGCGAAGCCCGGGCTCTCCGCGGCGCTCTGCATCACGTCCGGCGGCCGGCGGGAGAGGAGCGGGATCGAGCCTTCGGCCAGCGCCCGCCTGACGACGTCTTGGGCGACCGCGAGGGTCGCGAGCGGCGCGGCGAGCGCGACGTCCTGCGAGGCGAGCGCGGGCGCCGCGAGCTCCGCGGCCAGGCCAGCGAGCGTCTTGCGGTGCACGCCGAACGTCGCGCCCGAGGCGCGCGCGTGGGCAAACGCGAGCTCGTCCATCGCGCCGCGCGACGGCCCGAGGACGAGGACCTCCTCCGCGGGGCTCCGATCGGCGAGGAACGCGAGCGCCGCCTGCAGCCGCTCCTCCGCGGACGCGCCGACGAAGAAGGTCATCCGCGCAGGGCCTCGACCACACGCAGGAAGTTCTCGCCGAGCACCTTCTGCACGCGCTCGGGCTTCCAGCCCCGCCGCAGCATGATGTCGACGAGCTTCGGCAGCTCGAGGCAGGTCGGCATGTCGCGCGGCGTGACGATCGCGCCGTCCCAGTCGCTGCCGAGCGACGCGTGGTCTTCCCCCGCCACGTTCACGATGTGCTCCAGGTGGTCGACGATGCGCTCAGCCTTCCCGCTCCACTTGGGGTCCCCGAGGAAGGTCGCCTCGTACATCACGCCGATCGTCCCGCCGGACTTCCCGACGGCGCGAACCTGGTCGTCGTCGAGGTTGCGCCAGTGGTCGTGCGCGCCGCAGACGCCGGTGTGGGTGACGAGCAGCGGCTGCGAGCTCCCGATCACGTCCACCGCGTCCCAGAACCCGCGCCGCGAGACGTGCGCGAGGTCCACGAAGATCTTCCTGTCGCAGAGGGCAGCCGCGTAGTCCTTCCCCTTGGTGGTCAAGCCTTCGTCCTTGCGGGCCAGGGGGGAGCTGGTGCAGCCGAGCGACGAAGACGTGAGGTGGACGAGCGTGACGCGCACGATGGTGCGGTCCTCGAGCGCGGCGATCGCGCCGGGCGAGGCGTCGAGCGCGTTGCCGCCCTGCACGCCGACGAAGGCGCCGTGTTTGCCGGCCGCGCGCGCGGCGCGGAACTCCGCCGTGGTCTTCACGAGCGCGAACTGGTCGGACACGCTCGCGAAGATCTCCTTCAGCTCCGCGAGGTTCTCCTTGAAGGCGGTCTCACGCTCGGAGGCGACCTTGAAGGGGTTCGTGGTGATGACCCAGATCGCGCCGGTGACCCTCGCCTCGAGGATGCGCGGGAAATCGACGTGTGAGTAGAAGCTCGCGCCGAGGAGGCCGCGGTCGTGCCGCGCCCTGAGGTCGTAGCCGAAGATACGCGTCCAGATGAACGAGTCGACGTGGAGATCGATCACCTCGCTCTGGAGGTAGATCTCGACGGCCTCGCGCGAGATGGCGAGCTCCTTCGCCCAGGCGCCCGGGTCCAGCGTGTGGTCGGTGAAGGGGAGCGCCACTCAGATCTTCACTTCGCGGAAGCGGATCTGGTTCTTGTCGAACACGCCGAGGCCGAGCTCGCCGGCGACCTTGATGTAGGTCGGCTCGCGCTCCGCGTCTTTCAGGGTCGGCAGGCCGTTCTCCTTGCGGAGCTTCTCGACGAGCGCCCAGCCGACGACGTCCTGCGCGACGGGGTCGGTGCTGGCGTAGACCGAGTGGAAGGGGATGCGCTTCTTGGGGTTCGTGTCGAGCGGCCCCTCGTCGTACATGACCTTGAACGCGTCGGTGATGTGGAGGCGCACGCGGCTCTTCACGATGTCCTGCGCGTAGAGCTGGGCGATCTGCGGGCTCGCGTTGTGCGCGTGGTAGTCGTGTGGGTTGATGATGGACCCGTGTGTGATGTTCTTCATCGTCCCGGTGTAGCCGCAGATCGAGTGGTCCTTGATCTGGCTCACGTTGATCACACACGTCGCCTCGGTGAACGCGCGGACGAACTTGGTCTCCTTCGAGGCGACCTTGATCTCGTCCATCGTCGCGTCTTTGTTCTCGTGGACGGCGGTGCGGATCCCGGCGGGGAAGTCCTTGTCGAGCGCCATGTCTTTGTCGACGACCCGCGTGCCCTTCAGGAACGCCGGGTACTGCTCGTAGATCATGATGTTCGAGGCCGGGACGCCTGCCTCGACGAGGCCCTTCACGATCGCGAGGACGAGCTCCTTGTTCGTGGCCATCGTCGCGTTCTTCCGGCCCGCGATGCCGTTCGGCTTGATGGCGACCTTGTCGTCTTTGTGGACGAACTTGCCGAAGGCCTCGCCGAGGTTGGCCTTGCCGGTGAGCTCGGCCATGACCTTCTCGAGCATCGCCGTCGCGGCCTCTTGTTTGGGCCAGAGGCCGTTGTCCTGGAGGGTGTCGGCCTTCTCCACCCGGACGACACGACCCGGCAAGCTGAGCGGCGTGAAGCCGCTCGGCGGCTTCGCGACGAGGGCGCCTCGTCCGTCCGCCAGGGCCTGATCGGTCGCAAACGTTCCGAGGCCGAACGCCGCCGCGCCGCCCAGCCACGACCGCCTGCCGATGTCTCGTCGCGCCATGCCCGCATTCTGCTACAGGCGAGAGGCCGGGTCGAGCGACAGCGGGACGCCGGCGCACCCGAGTGTCCATGGCAACTCGCCGAACGAAGACGAAACCCGATGACGGCGCGCCGATCTCGGGCGCCCAGAGGCTCGGCCTCGCGGAGCTCGCGCCGATCGAGTCGCGCCGGCTCGACGCCGGGGTGAAGTTCGTCGCGTTCGCGTCGAAGGCGCAGCCGCTGACCTCGCTGCTCGACGGCTTCCCCGCGCGCGCTGCGGCCGTGCTCGAAGCCCAGGTCGTCTCGCTCTACCTGCTCGAGGGACACGGAGAAGGTCTCGTGCTCCGCGGGAACGTCGGCTTCGATCCGACCGCGCGCGGGCGCGTCCGGCTCTCGGTCGGCGAAGGCTTGACCGGCCTCGCGGTCGAGGCGCGGCGGCCCGTGAGCGTGGTGCGGGCGTCGGGGCACGAGAGCTTCCGCCGCTTCAGCGAGCTCGACGAGGATCGCTACCCGGTGTTCCTGGCCATCCCGATCGTCGGCTCGGACGAGCGCCCCCTCGGCGCGCTCGTGGCCCAGCGGAGCGAGCGGGCGTTTTCCCCCGACGAGATCCTCACGGCCACCGTCCTCACCGCGCCGGTCGCCCACGCGGTCCGGCACGCCGCGCTCCTCGACGAGCTGCGCGACAAGCCCACCCGCAAGACGGGCGGCGGCACACGCAAGGTCACCTTGCCGGGCCGCCCGGTCATCGCGGGGCGCGCCCTCGGCGGGCTCGCCGCCCTGCGTAGGCCCGCCAAAGATCGCAAGATGCCCGCGCGACCGGATGAGCTGAAGCTCGTGGGCGGCGCGTTCGAGACGGCGGAGAAGGCGATCCGCGGCCTGCAGGCCCGCGCTCACGCGCTCCACCTGGTCGGTGAGACGAGCTTCCTGGCCAACTACGCCCTCATGGCGAGCGACGAGCGCCTCCGCGAGCGCGCCATCGAGCTCGTGAAGAGCGGGCGAGGCGCGGCCGAGGCCCTGTCCACGGTGGCGCGCGAGGTGGCGCGCGCCGCGACCGGCCTGGTCGGCGACCCGTTCATGGCCGAGCGCGCGCGGGACATCGAAGATCTGTGCGACGCCGTGCTGATGCTCGCCTCACCCGACGCCCGGGCGGAGCTGCCGGCCAAGGCGGTCCTGCTCGGCGAGCAGATCACCGTGTTCGACCTCCTCGTGACCGCTCGCAACCAGCCGAGCGGCGTCGTGCTCACGCAGCGCGCGAACCCCCGGACGGAGGTGCTGCTCCGCCTCCTCGGCGTGCCCGCGATCGACCAGGTGGAGAAGGCGTTCCAGTGGGCGTCGCCCGGCGACGTGGCGCTGGTCGACGCGGATCACGGGTTCTTGATCATCAACCCGTCGCGCGCGGAGGTCGCGACGCTGCGTGCGCAGCGTCGCGAGAACCAGCGTCCCGTGCCCCCGCCGCTCAGTTCACGCGGCGCATGACGAGCTGGACGCCCCCGCCGAGCGTCCAGACGAGCTTGTCATTTTCCGCCAGCGCGAGCTCGGCCTTGTCGTCACCCCCGCCCGGCCGCTTGAACACGAGCTCGAGGTTCTTGCCTTCCTGCTTGGCGATCTTGAAGGTCCCCGTGCGAGGGGACTCGGCCGGCACCGAGATGGTGACCTTGTTGCCGGAGAACTCGAGCTGCGTGCCGCGGGCCCACCCCTCGGCCCTGGCCTGCTGGCTCGGGTGAACCTGGCCGACGGTCTCGCCGACCCACTTTCCTTGGAGCTTGTCGCGAGGGGACTTCTCACATCCGGTGAGCAGGGTCGCGACGACGATGGACGAAAGGACGACGGAGCGGACGCGCATGAGGGAACGCACCTCCGGGCAAGAGCGGGGCTTTTCGGCGATACGGGCGCCTTTGGAACGCCGTGAAAATCGCCAGCTCGAATGGTACGGAGCGGAAAAGCGCCGGGCCAAATGGATGTGCGAAATTCTCGTACATCTGGACACATGGACGGTGCGCCCGTCCCAGCGCCGCCGTGCTAGTAGGCGCGTTCCGTGGCCGTTTCCTCGTACTTCCCCCGTCGCCTCCCCGCGCCCGACCGCGCTCGGCTCCTCGCGTCCATCGTCGAAGCCTCGACGCGGAGAGCGAAGGACGAGGTGCCGGTGCTCGTGTTCGATCTCGACGGGACGCTGCTCGACAACCGTCCGCGCGTCGTGCGGATCTTCCACGAGCTCGCCGAGCACTGGCGCAAGCGCCACCCGGCCATCGCCGACCGCCTCGCCCGATGTGTCACGGAAGACATCGTGTACGGCCTGCACGAGAACTTGAAGCTCCAAGGGGTCGAGGACCCGGCGCTCCTCGAGGAAGGCTTCGCCTACTGGAAGGAGCGCTTCTTCATCGACGCCTACATGCAATACGACGTGGCGGTCCCCGGCGCGCGCGACTTCGTGTCGTCCTGTTACGCGGCCGGCGCGACCATCGTCTACCTGACCGGCCGCGACCTGCCGAACATGGCGCTCGGGACGTTCGGCAGCCTGCGCGACCACGGCTTCCCCATCGGCGTGGTGGGGACGTCGCTCGTCACCAAGCCCGCGTTCGACATCCCCGACACGGTGTTCAAACACGACGTGGCCCCGTCGCTCTCGCGCCACGGGCGGGTCGCCGCCGTGTTCGACAACGAGCCCGCGAACTGCAACCTGCTCCTCGAGCACCACCCACACGCGCACTGCGTCTTCCTCGACACGCACCACGCGCCCAACCCGCCGCCCCTCGATCCTCGCGCCCAGGTCATCGAGTCGTTCGAGATCGAATGAGATGAGGCGCGCCGCTCGGTCCTGGGCTCTGTGGCTCCTGCTAGCCGCCTGCGGCAACGAGGGCGAAGGGGCGCCCGTCCCCGGCAACCAGCAGCAGCTGAGCGCCCCGACACCAAGCGCCCTGCCGCCGGCCATCAAAGACGTCATCCCGGACGAGACCGAGCCCCACGACGGCGGCGGCCTCGAGTTCGACCCCTCCACCAAGCGGCTGATCTTCCCCGAGAGCGGCCCGCCCCGCCCCCGACCGCTGAAGGTCGGCGTCGCCCTGCCCACCGACTCGCTGAACCGCGAGGAGCAGGTCGGCGTGGTGCTCGCCGCCACCTTCAAGCCACGCAACGTGCCCGCGCCGGCCAAGGCGAACGAGATCGACGCGGCCGGCCTCGACTCCGCGCGCCGGCTGACGGCCCCCACCGTCACCGTCGTGGCGACCGCGCTCGGACGGATGAAGATGGTCACGCAGTCGCGCGCGCTGCCGCTGCCGTTCCGCTCGGAGCTCCGCGCCCGCTACGACAAGCTCGGGCACCTCGCGCTCTGGCCGGGCCTCGCGAAGTACCGCATCTTGCCGGCCGGCGCGCTGCGAACGACCTTCGGCGAGCGCCGCGTGGACGTCACGCCGCTCGTGGCCGGCTCGCGGGTCAAGGCGGGCACCGGGAAGGTCCTCGACACCCCGACCCGCTCGGTGACCCTCGAGTCGGCGCTCGCGCGCATCCGGCTCGAGATCGCGTCCGTGCCCGAGGCCGGCGCCGGCGGCCCGCTGCTCTGCCGCGCCCTCGTCGAGATGGCTGGTATCGACCCCACCCAGAGCGAGTGCAAGACCGGCGAGATCGTCCTCTTCGCGGCCATCGACTGGCTCGATGGCGGCGGCATCGACTTCGAAGCGACTGGGCTCGAGCGAAAGAGCGATCTGCCCCCGGGCGAGGTGCTCGTCCCCCCGCCGTCCTCCGAGATGGTGACCGAGGGTCTGCCCGAAGCGCCGGACGGCATCTACCTCACGCAGACCGAGCTCGCGGCCTTCCGGACCAAGCCCGTGCTCGACTTCAAGCCCGCGGCGGGCGCGCCGGCCGACGGCTTCATCGCAGAGAACGGCCGCGACTTCCTCATGGTGCTCTGGCTCGACGGCGTTCCGGTCGTCGGCGTGCCGCCTCAGAGCCAGCGCTACGTCGTCGGCCCGCTCAAGGGCCGCTACCTCGCGCAATGGCGCACGTTCCTCGGCGAGCAAGTGGACGAGCCGGTCACCGTGGAGATCCCCGCCGTGGTCCGCAACGTCAGCCCCAAGAACGATCAGGACGCAGGTCTGTGACCCACCGCACTCCTCACGCCCGTCACGCCCACAAGGAGCCCGTCCCCTCCCACCTGGTCTCGCGCCTCGGGCTGCGCGTCCGCTTCTGCGAGACCGACCTGATGGGCATCGTCCACCACGCGAACTACCTCACGTATTTCGAGGCCGGTCGGGTGGACTGGCTGCACAAGCGCGGGCTCAACTACGAGACCTGGATCAAACAGGGCATCCACCTGCCGGTGGTCGAGACGCGGCTCCGCTACAAGAAGGCGGCGCGCTTCGACGACATCCTCCAGATCGAGACGACCTGCGCGTCGGTCACCCGGGTCACCATCCGCTACGACTACCGCGTCCTTCGCGACGAAGAGGTGCTCTGCGAAGGCGAGACCCTCCTCGCCTGCGTGGGGGACGATCTCGCGCCCAAGCGGATCCCGGCGCTGGTCGCCGAGGTGCTCGCGCGTCCGGAGCTCCCTCCCGAAGAGTGGAAGTGATAGGACGGCCGCCATGTCGCAGCGCATCGTCACGCTCATCAGCGAAGAAGAGATCCAGAAGCGGGTGAAGGAGCTCGGGCGGCAGCTGACCGAGGAGTACCGCGGCAAGCACCTCGTGCTCGTGGGCGTGCTCAAGGGCAGCTTCGTCTTCCTGGCGGACCTCGCGCGCGCCATCGACCTCCCCTGCCGCATCGAGTTCCTCGGCGTGCGCAGCTACGGCGAGGGCACGACCTCGAGCGGCGTCGTGCAGATCACGCAGGACCTCTCCCGGCCCATCGAAGGCGAAGACATCCTCCTCGTCGAGGACATCGTCGACACGGGCCTGACCATCGCCCACCTCCTCGATCTGTTCCGCACGCGCCACCCGAACAGCATCAAGGTCTGCGCGCTCCTCCACAAACCGGCGCGCACGCGCATCCAGGTCCCGGTCGACTACCTGGGCTTCACGATCGAAGACAAGTTCGTCGTCGGCTACGGGCTCGACTGGGCGGAGAAGTACCGCAACCTGCCCACCATCAGCGTCGTCGAGGCTTCGGAGTCATGAGCAAGCGGCTCGCCTTCTTGGAGGACCTCGTCCAGAAGGGCAAGGCGGACAGCTTCGCGCGCTACGCGCTCGCGCTCGAGTACAAGGGCGCGGGCCGCGTGGACGACGCGCTCGCGGCCTTCGTGGCCCTGCGCGAGGCCGACGCGAAATATGTCCCGCAGTACCTCATGTGCGGGACGATGTTGCTCGACGCGGGCCGCAACGAGGACGCGCGCGCGTGGCTCGAGCAAGGCCTCGCCGCGGCGAAGCAGGCCGGCGACTCGAAGGCCGCCGGCGAGATCGCCGACGCGCTCGCGCGCGTCTGAGTCAGGTCGCGCGGACGCCGCGCGCGCGGACGCCGCGCAGCGCGCCGCGAACCGCGGTAGGGCGCAGCCCCGAGAAGGCGACGCGCACCTCGGAGGCCGCGTCGATCTCCGCGCCCCCGACCGCGACCGTGCGACCGCCGACGACGAGGCCCTCCACGCCGCCGCGAACCTCACGGGCGTCGACGCGGAGCTCGCCGGGCTGCGCCGGCTGATCGGGCCTGTGCCGGACGGCGCCCGCGACGCGGAGCTCACCGAGCGCGTCTTTCTCCGCGCTGCCCAGCCGGACGACGAGCGACCGGTGCACGATCTCGCTCGCGCCCTCGAGGCGGAGCACGGCCTCGATCGGGTCGAGATCGAGCTGCACGAGCTCCACCTTGGACTCGCGCGGGTCTTTGCGCTCCGGCTGCTCGACGTCGAACAACCGCCTGAGCCGCACGAGGTTCTTCTTCGCGAGCGCGATCTCCTCGTCGTCGAGCGACCAGTAGACGATTGTCTCCTCGTCGAACGGCACGAGGGGGATGTCTTTCTCGAAGACGAGCCTGTCCCCCTTCAGCTTGAAGTCGAGCACGGCGTCCTCCAGAAACGCGAGGTCCCGCTCGAGCTCGTGGAAGTCGATCTTCCCGCCCTCGATCGGGATGCGAAACTCGTGTGTGGCGACGCGTCGCTTGATGATCGGCAGCTTCACGTCCACGTGGAGGTCGACCAACACGCGCCCGGAGAGCGCGTCGAGGAAGCGGAGATCGAAGGGTGCGCTCCGCGGCTTGGGCCCGCTCTCGGGCGCCGGCTCGACGAGCGTCAGCTCGGCCGTGAGCTCGTCGATCTCCGCCGCGCCCAGCGTGAGGCCCGCGGCCTCGTACCGGAGGCCCTCGGTGATCTCGAGCCGCGAGACCACGACGCGCGCGTTTGGGGTCCGGAGCTCGAGGCCACGCAGCGAGAGCGATCTGCAGCCGACCTCCCAGCCGCGCTCGTTTTTGCTCAAACGAACGTCGCCGGCGGCGGCGGCCGCGAACGAGATCTCGACGTCGCCCAGCTTCGCCCGGCCCCCGCGGAGCTCGATCGTCGCGACCGCGACCTCGAGCCCTGCCCCCACACGAAGCGCCGCGCCCCGGCACTCCGCGCCCTCGAGCTCCACGCGGACGCGCTCGGTCCCGACGGCGAGCGCCTGGAGCGCGAGGCGGGCGGCGCGAGCCTCGGCTGGCTCGCCTTGCGCGCTCTGGTACGAGACCCCGGCGCCCTCGAGCGCCGCCGCGGCGAGGCGCGTCGCGCCGACGTCGAGCCCCACGGCGCGCGCCGAGAGCTCCCGCGCCCCGAAGCGTCCGACGAACCGCTGGCGACCATGGAGCACCCCGCGGGCGATGCGCGCGTCGAGCTCCGCCCCGCCGAGGACGAGCGGCGCCGCGAGGACCTTCGTGGTCTCCCCGATGAACCAGATCACGCGCGCGGCGTCGAGCTCGTCCGCCCGCACGCCGTCGAGCACGATGGTCTCGCGGTCGGAGGCGTACACCCCGCGCACGCCCACACCCCGCTCGAGCTCGAGCCGGTCCGACTCCCCCGCGTCCCGGGGCAGCTCGAGCGCAAAGCCCTCCGAGAGCAGCCTGTCGATCGCGATTCGCACCCCTTGGATGTACCAACTCCCCCCTCGCCCGGCGAGGGTGCCCGGGGTACGTTTTCGGCACCGTGTCTGCCCCCCTCCGGATCGGCGTCTCCGCGTGTCTGTTCCACGCCGATCGCGAGCGCCCGGTCTTCAACGGCAAGCCGCTCTATTACCTCGAGCAGTCCATGGCGCGTTTCGTCGGCTCGCAGGGCGCGCTCGTCTACCTCATCCCCGGCCCCGGGGACGCGCAGGGCGCCGAGAGCTACGCGGCCGATCTCGACGGGCTCGTCCTCGCGGGCGGGGTGGACGTGAGCCCGGGCTCGTACGGCGAGACACCCATCAAACCGGAGTGGGCGGGCGACGCCGTGCGCGACGCCTACGAGCTCGCGCTCACCCGGGCCTTCCTCGCGGCAGACAAGCCCATCCTCGGGATCTGCCGCGGCCACCAGCTGCTCAACGTGGCGCTCGGCGGCTCGCTCTACCAGGACATCTTGCACCAGGTGGACGGTGCGCTCGTCCACCGCGACAAAGACGTCTACGACCGGAACGCCCACACCATCGTGTTCCAGGAGGGGACGGACTGGGTCGGGCGGCTCACCCCGGCCGCGCGCGCGAAGGTCAACTCGGTCCACCACCAGGCGATCAAGGGCCTGGGCGACGGGCTCGTGGTCGACGCGCGCAGCGAAGAAGACGGCGTCATCGAGGCCGTCACGCGGCCCGGCGCGGTGTTCGTGCGCGGCGTGCAGTGGCACCCCGAGTTCACCGACCCCACCGACCAGACGTACCTCGACAACGGCCCGCTCCTCGCCGCGTTCCAAGCATCCGCGCTTGCCCGGCGCTCATCAACCTGACAGGTCAGTCATGCTCAAGATCGAAAACCCCGCCACCGAAGAGATCATCCGCGAGCTGGAAGAGGACACGCCCGCGAGCATCGACGACAAGCTCCGCCGGGCGAAGGCGGCCCAGCACGAGTGGGCCGCGCGCCCGGTCGAGGGCCGTCTCGCCGCCATCCGGCACTTCCGCGATCGCGTGGTGCAGCACGCGGAGGAGCTCGCGCGGACCACGACGTCCGAGGTCGGCAAGCCCATCTCGCAGAGCCGGAACGAGCTCCGCGGCCTCGCCTTCCGGACCGACTTCTTCCTCGAGCACGCCGCCGCGGTGCTGCAGGAGGAGCGCGTGCTCTGGGCGCCCGACCAGGGCCTCGAGGAGCGCATCGCCCACGAGCCGCTCGGCGTCGTGGTCAACGTCTCGGCTTGGAACTACCCCTATTTCGTCGGATCGAACGTGTTTCTGCCGGCGCTCTTGGCCGGCAACTCGGTCCTCTACAAGCCGAGCGAGCACGCGACGCTCACCGGCCTCGCGATCGCCGAGCACCTGCACGCCGCCGGTATCCCCGAGGACGTGTTCATCACCGTGCTCGGCGGCGGCGCCGTCGGCGCGGACCTCGTGAAGCGCCCGGTGGGCGGCGTGTTCTTCACCGGCTCGTACTCCACCGGCAAGAAGATCGCCGCGGTCGCCGCGCCCAACATGGCGAAGCTCCAGCTCGAGCTCGGCGGCAAGGACCCGGTCTACGTCGGCGACGACGTCGACGTGCGCGCCGCCGCGGAGGCGACCGCCGACGGCGCGTTCTACAACACCGGGCAGAGCTGCTGCTCGGTGGAGCGCATCTACGTCCAGGAGAAGATCCACGACGCGTTCGTGGAGGCATTCGTGGAGACCGTGAAGGGCTTCGTCATCGGCGATCCGATGGACGAAAAGACGTACATCGGCCCGCTCACGCGCAAGGCGCAGATCGCCGTCCTCGAAGATCAGGTGGCCGACGCGCGCGCCAAGGGCGGCCAGGTGGTCGTGGGCGGCTCGCGCATGAGCCGCAAGGGCCACTACTTCGAGCCGACCGTCATCGTCGGGACCAATCATGACATGAAGGTCATGATCGACGAGTCCTTCGGTCCCATCATTGGCATCCAGTCGGTCTCCGGCGACGAGCAGGCCCTCGGCCTCATGAACGACACCGAATACGGCCTCACCGCGGGCGTGTATCTGAAGGACCGGCGGCGCGCCGAGCACATCCTCCGCGGCGTGCACGCCGGGTCTGCCTATTGGAACTGCTGCGATCGGGTCAGCCCGCGCCTGCCCTGGGCGGGCCGCGGCCACTCCGGGGTCGGCTCGACGCTGTCGAAGTCCGGGATCCTCGCGTTCACGCAGCCGAAGGCTTGGCACCTGAGAAAGGCCTGACCGGCGTGGCGCTGACGCGCGTCGGCACGGTCCTCTGTTTCCTGGCGGCCGTCTCGGCGCCTGGATGCCAGGCGGAAGGCTGCCCACACGGCGAGACCTGCGCTTGCACACCCGAGAGCGGCGGCTGCACCTGTCAGGATGGCGGGGACTGCGACCTCGCGTGCCCCGACCCGGCCTGCAACCCGATCTGCGTCGACGTCGACACGTGCGCGGCGACGTGCGGCGACGGCTGCACGTTCGACTGCCAGCGCTCGTCCGACTGTTCCCTCGCCACCGGCAAGGACAGCTCGGTCTTCTGCTCGAAGGTGACGAGCTGCGAGGCGACCTGTGGGGAGTCCTGCCGCTACTTCTGCCAGGACGCGGAGACCTGCCGCGTGACGGCCGGGCCGGGGAGCACCCTCGGCTGCAACCGGGCCGACCGGTGCGAGATCTTCTGCGAGGGCTCGTGCATCGTGGACTGCGGGAGCGTGGGCTCTTGCGAGATCACCTGCCTCGGGAACGATCCCATCACGTGTGACGACGGGCGACCGGCGTGCGGCGAGGGCTGCTACATTCCGTGAGAAGGCTGAGCAGGTCGCAGCGTCGTCGTGCTGCGTGAGATGGGTGCTGCTCAATCACCCCCCGATCCCCCTCACCTCCAGCGAGGGGGGAGGTAGGCTCACGTCGTGGCGCTCACGATCCATGTCGGCTCGTCGTTCCCAGAAGACGCCGAGCGCGAGCTCGGCGCCGGGCTCGCCGGACACCACGTCGACCGGCCGGCGGCGCCCAGCGCTTCGAACCTGGTCGCCCATAGCGACAATACCGTCATCGAAGCGGAGGCCGTTTTCGGCCAACCCTCGCCGGCCGCGCTCGCGCGCTCGCCTCGTCTGCGGTGGGTCCACCTCACGAGCGCGGGCTACACGCGCTACGCGGCCGAGCCGGTTCGGGGTGCGCTCGCAGGCCGCGGCGTCGCCCTCACGACCAGCTCCACCGTCTACGCCGAGCCGTGTGCGACCCACGCGCTCGCGCTCGTCCTCGCGCTGCTCCGGCAGCTCCCGGCGGCGCTCGACGATCAGCGCGGCGCGCGGGCCTGGCCGGCGGCCGAGCTGCGGCAGGCGTCCCGCGTGCTCCACGGCGCGCGTGTGCTCTTGCTCGGCTTCGGGGCCATCGGCCGGCGGCTCGCGAGCCTGCTCGCGCCGTTCGGCGCGGACGTGGTGGCGCTGCGCGCTCACCCTCGAGGCGACGAGCCGGTCCGCGCGATCGGGCCGGCCGACCTGGACCGCGAGCTCGAGCGCGCGGACGTCGTCATCTCCAGCCTGCCGGAGGAGCAATCGACGATCGGCCTGATGAGCCGCGCGCGCTTCGACAGCCTCAGGCCCGGCGCCGTCTTCGTGAACGTGGGCCGCGGCACGACGGTCGATCAGGCCGCGCTGGTCGACGCTCTCGCGAGCGGCAGGCTCGGCGCCGTCGGCCTCGACGTCACCGATCCCGAGCCGCTCCCCGCCGACCACCCGCTCTGGTCCCATCCGCGCGCGCTCATCACGCCGCACACGGCGGGAGGCAGGGTGGACGAGCACGTGAGGCTGGTCCGGCATTTCCTGGAGAACCTCGCGCGGTACGAGCGGGGCGAGGCGCTCGTAGATCGGGTGATCTAGCCATCACGCTGCGGGACCGCTGGCCTCGCGTCATACTGACGCATGTCTCTCCGCGTCGTGGTCTTCCTCCTCCTGGTCGGCTGCCGGCCCGCGCAGCTCGAGGAGCGGCGCCTCGTCGAGCCTTCCCAGGAGGGGACACGTGCGGTCGCGGACGCCCCGGGAACGTACATGGGCCGGCGCATCGCGCCGACGATGACACACGACGCGGCGGACTGGCTCATCCGCGAGGAGCGGGACGCCGAGGAGAACGCGACGAAGATGCTCGCCGAGCTGCGCCTCGGCCCCGGCGACGTCGCCTGCGATCTGGGGGCCGGAAACGGCTATCACACGTTGAAGATGGCGCGTGCGGTCGCGCCCGCGGGTCGAGCCTTTGCGGTCGACATCCAGCCGGAGATGCTCGAGCTCCTGAAGGCGCGGGCGGAGGCCGCGGGCATCGGCAACGTGGTGCACGTGCTCGGCACCCAGACCGACACCAAGCTGCCGCCGGCCACGTGTGACCTCGTGCTCCTGGCGGACGTCTACCACGAGCTGTCGGATCCCGAGGCCGTGCTGGCGAGCGCTCGCCGAGCGCTGACGGCACGAGGGCGGTTGGTCTTGCTCGAGTTCCGCGCCGAGGATCCGGACGTGCCGATCAAGCCGGAGCACAAGATGAGCAAGGCGCAGATCCTCCGCGAGCTGAACGCCAACGGGTTCGAGCTCGATCGGAGCTTCGATGGGCTGCCGTGGCAGCACCTGATGTTCTTTCGCGCCGGCGGGGCGAGGTAGAAGCGTGCGTCGTCGTCCTCAGCGCAGGTGAACGCGATAGAGGACACGGTCGTCCCCTCGCGAGAACCCCTCAATGCACTCGGCGCGCGGGGAGGCGCCGAGGAGCTCGAGACCACGCCGGAAGTACCCGATGAGCGAGTACTCGAAGTAGAGGTGACGTAGCCCCCACGGAATGCCCTCAATCAAGACCTCGACGTACGAGCCACGAAGCTCGGAGCGCGCCTCCCCGGTGTCGAAGAAGTTCGCGTACATCGCCTTGCCCAGGCCAGCGAAGCGCTCGAGATCCTTCTGCTCGAGGAGATTCTTGTAGGGGCCTTCGCGCAAGCTCCAGGCCGCGCTCGCCTCGCCGATCTCCCAGAGCGACTGCGCGTCCCCGGCATAGGCCTCGTTCACGATGGCGTCGATGAGCTCGAGGAACTGCCGCGCAGGGAGCCACGTAGTCGGGAGCACCGCCTTGGGGAAGTCGGGGTGCATCTCCTGGAAGCTGCGCAGAAACGAGTCGACCTTCTCGGCGCCCCACTTGCCCCGCAGGAGGTTGATCCGCGCATGGTAGGCGGTGCCCTTGACCTTCATCGGGTGAGAGGGTCGCACGGCGTCGCGAGCCCTTCCACGGAATCCTCACCGTCGCCCGCCACGCCCTCGCTCATTGCCGGTGGCAGATCGAGCACTGGTTGTCGGCGCTCCAGGACGAAAGCGCATCGTTCATCACGTCCATGTCGGCGAACGAGGCGATGCGCGCGTCGATGGTGGCGATGCGATCGTCGAGGAGAGCCTGGTAATCCCACTCGGCGTAGGTCTCCGAGGTTTTCGCCTGCTGGTAGAAGCCGAGCGCGTCGGTCTTCCGGCCCGCCTTGGCGAAGACGTCGCCCATGAACACCGAAGCGCCCTCGACGTTGTGCCACGCCGCCGCGGTGTTCAAACACGCCGGATCTCCGGGGTTGCCGCTCTCGCAGTAGCCGACGTTGTCCTCGACGGCGCCGAGCGCCATCTGGAAGGCGGGATCGGTCGCCGGGAGGTCGGCGTAGACGAGCAGCTTCGAGAACAGGACGAAGGAGGGGTAGTGATCGATGCCCTGCTGGAGGATCGTCATCCCCTCGGCCACGGCCGCGTCGTCCCCGAGCGCGCGCCCCATGTTGACCAGGATGGGGCCGAGCCACGCCGGGATGCGGTGGTCGGTCGGACAGAGCGCGTAGGCGGCCTCGAGCGCTTCGCGCGATTTGGTCGCCGAGGTGGCGATGATGGAGACGTCTCCGGCCTCCTCCGGGAGCGGCTCGGCGATTCGCCACAGGTGCGCCAGCCCGAGGAGCAGGGGGAACTGCTCCTCCATCGGGTGCTCGGCGCGCGCCGCCTCGAGGCCGGCGATCGCCGCCATCCGGTCCTCGGCGTGGCCGCCGGAGAGCGCTTCGTGGAAGGCCGCGGTTGCGACGTGGCCTCGCGACAGGTCGCTGTAGCAGAGGGCAACGCCCGCAGGCCGCGGGTCATCCGGCGGTGCGCCACCGTCGCCTGCGGACCCGCCGTTGCCGGCAACCCCGCCGGCACCGCCGCCATCGCCTCCGGCGTCGTCGCACGCGACCGTGGTGAGCAGGGTAGCGAGACCGAGGAGGACACCCAGAGCGCGGAGCATGGGTGACCCTTATAGCCCCGCTGAGCTCGCCTACGCCGCGCGATTCGACGGCGGCTCGCCGTGGCGCACGACCCAAGTCGATTGGCGCCTTCGGCCGGTCGCTTTGGCGCGCATGGCCGGGACACGTGTGCGGCCGGTGGGTAGACGAAGCGCGAACCGACACGCGCTTCGTGCGCATGGAGATCCGATGATTCGAACGAGCTTTTTCTCAGGAACGGTCGCGCTCTTGTTTGCTGTGGCTTGCGGCGACGACGGCAGCGCGGCGGGCGCTGGTGGTGCAGGGGCTGCGGCGGGTACCGGCGGGGAGGGCGTGACCACGAGCCCGGGAGGAACGACCACCCAGGGGACCGGGGCGGGCGGAGAGGCGGGCACGACGAGCGAAGGGGGCGGCGGGGCCGGCGAAGGCGGCGAGGGCGGCAGCGGCGGTGGGCCTCTGCCCGGCGATCTCGTGCTCCGCAACACACCAGATTTCTGCGGCACGTTCGCGCTGATCGCGCCGCTACCGGAGGAGGTCGGCCAGCTCGCTGCGGGCAGGCTCTCTCCGACGAGCTATCCGTTCACGGTCACCGAGATCGGCTACGAGCTCGTCGGCAATCTCGCGACCTGCAATAACACGCTGCCTCATCGCACGGACGTCTACGTCCTCTCCGACGAGACGCTGCCCGCAACGCCCTCGACTGCGGCCGTCAGCGTTCTCTCGTTCGACGTGGACCCGGGGCCGAGCGACGAGAGCGTGCGAACCGTGACGCTTCCGCTCGACCAGCCGATCGAGCTGACGGAGGGGCAGCACCTCGTCATTGCGGTGGAGATGGTCGGCGACGGCTCGACGACGGCGTGCCTCAACTTCTGCATGGACGTGGCTCCAGTCGAGCGCTCCTTCTGGAGCAATGCCGTGCTCGAGCCGTACGACTGGGCGGACATGGTCTCCGACTTCGGCTTCAACGGCACGTATGTCGTGTTTGCCAGCGGCCCCAATCCCTGAGTGAGCGCGAGGCCGCGTGACCGAGCTTGCGCAGGCACAAGCCCACACGGCGTGGGACGACCTTGACCTCTTCGGGGAGCTGGAAGAGAAAGCGAGCCGCGTGGCCGCCCGGCCACGGACCTCGCGCGTGGTGCCTCGAAGAGAAGATCCGATCACGCTGGCCGTCGTCCTCCCCGAGCTCTGGGCGAGGGCCAGCGTCCGCCTCGGTGAGGACGTGGGTCCGCTCCTCGAGAGGGCCGGAATCACGAAGACGGAGCGAGCCGACCCGAACCGGCGCATCGATCTCGACGTGTGCGAGCGACTCTGGGAGGTGCTCGCCGAGCACACGGCCGACCCGGCGATCGGGCTGCGTTGTGCGTCCCGACTCGACATCGAGGCGTACGGCGTGTTCGGCCTCGCGGTCCGCTCGAGCACCACGGTGCGCGAGTGTGTGGACATCACAAACGAGTGCCTGTGCCTGCTCCACGATGCGTCCCGGATCCGCCTTGTCGAGCAAGGGGAGACGAGCCGCCTCGTCTACGAGTTCGTGGGCACCGAGCGCAGGATGCACCTGCACTCGGCGGCCCTCATGATCGCCGCGACCGTCGAGCTCTTCCGACGCCTGATCGTGAGTCAATGGTCGCCGATCGCCGTCTTCTTCGAGGGTCCCGCGCCCGCGGATGTCTCACCTTATGAGGCGCAGCTGGGGGTGCCCGTCCACTTCGGCGCGGACGAGCACGCCATCGCGTTTGCATCCGGGACGCTCCACGAGGCTCTCCTGAGCGGGGACCGAAGCCTGTCCGCGATGTACCGCGCGCGGGTCTCGGCGATTCTCGAAAGCCGCCGCAAGCAGCAGAGCGAGTCGGACGAGACGCTGCTGCTGGCCCGTGTACGCGATACGATCGGAGCCGCGCTCGGCAATGGTGAGCCCAGCCTGGAAGACGTCGCGCGAAGCCTCGCCCTGAGCAGCCGGACGCTGCAGCGGCGCCTGCGAGGGGCGGGGATCACCTTCCAGCTGCTGCTCGACCGCACCCGCCAAGAAATGGCGCTGTCGCTGCTGAAGTCCGGCGTGGCCGTGGAGGATGTGCCGCCCTTGATCGGTTATGCCGACGTGAGTGCCTACCGTCGCGCCTTGAAGCGCTGGACGAGCCAGGGCGCGCGCTAGACCGGAGTGTCCCCCCATGTTCGAAAGCTCCCTGTTTCATCGGACGATCATCCATGCGCCGCTGCCGCAGGTGTTCGACGCGCTCGCCGATCACGAGGCGATGAGCGACTGGCCGGGGCTCGACCGGGTGTCGCTCGTTCGGGAGGGCAGCCCACGGAACGGCCTCGGCGCGATCCGGCGCGTCGAGGTGATGGGATTGTCGCTCGACGAGGAGATCGTGCGGTGGGACCCACCCCACGGCTTCGACTACGAGATCATCAAGGGCCTCCCCGTACAGCACCTCGGGACGATCGAGCTGCGCGCGGACGGCGACGCCACCGAGCTCACCTGGCGCATTCGCCTTCGGAGCTGGGTGCCCTTTCTGGCCGCTCTCGTGCTCGCCCGGCTTCGCGCCGGGCTCCCCGTCGCGCTCGCGTTCGTCGCGCGGCGGCTCGAGAGCGCCGCCGCTCACCCGGCTTCATGAGCGCGCCGCCCGCCTACCACGCATAAGCCTCCGGCGCCGGCCCACCAGGTCCCGGGAAGATCTCGTCGAGCTTCTTCAGGGCGCCCTCGTCGAGCTCGATCGTGAGCGCGCGCACGGCGCCCTCGAGGTGCTCCATCGTACGCGGGCCGACGATCGGCGCGGTGACGACGGGGTTGTGCAGCGTCCACGCGAGCGCGACGTCGGCGGGGGCGTGACCGAGCTGGGCGCAGAAGGCGTCGAAGGCCTCGAGCTTGCTGCGGTGCTTGGTGATCGTGCGCTGCTGGAGGTCGCCGGTGCGACGGCCCTCGTCCGCCTTCTTGAGGCCGCCGAGCACGCCGCCCTTGAGCGGGCTCCACGGGATGAGGCCGAGCCCGTAGGCCTGGCAAGCCGGGATGACCTCGAGCTCGATCGTGCGATCGAGGAGGTTGTAGAGGCTCTGCTCCGAGACGAGCCCGAGGAAGTGACGGGCGCGCGCGGCCTCGTTGGCCTGGGCGATGTGCCAGCCCGCGAAGTTCGAGGAGCCGACGTAGACGACCTTGCCCTGCGCCACGAGCGTCTCCATCGCCTGCCAGATCTCGTCCCACGGGGCTTCGCGGTCGACGTGGTGCATCTGGTAGAGGTCCAGGTGATCGGTCTGCAGACGCCGGAGGGACTCTTCACACGCGCGGCGGATGTGGAGCGCCGAGAGGTGCGAATGGTTGGGCCAGTCGCTCATGGTGCCGAACACCTTCGTGGCGAGGACGATCTTGTCGCGACGGCCGCCGCCCTGCGCGAGGTAGCGGCCGATGATCTGCTCGGTGATGCCCTCGCCGCGCTTCCAGCCGTAGACGTTGGCGGTGTCGAAGAAGTTGATGCCCAGCTCGAGGGCGCGATCCATGATCTTGAAGCTGTCGGCTTCGGTCGTGTGAGGGCCGAAGTTCATCGTGCCCAGACAGAGGCGACTGACCTTGAGCGCGGTGCGCCCGAGCCTTGCGTATTCCATGGGACCGAGAGGGTACTCGGCCGCGCGCGGCGGGTGGGAGTGGCGAAGCGCCACGAGGTGCATCATGGTGGGGGCCTTCGATGGAACGCGGCGGCCGCCTGTCTCAGATCCGTGCGCTCGTCGGCCTGCTGCCGCGCGCGGCGCGGCTCGCGGTGGCGAGCTCCCCTCGCGGGATGGCCGGGCTGGTCGCCCTGACGCTCGGCGCCGCCGCCTTGCCGCCGTCGATCGCCTGGGTCGGCAAGCTCCTCGTCGACTCGGTCGTCGCGCGTGATCCGGACAAGGCGCTCCGCCTCGTCGCGGTGGAGCTCGCGCTGGTGGCCGCGCTGGTCGTCCTGGCGCGCGGCACGCAGCTCCTCCGGCAGACCCTCGGCGCGCGACTCGGGCATGGCGTAAACGTCATGATCCTCGAGAAGGCGCTCCACCTCGACCTGGCCGATTTCGAGGACCCGGCGTTCTACGACCAGCTCACGCGCGCGCGCCGCGAGGCCTCGAGCCGACCGATCGGCGTCGTGATGCAGGTCTTCGACATCGCGAAGGGCGCGCTCACGCTCTCGGGCTACGCAGCGCTCCTGTTCGGGTACAGCCCGCTCGTGTGCCTCGCGCTCGCGGCGGCGAGCCTCCCGGCCACCATCGCGGAGGTCGTGTTCGGGCAGGCGGCGTTCCGCCTGCGGAACTGGCGCAGCCCCGACACACGGCGCCTCTATTACATGGAGCGCGTGCTCGCGAGCGACGATCACGCCAAGGAGATCAAGCTGCTCGGTGTGGGGCCTCTCCTCCTCGAGCGCTACCAGAAGCTCGGCGATCGAATCACGGCGGAAGACGCCGAGCTCGCGGCGCGCCGCTTTCGTTGGGGGACGGCGCTCTCGGTGATCGCCACGACTGTCTACTACGGCGCGTACGCGTCGATGGTCGTCGCCGCCGCGCGCGGCAAGATGACGCTCGGCGAGATGACGCTCTACGCGGTCGCGTTCCGGCAGGGCCAGGAGAGCCTGCAGTCGATCCTCGGGAGCTTCGGCGGCATGCACGAGCACGCGCTCTACCTGTCGAACCTCTACGCGTACCTCGACAGGCCGCTCCGGACCGGCGGAGAGGCGCGCTTCGGCGGGGCCGAGCCGGGGCGCAGCGCGGCGCGGCTCACGCTGGAGGACGTGTCGTTCCGCTACCCGGGCGCGGAGCGCTGGGCGCTCCGGCACGTGACGCTCGACGTCCCGCCCGGGCGGAGCCTGGCGATCGTCGGCCACAACGGCGCCGGCAAGACGACGCTCATCAAGCTGCTCCTCGGGCTCTACGTGCCGACCGAAGGTCGCGTGCTCCTCGACGGCGTCGACGTCACGTCCATCCCCGCGGAGGAGCGCCTGCGCACGTTTGCGGCCGTCTTCCAGGACTTTGCGCGGTGGCAGCTCACGGTGCGCGAGAACATCGGCTTCGGCGACGTCGAGCACCTGGACGACGATCCCCACCTCGAGCGCGCGGTCGAGCGAGGCGGCGCCAAGGCCCTCGTCGGGCGGCTGTCGTCGGGCCTCGAGACGCAGCTCGGCAAATGGTTCGACGCCGGCGTCGAGCTCTCGGGCGGGGAGTGGCAGTCGATCGCGCTCGCCCGCTCCTTCGCGCGCGAGGGCGCGCGTGTCCTCATCCTCGACGAGCCCACGGCGGCGCTCGACGCCAACGCGGAGCAGGCGGTCTTCCAGCGCTTCCACGAGCTCGCGAAGGGACGCACGGCGATCGTCATCTCCCACCGCTTCCCGACGGTGCGCATGGCCGATCAGATCGTCGTCGTCGACGGCGGCGAGCTGCGCGAGTCGGGGACACACGCCGAGCTCATCGAGCGCGGCGGCGTCTACGCCAAGCTGTTCGACGTCCAGGCGTCGGGCTACCGCTGACAGGCTGGCTCACGAGGCGAGCGAGCGCACCTCGATCGGCAAGCCGTCCTCGGCGTAGGCCGTGCCCCAGTAAGAGATCTTGGGCATCGGGGTCCCCGCCGGCACGCGGAGCTCGAGCCCTCGCAGCGTGTGAGCGACGACCGTCTTCAGGATCGGGACGGCGAGGTGTGAGGCGAGGCAGCCGCGCGCGCCCGATCCGAAGGGGAGGTAGTTGTCGCGCGCCGCGGGCACCACCGGCGCGGTCGCGCGGCCCTCCCAGCGCGAAGGCAAAAACGACTCGGCTTGCGACCAGTACCGCTCGAGCCTGTGCGTGACGAACGGCGAGACGATGAGCAACGTGCCGCGCGGGACGCGGTAGCCGCCGATCTCCATCGGCGCGCGTGTGGTCCGGCCGAAGAGCGCGTAGCCCGGAAAGAGCCGGAGGCTCTCGCGCACCACGCGAGCGAGCGGCTCACAGGCGTCGATCTGGTCGCGGTCGAGCGCGCCGGTCGCGAGCGCCGCGCGCACCTCCGCCTGGGCCTCGGGATGGCGGGCGAGCAAATACAGGCACCATGTCACGCTGGACGCGAGCACGTCGTGCGCCGTGAAGAAGAAGTTCACAACCCCCTCCTGGATGGACTCCGGATCGCCGGGGTATTGACCCGCGCGCGCGAGGCGCAGAAAGCCATTGAGGATGTCCTTTCGCGACTCGTCGGGGCGTGCCATTCGCGTGTCCACCGCGGCGCGGAAGTACGCGCGCGCGGCGGAGACCGACTGCCGCAGGCGGACCCAGCGCGACGGCGAGAGGTAGGCCCAGGGCTGGCACTGGAGATCGATGCCGAGCCCCGCGAGCTCGTATTGGATGCGCCGGCGGTGTGGCTCGAGCTCGGGGCTGAGGCCGACGCCGGCCGTGAAGTCACCCGCGATGTCACCGACCAGCTGGCAGACGGCCTGATCGAGCCGGAGCGCGCCGGACTTCGTCTCGCCGACGAAGCGGCTCGTCACCGCGCGCGCGGAGCCGATCGCGTCCACGTCTTTCAGGGCGAGCTTGTACTCGCCGCGATGCCGCTCCCACTCCTTGCCGTTGAGGAGCAACACGTTGTCGAGGACGGCGCGCGTGAGGATGTAGGAGGCGCCTTTGTAGTTGGCGCGCGGGTCTTCGAGGACGGCCGCCGCGAGCGTCGCGTCGCTGACGAGGCACAGGTTCACGGGGCCGAGCCGCACCCGCGCAATGGGCCCGCAGTGCTGCGCATACCGGAGCAGGCGCGCGAGGACGTCTTTCGCGTTGTCGATGCCGAGCCACTCCGTCAGGTGCCCGCCGAGGCCGGCGCGCGGCGGCTCGGGGATCTCGTCGAAGGGCCTCGACGGCTCGACTGCGGGAGCGGTGCTTGTCACGGGCGAGAGCATCTCGCCTGGCCGCCGGCAGCACAAGCGCGGAACACGCTCAGGTGCAGTTGGTCTGCGAGCAGGCGTAGATCGAGAGCACGATGAGCACCCCCACCGCCGTCGTCTTCGCGCCGATCGAGTACCTCGTCTGGAGCGTCTGATCCCGCATCGACACGGTCGGCGACACGCCGAAGAAGAGCCCGAGGGCGCCGTGCAGGCTCGCGCCGAGCTCGAAGTAGCCGCCATAACGAAATGCCTCGCCCGTGGGGATGAGGAAGGCCGGGCCGGCCGCGGCGTCGAGCACGATGCTCGGCCCGCCGCCGAGCGGGGGCGTCCAGTACCGGGCGCGCAGGAGCGGCGCCACGTCGACGCTCGGCCCCGCGCTCTCCGCGCCGTCGTAGGGCGACGTGCCGCCGACCGCGAGCGTCGCCCCGAGGTGGGCCGGCTGGTGCTCGGGCACGGCCCACATCGCCCCCGCCTCCGCTGTCCCGCGAACGGCGTAGTTGCTCCAGTCCGTCGTGGCAGCGGCGACCTGCACGTCGGTCACCACGGTCCCCTTGCAGCCGCGATCCGGGATCACGAAGCCAAGGCCGATCCCGTCGACCTCCACCATGCAGTCATCCGCCGCCCGAGCGGCGCCGGCCGTGAGTGCGATGGCCGAGGCCAATGCGAGCGGAGTCCCGATGCTGCGCGCCATGAGGACGAGCGTAGCGGCCCGCGGGCACCGGCTCGGCCGCGCCAGCCGCGGGTTTCTTGCTCCCCCCAGGAGGGCTCGACCTCCCGTCGCGGTGCATTCTTCGGTCGACAGGTAAAGACCGACCCGATCGTGCCGCACTCTTCGATCGATGGACCTCACCGAGATCGAGGAGTGGTGGCAGCGTGTTCAGGCACCGAGCTTGGCGGTCGCCGATCTCTCCGACATCGTCGGCTCACCGGACATCCACCACGACGACCACATCGACTGCATCCCCGAGCGCGCCCGGTTCGCCCGCGCGCGCCTTCTCGGCGTGCGTGTGCAGGGGCGGCGCTGGATCTCCGGCTACGAGCTGGGGTTCCGGAGCGCCGAGCCGCTCGTCTGGGCCGAGACCGTGGATCGATTCGGCAAGCCGGAGCGGGTGATCTCCCGACCTCCGAAATGGGGCGCGCCGCTGTCGTTCGTGTTCCGCGCGCAGCGCTACGGGAGATCCACCACGATGACCATGACCGTGGCGTGGTTCGACTCCGATCTCTCCAAGGTCGAGGGCAGCATCGCCCACGTCTCGTCGCTCGCGTTCGCGAGGCTGCCCGGTCCGACGGATCTCCTCGAACAAGGCCTCGGTCAGGGCGCGTAGGCGGCCATCCAATCGACCGCTCGGAGCTCCAGCCGCTCGCCCGGCTGCGGCAACGTCACCTCGGCGAAGGCTCGATCTCGCCAGGCCAGCCACCGGTGCCGACCGTCTCCGAGTGGGCGCTCCCACTCGAAGCGAAGCGACGCGGGTCGACCGCCGGCGTCCAGCTCGAGCACCGTGACGTCGAGATCCGCCACGCGGACGTGCTCACCCGCCACGAACGGCGCGTCGCGGTAGACGGAGCTCAAGACGTCCGAGAACATCCCGCCTTCGCTCGCGCGGACGACGAGCGACGCCGGCGAGTCTCGCTCCACCGTGACGGCCCCGCGCTGCACGACGGCGAGGACCCGGCCTCGAGGCGGCGAAGGCAGATCGCGGTGCGCGAGGCGCTCGACGAACATGTAAGACGTGAGGAGAGCATCGGGCGCCACGATGACGATCACCTCCTGGCTGGAGAAGGCCGCGTCGGTCGGGAGGGACTCGGCGCCACGCGTCACGGAGCGCGCGAAGAGGTCGGCCGTGCTCTGCTCGCGCTGAAAGAAGAGGAGCAGCGCGACGGGACCGTGCACGAAGAGCGCGGCTGCCGCGAGCCAGACTGACCGGCGGCGCGCGACCCCGTCGAGGCGTGCGCGCGCGACGCGACCGATGGCGATGGCGAGCAGCCCGAACGCGCCGAACCCCGGGATGATCAGCATCCGATCGGAGGGAAAGGTGCCGACGAGCGGCGGCAACGAGAGGAGCGCGCCGAACGCGAAGAAGCCGCGGAGCCGATGTCCGCGCGTCGCCCGCCCGAGGAGCCACGCGAGGCCGATCGCGATCAGGCCGACGGCAGCGATGAGAAAGGGCCGCGCCGCAGCCGGGGCGAAGGCCCAGAGGTCCGCGGGTGGACCGAGCAGCTGGGCGAGCGCGAGCTGCGGGGCTCGCTCGATCAGGGCGAGGAGGAAGCGGTCGATCTGCGACGGGTGAACGTAGCCAGCGCTGCCCCGCACGCCGTAGCCGAGGAGGACGTAGAGGACCGCCCAGGCGGCGAGGACGGCGCCAAGAGGAGCCAGGCGGCGCAGCGCCCGCATGCGCCCGCCTTCCTCGGCGAACAGGGCGTAGCCGAGGAAATAAGGAAGGATGGCGACGGCCGACTCGCCGCCCGCGAGCGACGCGGCGAGGAGGAGGACCGCCGGCACGGTCGCCCGGCGGACGTGCGCCAGGAGCGCCGCGAAGCCGAAGAACGCGGACACGAGCGCGTGACGGTTGGCCGCCCAGACGAGCGGCATCGCGTGGGCGTCGTCGATCACGTAGAGGAGCGCGGCGAGCCCCGCCGTCGCGCCGCCGAGGAGATCGCCGTAGAGGCGCCACACCACGAGAGCCAACCCCACGTAGAGGAGGACGCTCCCGACGTGGCCTGCCCACGGAGCGGAGGCGAGGAGCGTGTAGTCCAGCGCGATCCACCCAGAAGACAGCGGACGGAAGAACGCCAGCTTCAGATCCGGGCTCGACCACCACGGGAACACGCCCTGACCGATGGCCTCCCGCACGCCGGCCTCGCCGTCCGCGAACCGGTACAGATCCCAGAGACCTCGTGGTCCGCCCGAGTGGTGGACGAGACCTTGGACCGTCGCCCGCATGAACAGGTCGTCGAGGATCGGCCCCATCGACAACGTCGGAAGCCCGAGGACGATCGCGATGAGCGCGATGACCCACGGCAGGCGACGGCTCGCGAACAAGCCCCTCATCTTGCTCAAACCCGTCTCGCCTCCGTGGTGGGTCGAACCGCGCGCGAGTCTGTAGATTCCCGGTCGGCGCTTTTCAATGGCTCCGTCTTTCGGGGCGGGGGCTCAGCGCCTCTTGTCGCCGGTCGACAAGAGGAAGCCCAGCGCCAGGCCGGCCAGCGCGCCCACCGTGTGGGCGAACGAGCTGATCTGGGCGATCAGCTGATCGAAAACCATCTGCAGGACGAGGATCATCCCGACGATGGCGAGGCGGCGCCGCGCGGCGGGTATCTTGCGCCCGAGCGCGCCGCGCGCGAGCACCGCGATCGTCGCGCCGAGCAGGCCCATGATCGCGCCGGACGCGCCGACGAGGATCGTGTGGCGCGCGATGAAGTCGTCCGGCGCGGTGAGGTATTGCGCGCGCAGCACGTAGAGCACCGTCCCGGCCAGGCCCGAGCCGAAGTAGGTCAGGAGGAAGCGCTCGCGCCCGAGCGCCCGCTCGACGAACGGCCCCAGGAAATACAGGCCGAGCAGGTTGAAGATGGCGTGGGCGGCTCCGTAGTGGAGGAAAAGCGGAGCCACGAGGCGCCAGTACTCGCCTCCCTCGATCACCGCGGTCGCCGAGAGCGCGCCCATCTGCTCGAGCACGCGCTCGCGGGAGATCCCGCGCGATCGCTCTGCGAAATACACCACCTCGCCGAGCACGAACACCAGCGCGGTCACCAGCGCGAGGCCGTGACAGACCCACGGGACCGTCCTCCGCCGCGAGCCGAACCGGAAGCGGTCCTCCTGCGTGATGCGCAGCGCGAGCCTGTCGAGCAAGGTGATGTCGGCCGGCGTGAGCTGTTCGGGGGAGAACCGAGGCGAGGCGAGACGGATGATCGCGCCGCGCCTCAGCAGACCGTCCGTCGAACCGGCGAAGCCGCGGAGCGCGCGCTCGCCGTCCGGGTCTCCGGCGGCGTAGAGCGCGCAGGCGCGCCAGAAGTCCTTGAGGGCGTTCGACGCAGGGCGGAGCCTCGCCCCGAGGATCACATCCACGTCCGCGACGCGGCCCGTGGCCGCGAACAGGACGAGGCAGCCGCTCGTGCGGAGGGCTTCGGCGGGCTCGGGCTCGAACAGCGGCTCGCTCAGTCGGTAGCGCCCGATCGCCCCAGGGAGATCGCCGATCTCGGCGAGCGCGCGAACCATGCCGAACGCCACGACCGGACCGCGCGCGGTGCGCGCGTCCTCCAAGGCGAGGACGGCGGTGCGCACCTCGTCGGGATCGACGCCGAGCCGGACTCGTTCGAGGCGGGCCTCGGCCGCGGCGGCCGCGCCGAACGCGGCGTAGGTGTCGAGCGCGCGCTCGGCCTCGGTCCGATCACCCGCCGCCGCAGCGCGCAGCGCGCGGACGCGCGCGACGTTCGCGCGGAAGGGCTTGCTCGGGTGCAAGAGCGCGAGCGCCCAGCCGGCCGCGTACACGGCGTCGTACCGCTGGGTCATGAGCAAGCGTGCCTGGAGCCGGCTGAGGAGGATGGGGCACAGGACGAACAGCGCCCAGAGCGCAAAAGCCACGAGCCCCGCGACGTCGAACGCGACGAGCGCCGTCACGCACCCGACAACCAGCACCACAGACGCGACCGCGAACCAGTCCCAGGAGCGCGGCTTGAGGATGCCCGAACGGAAGGCGAGCCCCAGCGACGAGAAGCCGGCGAGCAGGAGGAGCGGGAGGTTGAGATCCATTCTCGCGCGGAGGCGCCGTAGACTACGATGACCTCGTGAGCCCGACGATGCCCGTTGTTTCTCCTGCCCGGGTGGGCCGATGAGCCTCGACGACCGCATGGGTGAGCGCGTGGCGCGCGCCATGAGGCCCGAGGTCGCGACCCTCTCGCCCGAGCTGCCGCTCGAGGAGGCGGCGCGCACGATCATCGCCAACCGCGTGAGCGGCATGCCGGTGGTGGACGGCACGGGCACCGTCGTCGGTGTGATCTCGCTGACCGACATCCTCACCGCCGTGGTGTCGCCTGCTTCGGAGTCGGATCGCGAGACGACGTTTTACGATCCTGTCAGGCTCGACAAGCTCGTCGGCTCCTTGCTCGACAAGACCACCGGGGATGGCCGGCGCGTGGCCGACGCCATGTCGGAGCGCATCGTGACGGTGTCGCAGGATGCCCCGCTCCGCCGCGCCGCACAGCTCATGGCCAAACATCGGGTTCACCGCGTCCTCGTCACCGACGACATCGGTCAGCTGGTCGGCATCCTGAGCGCGATGGATATCGTCGAGATCGTCAGCGAAAGTTAGCGGTGCGAAGCTCGGGCTGAAGCGGCGCCTCGACGGCGTCGGCCAGGGCCATGGGCAGACCGAGCTTCGCGAGCGCGGTGCGGAGATCGAAGAACACCCGCGCGTTGCTGCGTATCTCGCGGACATGACGGGCGACCTGCATCTGCCCCGCCGCCGTCCGCACGACGACGGCGGTCTGCTCGAACAGCGTGAGGACGCGACGACGGTACTCCGCCGTGGAGGTCTCGAACTCGCGATCGTTGCGCCCTCGCACGAACCGAAGATCGTAGACGACGCTCCAGCCCGGCTGTGCGTAGCGCGCGATCTCGCGCGTGAGCCTCGCGTAGGCAGACGCCCACTCCTTTGCGTCCTGGAAGGCCCGCTCGGAGCGCCGGACATACACGAGACGCGACGCCGCGCTGACGGTGAGCTCGAAGAGCCCGTCGTCGTAGAGCGCCTGGACCTCGCGTAGTTGCGTATCCACTCGGACGGCCCAACGGCACGCCGACTCGTGCCCTTAAGGCCCGGTTACGATTGACCCCATGGCCTCGCTATTGCACGCCTGGCGCAAATGGATAGCGCACGACGCACTCACCTCGAGTCTCCGATCCAGGCCTTCATGACGGCTTCGGTCGTGACGGTCAGGGCCGACGCGAGCCTCACCGACGTCGGACGCATCCTGGAGCGCGAGCGGATCTCGTGTGTCCCGGTCGTGGGCCCGAGCGGCGCACCGCTGGGCGCCCTCTCCCGGACGGACCTGCTCGAGCAAGGGCGGCGCAACGCGGCCGGCCACGGCGGGGCTGTCGCACCGACGCCGCTCGCGACGGCCGGGGCGATGGTGAAGCGACCGCTAATCACCACGACGCCGGACACCCCCTTGTCCGCCGCCGCCGCCCGGCTGGTCAAAGATCGGGTCCACCGCCTCTTCGTCGAGGAAGCGGGAGCGCTCATCGGTGTGTTTTCCACGCTGGATCTGCTCGGCGCGATCAAGGGAGCGCGGGTCGCCCTCCCGGTCGAGAAGGTGATGAGCCACCCGGCCTTCACCATCGAGGTGGGCGCAACACTTGCGCACGCGACCGATCGGCTTGCGCGCGCTCACATCACCGGGCTCGCCGTGGTGGACGAAGACGGCTGGCCGCTCGGCACCTTCTCGCAGGTCGACGCGCTCGCCGCGAAGGACCGCCCCGGCGACACGCCGCTCGAAGACGTGATGTGCAACGCCATGGCCTGCGTCCACACTGGCACACCGCTCTACCGAGCCGCGGCCATCGCCCACGCCACGCGCTCGCGGCGCGTGCTGGTGACACAGCACCGCGAGGTCGTGGGCGTCGTGACGGGGCTCGACTTCGCCCGCGCCGTCAGCAGCTGACCGGCGGCCGAGACGACGACGTGCGCCCACCGGCGTCAGCCCCGCCCTTTCACCCCCCCACCCCCCTCACCGCCGTGAGGGGGGATGACAGAACCGTCAGTTTTTGGCGAGCTGGCGCAGCATGTACACGAGGATGCCGCCGTGGACGTAGTAGTCCACCTCGTTCGGCGTATCGATGCGGCAGACGACGGTGAACTCCTTCTTCGTCCCGTCGGCCGCGGTCGCGGTGACGTTGAGCCGCTTCTTCGGCGTGAGGCCGGCGGCGATGCCCGACACGGAGAAGGTCTCGGTGCCGGTCAGGCCGAGGCTCGCGGCGTCTTGCCCCTGTTCGAACTCGAGCGGGAGCACGCCCATCCCCACGAGGTTCGAGCGGTGGATGCGCTCGAAGCTCTTCGCGACGACCGCACGAACGCCGAGGAGCTTGGTGCCCTTGGCCGCCCAGTCGCGCGACGAGCCGGTGCCGTACTCCGCGCCCGCGAGGATGACGAGCGGCGTCTTCTCCTCGGCGTAGCGCATGGCGGCGTCGTAGATGCTGAGCTTGTCGCCCGAGGGGACGTGTTTGGTGTACCCGCCCTCGACGTTGTCGAGCATCAGGTTCTTGAGGCGGATGTTGGCGAACGTGCCGCGCATCATCACCTCGTGGTTGCCGCGGCGCGCGCCGTAGGAGTTGAAGTCCTTGCGCTCGACGCCGTGGTCGGTGAGGTACTTCGCCGCAGGGCTGTCCTTCGCGATGTTGCCGGCGGGCGAGATGTGGTCCGTCGTGATCGAGTCGCCGAGCACCGCGAGGCATCGCGCGCCGGCGATGTCGGTCGGCGCGGACGGCTCCTTCGGCACGTCGTCGAAGAACGGCGGCCGGCGGACGTACGTGCTCTTGTCGTCCCACTTGAAGAGCTTGCCCTCGGGCACGGCGATCTTCTTCCAGTGATCGTCGCCGTCCGCGGCGGTCGCGTAGCGTGCCTTGTATTGGTCGGGGCCGACGGCGGCCGCGACCGCCGACGCGATCTCCGCGTCGGTCGGCCAGACGTCCTTCAGGAAGACGTCGTTGCCGTCCGAGCCCTTGCCGAGCGGCTCCTTGGTGAGGTCCGCGTCGACGTCGCCGCGGAGGGCAAACGCCACGACGAGCGGAGGCGACGCGAGGAAGTTCATCCGCACGTGTGGGTTCACGCGGCCCTCGAAGTTGCGGTTGCCGCTGAGCACGCTGGCCACGACCAGGTTCTCCTTCTCGACCGCCTCGGCGATGGGCTGCGGGAGCGGGCCCGAGTTGCCGATGCAGGTGGTGCAGCCGTAGCCGACCACGTGGAAGCCGACCTTCTCGAGGTACGGGAGCAGGCCCGCCTTCTGCAGGTAGTCCGTCACCACGAGCGAGCCTGGCGCGAGCGAGGTCTTCACCCAGGGCTTCACGGTGAGGCCCTTCTCGACCGCCTTCTTGGCGACGAGGCCGGCGCCGACGAGGACCGCCGGGTTCGAGGTGTTCGTACACGAGGTGATCGCCGCGATGACGGCCGCGCCGTGGCCGAGCTCGAAGCTCTTGCCGTCCATCGAGACGCTGACCTTCTTGTCAGCCTTGCTCTTGCCCTCGATCTGCGGCGCGAGCGACGACTCGTAGGTCGACTTCAGGCTCGGCAGCGGCACGCGATCCTGCGGGCGCTTGGGGCCGGCGAGCGAAGGCTCCACCGAGCCGAGGTCGAGCGTGAGCACGTCCGAGTAGGTCGGCTCGACGGCCGGGTCGAACCAGAGGCCCTGCTCCTTGCAGTAGGCCTCGACCTTCTTCACGTCCGCTTCGCTGCGGCCGGTGAGGCGCAGGTAGGCGAGGGAGGCCTCGTCGATCGCGAAGAAGCCGATCGTCGCGCCGTACTCGGGGGCCATGTTCGCGATCGTCGCGCGCGCCTCGAGCGTGAGCTCCTTCACGCCGGGACCGAAGAACTCCACGAACTTCCCGACCACGCCCTTCTTGCGGAGCATCTGCGTCGCCATGAGGACGACGTCCGTCGCGGTGGTGCCGCTCTTCGGCTTGCCGGTGAGCTTGAAGCCCACGACCTGCGGGACGAGCATCGTGATCGGCTGGCCGAGCATGGCCGCCTCGGCCTCGATGCCGCCGACGCCCCACCCCACGACGCCCAGGCCGTTGATCATGACGGTGTGCGAGTCCGTCCCGACGAGCGTGTCGGGGTAGAGCACGCCGTTTTTCTCGTAGACGACCTTCGCCAGGTACTCGAGGTTGACCTGGTGGCAGATGCCGGTCGAGGGCGGCACCACGCCGAAGTTCGCGAAGGCGCGCTGGCCCCAGCGGAGGAAGACGTAGCGCTCGGTGTTGCGCTCGTATTCGAGGTCCGTGTTGAGCTTGGGCGCGAGGGGGTTCGCGTAGTGGTCGACCTGGACCGAGTGGTCGATCACGAGGTCGGACTGCTCGAGCGGGTTCACCTTGTCCGCGTTGCCGCCGAGCTTGGCGAGCGCCTCGCGCATGGCGGCCAGATCGGCGACGGCGGGGACGCCCGTGAAGTCCTGCATGAGGACGCGGGCCGGGTAGAAGGAGATCTCGTCGTTCGGCTCCGCCTTCGGGTCCCAGCGGAGGACGGCCTCGATGTGCTCCTTCTTGACGACGCGGCCGTCTTCCTTGCGGAGCAGGTTCTCGAGCAGGACCTTCATCGACCAGGGGAGGCGGTCGACCTCCGGTCGCGCTGCCGCGAGCTTCTTGAGGCTGAAGATGGTGAACGACTTGCCTTCGACGTCGAGCGTCGTCTTGGTGCCGAAGCTGCCTTCCATGATGCGGAGCGTTCTAGGACGAAGCTCGGCAGAGGTCGAGGGGTGCGCTGCGTCACACGACGAGGTGCAGGCGCTCTGGGGCGACCTTTACCTGAACGCGCATGCCCCAGCCCACACGGAGCCGATCGTCCTCCAGGCCGTCGCCGAAGATCACACCGCCGTCTTCGATCTCGCTCCGGACCTCGAGCGCCTCGTCCGCGCCGATCCGGCCCTGGGTGATGGAGCAGCCGGTCGACACGCTGGGGAAGGCCTCGCGCACGAAGAAGGCGAGGACGGGCTCGGCCGGCGCGGGGAGCGCGACGCTCTCGCGCCGTGATTGCGCGATCGACCGCGCCCACCCGGTGGAGCCCGTCCCGGTGGCGACGATGATGCCCGAGGAGGACTGCCGCTCCGTGTTGTCGTGGAACCCGATCGAATACCGCGAGGACTGGTGGGTGCGGTGGCCGAGGTAGATCTCGTTGAGGGCGCGCAAGCGCTGCCCGTCGTCGAGCTCGGCCTCCACCAGCGTGCGCTCTTCGACGGTCGCCCGCCGCTCCACGGTCCGCGCGAGGACCTCCGCGAGCCGCTCTGCCCCATGGCGCACGAGGACCCCGTCGATCCGCGAGGGGTCCGGGTTCACCCCCACGACGAGCTGGCCGGTGAGGTATTTGGCCACGTTGGCGACGAGCCCGTCCTGGCCCACCGCGAGGACGATGTCCCCCGGCTCCCAGACGAACCGCGGGAGATCGGCGCGCCCGACGCGAGCGCTCCGCCAGCGCGAGGGGATCGCCTGCGAGACCCGCGTGAGCACCTCCTCGAACGCGGCGTGACGAGCCTCGATGTCGTCGATGGACCGACCGCGCGCCGCGAGCGCGAAGCGCGCTTGTGCTCTCGTCCCGTGGCGGGCGACCACGTGCTCGAGCTCGGTGGGCCGGGTGACGACGACCGCCCGCGGCGCCCCGCTCACGAGGAGCCTCGCCCCTTGTTGCGCTCCTCGAGCGCGCGGGTCCCGGCTGCCGCGAGCTCGGAGAGCATCGGGCCGAGCGCGTCGCCGCCGAGGTGCAGGTGCTCGATTCGCTGGAGCTTGCCGGCGATCTCCCGGGCGGCGAGCGCCGCGAGCACGGCGGGCGGCACGTTCTGCTGGATCTCCATGCGCGCTCGCTCCTGCTCGACCTTCGCCCCCTCGACGAGGCGGATCGAGTCCGACTGGCCCTCCGCGAGCGTGCGCGTCCTCGCGGCCTCGCTCTGCGACGCGATCGTACGGGCCTCGGCGTCCTCCTGGGCTTGCCGCTTCGCGTTCGAGCCACGCTGGGCGATGAGCTCCTCTTCGCGTCGGGCGAGCTCGATCTGGTTCTTCAGCTCGTTCTCCTGGATGGCGCGCTCCTTCTCGACCGCGAGCGCGCGGCGCGCAAACGCGGCCTCGTCGGCGTCCTGCTGGATGCGCTCGCGCATCGGCGCCTCGAGCGCGCGCTCCAGATCGGGGACCGGCGCGATGGACGCAACGCGAACGCTCACGATCGAGAGCCCCAGCGCGGCGAGCCCGTCGTCGCCGTCGAGCGCCTCTCGAACGCGCTCGCGCACCGCCTCGGGGCCGTCGCGGAGCACGTCACGCACCGGCCGCCGGGCGATCCATTCGCTGGCGTGTTGCTGCGCGAGCTGCGCGACCGCGAGCTGGATCTTCTCGAGCGGTCGCCGGAGGTGGACACCCTTCGCGTTGTCGATTGTGAAGTCGACCCGGCGCGCGATCGCCTCCGGATCGATCACCCGGTAGGTGATGACGCCCTGCACGGTGACGTCCTGGTAGTCGGCGGTGCGGGCCGTCAGCGCGAGGGGGACCTCGCGATCGTCGACCGGCACCTCCGCGATGGAAGCGCTCATGGGCGCGAACCAGAACGACAGGCCGCGACCGCTGCGCGCCAGCTTGCCGCGGCGGTAGTGGATGACGTGGCTCGCGCTCTCGGCGCGCAGATGACGGACGATGAGATAGCGAGATATCTCGGCCATGGTGCCTGCTCCTCGAGGCAGGGGCTCGCCGCGGGAGCGCGGAGTCCCCGACCTACGCCTTTGATGCATCTCACATATATGCCTTGTGCATATATTCGTCAAGGGAGAGGGGCCGCTCGAGTCGTCGCCTGTGGGTGCACCGCGGAGGATCTGACCGGCGCGCGGGGGCCCGGGTCCCTCGGCGAGCCCCGATGTGCAGACGTGCACACCTCTGCACGCTGACGTCGGCAGAGTCATCCCCCCTCGCGCCCGAGCTCTGAGCTTGCCCGAGCTGGTGAGGGCGCGTGCAGACGTGCACACCTCTGCACGCTGACGTCGACCCAGCGACCCCCCTCGCGGGCCGCGCCGACTCAGACCGCGGAGCGCCGCACGAACCGGTAGAGCTCCGCGGGTCTGCCCGCGCCCTGCTGATGCTCGCCCGTCGCCTCGAGCTGACCGGAAGCGAGCATGCGCCTGCGGAATGAGTCCTTGTTCACGGGGCGACCGAGGATCGTCTCGTGGACCGTCTGGAGGTCGAGCAGCGTGAAGCGCTCGGGCAAGAGCTGGAAGCCGATGGGGGTGTAGTCGAGCTTTCCGCGGATCCTCTTCACCGCCATGCCGAGGATGTGCGCGTGGTCGAAGGCGAGGACCATGGCCGAGCCATCTTCGGGCTGCTTCACCAGGACGGGCCCACCCGTCTCGGACTCCCAGGGGACGTCGATCTTTCCCCAGACGGGCGCGGGCCCGCTGACCGGTCGCACCTCCGCGGAGCGCGGGCGCGAGACGAGCGCGTAATAGGCGACGGAGATCACACGTGTCCGCGGATCGCGGCGCGGTGATCCGAAGGTGTAGAGCTGCTCGAGGAAGACCCCCGAGAGCCCGGCCTTCTCCGCGAGCACCCGCCTCGCCGCATCGTCGAGCGACTCGCCGATCCCGACGAAGCCGCCGGGCAGCGAAAACGCTCCCATGAAGGGGTGATCGCCGCGGGGAAGGAGCAACGTGACGAGGTCGGCCTCGTCGACCGTGAGGAGCACCACGTCCACCGCGACGCTGGGACGCGGAAAGCTGCTCGCGTCGTACGACGCGAGGAACGCGGCCTCGTCGTCCGCGGGCGGCTTCGGCGCGCGGGCAGGCGCCTTCTTTCGGGCGCGCGGCGGCGAGCTCTTGGCCATGGGTGGGGGATTGAACGGTCGGCCCACCCGACGTGTCAACGAGCTCGCTTCGGCGCGCCGGCGAGGAGCAACGCGCGGAGCGCGCGCGCCGGCGGGCTCAGCCGATCGACGCCGCGGTGCACGAGCCGGAGCGGCCTGGGGATGGGCGCGCGCGGGTCGCGCACGAGCACGAGCCGCCCGAGCGCGAGATCGGTGGACACGGCGCTCCTCGAGATGAGCGCGATCCCCAGCCCCGCGCGCACGCTGCCCTTCACGGTCGAGATGCTCGCGAGCTCCATCGTGATGTCGGCGTCGGGGAAGTGTTTGTCGAGGAAGGCGCGCACGGCGCTCCCCCGAGGAAACGTGATGAAGGGCAGGTTCTTGGGGTCGGCGTCGGGCGGGCCCACGAGCACGACCTCCTCCTGGCGAAAGAGCTCGCCGCGTTTCCCGCTCGCGACGACGAGGTCGAGCTCGCCGCGCTCGAACGCCTCGAGCCCCTCCTCCTCCGGGCTCTCGCGGAGGTAGATGGCCACCTGGGGGTGCTTCTTCCGGAACGCCGAGAGCACCGGCGGCAGCAGGTAGGTGCACGCCGTCGACCCGCCGCCGATCCGCACCTCCCCGGCCTCCAGCGACGAGAGCCGTGACACCGCCGACACGCCCTCCTCGAGCGCGACAACCGACGCGCGCGCATGCGGCACCAGCGCCCGCCCGGCGGCGGTGAGGGTCGCGCCGTGCCGGCCGCGGTCGAAGAGCCTCGCGTCGAGCTGATCCTCCAGCCTGCGGATGCTCGCGGTGAGGGCCGGCTGCGACAGGTGGGCTCGGCGCGCCGCCGCGGTGAAGGTCCCCTGGTCGGCGATGAGCAGGAAATGGCGCAGCGACTCGATCATCAACAAACGTTATCGAATCCGGCCGATCATTTCATGGGCCGGATGCGCGGCCGCGCCCTAGGTTGAGCTCGTGATCGTCGAGCTTCTCGTCCTGGGCCTGTTCGCCGGTGTCCTCACCACGATCGCCGGAATGGGCGGGGGCCTCCTGCTCATCGTCGTCCTCTCGGCGCTGAAGGGACCGCACTACGCGCTCGCGGTCACGACGCCGGCGTTGCTCGTCGCGAACCTCCACCGGGCGTACCTGTTCCGCCGCGACGCGAACCGGCAGGTGGCCAAGGCCTTCGCGCTCGGCGCGATCCCGGCCGCCATGCTCGCGGGCTTCTTCGTCCCGCGGCTGCCCGCGATCGTCCTCTCGATCGTCCTCGTCGGGGCCACGTTGCTCACCCTCGCCCGCGCCCTCGGGCTCTACACGTGGAAGCCCAGCCCACGCGCCATCACCACCGGCGGCGCGGGTATCGGCATCCTCACCGCCACGGCCGGCGGCGCCGGTGTCCTCACGGGGCCGCTGTTCCTGAGCGCGGGCCTGCGCGGCGCAGCGTACATCGGCACGGTGGCGATGGGCGCGGTCTGCCTGCATTTCGGGCGCGTGCTCGGCTACGGCCTGGGCGGGCTCTTCGACGCGAGCTTCATGCTGCCGATGACGCTCCTGGCCGTCGCCCTCGTCGCCGGCAACTTCGCCGGCAGGGGGCTGCGAAAGAGGATCACGACGAAGATCGAGAGCGCCGTCGAAATGAGCGCGCTCGTGGTCTGCACGGTGGTGTCCGTTCTGGGGATCGGGTGAGCCGTACTACGAGACCGCCGAGGTGGCTGGATGGTTTTCGTCGAGACCAAGCGAGGTCGACGGCGAGACGCGCGGAGCCTACTGTCGTAGGCGAGCACGCGAGCTGTCGAGATCGCGCCGGTATCGGCGAAAAACACCAGCCACCTAGCGCGGCTCGGTGCTCTGCATGGACGGTCGCCCACGCTGCTCGTCGTACCAGGCGAAGAGCTTGGGGAAGCGCGCGCGCATGTCGACGGCGCCGTCGGGGTGGGCCTCGAGCGGCTTGCGGAGCTCGAGGTAGCCCACCGCGGCCAGGGCGGCGATCTGACCGAGGTCGAGGAGAGGCCCGAACGACGCCAGCTCCGCCTCGAGCGCGGCGAGCCCGGCCACCACCTTGTCACATTGGCCTCGCGTCCACTCCGCCCAGCGCAGCGCCTCCGGCCGGAGGAACGTCTCGTACCGGACGAGGACCGCAGCGTCGCCGACGCCGTCGGCCAATGCCTGGACGCGGAGCACGTCGAAGCGCGCGACGCCCGACTCGGGCAGCCGGCGCGGGCCGCCGTGTAGCCCGTCGAGGTATTCGCAGATGACGCGACTGTCATACAGGGTGGAGCCGTCATCGAGCTCGAGCACCGGGATCTTGCCGAGCGGGTTCTTCCGCGAGAGCTCCGCGTCCGGCGCGGTGGGCGAGAGCGTGACCGAGATCGTGCGAATGGCGTCCCGGAGCCCGACCTCGTGGGCGAGGACCAGGACCTTGCGGACGAATGGGGAGGTGCCCGAATAGAAGAGTTTCATGTTCGAATGCTCGGTTGGGCCGCGCCGTTTCTCTTCTTGGCGGGCTTGGGACGGGCCACCTTGGGTGCCACGACGATCTCGGCGAGGAAACGACCGGTATGGGAGCGCGCGATCTTGGCGACCGCCTCGGGCGTGCCTTCGGCGATGACCGTCCCTCCGCCGGCCCCGCCCTCGGGCCCGAGATCGAGCACCCAGTCCGCGCATTTGATGACATCGAGGTTGTGCTCGACGACGAGCACGCTGTTGCCGGCGTCCACCAGGCGCTGCAACACGCCGAGCAGGTGCCGAACGTCTTCGAAATGGAGGCCGGTTGTCGGCTCGTCCAGGACGTAGAGCGTGCGCCCGGTGTCTCGCCGCGCGAGCTCGCGCGCGAGCTTCACGCGCTGGGCCTCCCCGCCCGAGAGCGTGGTCGCAGGCTGGCCGAGGGCGATGTAGCCGAGCCCGACCTCGTCCAGCGTCTCGAGGATGCGCAGGATCGGCGGGATGTTCTCGAAGACCCCGAGCGCGTCCTTCACGCTCGTGTTGAGGATGTCCGCGATGGTCCTCCCCCGGTAAAGGACGCGCAACGTGGCCTCGTTGTAGCGCTTGCCCCGACAGGCCTCGCAGGTGACGAACACGTCCGGCAGGAAGTGCATCTCCACCGAACGGACGCCGGCGCCTTCACAAGCCTCGCAGCGGCCGCCCTTCACGTTGAAGGAGAAGCGACCGGGACCATAACCATACGCACGCGCCTCTTTGGTCTGCGCGAACACGTCGCGGACGAGATCGAAGAGCTTCGAATAGGTCGCCGGGTTGGAGCGCGGCGTCCGGCCGATCGGCTGCTGATCGATCACGATGATCTTGTCGAGCTGATCGATGCCCTCGATCTCGTCGTGTGCGCCGACCTGATCGGTCGCCCCGGCCAGGCGGCGGCGCAGCGCCGGGACGAGGATCTGTCCGACGAGGCTCGACTTGCCGGCGCCGCTCACGCCCGTGATGGCCGCGAGCACACCGAGCGGGAACCGCGCGGTCACGTCGCGCAGGTTGTTCTCGCGCGCGCCGTGGACGGTGAGAAACCCGGTTGGCTTCCGGCGGGACGCGGGCGTGGGGATGCTCTCCGACGAGGCCAAAAAGCGCCCCGTCAGCGACTCCTCGCTGGCGCGGATGTCGGCGGGCGTCCCTTCCGCCACGACGCGACCGCCGAGCTTGCCGGCGCCCGGGCCGAAATCCACCACGTGGTCGGCGCGCAAGATCGTCTCCGCGTCGTGCTCGACGACGATGACGGTGTTGCCCAGATCGCGGAGCCGCTCGAGCGTCTCCACCAGGCGGAGGTTGTCGCGCTGGTGCAGGCCGATCGACGGCTCGTCCAGCACGTACATGACCCCCGAGAGCTCGCTTCCGAGCTGAGCGGCGAGGCGGATGCGCTGCGCCTCCCCGCCGGACAGGCTCGCGGTCGCGCGGTCGAGCGTGAGGTAGTCGAGCCCCACGTCGACCAGGAAGCCGAGCCGGTGGCGCACCTCTTTCAGGACCTCCGCGGCGATCTCCGCGCGGACCCCCGTCAGGCGGAGGCCCTGGAAATACGCGAGCGCTTCGCGAATGGTCATGCCGAGCACCTCCACCAGGCTCTTGCCCTCGAGGTACACCGCACGCGCCTCCGGGCGGAGGCGCTGGCCATTGCAGGCGCGGCAAGGTGCCTCCCGCAGGTAGCGGCGCCATTTCTCCCGCGCCGACTCCGACTGCGTCGACTCGAAGCGCCGCATCATCTGCGGGCAGAGGCCCTCCCATTTCATGGCCCAGGAGCCCTTCGAGTGTTTGCCGGTCCATTTCACTTCGATGCGTTTGTCGCCGGCGCCCCACATCAAGAGCTCGCGTTTCTTCGCGGGGATCTTCCTCCACGGGACGTTGCGCGGGATCTCCAGCCTGTCGCAGAGCGCGTGGACGATCCGCGACGTCCACCCGGTGCTCTCGGCCACGTTCCGCCACGGCTCGATCGCCCCCTCGTCGATGGTGAGCGAGGGGTCGGGCACGAGCAGGCTCGGGTCCGCCTCGAGGCGCGTGCCGAGCCCGCTGCATTCGGGGCACATGCCGAGCGGCGAGTTGTAGGAGAGCGCCTGCGGTGTGAGCTCCGGCAGGCTCTGGTTGCAGCGCGCGCAGCTGCGCGCCTCCGAATAGGTGCGCGCCTCGCCCCCCTCCACCTCGACGACGAGGCGGCCGCTGCCGGCGCGGAGCGCGGTCTCGACGCTGTCGGTCAGGCGCGCGCGCGAGTCCGACGTGACGGCGAGGCGATCGACCACGACCTCGATCGCGTGTTTGCGCTTCTTGTCGAGGGCGGTCACCTCCTCGAGCAACGTGATCTTTCCGTCGATGCGGACGCGCGAGAACCCGCGCTCGCGCAGGTTGTCGAGCACGTCTTTGAACTCGCCCTTCCGGTGCTCCACCACCGGCGCGACGAGGACGAGCTTGGTCTTCTCCGGCAGACGCGCGAGCTCCCCGACGATCTCCGCAGCCGATCGGCCCGTGACCTCGCCCCCGCAGACGGGGCACCGCTGCTCGCCGACGCGCGCGAAGAGGACACGCAGGTAGTCGTAGATCTCGGTCGTCGTGCCGACGGTGGATCGTGGGTTGGACGAGGCGGTCTTCTGCTCGATCGCGACCGTGGGGCAGAGGCCACGGATCTGCTCGTATTTTGGCTTCTCCAGCTGGCCGAGGAACTGCCGGGCGTAGGTGGAGAGCGACTCCACGTAGCGGCGCTGCCCCTCCGCGTAGATCGTGTCGAACGCGAGGGAGGACTTCCCGCTCCCGGAGACGCCGGTGAAGACGACGAGCCGGTTCTTGGGGATGCGCACCTCGGCGATCGAGAGGTTGTGCTCGCGTGCACCGCGGATGACGAGCTCGTCGGAGGCGCCTCTCACCATTTGCGAGGACGTAGCACGAGTCAGTGTTTGCGGCGCGTTCCGGCCGCGGCCGGTAGGTCGAACAACGACAGCGTCTCGCCGGCGCCGGTGCTCGGGGCGTCCGGAAGGAGGATCGACGGGTCGTCGTTTTTCACCGAGCCGACGCGCTTGGAGACGAGCGTCGGCGTGAGCGAGCCGTCCGGCGGAGGATGGATGAGCTTGCGAACGGCGTCCGTCACCTCGGCCGGCGCGCCGCGCGGCGGCACGTCGAGCCAGGCGTCGGCGTCGTGCCCGGTGAGGACGAGCGGCATGCGATCGTGGACGGGCGCGACCTCCTGGTTGGGCGCGGTCGTGACGATGGCGAACGTCTGCCGGCGTGTCCCCTCCTCGGTCTTCCAGGAGTCCCAGATGCCGCCCAGGAGGAGGAGCCCGCCGCTCGTCGGACGGAACCAGAGCGGCTGTTTGACCGGTCCGCTTTTGTCCCACTCGAAGAAGCCGTCGCTCACGACCACGCAGCGACGGCGCTCGAGCGGCTCACGGAAGACCGGCTTTTTCTCCAGCGTCTCGGCGCGAGCGTTGATCGGTCGTCCGGCCTGCATGAGCGTCTTCGACCAGCGCGGGACGAGCCCCCATTCGAGCAGCGCGAGCTCGCGCTGGCGCTCGGGACCGAGCCTCACCACCCACGTCGCGTCGGTCGGGGCGATGTTGTAGCGAGGGCGAAACAGCTCGGCCGCCCCGGGCGCGGGAGACATCCCCAGCGCCGAGGCGAGGTCCTCGTAGCTGGGGATCGTCAGGGTGAAGCGCCCGCACACCCCCTAGTCGTAGCGCGTATGCTCGAGGGCGTGCAGGTCAAAGGCCATGCGGGGACCGTCCTCGCCGGTCGCTACCGCCTCCTCGAGCGCGTCGCCTCCGGCGGCATGGGGACCGTGCACCGCGCGCTCGACGAGAGCACGAACCGCGTCGTCGCGGTGAAGCTCGTGTCGACCGGACCCGGCGCGGACGAGCGCGCCGAGCGCTTCCGGCGCGAGGCCCGCATCCTGGCTGACTTGACCCACCCGGCTGTGGTCGGCTTCGTCGACTTCGGCACGTACGACGACGGCCACTACCTCGTGATGGAGTGGCTCGAGGGCCTCGATCTGGCCGAGCGGCTGCGACAAGGGGTGCTCGGGACGAACGAGACGCTCCTGATCGCGCGTCAGGTGGCAGAAGCGCTGAGCAGCGCACACGAGCTGGGGATCGTGCACCGCGACGTGAAGCCGGCGAACGTCTTCCTCGTCGGCGGCGGGTGTGACCAGGTCAAGGTGCTCGACTTCGGGATCGCCCTCATCTCCGGGCTGCCGGCCGGCATCACCCGCACGGGGATGACGGTCGGTACCCCCGAGTACATGCCGCCCGAGCAGGCTCGCGGCGAGCGCAGCATGGATGCGCGCGTCGACCTCTATGCGCTCGCCTGCGTCGTGTTCCAGTGCCTCAGCGGGCAGCCGCCCTTTTTTGGCCCCTCGGCCGCGGCGGTCATCGCGGAGGTGCTCCTCGCGGAGACGCCGCGGCTCTCCTCGCGTGTGGCGGAGGTCCCGCCCGATCTGGACGATCTCGTGGCGTCGATGCTGGCCAAGGAACCGCAGAAGAGACCGGCCTCGGCGCGGGTCGTCGCGGATGCCCTCGCCCGGATCCAGGCCGGCCTCCCCACGACACCCGACGCCGTACGGCCGGCCGTCTCGACCGACGAGCGACGGATGGCGACGATCCTCAGCGTCGGATCGGCCTCGGGCGCGGCTGCGCGCGCGGCCGCCGCGAGCGCCGGACGCCACGGCGGGGCACAGGTCGCGCAGCAACATGACGGTTACGTCATCGTTTTTGTCGGCGACTCGGCGATGCAGGCGGCGCTGGACGCCGCGAGCGCCGCGCGCGAGCTGGCCGAGTCCGAGCCGGCGCTCCCCCTGGCGCTGGTCTCCGGACAGACCAGCGTCAGGCACGGGCCCGACGGGGCCTTCCTGTCGCGGGCGATCGAGCTCGCCTCGATCGCCGGACAGATCCGGGTGGACGAGACGACGCGCAGCCTGATCGGCGGCGCGCTGGACGTGCAGATGACCGCGGCGGGGCTCGTGGTCCGCGGAGAGCGGCAAGCCCAGCCCGCCGCTGGCTCCGCGTTGATCGGGCGCGAGCGCGAGATGGCGGCGCTCTCGACCACGCTCGACGCGGTCCTCACCGACGGCGCATCACACCTCGTGATCGTCACCGCCGGCCCGGGTCTGGGGAAGTCTCGCCTCGTCCGGGAGCTCTTCGAGCGCGCGCGCGGCGCGCCGCGGCCTCTGGCCATCCTCGAGGCGAAGGCGGAGGAGCTGCGCCGCGGGACGCCGTACGCGACGCTCGGCTCGCTCGTGAAGCGCGCGCTCGGGGTCGCGGAGTCCGCGCCTCGCGCGGAGCAACGGCTCGCCCTCGAGCAGGCGATCGCCCCGCTGGCGAGCCCCGACGACGCCCGCCGGGTGGCGGAGTTCGTCGGCGCGGCGGCCGGGCTCGAGCCGGAGCACCCCTCGGTCGAGCTCGTCGCGGCGCGCCGCGATCCGCTGCTCATGCACGATCAGATCGAGCGGGCGACAGTCCAGCTCTTCTCGCTGCTCGCCGCGCGGTTTGGTGGCGTGGCCGTCGTGCTCGACGACGCGCACCTGTCCGATGGAGCGACCTTGAAGATCGTCGCGCGTGCCCACCGGCGCCTCGACGACGCGGCGGTGTTCTTCGCGCTCTTCGGACGGCCCGAGCTGAAGGAGGCGGCGCCAGCGGGCCTCTTCGAGGCCGCGTCCCAGTGGATCCAGCTCGGCGGGCTTCCGCGTCGAGCCGCCGAGCGGGTCGTGGCCGCGGCGCTGGGCGATCGCGCGAGCCCCGAGACGATCGACCGGATCGTCGGTCACGCGGAAGGCAACCCGCTTTTCCTCCAGGAGCTCTGCGCGGCTCGCGTCGACCGCGGGGTCGCGACGGCCGCCGCCCCGCCCAACGTCCTCGCGTCGGTCGAGGCCCGCCTCCTGCGCCTCGATCCCGGCGCGCGAAAGATCCTGCGGGCGGCGTCGGTCTTCGGCGAGGCGTTCTGGCAAGGTGGCGTCGCCGCGCTGCTCGGACCCGACGCGACCGAGAGCAGCCACCTCGGCGACTGGCTCGTGCACCTGGTGGATCACGGCCTCCTGGTCCCGCGCAGGCAGACTCGCTTCGCAGGCCAGCCCGAGCTCGGCTTCCGGCACCCCCTCCTGCGTGAGGCAGCTTACGGCATGCTCCTGCCCGAGGACCGGCAGGAGGGCCATCGGCGCGCCGCCGCCTGGCTGAGCGCGGCCGGCGAGCGCGACTCGGCGGTGCTCGGCGAGCATCTGCTCGCGGCCGGCGCAAAGGGCGAGGCCGCGGGGTTCTTCCTCGAGGCAGCGAGGCTGTCTTTGGCGCGGAACGATCTCGGGCACGCCGTCCGGCACGCGGAGCGCGCGCTCGAGGCCCAGCTGGACGACGCGAGCCGCACGCGCGCGCACACCATCCTCTGCGAGACCTTCTTCTGGCGCAGCGAGCAGGAGCGCGGGTCGGAGCACGGCCGAGCCGCGCTCGGTCTCACCAGCCCGGGCACGCAGCCGTGGATGGACGCGGCCGCGGCGCTCGTCCGCTGCTTGGCTCGACGAGGCGATCTGGAGCTGATCGATCTCGCGCGCGAGGTCGTCCGATCCGCGAGGCTCTCGCCGACGCTCTGGTTCGACCCGAGCGCGCTGCCCGACATCGTCTCGACCGCGTTGCGCGCCGGGCTCCGCGCGCTCGCCGAAGACGTCCTCGCCGCGTTCGGCCCGGGGCTCGCGCGCGCGGAAGACCCCGTCGGGCGCGCGCACATCCTCACGTGTCGCTCGTGGCAGGCCATGTTCGACGGCGACTACGTGGCGTGTATCGCCTACGACACGGAGGTCCTCCGCTGCATGAAAGAGGCGGGGGACCTCCGGCAAGCGTGCCTCGCGCGGGTCCACGTCGGATACGACAACCTCATCCTCGGCGTCTACCAGCGCGCGGCGGAGGAGCTGGCCGCGGCCCAGCAAGAGGCGGAGACCCACGGGCTCGACTCGGTCGAGCAGATGGCCAAACACAACCTCTCGCTCGCGCTCCACCGGCTCGGCGAGAGCGACCGCGCCCTGGAGCTCCAGCGCGAATGCCTGGCGTACGCGATCCGCTCCCACAACCAGCTCGAGGAGGGCCACGCTCGCCATTACCTCGGGATCATCTTGTTCGAGCGAGGAGAGCTGGCGGCCGCGAAGGCCGAGCTCTCGCGTGTCCTCACGCACATGTCGACCTCGGCGCTCCGGTGGGAGACCTTGGCCCGCCTCGCGGCGATCGCCCTCCGGCAGGGTGATCTCGAGGAGGCGCGTTACAAGATCGACGAAGCCGTGATGGGGATCGACCAGCTCAAGAACTCCGAGGAGGGGGACGCGCTGGTTCGGCTCGTCAGCGTCCAGGTCGAGCGCGCGTGGGGCGACGAGCAGAAGGCGGTGGAGCTCCTCATCGCCGCGCGCAACCGGATCCTCTGGCGCGCGGGGCGGATCGCCGACCCGACCCTGCGCCGCGCGTTCATGCGCGCCTTGCCCGAGCACGCCGCGACGCTCGATCTGGCCGAGCAGCTCGCCGCCGCGGGCCGGGCCCGCTGACGGGAGATTCTCGGTCACACGACGCCCGCTGCCGCGATGGTCGTTGCATGGATAGAGCGCTCGGCACAATCGCCGTGACCATCGGGCTCTTCTGGCCTTGTTGCGCTTCGAGGGAAGCTCCTTGCGCCGGCGACGACGCCGGTATCGCGCCCCCGGGCGGCACGTCTGAGACGTCGGGCGGCGCGCCCCGGGGGCTCGCGGTCTTGCGCGGAGACGGCGTCGTGCTCGACGGCTACCTCACGCTGACGCGCACGTTCGCCCCCGACGAGGGGTTGGCCGGCCTCGTCGACTGCGGGCCCGGCCTCGTGCCCTGGCTCGCGGGAGGTCGCGCGAGCCGAGGCGGCTTCGCGCTCTGCCTGCCCCGGGAGCCGACCGACGGGACGTACGCGAGCCCCATCGCGGTCTCGCTCTCGCGGCCGGCTCCGCTCGCGCCGCTCGGGCCTCGCTCTGCCATCGAGCTCGTCCACGAGTACTGGATCGGCAGCGGGCGGGCGCAGGTCTCGATCCACGGCGGCGCGGCCCGGGTCGAGGCGGATGTGACGCTCGGCCATCGCACGCACCCGGCGAGCTTCACGGGTGGCGTCGATGACGAGACTGTCACTATCAAAGGCGAGGGCCGGCTCGTGCCCTGAGCGCGCGAGGACGGCGGCTCCTCCACGGGCTCGCAGGACCTCGCGGAAGACGCTACCGTCTGCGTCATGACAGCCGGCCGACGCGCCTTCTCGGTCTCGATCTTCGCGCGCCACGAGGGCGCCGTCCTCCTGGTGAAACACAAGCGGCTCGCGACGTGGCTCCCGGTGGGCGGCGAGATCGAGGCTGGCGAGACGCCGCTGGAGGCCGCTCGGCGCGAGCTCCTCGAGGAGACCGGTCTCTCCGGTAGCTTCCCGCGGACGAGCGACATCGACGGTGCACCGCTCGGCCTCGTGGCCTACGAGGAGCACCCGGCCGGCTCCAAGGGCCTGCACATGAACTTCTGCTTCGTCGCGGACGTGCCGAGCCGCGCCGTCGTGCCAAACGACGAGTTCGGCGAGCTCGAGTGGGTCACGAGCGCCGACACGATGTCCTGTCCCGAAAACGTGAAGCAGCTGGTGCGGCGTGTGCTCGGAGGCTGAATGACGGAGGGCTGGGAGCGCGCCCTGGAGCAACTGGACGCCGCGCTCGCGCAGAGCCCCGCGCAGCAGGCCGGCTTCTTGGTTCGCTGGCGGCTGCACGTCGAGCCCGATTACGGCGTGGAGGTCGCGGCCTGGGTTCACAAGCTCGACAAGAAGGGCAAGCCCGGCGCGGGCAAGGCGCTGCCCCGCAGGGGGCTCATCGGCGTCCACGGGCCGAAGCTCTCGCCGGAGGACATGCGCGTCGCGAGCCTCCTCTCCGAGCGCGAGGCGTACGCGAGCCGCGCGCTCCTCGAAGCGCTGGTGGATCTGCCGAACGTGACGCTCGCCGAGGCGCCCGAGCGCGCCGTGCGCGTGGAGCGCGCGACGGTCGGCCTCGTCGCCGAGGACAGGCTCGGCACCGTGCGCGTGACGGCGGGGGTGGACGGCGCCGCGCTCCCCGATCACCTGATCGACCGGCTGCGACGGGGCGGGGAGACGCCCGTCTTCCTCTGGGACGGCCAGCGCCTGACCCTCCTCGACATCCAGGCGGAGGTCCGGTCTGCGCTCGACGTTCTCCGCCGCGAGGGCGGCCTCTTTCCACCGGAGAGCCATCAATCCCTCATCGGTCTGCTCGCGAAATGGGCGCAGCGGTTTCCGGTCGCGATGCCCCGCAGCATCATGGGGCGCGCCGCGCCATCGCAGACGAAGCCGGTCCTCCGCTTCGAGGTCGAGCCCGGCGGCTCGGTGATCGTCGAGCTTCGGATCCGAGCGCTCCCCGGTGCGCCCGCACACGTGCCGGGGCGCGGACCACGCGACGTCCACGTGCGCGAGGGTGAGGAGGCCCTCCACGCCGTCCGCGATCTGAAGGGCGAAGAGGACGCGGCCCGCGCCTTCGCGGCGGAGCTTCCCCTCACCTCGGCCGAGCCCCAGGAGGCTCCCTTTCAATGGGTGTTCCCCGACGCCCAAGGCGCGCTCGGCCTGCTCGAAGCGGTCAATCGAATGGATGCTCCGCCCGATCTCGAGTGGGTAGGCAGACCATTGCGAAGCCTGGGAGTGGCAGGGCCGCGCGCCCTGCGTGTCACCGTGGAGCGGAGGCGTGATTGGTTCGGCATGCTCGGGAGCCTCTCGGTCGAGGGCGAGCGGGTCGAGCTGGCGCGGCTGCTCGACGCGACGAGGCGGTATCAACGGTTCGTGGAGGTGCTGCCGGGCGATTTCGTCGAGCTCTCCGAGACGTTGCGCGAGCGGCTTCGGGCGCTGCTCGACCACACCCACACGACCCAACGCGGCGTGGAGGCCGGGCCGTCGGCCATGGCGTCGGTGTTGGCGCTCCTGGAGGCTGGAGCGTCGCTCTCGGCGGACGACGGGTGGCGCGCGCTCGCGAACCGCCTGCGGTCGTCACCCGCGACCGTCGAGCCGCCGCCCGGGCTGGAAGCCGCGCTGCGGCCCTACCAGCTCGCGGGCTTTCAATGGCTCTGCCACCTCGCCGAGACCGGGACCGGCGGCGTCCTGGCGGACGACATGGGCCTCGGAAAGACCGTGCAGGCATTGGCGCTCTTGCTCCATCGAAAGAAGCTCGGGCCGGCGCTCGTCGTCGCCCCGAAGTCGGTCGCCTTCAACTGGCTGGACGAAGCGCAGCGCTTCGCGCCTTCGCTGCGTGTCGTGCGCCTCTCGCAGGTGGAAGATCGAGCGGAGGCGATCCGCGCGCTCGGGCCTTCGGACGTGCTCGTCGTCGGCTACGGGCTCTTGGGCCGCGAGCACACGCGGCTCTCCTCGGCAGGCTTCACGACGATCGTGTTCGACGAGGCGCATTGGCTGAAGAACGCGACGGCGAACCGCACACGCGCCGCGCGAACCATCACGGCCCCGCTCAAGATCGCCCTCACCGGCACGCCCATGGAGAACCACCTGGGCGAGCTCTGGAGCGTGTTCGCCGTGGTCTTCCCGGCGCTCTTCGGGAGCTGGGGCGCGTTCAGGCGCCGCTACGCGGCGCCCATCGAGAAGGTTGGCGATCCCGAGGCGCGACGCGCGCTCGGGAACGTGATCCGCCCCTTCTTGCTCCGCCGAACGAAGGCCGAGGTCGAGCCCGACCTGCCTCCGCGCACCGACGTTCGCGTGCCGGTCGTGCTCTCGAACGCCGAGTGGCAGCTCTACGAAGACGCTCGCCTGGCGGCGCTCTCGGATCTCCACACGCGCCGAGACAAGCTCCGCGAGCAGGAGCGCCGGGTCGAGGTCCTGGCCGCGCTCACACGGCTCCGGCTGCTCGCGTCCCATCCGCGGCTCTACGATCCCCGCTCCGACGTGGCGTCCTCCAAGCTCGCGCGGCTTCTGGCGCTCACGGACGAGCTCGCGGCCGAGGGGCAACGCGCGCTCGTCTTCAGCCAGTTCACGTCGCACCTCCAGATCGTGCGGCGCGCGCTCGAGGAGCGAGGGCGCTCCTGTCTCTACCTCGACGGGCAGACGCCGGAGAAGAAGCGCGCGGCGCTGGTTCGTGATTTCCAGGGCGGAGAGGCCTCCTTTTTCCTCATCTCGCTCCAGGCGGCCGGCTTCGGCATCAACCTGACCGCCGCGTCGAACGTGATCCACCTCGACCCTTGGTGGAACCCGGCCGTCGAGGATCAGGCGAGCGACAGGGCGCATCGACCCGGTCAGACGCGGGCGGTGACCGTCTACCGGCTCGTCTCGGTCGGGACGATCGAGGAGCAGATGCTCGCGCTGCATTCGGAGAAGCGGGCCCTGGCGGAGGGGGTGGTGGCAGGAAGAGACGGCGCGCCCGCCCTCTCGGCGGACGACCTCCTGGCGCTCGTCGCCCGCGGCCACGCCCCTTGACCATGACGAAGCGGGTGGGTGCACGGCTTTCCTGCTCGGGGCTTGTGCGCCGGCTCAGACGGGGTAGAGCTTCCGCCATGAAGCTCGCCATCGCTTGTTGCCTGTCGGCCCTCTCCCTCTTCGCGTGCGGCGACGACGAGCCCGCGGGGACCGGCGGCGGAGGTGGCGGCACCCCGAGCTGCGTCGACGACCCCTGGTCGTGCCCCGACGGTCAGACCTGCTGGGTGAGCCAGGACCAACAGAGCTTCTCGTGTCTGAACGCCGGCCCCGGCGCGGTCGGTGCGTCGTGCCAGAACATCGCGGGGACGCCGACCTGCGCGCAAGACCTCATCTGCTTGCAGCTCCAAGCGCAGACCCAGGGCTCGTGCACGGAGTACTGCGACCCCGCCGACCCCGCGCACGCGTGCCCCGGCAACCGCCAGTGCATGCTCATCCAGCTCATCGGCTCGCAGTTCCACGCGTGTGAGCCGCCGGCCAGCGGGATGGGCGGCGGCGGCGCCGGCGGCGGCGGCGGCGGCGCGGGCGGCTGACCCCCCGCCATCGCGGGGAGCGCCGCGGTCAGGGGCAGTCGTTCTGCGAGGTGACCGCGGTGCCGCTCGAGACGGTCGCGTCCTCCTCGAACTTGAACGGGATCGACTGGCACCACCAGATGCCGCAGTCGTCCTGGACCTGCACGTGCAGGTGTGGCCCCGTGGACCAGCCGCTGTTTCCCGACTTTCCTAGCTCGTCGCCCTGAGCCACCGGGTCGCCGGCCGAGACGGTCCCTTCGGAGAGGTGCATGTAGAGCGCGACCGTCCCGTCCGAGTGTTTCACCTCGACGGTGTTGGCGTAGTTCGCGCAGGGCGATCCGCCGCCGTCGTAACAGGAGCTGCCGGGCGCCGAGACGTTGCGCACGCGCAGCACGGTGCCCGCGCGCATCGCGCGGACGCTGGTCCCGACCGGGGTGCCGAAGTCGTACGCGTACTCGTCTTTGCCGTCGTGGTTGCTCGTGTGGTTGCCGCTCGTGCACGTCTTTGTCACGTCACACGCGAAGGGCATCCGGTACTCCGAGTCCGACTTGCAGTAGTCGGGTGTGCCCTCGGGCGCCTCCACGCAGCCGAGCTCGCAGCTTTGTTTGACGTCCCACTGTCCGCCCGGACAATGAAGGATGTCGCCGTCGTGCTCGGGCAAGAGCGGGATCTGGCACCCCATGTCGTCGGCCTTCTTCTTCGCGCCCGACCCGCACCAGGCCACCTGCACGAAACACTCGCACTCGGGGAGCTCGCAGGCGTCGTTCAGCTCCTCGGACGTGCCGTCGTATCCGCAGGCGTCGGCGCAGTCCGACAGGACCGACCAGACGTCGGCTTCGCACTTCAGGAGATCGCTCTCGTGCCCGGCCAGGATCGGCGCGTCGCATCCGTGCTCCGCCGCTTCTGCGGCGAGCCGCCCCGCGCAATACGGGCCGTCGCCGAGCAAACAGCCACACACCGGGAGGCCGCCCGTCGAGCTGCCGGGGCCGCCCGTGCTCGACGTCACGTTTGTGCCGCTCCCGCCCGCTCCCGCGCCGGCCCCGGCGCTCGAGCCGCCGTCGTCCGCGCAGGAAATTCCTAGCAGAACCGTCATGATTGCCGCCGCGCCCGCGGCGCGCGACAGGAGAGGCGAAGAGGCTCGGACGATCACGGCCGATACCCTAAGCCCCTCCGACCGGCCCGTCATGGTGGTCTCTTTTGTGGGCATCCGGCGACCGGGGCATCGATGCGCCATGTCGCCAGCGCACAGTGGGTGGGCTTGTATGAGGGTTGTCGTCCCGAGCCGAGGCCTCTTATAGTCCTCTGGTCTTCGACGACATCCCGAAAGGAATCGTTATGCGACGTGTACTTGCCTGTGCCCTCGCCCTGCTCCTCGTTCCGGTCGTCAGCTGCGGAGGCGGAGCCAACCAGCTCTGCACCGAGAGCTGCGACTGCCAGGGGTGCAGCGACAAGGAGTTCGAGGACTGCAACGAGGCGGCCGACGAGCTCGAGGATGACGTCGGCAAGGCCGAGTGCTCGGCCGAGCTGAACGACTTCACGGCGTGTTTGCTCGACAACGCCGAGTGTGAGGACGACGACAGGTACAGGATCGACGTCGGCGACTGCGACGACGAGCTCGACGACCTGCTCGACTGCTGCGACGACGACTGCGACCTCAACGAGTTCTTCTGAGCCTCGACGTTCGCTCGCTGCCCGCTGCGCAGCCTTGAGACCGGGCCGGCGCGTGGTATCGTCACAGCCTAGCTCCGATGGTCTCGCGTGCCGCCGCCCGTGTCGCTCGTGGGCCCACCTCCGAGGCGGAGGTGGCGGCCGTGAAGAGCGCTTCGCCCGCGGAGCTCCTGCGGCAGGCGTTACGTGACGCTGGCCTTCGCGCGACCGCGCCCCGGCTCGCCGTCCTCCGGAGCCTGAACGGCGCCACCGGGCCGGTCAGCCACGGGGAGGTCGCGGCCGATCTCGCGGCGGAGGGCTGGGACCGCGCGACCGTCTACCGCAACCTCATGGCGCTCACCTCCGCCGGCCTGCTCCGCCGGACCGACCTCGGCGATCACACGTGGCGCTTCGAGCTCAAGCGCGGTGAGTCGGCCCACGATCACGCGGGCAAACAACCGGAAGACACGAGCGTGCACCCGCATTTCCTGTGCGACGCCTGCGGTGACGTCGTCTGCCTGCCGGGCAGCGCCGTTCAGGTCGTCGCCGCCCGCGGCACACCCAAGGCCATCCAGCGGCGCCGCTACGAAGTGCAGATCAAGGGCCGCTGCGACAACTGCGACTAGGGCGCGCCGCCCTCAATCCATCGCGCCCCACACGCGGAGCGCCGCGAGCGTGTCGTCGTCGATCGTGGCCGGCTCGTGCTGCACGGCCAACGCCTCGGTCCGGCGCTCGTGGGCGGCCAACGCGCGCTCGAGGGCGGCGGCGGTCAGCGGCGCCTGCGGCCGCCTGTCGAACGAACACGTCGGATCGAGCACGAGCTCGCAGAGGCGCGTGCCGCCGCGTTCGTTGCGGACGAGCACCCAGCTTCCCCACCGCGTCGAGCTCGCGTCCCCTTCCCTCGCGACGAGCGGCTCGTCGTCGGCGAACGCGCGCCCGGCCGCGACGTGTGCGAGCTCCCGACCGAAGCCACCTCGCGCCGGAGCGAGCCGCATCGCGTCCGAGAGCGTCCTCGCGACGTCCACCACCTCCGTCGTTTGCGACATCTCCTGCCCGGCGTGCGCGCCTCCGGGGAACACGACGTAGAGGGGCAACGCGAGCGTCCGATCGTCGAGCGGGGGCGTCTGCGTAAAGAGCTGGCCGAGCCCGCTCGAGCCGTCGCTGGTGACGACGACGAGCGTCCGGTCTGCGACGTTCAGCTCGTCGAGCACGTCGACGATCGCGCCGAGCGACCGGTCTTGCTGGGCGAGCGCGAGCTGATAGAGCGCGGCCAGCCGCGTCTGATCGGTCTCCGGGAGCTGGTGGAGCTTGCGACGGCCGCGGATCGAGGCCAGCTGCTGCGCGGCGCGACGCGGGCTGATGTCGCCCGTGTAGTTCTCGGGCGGGAGGCTCTCGGCGAGCTTGGGGTCCACCACCCACGGCGGGTGTCCGCCTCGCGCGTGGACGAAGAGGAGCACCTTGCCGTCGGGCGTCTTCTGCAGCGCTGCCTCGAGCCACGTCGCCGCACGCGCCAGCGCGTCGGCGCCGTCCCCCTGGACGGGGGAGAGCACGTCCTGACCCGGCGGCCCCAGCCCGAACGCCGCCGTCGAGTAGGGGACGGCCGTGAACCAGCCCACTTCGTATCCGGCGTGTTGGGCGGCCGTCACGACCGTCGGAACGCGTGACGGCAGGCGCGCCCCGTAGTCGGTCAGCGTGTGGGCGTCGGGCGGGAGCCCGGTGAGGAGGGTCGCGACCGTCGCGGGGACGACCGTGGACGGCGCGCGGTGCTCCTTGAAGGTGACGCCGCGCTCGGCGAGCTTCCGGAGCCGCTCGAAGTAGGGCGGCGGCCGGTCCGCGTACCCGGGGAGCTCTTCGCGCGCGATCCCCGCGAGCACGACGACGATGACGACCTGCGCGGCGGGCCCGGGCCCCGGCGCCACCGTCGGCACGCTGATCTCCGGATCCCCGAAGAGGATACGACCGTCGCGGCTTCCGGTCTTCGCGTGGAGCTCCACGTGGACGAGCTTCGACGCGAACGGATCGAGCCCGAAGTCGAGGTCTTGCCACGCCGCGTCTTCGCCACCCCTGAGCTTGGCCGAGCCGAGGACGACCGTCGGCTCACCGTCGACGCGGACGGTGATCTCGATCTCGCCTTCTCCGGCGCCGACCATGCCGACGGCCGTTCGAAGCCGTCCACCTGCCGGCACGCGGACCGGACAACGGACCGTCGTCGGGGCGAGGAGCGAGAAGGCGCGATGGGGGACCTTGGCGAGCACCGCGTTCGGGGCGAGCACGTCGTCGAGGGTGGGCGCGCCGAACGTGATCGCCAGGTCGTCCGGGTGACCGATCGAGAGCCAGTCGAGGTGACCGTAGGGCGCGCTCGGCTTGGCGGGTGTGAACCGCACCGTGACCGTGTGCTCCCCCGGGTCGAGCGCGAGCTCGGTCGCGGGGGTCTCCACGACGCGCGGGTCCGACCCTTTGAGCTTCGACGATCCGAGGTACACGTCGTCGACGTAGAAGCTCATGCTCTTCGCCGCCTCGGGCTGAAACCGCGCCGAGAGCCGGATGGGCGAAGACTTCGTCTGCACGAAACGGGTGCTGATCGATCGCTCGGTGATCACGGACCAGGTCGCGCCGTCGTGCTCCACGGTCTCGAGCTGTGTGCTCTCCGGAGTGGAGACACGCCCGTCGACCATCGCGGTCCCGAAATCGACCAGGACACCTCGATGCTCGAGATCACAACGCGCCGCGAGGTCGAACAGCTTGCGAACCTCGCGGTCTGCGACGGCCCCCTCCGCCGGGCTGCGCGGCGCGGGCGCCTGCGCGCCCGGCGAGGGCGCGTCCTCGCGGCACGACCCGCAGCCCGTCGCCGCGAGGGCGAGGACGATCAGCGGGAAGGCGCGCGGGACCGCTCGCATCGCCCGGCGGTATGTCACGTCTTTCGCCGGCCGTCAGGTCATCGCTGCCACGGCGGCGCGATGCGAACCCGGACGAGCTTGCCTTCCTTCACCTCGACGAAGCGCGTGCGCTCGTCCCCGCGGGTCTTCACGCGCACCTCGTATTTGCGCGCCTTGAGCGGCAGACTGACGGTCGGGCCCGATCCGATGGGTTTGCCGTCGATGTAGACGGTGTCGCTCTTGCCGGCGACGACCTCGAGCATTCCCTGTCCCTTCTTGAGCTTCTCGTCGTCGCGCAGGGGCAGCTCCTCGGGCTTGTCGACGTCGTCCGCCGGGGGCTGGTCCGCCTTGCTCGCCTGCCCGTCGGGCTCGGGGGCGGTCGCCGCGGCCTCGGCCTCGGGTGCCGGGCTCGCCTGCTGCGCGCTCTCGCTCTCGACCGAGGTCATCATCGCGGTCTCGTCGGCGGTCGACTTCTCGCGTGACCACCGGGCCCACACCGCAAACACCACGCCGAGCAGCGCAAACGCGACCCAGTAGAGGGTCTTTCGATCTTTCTTGGGCGGCTCCGCCTGGGTGTGCGGCAGGTAGGCCGACGGGAGCGGGAACCGGGGCGTCGCGTCCGCCGGCTTCGGGGTGGCGCTGCTGCGCGACACCTGCGAGGCCTTGCCGGGGGTCTCCTCGGTCGTCGAGCTGGACTTGCTCTTTTTCTTCGCCCTCTCCGCGGCCGGCTCCTGGTCGAGCACCGGCGGCGGATGGAGCGAGCCGAGCGTGAGCATGGGCTGGATGCCAGGCGGCAACGGCATGCTGCTCGGCGTCGGCGTCAGCTGCCTCTCCGCCTCCGGAGGCGGCTCCGCCTTGGCTTGCTCGAGCATGGCGGGCGGCGGCGAGAGCGAGAGGCCTCCGAGCATCGCGGGCGGCGGCGTCAGCGCGCGCTTTCCGCTCGGCGGCTGCGGCGACTCCTCCGCGCGCGGCGCCGGCGACTCGTGCGCGCCGCCGAACCACGGATCTTCGAGGTGCGAAGCCGAGGCGTCGAGCTGCTCGTCCGGCAGCTCGCCCGCGTCGTCCGCGAGCTCGAGCATCGACGGAGAGGAAGGTGCGTAAGGATCGACCGGCATCCCGACGAGGGGCGGGCGAACGGAGGGCTCTTCCACGACCGGCGCGGGCGGCGACTCCGGCTTGGCGAGATCGGGCCGCTTCTGGAGCGCGGCCTTCATGAGATCGGCGTGCGCCGGGAGGGCGACGACGACCGGCGACGCCGGTGACCCAGGCTCCGTGGTCGGGAGGGGCAACGAGATCACCGGGGCCGCGGCCCGCTCGCCGCTCAGGAGCGCGAGCTCGCGCGCGGTCGCCTCGGGCAGCCGGTCCTCGCCGTCGGTGTCGAACACCTGCACGATCGCGCCGTGTGACGCGACGTCCATCATGACGTCCTCGACGAGGCGGGCCGAGGCGCGCCCGTTTGCGATGAGGGAGCGGGGTGACTCGCCGCGCGCGAGCGCTTCGACGATCGCGCGCGCGTTTTCGGGCGTCGCGCCCCAGTACCCGCGGAGCGCGTCTTCGTCGATCTCCACCCGCTGAACGCGCAGGATGCTCGCGCCGGTCAGCAGATCCTGGGCGGCGCGCGCGCCGGCCACGACGGGCATCACCTGCTCGGCGAGCTCACCGGTGAGATCGGGGCGCAGCGGCCCGGCGTCTCCGTCGTCACGCGGCTCCGACACTACGAACCGTCCGTCGCCGACGCCGAGCAAGGCGCCGAGGACGCTCGGTCCGCGCTCGAAGGTCCCGCCGAGCGAGGTCCGCGTCGCGCGCACGGGCCGGCCCGACCGGATCTCGACCTCGTAGAGGTAAGACGCGTCGCGGATGGCCACCGTGCAGTCGGGGCGCGACTCACACGCGAGGCGCAGGAGCGAATACGCGGTGATGCCGTCGAGGCGCCCGCGGATCTCCCCCCGCGCGGCGAGGCGTTGGCCGACGCGCTGGCGCATGCGGACGAGCTCTCGCGCGCGCTGCACGATGGCGGTCGCGCTGGCTTCTTTGCGGAGGTAGCCGTCGGCCTCGGCGCCGAGCTCGCGCACGCGTTGCAGGAGGTCTTCTTTCCACGAGAGGAGCACGACGGGCACGTCGCGGAGCACGAGGTCGCGCTTGAGCGTCCGGCAGAGCGAGAAGCCGTCGAGCCCCGGCATGAGCACGTCGGAGATCACGAGATCGGGGGCCCTGTGTTTTGCGATCTCGAGGGCCCGCGCGCCGTCGCGCGCCTCGTAGACGGTGGCCCCGGCGGACTTGAGGACACCCGCGAGGAACCAGCAGACGGCCGCGTCGTCGTCGACCACGACCACACGTGTCTTCTCGAGCGTGCCCTCGGTGCGCCGCGCGAGCGCGCCGGCGGGGGCGCGGCTCGCCCCGGAACCGGCCGGCTCGTCGAGCCACGGCGCGAGCGGGACGGCTCCCTCCGGGCCGCCGTGCACGAAGCGGACGGCGCCCTGCGATCGGATCGTGCAGACGTCGCGGATGCGTGCGACCGCGCCCCAGAGCGCTGCGAACACCTCGGTCCCCTCGCCCAGGTTGACCGTGCCGCCGCGCGACTTGGGATCGACCATGTCGCAGAGGCCACGGCGAAGCTCCTCGGCGAGGCGGTTGCCGAGCTGGTCAAGGCTGACAGAACCGATAGGCTCGCGGACGACCTCACGCTTCACGTAGGCGGAGATCACGGCCGCGCACGCGCGGCGCAGCTCCGCCGGCGACACGGGCTTGGCGAGCACCTTGGCGACGCCGAGCGCGAGGAACGGACCGGCGTCCTCCGCGCGGGCGAGCTTCATGGTCACCACCACGGGCACGGCCTCGGTCAGCGGGTCGGACGAGAGCACGTTCACCACCGCGCGCGCGTCCTGCATGTCTGCGTCGATGACGATGACGTCGGGCGCGAGCGCGCGCGCCAGATCGAGCGCGACGCCGACCTCGGCGGTCCGCTCCACGTCGTAGACGAGCTCACCTTCGTCGACCACGCGCGAGCCGGGGAGGGCCAGCGCGTCGGCGAGCGTGTTCGGACCGACGACGAGGACGCTCACCGGGGGGCGAGCCGGCTCGCGGGACGGCGCCAGGGGGCGGACCTCCGACGCAAACGCACGCACGGGCTCGGCCTCCTCCGCGCCCCACGCCAGGGACGTCATGCGACCGATCAGATCCTGGACGGCGCCGAAATCGGCGTCCTCGAGCGATCCGCGCTGCGCCGCCTCTTCGAGGCGCGACTCCACGCCGCGGAGCTCGTCGGCCAGGCGCGCGAACCGGAGGAGCTTGGCCGCAGCGCCGAGCGCGTGGAACCGGCGTCGAAGCTCGGTGAGGTGTTTCTTCGAGGCCGGATCCCCGCGGAGCCCGTCCACCGTCGCGCGGATCTCCGACCGCCTGCGGCCGAGGTTGGCGACGAACTCGGCCCGGGCTCCGCCGAGCCGCTCGCGTCCCTGGTTGCTCTCGGGGTCGCGGCGAGTCTCGTCGGGGTTTTTGGCGACGCTGGATACGGCCATCAACTCGGCCGCTATCACAGCGATTCAGGAAGGGACCAATTCTTGGGGTCGCCGGTCAGCCGGCCACGAGGCGCTCGCGGACCCAGGCCCCGGCGGCCTTCGTGCCGAGCTCTCCGCCCACGTCCCGCGTGCACTTGCCGCCCTCGATCGCCTCGGCAACCGCCCGCTCCACCCGCGCCTCCCAACCCGAGAAGCCGATGTAGTCGAGCATCATGCCGGCGGTGAGCAGGGCGGCGAACGGGTTCGCCAGGTCCTTGCCGGCGAGGGGCGGGGCCGAGCCGTGCACGGGCTCGAAGAGCGCCACGCGACCCGGCTCGGCGGCGTGCACGTTGGCGCTGGGCGCCATGCCGAGGCCACCCTGGAGCGCGGCGCCGAGGTCCGTCACGATGTCGCCGAACAGGTTGTTCGTGACGACGACCTCGAACTGCGACGGGTCCTGCACCACGTAGAGACAGAGCGCGTCCACGTAGACGTGCCGCGTCTCGATGCCCGGGTACTCCTTGGCCACCTCGCCGAAACACCGGAGCCAGAGCTCGTGGGCGAAGCGCATGGCGTTCGACTTGTCGGCCATGCAGACCTTCGTCTTGCCGTTTTTCTTCGCGAACTCGAACGCGGCGCGGATGATGCGCTCGACGCCCTTGCGCGTGTTCACGTCCTCGTTGATGCCGATCTCGTCGGGCGTGCCCTTCTTGAACTGGCCGCCGAAGCCGACGTACACGCCCTCCGTGTTCTCGCGGAAGACCGTGAAGTCCACGTCCTTCGCGGTGCGGCCCTTGAGGGGGACCAGGCGGTCGGCCAGGCACTTCACCGGCCGCACGTTGGCGTAGAGATCGAAGCCGAAGCGCATCCCGAAGAGGATGTCCCGCGCGTGCTCCAGGCCGGGCACGCGCGGATCACCCAGCGCCCCGAGGAGGACCGCCGAGCAGGAGTCTGCGATCTCCTGCTTGATCTCCGCGGGGAAGGTGGTGCCGTCGCGCAGGTAGCGATCGGCCCCGAGATCGAGCTCCCACAGCTCGAGCGGGAGGCCCGCTCGTTCCCTGCACTGCTCGAGGAAGAGCTTGGCCTCGCGGACCACCTCGGTCCCGATGCCGTCTCCGCCGATGAGCGCGATCTTCTTCCTGTTCATGACGGTACCGTTATCTCAGCCGAGGACCTTCTCGATGGCCGTGTACTCGAGGCCGTGCGCCTCGGCCACGCCGCGGTAGGTCACCGCGCCCTTGAAGGTGTTGAGCCCGAGGAGGAGCGAGCGGTCTGCCTTGGCAGCCGCGACGACGCCCTGGTTCGCGAGCTTCACCGCGTAGGGGATGGTGACGTTCGTGAGCGCCCAGGTGCTCGTGTGCGAGACGTTGCCCGGCATGTTCGCCACGCAGTAGTGGATGACGCCGTCCACCTCGTAGGTGGGGTTGTCGTGCGTCGTCGGCCGGCACGTCTCGATGCAGCCGCCCTGATCGACGGCGACGTCGACCACGACGCTGCCCTTCTCCATCTTGGAGATGAGGTCGCGCGTGACGAGCTTCGGCGCCTTCGCGCCCGTGACGAGCACGGCGCCGATGACGAGATCGGCCTGGGTGACGCACTCCTCGATGTTCTCCGCGTTCGAGTAGAGCGTCTCGATCGCGCCGCCGAACACGTCCTCCAGGTAGGCCATGACGTCCGCGCGGACGTCGAGCATGACGACGTTGGCGCCCATGCCGATCGCGATGACCGCGGCGCTCTTGCCGACGACGCCGCCGCCGAGGATGACGACGCGGCCGCGGCGCGTGCCGGGAACGCCGCCGAGGAGCACGCCCTTGCCGCCGTGTGACTTCTCGAGGCAGGCCGCGCCGACCTGGACCGAGAGCCGACCCGCGACCTCGCTCATCGGCTTGAGGAGCGGGAGCGTGCCGTCCGGCAGCTCGATTGTCTCGTACGCGACGCCGGCGACGCCGGTCTTCGCGAGCTCACGCGTGAGCTCCGGCTCCGCCGCGAGGTGGAGGTACGTGTAGAGGATGAGGTCCTTGCGGAAGAAGCCGTACTCCGCCTTGAGCGGCTCCTTCACCTTCACGACCATCTCGGCGCCCCACGCGTCGGCCGCGGTGGGGACGATCGTGGCGCCCGCTCGAACGTAGGCCTCGTCGGCGATGCCGCTGCCCTCACCGGCGCTCTTCTCGACGATGACCTTGTGGCCGGCTCCGACAAGGGCGCGAACGCCCGCGGGGGTCATGCCGACCCGGTACTCACGCGTCTTGATCTCCTTCGGGACTCCGATCAGCACGGCGATGCTCCTTCGTTCGCGGGCAACCCGCTGGTCGCCCGGGGGGCGCGGACAATAACAGAGCTCCAGGGCGGCGCGTGGACCGGAACGCGGCCGGATCGCGTGACGCGGTGCGCCGGCGCAGCCGACGGGGAGCTCAGGGCGCGAGGCCGCGGAGCAGGAGCGCGGCCACCACGTTCTTCCGCCGCTCGACGGTCTTGGACGGGTCGACCTCTGGCAGAAGCGCCTCGAGGACCGAGCCGTCGACCGCGGGATACAAGATGAGCGAGAGGCCGGATCGGACCATCTCGCTGGGCGCCACGTCCTTGCGGAGCTGGCCGTTGTCCTGGAGCTTCGCGGCGACGGCGACGACCGCCTGGAGGATGGGCCGGCTCTTCTCCCGGATGATGTCGACGAGCATGCCCGCGCCCGAGAGCACCTCGGCGCGCATGATGGCGAGCAGGTTGTGGTGGGTCACCGAGAAGTCGACCATGACGTCGACGAACCCGCGCACCAGCCCCTCGAGGTCCGTGTGGCGCTCGAGCACGCGCCAGGACGCCGTCGACATGTGCTCGACCGCGCGGCCGATGACGGCCTCGTAGAGCCCTTGTTTGTCGCCGAAGTAGTGGTGGATGAGCGCGGGCTGCACGCCGGCCGCGACGGCGATCTCCCGGAGCCGCGCGCCGGGGAAGCCACGCGCCGCGAACTCTTGCTCGGCCGAGTCGAGGATGCGCTCTTGCGTGAGGGCGGCGCTGCGCTCCCGCTTCGGCTGGCGGGAGCGGTCGCTCGGGGGGACGCTGCTGTCCCTGTGTGGAGGGAGGTCCGAGCTGGGGTCGTCAGGCCGACGCATCCCAGGTTTCGTACTGAATCACGCGCAGCTCTTCAAAGCCCTTTCGCACCCTGGGCGTGAGAAGCCCCAGGCGCTTCACGTTCGGCACGATCTTGGAGAAGAGGAGTGACTGGAAGGTCAACATGATCGGGCTGGTCTTGGTGACCTCGAGGCACTCTTCGACCGGCAGGTCCAGGTTCTCCCAGACCTCCTGCATGAGGAAACGATCGCGCATGAGCCGCGACGACTCGACGATGAAGTCCTCGCGATCACGCAGCTCGCCCTCCGTCATGTCGTCGTAGGCGCCCCGCAGGGTCATCACGCCGAAGGCGACGTGGCGCGCCTCGTCGATCATGATCATGCGGACGATCTCCTTCACCAGCGGCTCGTTCGCCGTCTGGCTGAGGAGCCCAAAGGCCGCGAGCGCGAGCCCCTCCACCAGGATCTGCATGCCGAGGTACTTCATGTCCCAGCGGCGCTCGGTGAGGATCTCGTCGAGGAGCGTCTTCAGGTACGGCGAGACGGGGTAGACCATCTCCACCTTCTCGCGGAGGTAGCGATCGTAGGCCTCGACGTGCCTCGCCTCGTCCATCACCTGCGTCGCGGCGTAGAGCTTCGCGTCGGCCGAAGGCGCTGCCGAGACGATCTGCGCGGTCGCCATCAAGGCGCCTTGCTCGCCGTGGAGGAAGTTCGAGAGCAGGTACGACGTCGCGTGACGCCGGAGGCGCGGCAGCTCCGTCTTCTTGTCGAGCCTGTCCCAGACGCTCGATCCGAAGATCGGGATCAGCTGGTTGGGCATGTTCTCCGCTTCGGGATCCACGTTTGTCTCCCAGGGCAACGCGCTCTTCGCGTTCCACTGGGCGTCTTTTGCCTTCTCGTAGAGCCCGCGCAGGTCCGCCCGCTCGGGGGCGTAGCTGTCGACGAGGCAGGCCTCGTAGGCGACCTCCAGCGTGGAGGCAGGCTGTTTGATCTGGGTCCCGCTCCGGCGCGGCTCCGGGATCGACCTCGTCTCGCCCGAGGCGTCGGCCGCCCCTCCCGCAAGATCCAACGACGCAGCGCTCATGAGCACCTCCAGGACCCGAGGCTATTGTTTATTTACTTTTCAGTCAACTCATCGCCAGGCATTGAATTGGCCTGACCGATCGAGAGAAGGCCGGCCGGCCCCTCGAGCCGACCATGGCGCGCCAGCGCGCGTACCCCGGCGCCCACACCCGTCGCCCCACCCCGGCCCGACGGCGTGATCTCAGATCTCGATCGTGCCTCGGAAGACGCGGCGGGCCGGACCGCGCATCGTCACGTTCAGATCTCGGGAGACCGTGATGAGGAGCTCTCCTCCGGGGAGGCCGACCTTGACCGGCGACTCGAAGGCAGCCCGTCCTGCTTGGCACGCGAGGGCGGCCGTCGCACACGCGCCCGTTCCGCAGGCCTGCGTGTAACCGACGCCGCGCTCCCAGACGACGACATCAAACGCGTCCGGCGCGACCTGCGTCGCGAACTCCACGTTCGTGCCGCCCGGTGTCGCCCGCTCGAGCTGCGGACCGAGGACGTCGCGACCGCCCGCTTCGACCGGGTCGAACGTGATGAGGTGCGGGTTGCCAACATTCACCCCCCCGAAATTCAGCGGGCGCCCAGCCCACTCGTGTGACGCCGAGGGACCGATCTGCGCGCGTCCCATGTCGACCTCGACGAGGGCTTCGTCCGCGCCGGTCCACGAGACACGGGTCGTTCGCTCGCCCGCGTCGGTCCGGACCGAGAGCGTCTTCGGCTCCGCCGCGACGAGCAGCCCCGCGACGCAGCGCAGACCGTTGCCACACATCTCGGGGCGGGAGCCGTCGGCGTTGAGCACGATCATCGAGGGTGGCTCGTCACCCACGAGGAGCACGCCGTCCGCGCCGATTCCCCGTCGCCTGTCGCAGAGCCGACGGACGAGCGCGGGCGTGATCTGGGCCTCGCGCGCTCGCACGAGGATGAAGTCGTTGCCGAGCCCTTCCCACTTCTCGAACGAGAGGCGCATGGCGAATGCCTACCGCTTCGGCGGAGGGACCGCTACTCGCTGGCGAGCGGGCCCAGCCGCTCCAGCAGCGCGGCCGGGGCGAGCCCCGCCACGTCGAGGATCTTGTTCCGCGAGGCTGCGCCGCTCGCGATCGCGACGTCCGACTTTCGCACGCCGAGGACCTGCGCCATCGCCGCGACCAGCTCCGCGTTGGCCGCGCCATCCACCGGTGGAGCCGCCAGGCTCACGACCAGCGCCCCGTCGCGGACGCCCGTCACTTTCGTCCGCGACGCGCGCGGCTTGACGAAGACCTCGAGCCTCGAGCCGCCTTCACGCGGCGTGACCGCGAGCCCTCCGGCGGCGGGGCTCGCCTTGGCGCTCGCGGCCCCCGGATTTTCGCCGTCTCGGGGCTGACTGCTACGCTTCGACCGACTCATGAGCACGCTCAGGTGGCTGACCGCGGGAGAATCCCATGGCCCGGAGCTCGTCGCCATCCTCGAGGGCGTGCCCGCCGGGCTCACCCTGCTCACTGGGACGATCGACGAGGATCTCGCGCGCCGCCAGCGCGGCTACGGGCGCGGCGGCCGCATGAAGATCGAGTCGGACAAGGTCGTCTTCGCGGGCGGCGTCCGCGGCGGCGAGACGCTCGGCTCCCCGATCGCGATGCGCATCGTCAACGCGGATCACCAGAGCTGGCTCGACCGCATGCCGGCCGGCCCCTTCCCCGCCCCGCCCGAGCCGGTCACGCGACCGAGGCCCGGCCACGCCGACCTCGCCGGCGGGCTGAAATACGACAGGCACGACCTCCGCGACGTGCTCGAGCGCGCGAGCGCTCGAGAGACGGCCGCACGTGTCGCGGTCGGCGCCGTCTGTCGAGCGCTGCTCTCCGAGGTCGGCGTCACCGTCTCCTCGCACGTCGTGAGGATCGGCCCTGTCACGATCGATCGTGACGCGCTGCCCGCGCTCGATGAGCTGCGGCGACGCGCGAGAGAGAGCGAGATGGGCTGCGCGGACCCGCAGGCCGAGGCCCGGATGAAGGACGCGATCCATGAGGCCGCGCACGCGGGCGACACGCTGGGCGGCGTCTTCGAGGTCGTGGCCACCGGCGTCCTGCCGGGCCTCGGCAGCCACGTGCACTGGGATCGGAAGCTCGACGGCCGGTTGGCCCAGGCCCTCATGAGCATCCAGGCGATCAAGGCGGTGGAGATCGGCGCCGGGATCTCCGCCGCCGAGCGGCCGGGATCGCTGGTCCACGATCCGATCACCTACGACGAAGGCGCGCGTGCGTTCGGCCGCCCCAGCAACGGCGCGGGCGGGCTCGAAGGCGGCATCACAAACGGGATGCCCGTCGTCTGTCGCGCGGCGATGAAGCCCATCGCCACGTTGAGACGCGCGCTTCCTTCCGTCGACGTCCGGACCAAGGATCCGTTCGAAGCCGCACACGAGCGAAGCGATATCTGCGCCGTTCCGGCGGCCGCCATCGTCGGCGAGGCCATGGTCGCCTTCACGCTCGCCCAGGCCTTGCTCGAGAAGTTCGGCTCCGACTCGATGAACGAGCTCCGACGAAACGTGGAAGGATACCGTGCCCAGATACGATCGTTTTGAGCTCCTCCCGCGCGAGCCGAGCGTCGTGCTCTGGGGGCCGCCCGGCGCCGGCAAGACGACGGTGGGCCGGCTCGTCGCTTCGACGCTGGGCCGCCCGTTTTTCGACACCGACGCGCAGGTGGCCACGCAAGCCGGCCGATCGGTCGAGGAGATCTTCCGCGTCGAGGGGGAGGCGGCGTTCCGGTCACGTGAGAGAGACGCGGTGCGCGCCTGCCTCGCGGAGCCGGGTGCGGTCGTCGCGCTCGGCGGCGGAACCCTGGTCGATCGCTCCCTGCGCGAAGAGGTCCTCGGCCGGGCGGTCGTGGTCCGCCTGGTCGCCCCGCTCGCGACGCTCCGCGAACGGACGGCGTCGAGCCGCGATCGACCGCTCCTCGCCGGCCCGTCCGGCCCCGCCGCGGCGCTCGACCGCTTGATCGCCGAGCGCGCGGACGCCTACCGATCCGGGCACCTCGCCGTGGACGCGTCGGCCGCGCCCGAGGTCATCGCCGAGGTCATCACGAGGCGCCTTCGCGCGGGCCTCGTGCCGCTCTTCGTCCCTCCGCACGCGTACGGCGCATTCCTGGCCGAAGGCGACGCAGCCGCAGCGCTCGGCGCCGTCCTCCAGGCCGCCGAAGCCTCGAGCGTGCACGCGGTTGTCGACGAGACGGTTCATTCGCTCTTCGGGTCGGAGCTGCTCGAAGCGCTCCCGGTGCGGCCCCGCAGCGTCCACCTCGTGGGGCCGGGTGAGCGGGCCAAGTCGTTTTCGGTCCTCGAGCGCGTGATGGGGGAGCTCCTGGAGGCCGGGGTTGATCGCAACAGTATCGTCATCGCATTGGGCGGCGGCGCCACCACCGATCTGGCGGGCCTCGCCGCCGGCCTGCTCGCGCGTGGTGTCCGCTGGATCGCCGTGCCCACGACGCTCCTCTCGATGGTCGACGCCTCGGTCGGCGGAAAGACCGCCATCAACCTCGGCGCCATCAAGAACCCGGTCGGCTTGTTCCATCACCCGTGTGCGGTGCTCGTCGACCCGACCTTCACCGCATCCGAGCCCGAGCGCGGCTTTCGCGCCGCTCTCGCCGAGCTGGTGAAGACCGCGCTCATCGGGGACGCCGCCTCGTTCGAGGCCGCCGAGGCCGACCCGCAGCGCTTGCTCGCCCGCGATCCGTCGGCTCTCCGCGACGCCGTGTTTCGCGCGCTGCGCGTGAAGGCATCCGTCGTCGTCGCCGATCCCGACGAACGAGGCGTGCGCGCCGTCCTCAACCTGGGCCACACCGTCGGACACGCGATCGAGGCCGACTCGGCCGGCAACGTGTCACATGGCGAGGCGGTGGCGATGGGCCTCGAGGCCGCGCTCGAGCTCGGGGTCGAACGCGGCGTCACGCCCGCGACCGTTCGCGACCGCGTCGTGTCTGTCCTGCGCACGCTGGGGCTACCGGCGCTCGCTCCGCTCACCCCCGGCGCGCTGTCCCGCCTGCGGTTCGACAAGAAGCGGCGGGGCGCGGCCGTTCAGCTCGTCTTGCTCCGGGAGGTGGGCGCGGCCGAGATCGTGTCCGTTTCGCTCGACGAGCTGCAAGCGTCCTTGCGAAAATTGGGGCATCCGAGCGGCCTGCCCTAAGATTAGGACCGCACGGTTCACTGTGCGCGAATCCGGAGGCTTGACGATGGCGCGTTTGGCGAAGTTGATGGCGGCAGCAACCCTGGTTGGCGTTACCGCATCGGTGTCTGCCTGCGTCGAAGACGAAGGGATGTTTTACGCCTACCAGCTCGGCATCATCGAGGGCGACACCGTAACGTGCGGCCAGGATTTCGCCACCCACGCCGCCGTGGTGGCGACCACCGTGCTCGATCTCGGCTACACGTCGGTCTCGGGCAACACGACGTTCGTCTGCGTGCAGAACAAGATGAAGTCGAACCGCAACGGCGGTGTCGAGACCTCGAACATCGTCCTTCGCCAGTACACGCTCAGCCTGAACGGCGGTGCCGAGAGCGCGCGCCGAGTCGTGTCGGGGACGGTGCCCGCCGATGGCGCCAATGGTTCTTCCGGAATCGATGGCGGGACCATCCCGGCTCGCGTCGACATCTTCGAGGCCGATCAGCTCACGCAGGCCCTGGCCGAGGCCAATGCCAAGGGCGGCTCGACTCAGTACGTCGCCACTGTCATGTTCGAAGGCCGGACGACGGGTGGGGTGGACGTCGATACGCCGGAGTGGTCTTTCCCCGTCGATGTTTACCTTCAGAGCTGCTACTGCGGCGAGCCGCCTCCTGGGGCGATCGTCGGCGAATGCAGCGACACGTTCGTCGACTGCCCGTAGCGCACGGCGCTCAACGCACCGAGTCCGTCTCCTCCGAGCCTCCGCGGGCCGCATCGACAAGGTAGACGATGGGCAAGCCCAGGAACGCGAGGTCGAGCTGCGCCGCGACGACGAGGGAGATCTCTTCCGCGGGCCCGAGGCCGACCCGCCCCTGGACGAGCAGACCCGCCATCATGTCGTAGTGGGAGGAGAAGTTGTGGGCGCGCGCTCCCACGAAGACGGCCGCGGCGACGCCAGGCTCGAAGCCACCTCCTTCGGCGACCCGCCCGTACGCGCCGGCGGAGAAGATGAGTGGGAACGTGTCGACGGTGGGAACGAGCAACGAGACACCGTGCCCGACCTGCAGCTCGTCGAACGCGTGTGTGAAGAGCTCCGCGTACGGTCCGATCCCGAAGTCGTCCGCCGCGTCGCGCAGGAAGAGGACATCCCCACGCAAGCCGAGGTGAAAGGCCGGCTCGACGAGCTCGCGGTCGTCACCTCGCGCGGCGCCACCGATCGTGATTCCCACGTTTCCCTGCGGGTCCGCGCTCGCTGGGCCCGCCCATAGGGCCACGACTGCTCCGAGCACGCTCGCCGTTCGCTTGGTCGACACGGTTCGCGAAGCCTACACGATGGCGTGCTATCGTCGTGTCGATGACGAAGCCGGTCGAGCTGCGCGTCGGTGGATCGACATACCGCGTGATCTCGTCTGCGAGCGCCGAGGAGCTCGAGCGCTTGGCGGGCGTGGTGGACGAGACCCTCGCCGGGATCTCGCCGCCCGGTCGACCGATGCCGCCGCAGGCCATGCTCCTCGCCGCCATTGCGCTCGCCCACGAGGTCGAGGTCCAGCGCGAGCGCGCCGACCGAATCGCCGCTCGTTCGAGGGAAAAGGTCTCCGAGATCCTCGCCAGGCTCGACGGCACGATCGCGCGCGCGGAGGACAAGCTCCGTCACGCCGATCAAACATGACAGATCCGTTGCGTTTTTTGGGCGCCGAGCTGGCCCGGCTCGAGGCCCTCTCGCTCCTGCGGTCGCCCGGAGAGACGGCTCCCGGCCCCGACGCGATCAACCTGAGCTCGAACGACTACCTCGGCCTGGCCGCCCGGCCCCTGCCCCCGACCCAAACCGTCCGCGCGGGCGCCGGCGCGTCACCGCTCGTGGTCGGCTCCTTCCCCGAGCACGCTCGAGCGGAGGCTGCGATTCGTTCGTGGCTGGAGACCGAGTCTGCGACGTTCTTCACGTCTGGCTACGCGGCCAACGTCGGGGCGATCTCGAGCCTCGTCGGCCGAGGTGATCTCATCCTCTCGGACAGGCTCAACCACGCCTCGATCATCGATGGTTGCCGGCTCTCCGGGGCGACGGTGGAGGTGTTTGGCCACCTCGATCACGCCGAAGCGCGCCGGCTCCTGGCCGAGCACGGTGCGAAGTTTCGACGCCGGCTGCTTGTCACCGAGAGCTGCTTCAGCATGGACGGGGACTCGCCTGACCTGCCCGAGCTCGCGCGCGCGTGTGCCGCACACGACGCCGTCCTCTACGTGGACGAGGCGCACGCACTGGGCGTCTTTGGTCCAGAGGGTCGCGGGCTGTGCGCCGCGACAGACGTCCGTCCCGACGTCCTGGTCGGCACGCTCGGCAAGGCGGTTGGCCTTCAGGGAGCCTTCGTGGCCGGGTCGGGCGATCTCCAGCGCTGGCTCTGGAACCGCGCCCGGAGCTTCGTCTTCTCCACCGCGCTTGCCCCGGTCCTCGCCGCGGCGGTCCCCGACCGCGTCCTTCAGGTTCGACGCGCCGACGCAGAGCGGAGCCGGCTCGAAGCCGTCGCGAGCGAGCTGCGAGCGACCCTGACGGAGCTCGGCGCCCAGGTCCCGAGCGTGTCGGGTCCCATCGTCCCCTGGGTGCTCGGCGAGGCGGACCGAGCGCTCGCCGCGTCCGTCCGGTTGCTCGAGCAAGGCATCGTCGCCAAGGCCATCCGCCCACCCACGGTCCCCCCACACAGCAGCCGGATCCGGTTCGCGGCCAGCGCCTCGATCGACGACACCCAGCTCGCAGTCGTGTTGCGTGCTCTGCGACAGACAGCCGGTCGATAGGGCCGGACTACCCGGCTTCCTGGGGATGACCTGTGATCGGGAACCGATCTCGTCACGCTTTCAGGCCACCAGGCGTTCTCCCTGGTCGGTGTTTCACGTGAAACCTGTTTAGGCTCGACCATCCATCCAGGTGGGTGGTTTCACGTGAAACTCTCCAACCTGCCCCGATCGAGCCGCGCGACCCGTGGATTCAGCCGGCTCCAGGTCTCCACGTCGTGTGCGACCACGACGACGACCGCACCTCGCTGCACCTCTTCTTCTGCCACGGCGAGGAGTCGCTCCACACCCTTCGCGTCCAGGCCGGTCGTCGGCTCGTCCAGCAAGACGACCGTGGGGCGGTGCACCATCGCGCGGGCCAGCGCGATCCTCTGCTTCTGACCACGCGAGTTCGTCCGGAGCGGCCGGAGGGCAAAGGACCCCAGGTCGAACCGAGCCGCCACGTCGGTCCAGGCCTCCTCCGGGTCGAGCCCCATCACCTCAGCCGCGATGGCCACGTTCTGCTTTCCGGTCAGGTCGCCGTACGCGAGGGTCTCGTGGGAGAGCAACCCGACCTCCTCACGAAGATCGCCGCCATCGGGGCCAACCTCCACCGTGCCGGTCGTGGGCTTGATCGTCCCCGCCAGGATCCCCAGCAGCGTCGACTTCCCCGAACCGTTCGCGCCGACGATCAAGGTCGGCCGACCCGCCCGGAGCTCGAGATCGACCCCGCGCAAGGCAACGGTGCCCCCGTAGCGCTTGGAGACCCCTCGCACCCGGACGAATCGTTCGCTCATCGCCGGCGTCGCTCGGTGAGCGCCTGGTCCGAGTCAGCCGAGTCAGCAAACGACGGCGGCTCGTCGACCTGGGTCAGATCCGCGTCCTCCTCTCGCCCGATCGTCGGACCGTCGGGCAGGGATTCCCGGATCATCTCGAGCGTCGGCTCGTCGTCCGAGGAGGTCGACGAATCCTCCGAGGTCCCGAACAGGGAGACCCGGGGAAGGGAAAACGACTCCGCAGGGCGAGGCTTGGCGGTCGTCATCCGGAACGGGAGCAGAGCCGTCCGAAGCTCGACGACGGACGCGTACCGGTTCTCTCGGCGCTTCTCGAGCGCCTTCTTGATCACGTCCCCCAGCCCTCGCGGGAGGCTCGGACAGATCTCCTCGATGGGGCGGGGAGTAGCCGTGAGGATCTGCACGAGGAGGGCGTTGTAGTTCTTGGCGACAAACGGCCTGATCCCGCTGAGCCCCTCGTAGAGCGCCACGCCCACGCCCCAGACATCCACCCGACCATCCAGGTCTCGCTCGCCCATCGCCTGCTCCGGGGCCATGTAATAAGGCGTCCCCATCACCATACCCGTCCGCGTCAGGTGGTGGGCCTTCTCGTCCCCCATCCCCTTCGAGATCCCGAAGTCGACGACCTTGGCGACGATTCGTCCCCCGGCTTCACACAGGAAGATGTTGTCCGGCTTCATGTCGCGATGCAGGACGCGACGAGCATGCGCCGCCCGGAGCCCCTCGAGGACCTGGAGCGCCACCTCGACCAGCTCGCCCGCGGCGACCGGCCCAGTCCGCGAGAGCCGCGCGGCGAGCGTCTCGCCGTGGAGGCGCTCCATCACCACGTACGGGCTGCCGTCCTCCAGCTGGCCCACCGCGTACACCGCACAGATGTTCTCATGGCGGAGCCCCCCGGCGACGCGCGCCTCGTGCTGCAGACGGGTCACTGCCTCAGGCTTCTCGGCGTGCTCCGGCTTCAGCACCTTGATGGCGACGCGCCGGTGCGTGACGAGGTCCTCGGCCTCGTACACCGTTCCCATTCCCCCCTGACCGATCGCCGCGATGATCCGGTAGCGACCGTCCAGAACCCGGCCTTGCAGCTGCCGCGCGCGGTTCGGCTTCGGCGCCGGGACCGACGAGTTTCGCCGGACGCGGCGCTCCGTCGCGCCCTGGATCGGCAGCCCGGTCGTGGGGCACACGGTACGCGAAGAGACGTGCAACAGCCCGCAGTGCGCGCACCGAATCATCGCTTGGCCTTACATTCGGCGATCGCGCCCACCGACGCCACGAAAAACCGAGGGGAACGCTGTGGGAAACGTCCCGAGAAAACGACCCTCTGGCGGGGATGCCCGCGCGAGCCCACACCCTCTCCGAGATCTCGTCCGAAGACTCTCCACCGCCCGATGGGCACCTAACTACGCGTAACTCGGGACGTCCTCGCGTTATCCCCAGAACCCACAGGCCCTATCACTCCTACGAGTTTGAAATTTTAAGGTTTCTCTCTCTCTTAGGCCCTGTGCGCTTCGCCCTGAAACCCTCTCCAACCTCACACGGAACCCTGCTAAGAGCGATCGACGGAGCTTTTCGCGTATGGAGATCGTCGTCGCCAAGAAGGACCTGCTGCGCCTCGTCGCTCGTTGCCAGGGCGTGGCCGATCGCAAGAGCGCGATGCCGGCGCTCTCGAACGTTCTCCTCACCGCCGAGGGCAACGTCCTGCGGGTCAGCGCGACGGACATGTACCTCGGCCTCACCGGCCAGACCTCGGCGGAGGTCTCGACGGCCGGCGCCATCGCCGTCCAGGCCCGTGACCTCCACGATCGCATCAAGGCCATGCCGGAGGGTCCCATCTCGCTCGCGTCTTCGGGCGGCGGGCAGGCCATCATCAAGGCCGCAGGCTCCCCTCGCCGGTTCACCGTGCCGGCCATCCCCGGAACGGACTTCCCCGTGTTGCCGCAGCCCGACCCGGCCGCGCCGCAGCTCACGCTCCCGGTCGACCTCCTCTCGAAGCTCATCGCCCGGACGCACTTTTCGATCTCGACCGACGAGACCCGCGCCCACGTGAACAGCGCGCTCTTCGAGTGGTCGGGCGATCGTGTGCGCATGGTGACCACCGACGGGCACCGCCTCTCGAAGATGGAAGCCACCGTGGAGGGCGTCAGCGCCACGGCGACGATGCTCATCCCCCTCAAGGCGATCAACGAGCTACGCCGCCTCGCCGACGACGCCCGCGCGGACGGCAAAGAAGCTGACGCGCTTGTCAGCATCCGTCAGAGCGGCCCGAACGCCTTCTTCGATATCGGTGGCATGCGCTTCAGCGTGAAGCTGGTGGATGCACAGTTCCCGCCCTACCAGCAGGTCATCCCGAAGACGACCGACCGAACGGTGCGCGCACCTCGCAAGGCGTTCTCGGACGCGCTCGACGCCGTCCGCATCGCCGCGAGCGAGCGCACCGGCGGGGTCAAGCTGACCACCACCAACGGCCTCCTGCGGATCACGAGCGAGAGCCCGGAGAGCGGCTACGGCTTCGACGAGATCCCCGTCGATTTCGCCGGGAACGACCTGACCATCGGGTTCAACGCCAAGTATTTCCTCGACGTGCTCGGCGCCCTCGAGGACGAGGAGGTGCTCCTCGGTGTCTCCGGCGAGCTCGACCCTGCCATCATCCGGCCTGCGACCGAGTCCGACAAAGAGAGCTTCGTCGCGGTCGTGATGCCCATGCGGATCTGAGGTGGGCCCAGGGGACGAGGCCCCGGCTGGGCTCGGCCCTCCTGGGCTCGACTCGGGTGGCCCGGGTCTTCGTGGGGCCGCTGCCGCCGGCGCGGGTCGCGTCTGGCTGCGCGAGATCGGCGTCACCGCCTTTCGGAACCTGCAGGACCAGTCGATCGCGCCGGACGGCGAGATCAACCTGATCTGTGGCGACAACGGGCAAGGAAAGACAGCCCTGCTCGAGGCCGTCTACCTGGTCGCCACGTCGCGCAGCTTCCGCGCTCCGAGGCTGCGCGAGATCGTCCGGCACGGGGAGGCGGCGTTTTCGGTGCGCGCTGCCTTCGCCGAGCAACGCGGCGAGCTCCCGCCGATGGATCGGCTGCAGAGCGCCGTCCTGCACAAGGGCACCCTGCACCTGCGGCTCGACGGCAATGAGCCTGACAATATCGTCAGCTACGCGCGTCGCTCGCCCGTCGTCGTGTTTTACCCGGACGAGCTCCAGCTCTCGAACGGACCGGCCGCGCTGCGTCGTCGCCTGCTCGATCGCCTCGGCTTCTACCTGGCGCCGAGCTCGGTCCGCGCGGGCACACGGTACGCGCGGGCGCTCCGAGCACGGCAGGAGCTCTTGCGCAGGCCTTCCACCTCGCTGGCGGAGCTCGAGGCCTTCGAGCTCGTCGCCGCGCGCGAAGGCGCGAGCCTGACGCGGTCACGCGAGCGCGCCGTACGAGACTTCGCGCCCGAGCTCATGCGCGCGTTCGGGAAGATCGCCTCGCCGGATCTGCGGCTCACCGTCCGCTACGCGGCGGGCGGGTCCGGCGACGAGGCCGTCGCCGCGGAGGAGCTCCGATCGCGTCGTCATCGTGACGTGGGAGCGAAGGTCGCGACCTTCGGTCCGCACAAAGACGAGCTGGCGCTGGAGCTCGATGGCTACCCTGCGCGGCAGGTCGCCTCTCAGGGTCAACACCGCGCCCTCGCGCTCGCGATGAAGGCCGCCGAGAGCGCATCCATCGCGTCGAGCACCGGCCTCTGGCCGATTCAGCTCCTCGACGACATCTCGAGCGAGCTCGATCCGAGCCGGACCGAAGCCCTGTTTTCGTTCCTCGAAGAGACGCGCGGCCAGCTGCTGATCACGAGCACCCGCGAGGGGCTCCTGCGGGAGGCGCTCGCGGCGTCAAATCCGAAGGTATTTCAGGTACTTGGTGGTGTCATTCGGGAGGCGTAGCGAGCTTGATCCAGAGGGGCCGCCGGCCTATGACATCCATTCCTGTTCGCTCGGGAAATTCCCGGGCAAGAACGCTCTTTCGAGCTCCCCCGACGAAGGCGGGAAGAAGCGATGTCCCAGCCCACCCCTACGACCGAAGCCCCCCGAGACTACGACGCGAGCAGCATCACGGCGCTCGAGGGTCTCGAAGCCGTCCGCAAGCGACCCGGCATGTACATCGGCGACGTGCACGATGGCTCGGGGCTCCACCACCTCGTCTGGGAGGTGATCGACAACTCCGTCGACGAGCACCTCGCGGGCGTGTGCACGCGCATCGGCGTCACGGTTCATTTCGACGGCTCCGTCTCCGTCGAGGACGACGGCCGAGGCATCCCTGTCGGCATGCACGCGCGCGGCGTGAGCGCGGCCGAGGTCGTGATGACGGTGCTGCACGCGGGCGGCAAGTTCGACAACTCGAGCTACAAGGTCTCCGCCGGTCTGCACGGCGTCGGCGTGAGCGCCGTCAACGCAGTGAGCGAGTCGCTCAAGCTCGAGATCCGGCGCGACGGAAAGCTCTGGGTGCAGGACTACGCGCGCGGTGTCCCGAAGGGCCCGCTCACCGCGAAGGGCGAGGCGACGACGACGGGAACGAAGGTCCGCTTCAAGCCTGACCAGACGATCTTCTCCGTCACCGAGTTCAGCTACGACATCCTCGCGAGCCGCCTGCGCGAGCTCGCCTTCCTGAACGCCGGCCTCATCATCGACCTCGTCGACGAGCGGGCAGAAGGAAAGCAGGACCGCTACGAGTACAAGGGCGGCATCAAGGAGTTCGTCGCCCTGTTGAACAAGGCGAAGGAACCTCTCCACGAGGACGTGATCTGGTTCAGCGCGTCCGGCGATGGGGGCACGGAGGGCAAGCAGCTCGTCCAGCCCGTGCAGGTGGACGTGGCGCTGCAGTGGAACGCCTCCTACACCGAGGCGATCTACGCCTACACGAACAACGTCCACAACAAAGACGGCGGCACGCACCTCACCGGCCTTCGCGCAGCGCTGACCAAGACGGTCAACAACTACGGCACGGCGCAGAACCTCTTCAAGGAGCTGAAACAAGGTCTTCAGGGGGAGGACGCGCGCGAGGGGCTCACCTGCATCATCAGCGTCAAGCACCCCGACCCGAGCTTCGACTCGCAGACGAAGTCGAAGCTCGTCTCGAGCGAGGTGAAGGGCATCGTCGAGACCGTCGTGGCGCAGAAGCTCGGCGAGTTCTTCGAGGAGAACCCCCACACCGCCAAGAAGATCATCGAGAAGGCGGTCGTCGCGGCGAAGGCGCGCGAAGCAGCCCGCAAGGCGCGCGAGGTGATCCGCAAGGGCACGATGGACATCACGTCCCTCTCGGGCAAGCTCGCGGACTGCCAGTCGAAGGACCCGGCGCAGAGCGAGCTCTACATCGTCGAGGGCGAGAGCGCCGGCGGCAGCGCGAAGATGGGACGGGATCGTCATTTTCAGGCGATCCTCCCCCTCAAGGGGAAGATCCTGAACGTCGAGCGCGCGCGCCTCGACAAGATGCTCTCGTCCGCCGAGATCGGGACGCTCATCACGGCGCTCGGCTGCGGCATCTCGGACAACGGTTCCTTCGAGATCGACAAGATCCGCTACCACCGCGTCATCCTGATGACGGACGCCGACGTCGACGGCTCGCACATCCGGACGCTGCTCCTGACGTTTTTCTACCGGCAGATGCCGCAGGTCATCGAGAAGGGGTACCTCTACATCGCCCAGCCGCCGCTCTACCGCGTCCGCAAGGGCAAGAAAGACCTCTACATGAAGGACCAGGCCGCGCTGGACGAGTACCTGATCCAGAACGCGACCGACGGCCTCGAGATCATCTCCTCGAAGGGCCAGACCGTCACGGGGCAGCCGCTCTTCCGGCTGGCCCAGCGCCTGAAGCGCTTCAAGGCCGTGCTCGCACACGTCGACAAGAAGTGTGACGCGCGCGTCGTCGCGGCCGTCATCCGCGCGACCGGGCTCAACGCGGACTCGCTCCGCCGCAAGCGCGACCTGGAAGAGGCGGCCGCGGCGCTGCGTCCGTACATGCAGACGCGTTATCCCGACCTGTTCCCGCTCACGATCGAGGTCGGCTGGGATACGGCGGAGGGCGCCGGCTACCTCGACATCCGCCCGCGCGCGGGCGCCAGCATGCGACCTGCTCGAATCGATCTCGCCCTCGTGCAAGGCGACGAATACGGCGAGGCCTGGAACATCGACCAGGACCTGCGCTCGATCGGCGCTGCTCCGTACAAGGCCAAGACCGATCGCGCCGAGGATGAGCTCGCGGACGGCGAGGCGCTCGCCGAGTTCCTCGAGGAGCGCGGCAAGAAGGGCCTCACGGTCAGCCGCTACAAGGGTCTCGGCGAGATGAACGCCGACGAGCTGTGGGAGACGACGATGAACCCGGATGCACGCACGCTCCTGCAGGCGCGCATCGACGACGCGGTCGCGACCGACACGCTCTTCACGATCCTCATGGGTGACCAGGTCGAGCCGCGCCGCGCCTTCATCGAAGAGAACGCGCTCCAGGTGAAGAACCTGGACATTTAGCAGTCTGCCAACAAAGGCGGCGTCGTTGTGCTGGATGAGGGAGGTGCTGCTCCTTCACCCCCCCGGCCCCCCTCGCTTCGCGAGGGGGGAGTCCCAGCCCGCTCTTCGCGCATCTCTCACAATCTTCGGCTCCGCGCCTCTTCGGTCAAGGCCTTGCCGCGATTTGGCACGGTCTTAGCTTGCGGCTGCAATGAGAATCGAGCGCATGACGACGAAGGCGCAGGAGGCTCTCCGTGGCGCCGTGGACCTCGCAAGCCGCAACGGATCCCCGGAGCTCTATCCGGAGCACATCCTCCTCGAGCTGCTCACGCAGGAAGGCGGCATCGTCGCCCCGGTCGTGAGCAAGGCCGGAGCGAGCCCGCAAGCGTTGCAGGCGGCGCTCGAGGCCAAGCTGAACAGCATGCCCCGGGTCAGCGGCGGCGCGGAGCCGGGCCTCGGCCGGCGCGCGCTGCTCCTCGTGCAGAAGGCCGAGGACGAGAGCAAGGCCCTGAAGGACGACTACGTCTCGACCGAGCACCTGCTGCTCGCGGCCGCGAAACACGACCGCGATCTGATGTCGCTGCTCGAGAAGGCCGGCCTCACCTACGAGAAGATCCTGCAGGCCCTGACGCAGGTCCGCGGCTCGCAGCGCGTGACCGACAAGGACCCGGAGGGGAAATTCCAGGCGCTCGACAAATACACGCGGAACCTCACGGACCTCGCGCGGCGCGGGAAGATCGATCCGGTCATCGGTCGCGACGAGGAGATCCGGCGCGTGATGCAGGTGCTCTCGCGGCGCACGAAAAACAACCCCGTGCTCATCGGTGAGCCCGGCGTCGGCAAGACGGCGATCGTCGAGGGCATCGCCCAGCGCATCGTCCGCGGCGACGTCCCCGAGAGCCTCAAGGAGAAGGACCTCCGGGCGCTCGACCTCGCGTCGATGGTGGCCGGGTCGAAGTTCCGCGGCGAGTTCGAGGACCGCCTGAAGGCGGTGCTCAAGGAGATCGAGGCCGCCGAGGGTCGCATCATCCTCTTCATCGACGAGCTGCACACCCTCGTCGGCGCGGGCGCGGCCGAGGGCGCGATGGACGCGGCGAACATGCTCAAGCCGGCGCTCGCGCGCGGGGAGCTCCGCTGCATCGGCGCGACGACGCTCGACGAGTACCGCAAACACATCGAAAAGGACGCGGCGCTCGAGCGGCGGTTCCAGCAGGTGTTCGTGGGACAGCCGACGGTGGAAGACACGATCGCGATCCTCCGCGGCCTGAAGGAGCGCTACGAGACCCACCACGGGATCCGCATCCAGGACGCCGCGCTGATCGCCGCGGCCAACCTCTCTCACCGGTACATCACCGAGCGGTTCCTGCCGGACAAGGCGATCGACCTGGTGGACGAGGCGGCGTCGCGCATCCGCATGGAGATCGACAGCCTGCCCACGCCGATCGATCAGGTGGAGCGCGGGCTGCTCAAGCTGCAGATGGAGGAACAGGCGCTCAAGCGTGAGAGCGACAAGGCCTCCAAGACCCGCCTCGAAGAGGTGAAAGAAGAGATCCGCGAGATGCAGGCCAAGCGCGACGCGATGCGCGCGCAGTGGCTGGCCGAGAAGGAGGTCATCGGGGAGCTCCGCGCCATCCCGCCCAAGCTCGAGGAGATGCGCCTCGAGAGCGAGACGGCCAAGCGCCGCGGCGATCTGGGCAAGGCCGCCGAGGTCGAATACGGCAAGATCCCCGAGCTCGAGCGGCAGCGCGAGGCGCTCCGCGCGAGGCTCGCGGAGGTGCAGACGACCCAGGCCTACCTGAAGGAAGAGGTGACGGACGAGGACATCGCCCAGGTCATCTCTCGGTGGACCGGCATCCCGGTCTCGAAGATGCTCGAGAGCGAGATGCAGAAGCTCCTGCACCTCGAGGACGATCTGCGCGCACGTGTGGTCGGCCAGGAGGAGGCGCTCCAGGCGATCGGCAACGCCATCCGGCGCTCTCGCGCAGGCCTCGGCGACGAGCGGCGGCCGATCGGTTCGTTCGCCTTCCTCGGGCCGACCGGCGTCGGCAAGACGGAGCTCGCGAAGGCGCTCGCCGAGCGGCTCTTCAACGACGAGCGCGCGATGGTGCGCATCGACATGAGCGAATACGGCGAGCGTCACGCGGTCGCGAGGCTCATCGGCGCGCCGCCCGGCTACGTCGGGTACGAGGAGGGCGGCCAGCTGACCGAGCCCGTTCGGCGCAGGCCCTACAGCGTCATCCTGTTCGATGAGATCGAGAAGGCGCACCCGGACGTGTGGAACACGCTGCTCCAGGTGCTGGACGACGGCCGGCTGACGGACGGGCAGGGCCGCACCGTGGACTTCAAGAACACGGTGCTCATCCTCACCTCGAACGTCGGCTCGGCGCAGGCCGCGGCCATCGAAGAAGATCGCGGGCTCGACGACGAGCAGAAGGCCAAGGCGGTCAAACAAGCCGTGCTGAGCGAGGTGCGGCAGGCGTTCCGGCCCGAGTTCCTGAACCGGCTCGACGAGATCGTCGTGTTCCGTCGGCTCGACCGCGGCCAGATGACGAAGATCGTCGACATCCAGCTCGCGCGCTTCAAGAAGCGTGTGGAGAAGCGGGGAATTCAGGTCGAGATCACGCAGGCCGCGAAGGAGCTGCTCGTGCAGGTCGGCTGGGATCCGCAATACGGCGCGCGGCCGCTCAAGCGGGCCATCCAGCGGTACGTCGAGGACGAGCTCGCCAAGTCCGTTCTCGGCGGGCAGTTCACCTCGGGCGATCGCATCATCATCGATCGCGCGGGCGACACCCTGAAGTTCGAGAAGGTCGACCTGAACTGAGGGGCACCGCTCGGGAAAGCTCAGCGCGGCGGCGGGCGCTGGCTGACCGGAGGCTGCGAGCCTTCGGGGAGCCCGCTCGCCACGCGCCGCAGCAGATCGAGCGCGCTGTACGCGGCGTGGATCTGGATCTCGTTCCTGTCGCCGCGGAACACGCGCTCCTGCACGAAGGTGCCGCCCGGGTGGGCGACCGCCCAGTAGACGAGGCCGACGGGCTTGGCCGAAGAACCGCCGGAGGGGCCGGCGATCCCGGTGACGCTGAGCCCGACGTCGACCTCACACAAGCGACGCGCGCCCTGCGCCATCTCGGCCGCGACCTCGGCGCTCACGGCACCGTGCCCGCGGAGCGTGTCCTCCGACACGCCGAGCATCCGGGTCTTCGCGCTGTTGGCGTAGACCACAGCCGAGCCGATCAAGAAGTCGCTCGCGCCGGGGTAGCTCGTGACGAGGTGGGAGATGAGGCCGCCGGTGCACGACTCCGCCAGCGCGAGGCGCCAGCCGCGGAGCCGCAGCGCGCGGCCGGTGATGGAGGGCAGCGACTCGTCCCCTTCGCCGTAGACGACGTCGCCCAGCCGCTCGCGGACGACTGCGGCGGCCTGGGTCGCCAGCTCGCGTGCGGCGGCGAGGTTCGCGCCCTTCGCCCGCACCTTCACGTCGAGCTCGGGGAAATGCACGCGGTAGGCGAGCGAGATGTTCTCGAGCTCGATGTCCTCGAGGAGCTGCGCGGCGGTCGCCTCCGGCAGGCCGAAGGTGCGCAAGCGGACGACGTACGTGTCGTTGGGCGCGATGGGGCGGATGCGCGGGAGGACCTGCTCCTTGAACATGCGCTTCATCTCTCGCGGGACACCCGGCAAGAAGAAGAACCGGGCGCTGTCGATCGCGATGCTGTAGCCGGGAGCCGTGCCGTCGGCGTTCGGGAGGATCTCCGCGCCGCGCGGGATCTCCGCCTGCTTCTCGTGGTGCTTGGTGACGAGTCGGCCCTTCGCCTCGACCTTGCGGCGGATGGAGAGGAGGGCGCTCTCGTCGAGCACGAGATCCACCTTCGCGGCCTGGGCAGCGCAAGCGGTGGTGATGTCGTCCGACGTCGGGCCGAGGCCGCCGGTGACGATGACGATGCGCTGCTCGGCGCCGAGGCGCTGCAAGGTCGCGACGATGTGCTCGTGCTCGTCGCCGACGACCTTCGCGCACGCGACGTCGAAGCCTTCTTCGGTCAGCGTCGCGGCAAGCCAAGCCGCGTTGGTGTCGACGATTTCGCCGCGGGTGAGCTCGGTGCCGATGGAGAGGAGCGCGACGGCCATTAGGAGGGCCGTCGAACATATCAGGCCCGCGTTTGCCGGGGCTACAACCGCGGGGTCTTCGAGGCGGTCGAGGTCAGGGGATAGGCGCAGCGAAAGCCGAGATCGTCACGCCGGGTGTCGGGGGGCGTCGGCTCGGAGCTCCAGGCCCGGAGGGCGGTCGAGCTGGTCGATCGGAACGAGCCCCCGCGGGCGAAGGCCGTCCGGCCCGCCAGCGTCCACTCCGCGACATTTCCGGCCAGATCGTGGACGCCGACAGCGGTCGCGCCGTCCGGCCGCATCCCCGCCAGCTCGGGCTTCGAGGCGCCCTCGGCGCACGGCCCGACAACGAGCCCGAAGGAAGCGTTGCGACACACGACCCCCGCGAAGCCCCACGGATAGCGGCGGCCCTCCGCTCCCGAGGCGGCCATCGCGTGCTCTTCGGGGGTCGGCAGCCGACCGCCTGCGAAGACGCAGAACGCCGCGGCCTCGGCCGCGCTCACGCCGCGGACGGGTGTCCCCGGCTCGCCCTCGTCCGCGCGGGGCGCACAAGGCCCCGCCGAAGCGCACTCCGCCCAGCGAGCCTCGGTCACCTCGAAGGCGTCGATCTCGAAAGCCGGGACCGAACCCTGCGGGAGATCACGGCCGGCGGCCTCCCAATCCGGCGGGAAGCTCCCGACGGCGCCGGCGTCGATCCGAACCCGTTGGGTCGGCGCGACGCAGCCCGCGGCCGTCACGCGGAGAGGATCGGGGCAGCGCGTGGGCTCGCCTTGGCAGCGGCCTTCGACGAGCGACTGCCCTTCGCCGCAGCACCGCGGCCCGAGCGCGACGGCCCCGCCCGGGCAACGCGCCGTCGATGCGCCGAAGTGTGCGGCCACGGCGGCGGCGCCGAGGGCCAGGAGGGTCAGCGCCGCGCCCCGCGCGAGCCAGCCCCTTCGAGCGTTCATTACCCTGCGCCCGGGCCCACCGAAAAGACGAGCGTGGAGATCGAGGGGACCTCGATCTCCACCGAATCCCCGGGTGCGAGCGGCCCGACGCCTTCGGGCGTGCCGGTGAGGACGAGATCCCCGGGCTCGAGCGTGATGGTCTCGCTGACGTGGGCCAGGACGCGCGCGACCGAGAAGATCATGTCGCTCGTCTTGCCGTCCTGCCGGACGGCTCCGTTCACGCGACAGGTGATCGACAGGGCATGGGGGTCGAGGCCGGTGACGACGACCGGACCGACGGGACAGAACGTGTCCATCCCTTTGGCGCGCCACCACTGGCCGTCCTTCTTCTGGAGATCGCGCGCGGTCACGTCACACGCGATCGTGAGACCAAACACGGCGCGCGCCGCGGCCTCCTCGGACGCGCCTTTCAGGCGCTCGCCGATCACGAGCGCCAGCTCGGCCTCGTGCTCGACGCGGCTCGAGACCGACGCGGGCGGGAGCATGACGACCCCGCCCTGCGCCAGGAGCGACGTTGCCGGTTTGTAGAAGAGCATCGGCTCCACCGGCACCTCGTTGCCCAGCTCCTTGGCGTGCGCGCGGTAGTTCCGGCCGACGCAGAGGATCTTCCGCGGTTCGACGGGCGCAAGGCGAGGTCGTGGCCCGCTCGCGTCCGCGTCGTAGCCGTCGAGGCGCTCGCCCGTTCGAGCGCCGCCGAGCCAGGGCGCGCGGGTCAGCGGGAAGGCCGCGCCGCCGTCGAGCTCGACGTAGGTCGGCTCGGCGAGGTCGAGGCGTGCGAAGCGCTTCGAGCTCATGTCTCCTCGTCGTCTCCGTCGGCACCAGGCTTTTCCGCGGGGGTCTTCTCGACCGCGGCCGGGCGGGCCTTCTTGCGGCGCTTCTTCGTGCGTGTGGGCTCCGGAGCGCGCGGCTCCGCGTCCGCGTCTTCCGTCACCGTGGCGCGCGCGGCGGGCGCGGTCTCCGGCAGCGGTCCCGCCGCCTCGAGCCGATCGATGATGCGCGCGAGCGCGTCGAGCATGGCCTTGCGGATCCGGTCGTAAGCACGAGGCCCGACCTCGCCGCTCCGGTGCGCGCGCTCGAGCATGGCGATCTCTTGCAGCATCGCCTCCTTCGCCTCGAGCAGGTCTTCCCGGGTGTCGGCGGCGAGCGGCCCGGTCTTCTTCCGGTTCATGATCACGTACGCGAGGGCGCCGCCCGCCGTGGCGACCGACGCCAACGCGGCTGCGTACGGCACCATGCCCTTCGTCGGCAAGCCGGTCAGCTTGACGTTGACCTTGCTCAGGAAGCTCTCCCCGTCCTGAGGGGTCCACTGTTTGTCGATCCGCAGCAGCGTGCGGCCGCGGTCCTTCACGCGCTCGGCCTCCTTGGGGAAGCCGTCGGCGGACAGACCCATCTTCTTGGACGCCTCGGCCGCGATCATCACGCGCGTCGTGCGCGGCGGAAGCGAGAGCGGCAGCTCCACGTCGGCCTCGTCGTGGTGCGGCACGTGGAACCGGAAGCGGATGACCGCGCCGCCGGGCCTGACGGTGCCTCGGATGCGCACGCCGCCCTCCGCGCCGATGACGGCGGGGGCCGCGTCCTCCTCGCCCGAAAATGCTTTGAGCTCGGACGGCATGACGAGCAGGTGGTCCGCGAGCCACGCCGTGGGGCTGGGGTTGGCCAGGAGCGCCTCCACCTGCACGACGATCACGTCTTCCTTCAGCGACAAGAAGACGCGCGCGTCAGGCGTGAACACCATGGTGTCCGCGAGCTGCGTCGAGACCTGGAACACGTGGAGGATGACCGCGACGCCGCCGCCCTCCGCGGTGAGGCCAAAGGCGCTCGAGAAGAAGTCGCCGCCCTGATACGTGGCACGAGCGGTGTAGGAGTGCCCTGTGCCGACCTTGAGGTCGTCGAACTTCGCGAAGCCCTCTTCGGTCGTGGTGGCGCGGAGCGACTCGCGCTTGTCGCCTTGCGCGACGCTCTGGTGCAGGACGTCCAGCGTGACGTCGGCGTTCGGCACGGGCTTGTCGTCCGCGTCGACAAGCCGGACGACCACGGTGCCGGCGGGGATGTCCGGGCTCGGCGAGACGACGTCCTCCGGGGGTTGATACCCGGCCGTCTGGCCGCGGCCGTGCCCGGCCGGCGCGCCGCCGCCGTGAGGGTTCGCCTGCGCGTCAACGCGAAGCGGGACGATCGTCGCGACAGCGCCGGACGCCGTCGCGAGGAGGAGGGCTCGCCTACGCATGGTCGCCCTCCTTCTCCTTCTTCTCTTCCTTCTCTTCGGTCGAGCCGTCGACGACGTCTTCGTGCTCCTCGCGCTCGCTCTCCACGGCCTCGTCGCTCTCCGCCTTCTCGCCTTCTTTGGCGCCGGCGATCGGGTCCGCGTCCGCGTCTCGTTTGGCGTCGACCTTCTCGTCGGCGCCGCCCCTTGCGGACTCTTCTTTCTCGTCGCTCTCCCACGGCCCGAGGCCGAGCTCGGCGAACCGCTGGGCCACGACACGCTCCGCGCGGGCGCGCTGGTCGGCCGACGCTTCGTCGAGCATGCGGAGGAGCCGCTTCGCCTCACGTCGGTACTCGACCACGAGCGCCTTGTAGTCGTCGTCGCTGATCTTGCCGACCGACCGCTCGAACTCCAGGTCCTTCAAGGCGCGGAGGACCGCGCGCTTCTGCTCCTCCTCCACGCGGGGGGCGCCGATGGCGTACGCGTCCGCGCCGGAGAGGCGCGTCTCGCCGAGCAAGGTTCGGAGGCTGCTCCAGAACGCGGTGATGACGCCGACGAGCGTGAGCGCTGCGAGCCCGAGGACGACACCCGACGCACCGAAGCGGAGCCCGGCGAACAGGAGGCCGACCAGACCGAGACCCAGGACCGCGACCCCGACCGGGATGCGCCCGAGGAGACCTTCTTCTCGTTCGCTCATCGTGTGCTCGTCGATTCGGTGGAGTCGGCGAGCCAGGCGGCGTCGGTCACGTCGGGCGGCGCTGGGCCCATCTGTCCGGCCCTCGCGCGGAACGCGAGCGAGCCTAGCGAGGCCAACATGATCGAGAACATGAGTGTGGTTGCGACACCCGCGGCGGCGCGCACGTAGCTGAAGGCGCGCACCTCCTGCTCCTGGATGTCGGGGAAGAGCGAGATGAGGGCCCCGAGGATCAGGATGCCGAACCCGATCCAGATGTACATGACGAGCGGATTCACGTGCATCCGCAGCGTGCCGGCCTTCGTGGTCGGGTTGGCCGAGGCGAGCGTCGCGTAGAGGTCGTCCCGGGGTGTGATGTGCAGCGCGATCTCGCTCGACGGCGCGCCGGGCATCGCCTTGTAGATGAACTTCGCCGGCGTGAGCTGGCCCGTCTTCACCCCGTTCTCGTAGACGTCGAGCGTCGCGATGATGGCCATTTTCTCGGGGTCGCTCTCGCGGCGGGTGCCCTGGTAGACGATCTCGTAGCTTTCGTCGATCCGCATGGTCTCGCCGGGCATCACCGTGCCCTCCACGTCCGTGCCCCAGGCGCGGCCGGAGAAGCCGAGGTACATGAAGATGATGCCGATGTGGACGATGTAGCCGCCGTAGCGGCGGCGCGACTTCGCGACGAGCAGGGTGAGCGCCGTCAGCCACGACTCCTTCTCGCCGCGCTGCTCGGCCGATCGGCGCCGCGCGTTCATGCCGCGCGCGAACTCCTGCACGATGACGGCCAGGTTGAAGGCGCAGAGCCCGCTCACGACGACCGGCAGCGCGCCGTTGATCTTCGCGACGGCCTCGCCGATGTAGAACGTCATCATGCTCGGCACCGTGCGGACCGCCGGCTCGCTGTAGAGGTTCGGGATGTCGACGAAGGGCGGGAAGCGCAGGGGGCCGAGGGCAGCGCCGGTCGAGCGCGGATAGACGAGCTCCACGCCGATGTGGAGCAGCGCCATCACCACGAACGCGATGCCCGGCGCGATGAAGCCACGCCGGAGCAGCTCCGGTGACGTCTTCCGCCAGCCGACGAGCGGAGCCACGCCCATCAGCAAGAACAGGAGCACGCCTGGGATCGGCAGCCAGAAGTTGTAGAAGGTCGGGCCGACGGCGGCCTTCTGGTTGAGCAGCGACTCGCTGAGCAGCGGCCACGTGGTGGCGAGCAGGATGAAGACGCAGATGCCGAGCAGGCTCCAGTTGTTGACGACGAACGCCGTCTCACGCGAGAGCGGGCTCTCCAGGCTGCCTTCGCTCTTCAGGCGCGGCAGCCGCCACACGAGCAGGCCCATGCTCACCGCGAGGATCGCGCCCATGTACCAGGCGAAGTAGGTGCCGATGCCGCTCTGGGCGAAGGAGTGCACGCTGGCGATGAGGCCGCTGCGCGTGAGGAAGGTGCCGAAGATCGTCAGGAAGAACGTCGCGCAGATGAGGAAGATGTTCCACACCTTGAACATCCCCCGGCGCTCCTGGATCATCGTGGAGTGCACGTAGGCGCTGGCCGTGAACCACGGCAGGCACGCCGCGTTCTCGACCGGGTCCCAAGCCCAGTAGCCGCCCCAGCCGAGCTCCTCGTAGGCCCACAACATCCCGAGGCCGTTGCCGATCGAGAGGAACAGCCAGGAGAAGAGCATCCACTTGCGCGTGGCGTTGATCCACTCCGCGTCGAGCCGGCCCGTGATGAGCGCTGCGATCGCGAAGGCGAACGGCACCGTCGCCGACGTGAAGCCTATGTAGAGGCTCGGCGGGTGGATGATCATGTAGAAGTTCCGGAGCTGGTAGTTCAGCCCCTGACCGTCCGCGGGCGCTCCGCCCAGGTTCACGGAGAACGGGTTCACCGCGAAGATCATGAGCACCGCGTAGAACATCAGCGCGCTCATCAGGGTCGCGATGACATACGGTTGGAGCTCCAGATATCGGCGGCCCAACCACTTGACGCAGATGCCGGAGAAGATGCTCGTCAAGAACAGCCACCACAGCAGCGACCCGTCCTGCCCTCCCCAGAGCGCGACGACCTGGTAGACCGTGCTCATCGATCGGTCGCTGTACCGAGACACGTACGAGAGCCGGTAGTCGTGGCTCACGAACGCGTAGCAGAGCGTCAGGACGGCGAGCCCGACGAGGGCGATCGTTCCGTAAGCGCCCAGCCGTGCAGACTGGAGGATTCGGGGCCGGCCAGTCGCGGCCAGGACAGACAAGGCGAAGGAGTACCCGGCCGCCACCAGGATGGCGTAGAGGACACCCGTTCCGAACTCGGGGAGGGACTGCCACATGGCCCCCCCACTTTAGGCGCCAAGCTCTCCGCGGGCCACGGCCTATCCACCGAGGTATACTGAATCATGTCCTTCGCCGGCGAGCCGCGTAGCCAGGAGCTCATCTACGACTGGAACGAAATCGGCCGGAAGGGCCGCCTCATCCCCGAGGGGGTGACGTTCTTCGACGAGACGCTCCGCGACGGGCTCCAGAACCCGAGCGTCACGGACCCGGGGATCGAGCACAAGCTCAAGCTCGTGCACCTGATGGAGAAGATCGGCATCGATGTCGCGGACATCGGCCTGCCCGGGAGCTCCCAGCGCGCCTTCGACGACGTGCTGAGGATGTGCAGGGAAATCACCGACAACAAGCTGAAGCTTGGCGTGGCCTGCGCCGGCCGGACGGTCGTGGGCGATATCACCCCGATGATCGAGATCTCCCAGCGGGCGGGCATCCCGGTCGAGGTCTACGCCTTCATCGGGTCGAGCCCCATCCGCCAGCTCGCGGAGAGCTGGGACGTCGATCTGATCGCCAAACGTTCAGCGGAGGCCATCGACGTCGCCGTGAAGGCCGGGCTGCCGGTCGCCTACGTGACGGAGGACACGACGCGCACCCGGCCGGAGGCCCTGGCCACGCTCTTCAAGGTCGCGATCGACCACGGCGCCTCGCGGCTCTGCCTCTGCGACACGGTCGGCCACTCCACCCCCGACGGCGTCCGCAACCTGCTGAACTTCACGAAGAGCCTCATCGCCGGCATGGGCGCCAAGGTCGGGATCGACTGGCACGGCCACAACGATCGTGGCCTGGGGCTCGTCAACGCCGTCTGGGCGCTCGAGTGGGGCGCGGACCGCGTCCACGGGACGGCGCTCGGGATCGGCGAGCGCGTCGGGAATGCGCCGATGGAGCTGATCCTTCTGAACCTCAAGCTGCTCGGAATGCTCGAGGACCAAGATCTCACCCACCTGCTCGAGTACTGCAACGTCGCGGCGGAGGCCGTCGGCTGGGACGTGGCCATCAACTACCCGCTGGTCGGGCGCGACGCGTTCCGCACGGCGACGGGCGTCCACGCCGCGGCAATCATCAAGGCGCAGCAGAAGGGCGATTCGTGGCTGGCCGACCGGATCTACTCCGGCGTACCGGCGGGCATGTTCGGCCGGCAGCAGGAGATCTGCATCGGCTTCATGTCCGGCGCTTCCAACGTGAACTACTGGCTCCGCCAGCGGAAGATCGAGCCTTCGAAGGAGCTCGTGGACGCCATCCTCGCCAAAGCCAAGACGATGCCGCGCAACCTGACCGACGAAGAAGTGCTGGCGATCGTCGAGACGCACCGCGCTCCGGCCGGCTGACGCCGCGAGGACGGCCTCCGGGAACCAGGCGTGCTCGTCCCTTCGCAGCGCATCGTCGCGCTCTTCCGAGCGCTCTTCGCGGGCGGCCCCGCGCCGGCGGCGCCCCCTCCGCGGGGGACAGGCTCGTTCGTCGACCGCGTGATCGTGTTCTTCGCCGCGGCCATCTGCCTGCTCTTCGCGGCGACCCTGCGCGACGCGGGCCCGCGCCGGCCGACCGTGCCCGCGGTCGCCGCGTCGGCGGCGTTGCCTGGCGACTCGACGCTCGTGGCGCACGTCGTGGACGCCGAGGGACACCCCTACGACGGAGCGGTCGTACGCGTATTTTCGGTGAGCAATGACGGTCGTGTCTTCTTCGCTGGGGAGAAGCTGCACGCGGGGGCGGAGGTGCGGTGGGACGCGCTCCCGAGCGGCGAGGTGTGGGTCGTCGCGTACGGCGCGGGTCACACGCGGGCATCGACGCGTGTCGTCCTCGTGGGCACGACGCCGCGCGAGGTCACGCTCGCGCTCGCGCCCGCCAGCGCGCTCTCGGTGAAGGTCGTGGACGAGGCGGGCGCGCCGGTCGACTCTGCCGTCGTCTCGGTCCAATCGACCGATCCGCTCCCCAACCTGGCGCGCACCGACGGCGAGGGCCGCGCCACGCTCGACCGACTCGGCCCCGCGCCGTGGAACGTGACGGCGCTGGCGACGGGCTACGATCCCGTCACGCGATCCGGCATCTATCCGGGCGCGCCGCTGGAGATCCGCCTGGAGCGGCTCGGCGGCTTCGAGGTCACCGTGCTCGACGTCGATCAGGAGCCGGCGCCGTTCGCCGAGATCTGGATCTCCGGGCCGGGCGTGTGGCCCGCGCGCATGACCCAGGCGGACGCCGCGGGGCAAGCTCGCATCGTCGGCCTCAACGCGGGCGTCTTCGATCTCAAGGCGCGGCTCGGCGACAAGGTCTCGCGGACGGACTTCTCGGTTCCGCTCTCGCGGGGGCAGCTCGCCGAGCGCACGCTGCAACTGGAAGAGGGGCGCTTCATCACCGTGCGCGTGACCGACGGCCCGCCCCGCGAGGACCAGCCCGATCCGCCGCCGGTCGAGGGCGCGGACGTCGTCCTGGTCGAGGAAGGCCTGAGCGCCTTCCCGCTCGAGGCGAGGACGAGCAAGAAGGGCATGGCGGTTCTCGGGCCCATCAGCGAGGGCGTGGCGACCGTGACCGCGCGCGCGGAGGGCTTCGTCCCACGAATCGTCGGCGGGGAGGAGCTGAATGACGACGATGTCACGATCCCGCTCCTGCGCGGCGGCGCCATCGTCGGCGACGTGCGCGACGACCGGGGCTTCCCGATCGACGGCGCGACGATCGAGGTCATCGGCACCGACACCGACGGCATGCCGATCCACGAGACGACCGATCGCTCGGGCTTGCGCGACGCCCTCTTCGACTTTGCGCTCGCCGGTCCGCAGCCGCTCATCCCCCGAGGGGAGCTCGGCGTGATGCCCGGCCCCGTCCCGCCCATTCCGCGCGCCGGGGAGGTGGTCCCGACCGCGCCCGAGCAGGGCGGCGAGCCGTGGGTGAGCCGGGCCGACGGATCCTTCCGCGCCTCACCGGTCACGCCCGGCCGCGTGCAGCTGCTCGTGCGCCACCCCGAGTTCGTCGAGGGCCTCACGGACGTGTTCCCGCTCGCGCCCGGACAGGAGAAGGAGGTCCACGTCGTCCTCTCGCGTGGCGGGCGTCTCGAGGGGCGCGTCGTCGAGGAGGACAGATCACCCGTCGTGGGCGCGCGCCTCGAGATCGCTGCGCTCGAAGGGACCTTCGAGGCGCTCTCCTACACCGAGGAAGACGGCACCTTCGCGGCCGCGAGCGTCCCGAAGGAGATCCTCGTGTCGGTGACGCGCCCCGATGCGCTGGGCGAGATCGCCGCGCGCCTGACGATCGAGGTGACGCCGGGCCGGACGACGCGAGTCGAGATCGTCTTGCCCAAGGCGCGTGAGGCCACGACCCTGCGGATCGTCGACCGGGCGGACTTCCCCCTCTCCGGCGCGGAGGTGCGCGTCGTCTCGCTCGACGTGGAGGCCGCCTTTGCGCGCACGTTCTTCTCGAACGACGACGGCGAGGTGCTGGTGCCGAGCGTTCGAGGGCTCCCGCTCCGGGTCGTCCTCGAGAAGCCTGGCAAGGCTTCGGTCGCGACGTTCCTCGAGGACGCCGGGCGCGAGCACAAGCTCGTCATGCCCGACGCGCGCTCGCTCAAGGGCGTGGTCACCGGTCGAGACGGGCGCGAGAAGCTCGAAGGCGCGGACGTCACGCTCTACACGAGCGCGGGTGCGCTCCACGTCCGCGCGGACGAGGCCGGCGAGTTCGAGGTGCCCGATCTCGACGACGGTCGGATCCGGATCGTGGCGCGACACGAGGGCTACGCCATGGCGGAGCGGGTCATCGCCTTCGTGGGCGATCCGCGCCGAGCCACCGAGATCGAGCCCATCGATCTGGCGCCCGCCGGCTCGGTGGAGGGGCTCGTGCTCGACGATCGGGACGAGCCCGTCGTGGGCGCGCGCGTGGGGCTGGGCTCGGTGCCGACTTACTTGCCTGTCGGCAGGCTGCCCTCGCGCCTCGCGCGGACCGACGCGGACGGTCGATTCGTGCTCGGAGGCCTCCCCGAAGGCGAGGTCACCCTCGAGGCGTACAGCCCCGAGCTGGGCCGAGGTCGAGCGGAGGGCATCGCGATCCGGGCGGACCGCGTCACCGACCGCGTCGTCATCCGCATCCCCGATCAGGGCTACGATCCGAAGCAGCTCAAGGCCGCCGGCTCGGTGGCGCTCACCTTGGCCGAGCGCAACGGCGCCGTGGTCGTCATCGACGTGCCTGAAGGCGGCGAGGCCGAGCATGCGGGCATCGAGCCGGAGGACGTCTTCGTCACCGCCGCTGGACGTGCCGTGGCCACGCTCGAGCAGGCGCGAGATCTCCTGAGCGGACCGCTCGGGGAAGACGTGGTGATCGAGCTCGCGCGATCGTCGCCCAGAGGAGACAGCGCGCGCGTCCGGCTCCGCGTGCGTCGCGAAGCCGTACGTCGCTGAGGCCGAGCGTCGCCGTCGTCAGAGGTCGCCGCCGTCAGAGGATGCCGCCTGCGCCGCCGACCCCGGCGGCCCCGCCTGCGCCGCCTGCGCCGCCTGCGCCGCCTGCGCCGCCTGCGCCACCCGCGCCCCCGAACCCGCCGGTCGCTGCGGTCGAGCCGGATGTCGACGAGCCGAACCCGCCGGCCCCGTCGCCGCCGCCGAGACCGCCGCCCGTCGCGGCGCTCGTGGAGAAGCCGCTGCCCGTCGTCCCGTTGCCGCCGTCATCGTCGGTGTACTGGCCGGTGTCGCCGGGCGGATCGGGCTGGGGATCGAAGCAGCCGGCGTAAGCGCTGCTGACGAGCAGCGCCGCTCCCGCGAGGTACAGACGAAGATGGGATGACATGATCGTCAGGTTCCTCCCGTGCCGCCCGCGCCGCCGACGCCCATCCCGCCTGCGCCGCCTGCGCCACCGGCGCCACCCGTCCCGCCGCCCGCACCGCCCGCACCGCCGACCCCAGCGCCGCCGTCTCCGCCGCCGCCCGCGCCGGTCGTGCTGCCCCCGGATGCGCTCGTGGAGCCGGACCCGGTGGTGTTCCCCGCGCCCGTGCCCACCGTCGTCCCCGCGCCCGTCGCGCCGCCGTTGCCCAGCGAGTCGGGCGGATCAGGCTGAGGATCGAAGACGCAGCTGGCCGCAGTCGCCGCCACGAGGAACGCGGCGAGCGAGGCGAATGCAAAGCGGGAAGCCACCATCCTGGGAAACATCACGCAACCAGTATGCCACAGAAAACATGCGCAAAACCCGCATGTCGGCTGCGCCAATGGCTCACGCTGGCACAAGAACCAGGACGGCCCTGTCCACCTGGACGGCTCTGCAGCCAAGGCGCGGATTTCCCCGGTGTCGAGGTGTGAGCTCTTGCCTCTGTTTTCCTGGTCAACCCGGCCGGACGCCGGGTTTAGAGTCCGCCCATGTCCGTCGCCGAGGCGCTCGCTCGCATCCGAGCCCGCATCGCAGCCGCGGCAGCGGCGGCCGGGCGCGATGCGCAGGATGTCGACCTGCTCGCGGTGTCGAAGGGCCACCCCTCGTCCTCCATCCGGGAGGCGTACGCGGTCGGGCAGCGCCGGTTCGGGGAGAGCTACGCGCAAGAGCTCGTCCGCAAGGCGCGTGAGCTCGAGGATCTGAAGGACATCGAGTGGCACTTCATCGGCCACCTGCAGCGGAACAAGGTGAAGGACGTGGCGCCGCGCGCCCGCGTGATCGAGACGGTGGATCGGCTGGACCTCGCGCTCGAGATCGAGAAGCGCGCCGAGCGCGAGATCCGCGTCTTGATCGAGGTCAACGTCGGCGGGGAGGAGCAGAAGTCGGGCTGCGCGCCGGCTGGCCTCCTCGATCTCTTGCGAGAGACCCGCTGCCTCACCAAGCTGCGGGTCGTCGGGCTCATGACCATCCCGCCCGCGGTCGACGATCCTGAAGACGCGCGGCCGTTTTTTGCGAAGCTGCGTGAGCTCGCGCGGGAGGCGCGCGCCGCGGGCGTCGACCCCGGTCCCCACCTCTCGATGGGGATGTCGCACGACTTCGAGGCCGCGGTCGCCGAGGGGGCGACCTTGGTGCGCGTGGGGACGGCGATCTTCGGGGAGCGCCCGAAGCGCGAGGACGGCTGATGGCCACGAAGAAGGGCTCCGCGGGCGCGTCGACACTCTTCGAGGCAGCCGAGCGACGTGACCCGGCGCTGAAGGGGACGATCCCCCTCGCCGAGCGCGTCCGCCCGCGGACGCTCGACGATCTGCTCGGACAAGACACCGCGCTCGGGAAGACCTCGCCGCTCCACCACGCGGTGGCCTCGGATCGCGTCCGCTCGATGATCCTCTGGGGCCCGCCCGGATCCGGCAAGACGACGCTGGCGCGCATCGTCGCCGAGAGCACGAAGGCGCGCTTCGTCGCGATGAACGCGGTGCTCTCGGGCGTGGCCGATGTCCGGCAAGCGGTGGAGGCCGCCCGCGAAGCGCGCAAGTACGAGGGCAAGCGGACGATCTTGTTCATCGACGAGATCCACCGCTTCAACAAGTCCCAGCAGGACGCGCTCCTCCCTCACGTGGAGGACGGGACGTTCACGCTGATCGGCGCGACGACCGAGAACCCGTCTTTTTCGGTGAACGCGCCGCTCCTGTCGCGATGCAAGGTCCACCGCCTGCGCACGCTCGACGAGGCCGCCATCGCCGAGATCCTCCGGCGGGCGATCCAGAGCCCCGACGGTCTGGACGGCAAGATCTCGGTCGACGACGAGGCGGTTCGGGCGCTGGCGCGGCTCGCGCAAGGAGACGCGAGGCGCGCGCTGACCGCCCTCGAGGTCGCCGCCGACGAAGCGATCGCGCGAGGCGACGCGCACCTGGGCGTGAACGACGTCGCCGCCCAGAGCGAGCACAAGACGCTGCTCTACGACAAGGCGGGCGAGGAGCACTACAACGTCATCAGCGCGTTCATCAAATCGATGCGCGGCTCGGACCCCGACGCGTCCATCTACTGGATGATGCGCATGGTCGAGTCGGGCGACGACCCGCTCTTCATCCTGCGGCGGATGATCATCTTCGCCAGCGAGGACGTGGGGAACGCGGATCCGCGCGCGCTCGAGGTCGCCGTCGCGGCCGACGCGGCGTTCCGCAGGCTCGGCATGCCGGAGGGCCTCTATCCGCTGTCGCAGGCGTGCCTCTATCTGGCGACCGCCCCCAAGTCGAACGCGGCGAACCTCGCGTGGCACGCGGCGCAAGAGGTGGTGCGAGACCGCGGCGCGCTCGAGGTGCCGATGAAGCTCCGCAACGCCGTCACCGGTCTGATGAAGAAGGAAGGCTACGGCGAGGGCTACCGGTACGCGCACGCCGAAGAAGGCGGGGTCGCGCGCGGCGAGACGTACCTGCCCGACGCGCTCGTGGGCCAGCGCTTCTACCAGCCGACCGAGCGGGGCTACGAGAAGATGATCGCCGAGCGGCTGCGGTACTGGCGCGGAGAGAAATAGCGAGCGTCAGTACGCCGCGCGGAAGATGGCGGCGAAGTCCGACCTGGTGACGGGCTTGGGGTTGTTGGGGTGGCAGCCGTCGGCCGTGGCGATCTCCACGAGCTTGTCGAGCTGCGACTCGTCGATCTTCGCGTCGCGCAGGCGCGCGGGGACGCCGACCTTCTTCTTCAGGTCGCCGAGCCACGCGAGGAAGCTCTTCGCGCCGGGGTCGGCGAGGCCCACGGTCTGGGCCATGCGCCGGAAGCGGTCGGCCGAGACCTCCGCGTTGAAGGCGAGCGCGTGGTCGATCATGATCCCGTTCGCGAGGCCGTGGTGCATGTCGGCCACCGTGCCGAGGGCGTGCGCGCACGAGTGGGTGAGGCCGAGGCCCTTCTGGAACGCGATGGCGCCCATCATCGAGGCCATGAGCATCGCGCCGCGAGCCTCCAGGTCGTTCGGCTTCTCGTACGCGGTGACGAGGCTCTGCGCCGCCAGGCGCAGGCCTTCTAGGGCGATGCCGTCGCAGATCGGGTGGTAGTCCTTCGCGAGGAACGCCTCCACGCAGTGCGTGAGCGCGTCCATCCCGGTGGCGGCGGTCATGGCGGGCGGCAGGCCGACCGTGAGCTCCGGATCGGCGAAGACGGCCTTGGCGAGGAGCTTGGGCGAGAAGATGATCTTCTTGATGTGTGTCGCGTCGTCCGACACGACGGAGGATCGACCGACCTCGCTCCCGGTGCCGGCGGTGGTCGGGACGGCCACCCAATAGGGCACGTCCTTGTCGATCGGGCGGGCGCCGGGCTTGTCGTCCTCGTAGTCGAACAGATCGCCCGGGTGGGTCGCGAGCAGGGCGATGGCCTTGGCGACGTCGAGCGCCGCGCCGCCGCCGAGGCCGACGATGCCGTCCGCCTTGTGCGCGCGGAACGCCGCGACGCCGGCCTCCACCTGCGACTTCACCGGGTTGCCCCAGATGCCGCTGAAGACCTCGGCCGCGAGGCCTGCGCCGCCGAGCGCGCCCGTGATCTCTCCGAGGAGCGGCAAGGCGGCGATGCCCTTGTCCGTCACGACGAGCGGTCGCGAGACGCCGGCTGCCTTCAGGTTGTCCGCGAGCATCGAGCGGACACCAGCACCGTAGTGGATCGTCGTCGGGAAGCTGAATCGATGCGGCATGGTCTTTTGCCTAGATGATTTCGAAGTAGCGGGCTAGCTCCCAGTCGGTCACGGCGTCCTGGAACTTTCGCCACTCCCAGTGCCGCGTCGTGACGAAATGATCCACGAAGCCGTCACCGAAGAGCTCCCGGGCGACCGCGGACTCGGCGAGCTTCGTGGTCGCGTCGAAGAGGTTGCGGGGCAGGCGCTCGGTTGGACCCTCGAGGTAGGCGCTCCCGACGACGGGTGCGCTCGTGAGCTCGAGCTTGCGCTCGACGCCCCAGAGCCCCGCGGCGATACACGCCGCCACGGCGAGGTAGGGGTTCACGTCCGAGCCGGGCACACGCAGCTCGAGCCGGGTCGACTTCGCGCTCCCCGGGATCACGCGACACGCGACCGTGCGGTTGTCGATCCCCCAGGTCGCCTTGGTCGGCGCCCAGTAGCCGTCCACCAGGCGCTTGTAGCTGTTCACCGTGGGCGCGAAGAGCGGCAGGATGGAAGGTAGGAGCTCCAGGATTCCGGCGACGAAGCTGCGGAAGACAGGGCTCATCTTGTGATCGGCCTTGTCGGCGTAGAAGAGGTTCTCGTCGCCCTTCCACAGGCTCACGTGGGTGTGCCCGCTGCAGCCGGGCAGCGTGTTGTTCCACTTGGCCATGAAGCTCGGCATGATCCCGAAGCGGTGGCCGATCTCCTTGGCGCCCGTCTTGAAGAGCACGGCGCGATCTGCCGCCTCGAGCGCGTCGGAGTAGAGGATGGCCGCTTCGGTCACGCCGGGCCCGGTCTCGGTGTGCAGGCCTTCGAGCGGGACACCGAACGCCGCCAGATCGTCCATCAGCGCGTTGAAGAACCCCGGGTTCTGGCTCATGCGGAGCACGGAGTAGCCGAACATCCCGGGCGTCAGCGGCTGCGGCGAGCGCATGCCTTTGCTCGCGAAGGACTGCGGCGTCTCGAGGAAGTTGAACCACTCGAACTCCATGCCGACCTTGGCGCCGAAGCCGGAGGCCTCGGCCCGGGCGAGGACGCGCTTCAGCAGCTGGCGCGGACAGACCGCGAGCGGGTCGCCGTGCTCGTCCTCGAAGTCGCCGAGGAAGAAGGGGACACCGCCGTCCCAGGGCACGCGGCGGAACGTCTTCAGGTCGATCCGCGCCTGCGCGTCGGGGTAGCCGGTGTGCCACCCCGTGTAGCGAGCGTCGTCGTAGCAGACGTCCGACGAGTCCCACCCGAAGACCACGTTGCAGAAGCCGAACCCGGATTTGGCGGCGCCGAAGAACTTGTCGCGGTGCAGGTACTTGCCGCGGAGGATGCCGTCGATGTCGGTGACGGCAACCTTCACCTTGGCGTGTGAGCCGCGCTCGATCTCGGCGAGGACCGCCTTGGGTTTCGTCTGCGTCATGCGTTGCTCCGGTTGGATAGGGGCGGGAGCGCGCTCTCGCGCACGGCCTTGGGGATGACGAGGAAGTAATAAGCGAAGCCGACCGCGAGCAGCCCGCCGTAGACGAGCGAGAGGCCGGGCGTCGCGATCACGAGCGCGACGAGCGCTGCGGAGGCGAGCACCAGGGCGACCGCCGGGACGAGCGGGTAGCCGGGCGTGCGGAACGGGCGAGGGAGATCCGGGTGTGTCCTGCGGAGGCGGAACAAGGAGAGCATCGAGAGCACGTACAGGGTGACCGCGCCGAGCACGCTGATGGTGATGATCTCGGCCGTCTTGCCGGAGAAGAGCGCGACGGCGCCCACGACCATGTTCACGATCAGCGCGGGCGCGGGCGTGAGACGCGTCGGATGCGTCCGGCCGAGGACACGCGGCGCGTAGCCCACGCGACCGAGCTCCATCGTCGCTCGGCCCGCGACCAGGATGATCCCGTGGAAGGAGGCGACGAGGCCGCTGAGGCCGACCCCGACGAGCAGCTTGTAGAGGGGATGCGCCTCGCCGACGACGTGTTTCATGACGAGCGGCAGCGGACTGTCGCTCGTCGTGTCCGAGCTCGCATCGGGGAACACGGCGGCCTTCCAGCCGGCCACGCCCACGCCGGTCACGAGCACAAGCAAGGCCAGCGCGACCAGCGTGCCCATCGCGGTCAGGAACCCGCGCGGCAGATCGCGCTGGGGCGAGCGAGCCTCCTCCGCCACGTTCGCGACGCCCTCGATCGCGAGGTAGAACCAGATCGCAAACGGGATCGCGCCGAGCACGCCCGCCCAGCCGTTTGGCAGCGGATCGGACACGAACGCCTCGGCGGAGAAGGCGCTCCCGGCGACGCCCGCGAAGACGAGCAGCTCGACCACCGCGACCACGGTGACGACCAGCTCGAGCACGGCGGATTGTTTGACCCCCCAGATGTTGATCGCCGTGAAGAGGAGGTAGGCACCGAGGCCGATCGTCGTCGGGGAGAACGAGGGGAAGTAGATCGACAGGTACGCGCCGATCGCCGCCGCGATCGCCGGCGGCGCGAAGACGAACTCGATCCACTGCGCCGCGCCGGCCAAAAAGCCGAGCGGACCACCGAGCCCGTGGTGCGCGTAGATGAAGGCGCCGCCCGCGCGCGGCATGGCGCAGGAGAGCTCCGCGTAGCCGAGCACGAAGGTCACGTACATCGTGGTGACGAGCCCGGTCGCGACGAGCATCCCGTACGGCCCGCCCTCCTTCAGGCCGAGGTTCCACCCGAAGTACATGCCCGAGATGACGTAGCCGACGCCCAGCCCCCAGAGCATGAGCGGTCCGAGGGTCCGCTTCAGCCCGCCGGTCGTCGCGACCCCCACCTCGCTCATCGACTGGAGGAGACACGAGAAGCCCGCGGGTCGGCAAGCTCAGCGAAGGACGGCGCGACCGCCCTTGCCGCTCTCGCGCACGATCAGGGCGCGCTCGACGAACGCGTCGAAGGCGGCCATGAGCACGCCAGCGGGCTCGGGGCCTTCGAGGATCTCGATCGCGCGGGCGACCGCCTCGAACGTGGAGACCTTTCCTTCGAGCGGGCTGCGCCGCAGCCCATACCGAGAGGGCGGCCCGGGCGGGAGCTGGACGATGTCGGCGCCCAGGAGATCGGGGTCGCGGTTGATCATCCTTCGAGCCTGGCCGAACGTGCCGTCCGGTATGACGAGCGCGAGATCGGGGCCGGCATCGGTCGGGAGGAGCACGCGCGCCGTGGGGTCCGGGTAGAGGACGAGACGCCGCGCCGCCCTGATTGGTGGGCGGGGCGCGGCGGCCTTCTGACCACGGACGCGCACGTCGACCCCGCGCACCATCCGCGCGAGGAGGCGGCCGGTGTTCGTGCTCTTGTGGGTCTCCACGTGGTGGACGACGAGCACGAGCTGCGTCTGAAGGGTGAGCGCAGGCAGCTCGTCACACAAGCAGAGACCGGGCGGGAGGCCGCAGCCGCCGCAGCGCACGAGGCCTCGCGCCCGGATCAGCGCGGTCGCAAACGCGGGAGATTGGTCGACGGGCAGAGCGCGATGTTAGCGCGACGCCGACGCGCGTGCCGTGAGGTTTTGGACGAAGAACCCGAGCAGGCCCCACGCGCCGAGCTGGGCGAAGAACCCGAGCCACCCGAGCGCCGGGAAGACCGAGCGAGACGTCTCGATGTCGATCTTGCCGGCGAGCATCTGAGGGGCGACGCTCCAGAACATCTCGAGCATCGTGGCCAGGATGTAACAGAGCCACCACGCTGCAACCAGGAACCCGTTCTCGTCGTTTGCACCGCGGCGCCACGCGTCGCGCAGCGCGAGGTAGGGCATGACGAAGTTGGCGAAGGGGATGAACCAGCCGCCCACGGCCATGCCGTTCGAGTAGCGCGTCTCGCCGCGGGTCGCGCGGATGAACGTGTAAATGCGCGAGAACCACACGAGGTAGAAGATGATCGCGAGGAGCGCTGCGAGCCCCTTCACGCCGTTCATGATCACCGAGGCGCTCTCGACCGGCAGCATGCGACCGATGGGCACGAAGCGAAAGATGAGCGGGAGCGCGAGACGGAAGCCGATGAACGCGAGCGCGACCTTGCTGATGCTCGTGATGCTCTCGACCAGCCCCGCGGGAGGCTGACCCGCGGGCATGCCCGGGCCTGGCATCGGGCCCGAGCCGGGGTAGGCGGGAGGAGCGTAAGGCCCGGGGCCGGGATAGGGTTGCATCGTGGGCCCTCGTACGCGGAGGGCTTACCCGTCCTCCCCGAGGTCAGCCCGCCACGCGCAGACCCGGCGCGGTGATCGCGCCGCCGATCAAGGCTCGCAGCCTCGTCGTCGACTCGCTCGAGCGCGGCGCATAGGGCGCATCGAACGACTGCTTGGGCAGATCGACCGGCACGTCGTTGGCGACGGCCATCGCGATGGCGGCGACCTGCGCCATGCTCGGGCGCTCGGCCGGGTTCTTGCGGAGCATCCACGCGACGAGCCGGGCGATGGATGGGTCGGCCCGACCCTCCAGGGAAGGCGGCGTCGCCGTGAGGTGGGCGAGCGCCGGCTCCATGCCCGCCTCGATCGCGAAGTGCGTGCCGGAGATCGCGCGGTACGCCACCACTCCGAGCGCGTAGACGTCGGCCGCAGCACCCGCGGGATCGTCGAGCACCTGCTCCGGCGCTTGGAACATCGCGTGCTGCGCCTCGGCGCCGACCGAGAACCGCACGTAGCCCGCGACGCGGAGCACGGACCGGTTGGCGCCCGTGAACCAGAGACGCTCGGGTGAGATGTGGCGGTGGCTCAGGTGCAGGCGGTGCAGCGCCGAGAGCCCGCGAGCCGCGTCCACCAACACGCGCGCGACGCGGTGGCTGGAGAGCGCCCACTCGGTCCCGAGCGCGTCCGCCAGCGTCTCGCCCTGGAGCCACGGGAAGACGACGTAGTCGGGACCGGTCGCCTCGCGCCACGCGAGCGGCATCTCCAGGTTCGGGTGGGGGAGCGAGCGGAGGATGCGACACGCGGCCAGATCGACGGCGCGTGTGCCGCGCCAGTCCGGCGAGGCGCACCGCACGAAGACGTTGCCGCCTTCGACGAGATCCGTGCCGAAGAAGAGGGTCTCGTTTCTGTGCTCGCCGATGCAGCCCGAGAGCTGCCATCGATCCTCGAGGACCCCACCCACGACGTGACGACCTGTGATCGGTTTGTGCTGCACGTGTCGCTCCCGGGCAGACTGGCCAAGCAGGTGTCGTGCCACTGCCCGGGACGGCGGAGAATCCGACTCGACCTCGGCGCGAAAGACCGTGAAACGCGAGCTCGGTCGAACGTCTCGGCGAAGCGCTTTCGCCACGAGACGCAGATTGGCGCACCTCAGCCGCCGACGAGCCTGCCGGAGCGGTAGTCCTCGAACGCCTGGTCGAGCTCTTCCTCCGTGTTCATGACGAAGGGCCCGCGCCTCGCGACCGGCTCGCCGATCGGCTCGGCGGCGACGAGGAGCAAGCGCGCCCCTTCGCTGCCGCCCGTGGCGACGAGCGTGTTGCCCGGGCCCAGCACGGCCAGCTCGCGTGCCGCAACGTTGCGGCCTTCGGGGCCGAGCGCCGCGTCGCCCATCATGACAAAAACGAAAGCATTGTGGGTGGCGGGGAGGGAATGCTCGAGCACGCTCCCCGGAGAGAGCGTGAGATCGAGCATCGTCGGGGCCACGACGATGCCCTCGACCGGCCCCGTTTCCCCGCCGAAGCTCCCCGCGAGCACACGCGCAAACCCGGCGCCGGTGGTCACCTCGGGGACGCGCGCCGGCGCGATGTCCTGGTAGCGAGGCGCGCTCATCTTCAGCTTGCGCGGCAAGTTCACCCACAGCTGGAACCCCCAGAGCAGGCCGCGCTCCTGCTTGGGCATCTCCGAGTGGACGATGCCGCGCCCGGCGGTCATCCACTGCACGCTCCCGCTCACCAACCGACCCTGGTTGCCGACGCTGTCGCGGTGCTCCATCGCGCCGTCGATCATCAACGTGACCGTCTCGAAGCCGCGGTGCGGATGATCGGGGAAGCCCTTGACGTACTCGTCCGCGCGCTCGCTGCGGATCTCGTCGAGGAGCAGGAAAGGATCGAGCAGCGGCAACAGGCGCGAGCCGATGGCGCGGCGGAGCGCGACCCCCGCGCCGTCGCGCGTCGCTTGCGCCGGCACCACTTGCGCGACCGAGCGCGCCTCTGCGCTCCTGGCGGGCGCGGACGAGGTCGCGTCGGAGCTCGCCCGGCATCCGGCCATCCAGAGCGCGCCGCCTTCGGCGGCCACGAGGAGCGCTCGTCTGCTCAGCTTCGTCGCCATGATCGAGAGCGTACTACGCGACGAGGGGAGGGGACGGTTTCCGTTGGGCAACCCAGTGTTGATGCGGGCGCAGGCCTCTCCGCGGTTGCTCAGCCTCGCCGAGATACCTCGTGATGAGCGAGCAGCTCGCCCTCGGTGGTCCAGATGCCGATGCGCCTCGGGGAGAGCCCGACGATGCGATCGGCGGCGGCCCAGAGCACCCCGGGTTGATTCCGGCGCTCGACCACGAGCCTGCCCTTGGTCTCGACGGTGGCTCGGGTGCGACCCGACGCCACGTCGACCAGGCGGACGGCGCCGTCGCGCAAGAGCATCGCGAGCGCGGTGCCGTCGGGCGACCAGGCAACGTTGCGCGCATCCGCCAGTCGGAACGCCTGCCTCGCGAGGGGCGCATCGATCGTGCGGACCACCCGATCGGTCTCCACCACGTGGACATGGCGCGGGTCGCCGCTCTTCGGACCCGTGACGACCGCGAGCGCACGTTGGACGCCCTCTTGCGGGGGCGTCCAACGCAAGGCTTCTACCTCTCCCGATACCGAGACCCTCGCGAGCTCCTGGCCGTCGTCGCCGTCGAAGATGGTCACGGTGCTCGCGCCCGCGCCCGCCGGCGCCGCGACTGCGGCGCGGCGCCCATCTGCCGACCAAGCCGTGGGCACGCTGCCGATGGTGGGCTTGGGCAAGGCCTTGGCGAGCGGGACCTCGTAGCGCAGCAGGCCTTTGTCGACGTCCACCGCGGTGAGAAAGACGAGATCGTCGCCCACGACCGCGCCGATCGCGCCGTTGTAGACGAGGCGTCGGAGCACGCGCGAGGGCACGCCCGCCGGCGTCGGCTTCAGGGCTCCGTCCGGCGGTCCGACCGTGATCGCGACGCCGAGCCCACCATCCTTCGGGGGGTCCGATGTCGCCGAGTAGAGCCGCGACTCGCTCCCCATCCAGCAGAACGGGACCTGGTGATCGCGAGTCTCGTCGGGGAACGCGAGCGTGAGCAGCTTGCCTGCCTCGACGACCGCGACCCCGTTGGTATCGGCGCTTGCCGCGAGCCGGCGCCCCGAGGGCGCCCACAGAAGCGCCCCCTCGTCCGACTCGAAGCCGAAGCCGTGCTCGTGGTCGAACACGGATACGGGTCTCGCCTCGCGCAGATCCCAGACGACGAGCTGTCCCTCACCCTCCCCGTGGGGGGTCATGCTCGACGTGGCCAGCCACGGCTCGCTCGGGTGCGTCGCCGCACCGGTGATCTCCGCCTCAGGCATCAACATGAGAGGTCCCTCGTGGGCGAGCGCGGGCTTCGTTTGCGCCGTGCTCACGCGGTCGTCGGCGGCGGACGTCGCCTTCCCCGCGGCGCGGCCGCGACCGACCGGTGCGCACGCGCCCAGGCCGAGGGATGCGGCGCCACCAAGCAGCCGACGGCGCGAGAGCCAAGGATGCCGCTCGTCCATCGAGCCTGGTACGCGGCGCGAGCGGTGTTCGTTCCCAGGGTTCTGGTTCCCAAGCCACCGGCTCGAGCGAGTGCTGGGACGAGACGCGCGCCCTCTCCGCTTCGGCCCATCGGCTCCTGTTCGAGCGCTCGGCGCCGCCGGCTACGCCTGCGGCTCCTCTGCGTGAGGGTTGTAGCCGGTGATTCGCTTCTTGGTGCCCAACCGGAGATTGATGCCGTGTTGCACGTAGGCCTTCAGGCCGCAGATCGTGAAGGTCCACCCCGCCTGCCAGGCGATCGTGAAACACTTGCAGGTGCTGGAGGGGGCCGGCTTGGTGGCGTCGGAGAAGCGCGGACGAGAGGTGCTCTACGCGCTGCAGCCCGAGCGCCTCGACGACGCGCGTGCCTTCATCGACGACGTCTCGGCGAGCTGGGATCGCGCCATCACGAGGCTGCGCGCCCTGGTGGAGGAGCCGCGCTAGCCGTGCCCGTCGTCAGCGTCCGGTCTCGACCGGCGCAGCCGACGCCAACCTGACCGTGCGTCAGCCTCTGGCCATGGATGCAAGCTCGCATTGGTTGGAGGTTCATGCGACCATCTCGACGCGATGGGGCCGAAGAGCGCACGAGTCGCGCTGGCCATCTTGTCCCTGGCCCTCGGCAGTCACGCCGGGTGCGGGGACGACGGTGACGGAGGCGGGGGAGCGGGAGCGGGCGGCGCGGTCGCCGGTGGCGGAGGCGCGGGCGCGACCGGCGGCGGCGGCGCGACCGGCGGCGGCGCGACCGGAGGCGGTGGCGCGACCGGCGGCGGCGGCGCGACCGGCGGCGGCGGCTCCGGCGGCAGCGGAGGCGCGACCGGCGGCGGCGGCGCGACCGGCGGCGGTGGCTCCGGCGGAAGCGGCGGCGCAGGCGGAAGCGGCGGCGCAGGCGGAAGCGGCGGCGCAACTGGCTCGGGCGGCGCAGGCGGAAGCGGCGGCGCAGGCGGAAGCGGCGGCGCAACTGGCTCGGGCGGCGCAGGCGGAAGCGGCGGCGCAGGCGGCCACGGGGGCGGCGGCGTCTGCTCCGGTGACCCACAGGGCGGCACGGATCACCCGGATGTCATTTTCCCCCTGCCTGACGTCGTCGTCAGCACCATCGCCGGGTCGGACGTGCCCGGCGACGCCGACGGCTACGGTCCGTTCGCCTCGTTCAACAACCCGGTCAACCTGCTGAGGGACGGCGCGGGCGGCTTCTACGTCGCCGACTACGACAACGGGCTCATCCGGGTGATCGACGTCGATCAGAACGTGACGAGGCTCACGACGGACGCGGGGTTCGCGAGGCCATTTGGCCTCGCGTTCGCCGGGACCGGTGAGCTCCTCGTGCAGACGGACTTCGACGAGAACGGCGCGAACGCTGGGGATAACGGTGGTGTCATTTGGGGGGTCGATCTGCTCACGGGCATTCCCGTCCCGATCGCGACGCAGGTCGGAAGGCCGCGGGGGCTGGTCTCGCTGCCGAACGGGCTCGTGGTCGTGAGCGACATCTTGCGCCACGACATCCGGCTGTTCGATCCCGCGACGGCGACCTTCACGCCGCTCGCAGGCCTCGCCGGCTGCCCGGACTTCGCGGACGCGGCGGACGGCGCCGACGCGCGCTTCAACCGGCCTTACGGCCTCGCCCTCACCGCGTCGGGTGACGTGCTGGTGGCCGACCAGAACAACCACCGCATCCGGCTCATCGACATGCCGAGCGGCGCGGTCTCCACCTTCGCGGGGGACGGCACGAGCGATCTCACCGACGGCTTCCTCGCCGACGCGCGGTTCTCGTCCCCGCAAGACCTCGCGATCGACGCGGCCGGGAACGTCTTCGTCTCGGACCACGGCAACCACCGCATTCGGCGCATCGGCGTCGGGGGCGTGGTGGAGACGGTAGCCGGCAGCGATCAGGAGGGCTTCGCCGACGGCGACGGCGAGACCGCCCGCTTCGCCGCCCAGGAGGGCATCGAGGTCACGCCCGACGGCTTGACGGTCTTCGTGGCCGACGGGACGGAGGGCGTGGCCGGCCTGCCGTACCACCGGATCCGGAAGGTGGAGCTACAATGATCGGCGTGACCACACCTCGCCTCCTGGCCTTGGCCGTCGTGCTCGCTGGTTGCTCCACCGACATCCCCGACGAGTACAAGGCGTTCGGCATCCCGCCGAGCCCCGAGCGCGTCGCCAAGATCGACAAGATCAACCAGGGCACCGGCCGCGTTCAGTACAAGATCACCTACGAGACGCCCTTCGATCCGGTGGCGTACGCGAAGGCGAGCTCGGCCATCCTGAAGGCGGGCTACGTGGAGAAGGCGTCGGGCATGTACCAGGGTCCGAAGGGCGGCTTCGACTTCACCTGCACCACCGCGAGCCCGGCCTACTGCTTCCTGACGATCACGCCGGAGTGAGGCTCAGCCCTCGCCGGCGCGACGGTCCGTGCGGCCCTCGATGACGAGGGTGTCATGTGGCCCGACCGAGCGCGGCCCGCTCGTGGGGGGCTCGGCGGTGGGGACGCTCCGCCCGAGGATCCGCGCAACGACACGCTTGGCCCACGACGAGAGGTCGTCGAAGACCGAGTAGAAGACGGGCGTTGCGAGGAGCGTGAGGAACAACGCGAGCGTCTGGCCGCCGATGATGACGAAGCCCGTCGCGCGGTTGGTGCCGGCGCCGGCGCCGCTCGACGCGACGAGCGGGACCATGCCGGCCACGAAGGCGACAGTCGTCATGAGGATGGGCCGGAGCCGATCGCGGTTGGCGCGCAAGATCGCCTCGAGCCGAGGCATGCCCTCGCGGCGAAGCGTGATCGTGTGGTCGATCTGCAAGATGCTGTTCTTCTTCACGACGCCGAAGAGCACGAGGATGCCGAGCGACGAGAAGATGTTCAGCGACTGCCCGAAGATGATGACGCTGATCAGCGCAAACGGGATGGTGAGCGGGAGGCTGATGAGGATCGTGATGGGGTGCAGCCACGACTCGAACTGCGCCGCGAGCACCAGGTACATGAAGATGAACGAGAGCAAAAACGCGAGCAGGAAGCTCTTCGCGGCACGCGCGAGCTCGCGCGACTGTCCGATCGGGAAGAGCTGGTAACCCGGCTCCATCTTGAGCGAGTCCGCCTTCTTGTAGGCGGCGTCGAGCACGTCCTGCTGGGAGTAGCCGGGCAGGAGGTTCGCGTAGAGGTAGACGCTCTTCTTGCGGTTGTAGCGATCGATGCGGCTCGGGCCGGTCGACTCCTGGAACTCCACCACGTTCTCGAGCGCGACGGTGCCGAGCTTGGTCGACGGCACCTCGAGCTTCTTGAGCGACTCGACGTCGACGCGCGCCGACGGGATGGCGCGGACGAAGACGTCGTACATCTCGCCGCCCTCCGCGTAGTTCGACACGTCGTAGCCGCCGACGAGGATGCGCAGCGCGCTGGCGATGTCGACCACGCTGACGCCGAGCTCCGCCGCCTTCTTGCGGTTGATGATCGTGCGGACCTCGGGCTTGCCGGTCACGAGGGAGGTGTCGCTGTCGGCCACGCCGGGTGTGGTCCGGATCGCCTCCATGATCTCCTTCGTGTACGCCTCCATCTTCGTCAGGTCCGTCCCCTGCAGCTGGAGCTGGATGGCGGCGGCCGGGCCGCCGCCGGAGAACGCGGGGATGGGGCCGACCTGGATGCGGAGGTTGTAGTCCTTCGTGTATTCGTCCGTGATCTTGCGCGCGTCGACCGTGAGGACCTGCTGTGACTTCTTGCGCTCCGAGGCGGGGATGAGCTTGACGTAGACGGTGGCGAGGTTGGGCGTCAGCTGGGCGTCGTCGCCGATGGTCGTGAGCGCGTAAGCGACCTCGGGGAAGGCCTCCATCTCGGCGGCGATGCGGGCCGCGATGATGCGCGTCTGCTCCAGGCTGGTGCCTTCGGGAGCGCGGATGGTGACGCCGAACTGCGACTCGTCTTCGTCCGGGAGGAAGTTCTTGTTGGCCGCGATGCCGAGGGGCACGATGCTGACGAGCACACCGACCGTCATCAGCACGATGACCCAGCGCCGGCGCATGGCCGCGCCGAGCATGGCCATGTAGCCGCGCTCGATGTAGCCATAGAACTTCGACACGCCGCCGTGTTGCGCCTCGCCCGGCGCGGGCTGCTTGTGCGCCTTCAGCATGCGCGAGCTCATCATGGGCGTGAGCACGAAGCTCACGATCATGGAGACGCCGATCGAGAAGGCCATCGTCAGGCCGAACGAGTTCATGAACCGGCCGACGACGCCGCCCATGAACGCGACCGGCAAGAAGACGACGATGAGCGACATCGTCGTGGCGAGGACGGCCAGACCGATCTCCTTCGTGCCGTCGAGCGCGGCGGTGATCGGGTCCTTCCCCTTCTCTTCGATGTGTTTGTAGATGTTCTCGAGGACGACGATGGCGTCGTCGATGACGATGCCGACGGCGAGCGTGAGGCCGAGCATGGTCAGCGTGTTGAGCGAGAAGCCGAACCACTTCATCAGCGTGAACGTGCTGATGATGCTGATCGGGATGCTGACCGCGCTGATGATCGTCGTGCGCAGGTTGCCGAGGAAGAAGAAGACGACGATGGCCGCGAGGAGCGCGCCCAGGAAGAGGTGCTCCTTCACCGCCGCGATGGCGTTGCCGATGAACTCGGACTGATCGCGGGCGACCTCGACCTTGAAGCCCTGCGGCAGGAGCGGCGTCATGTCCGTGAGCCGCTCCTTCACGTTCTGGACGACCTCGACCGTGTTCGAGCCGCTCTGCTTGCGGATGTTGAGGACGACGGCGGGCTTGCTCTGCTTGTAGCCGACGGACTCCGGCTCGGCGACGCCGTCCTCCACCGTGGCGACGTCTTTCAGGGTGATCGTGTAGTTGCCGCGCGAGGCGACCGTCACGTCGGCCAGCTCCTCCACGGACTTCACGCGGCCGAGCGTGCGCAGCGTGAGCTGCGTGTCGCCGCGCTCGAGTCGGCCGCTCGGCAGCTCGATGTTCTGCGACCGGAGCGCGCGCTCCACCTCGAGCGGAGAGAGGCCCAGCTTCTTGAGCTTGTCGGGGTCGACCCAGACGTTGATCTGCCGGCCGCGGCCGCCGACGAGCGTGACCTGACCGACACCGTTGATGCTCTCGAGCTGGCGGCGGATCTTCTTGTCCGCGAGCTCCGTCACCTCCTTCACGGTGCCGGGGCCCGAGACGACAAGCGTGAGGATGGGGGTGGCGTCGGGGTCGAGCTTCTGGATGGTCGGCCGCTCGGCGCCCTCCGGCAGGTTGTTGATGGCCGCGCTGACCTTCTCGTTCACCTCTTGGGCGGCGACGTGGATGTCCTTCTCGAGGACGAACTGCACGAAGACCTGGCTCACGCCCTCGACCGAGATGCTGCGGAGCTCGTCGATGCCGCTGATCGTGTTGACCGCGGACTCGAGCTCGTCCGTCACCTCGGTCTCGACCTGCTCGGGGGCCGAGCCGGGCACGACCGTCGTGATGACGACCATGGGGAAGTCGATCTTCGGGAAGCGGTCGATCCCCAGCCCGAGGTACGAGAAGAACCCGACCACGCTCAGGATGAGGACGATGACCGTCGCGAAGACGGGCCTACGGACGCAAATCGCGGCGAGCCATTGCATGGAACGGGAGCTTGGCTAGAGGGTGATCGCGGCGCCGTCCGAGAGCTCGGCCGCGCCTTCGATCGCGACCTCTTCCCCGGCGGAGAGCTTGCCGGTGACCTCCACGAGATCACCCTGCAGGCGGCCCGGGACCACGAGCCGCTCGGTCACGCGCTCGCCCTCGCGGACGAAGACGCGGAAGCCCGTGCCGGCCGGTTGGACCGCGGCCTTGGGGACCAGGAGCGCCACGCGCGCCTCGCCGCCCAGGAGGACCGTGGCGCGCGCGAAGAAGCCGGGCCTGAGCGTATGGTCCGCGTTCGGGACCTCCGCCTCGACCGGCAAGGTGCGCGTCTGCGTCTTCACGCTGGCGCCGACGAACTTGATCTTGCCGTGGAAGACCTTGTCGCCGAAGGCGGCGACCGTGAGCTCCACGTCGTTGCCGATGGCCACGGCGCCGGCGTCCGCCTCGGGCACGTCGAACTTCAGGCGGAGCGGGTCGTCTCGGAGGATGACCGCGACGACGCGGCCGGCCGTCGCGAACTCACCGGGCGCGATGCGCTTCTCGACGATGGCGCCGTCGAAGGGCGCGAGGATCTTCGTGTCGTCCAGCGACTTCTTGGAGAGGCCGGCCTGCGACTGCGAGGCGAGGAGGCCCGCCCACGACTGCTCCACCGTGTTGCGGGTGGCCTCGTAGTTGGACTGCGAGCGGTCCTGTGCGCTCTTCGCCTGATCGAGCTGCGCCTTGGGGATGGCGCCGGACTCGTAGAGGGCCTTGGCGCGCTCGTACTCCGCCTTGGCCAGATCCGCCGCGTCTTTTGCGGCCTTCACGTCGGGCACGGCGTCCGCGTCGAACTTGTCGTTGCCCTTGAGGCCGAGCCGCGCGCGCTGCGAGCTCGCCGTGGCGTTCGCCGAGTCGAGCCGGAGCGCGGCCTCGCGGCCGTCGAGCTCGACGAGCACGTCGCCTTTCTTCACGCGCGTTCCGAGGTCGACGCGCACGGCGAGCACGCTCCCCGACGTCTGCGCGGCCAGCTCGCTCTTCTCGTCCGGATCGAGGGTGCCGGTGACCACGAGGCGCGGCTGCACCTGGGCGCTCTCCACCTTGCCGACGGTGATCTTCTTGGGCGCGTCGCCGGCCTGTTTCTTCTCGGCGACCGCGTCCGCGGACTTCTCCGACTTGCAGGCGCCCAGCGCGCCGAGCGCGAGCGTGGCGACGAGCGGCAGCGCCAGGGGCCAGAGCGAGGAGGTCCGAAGAGCGCGTGTACCAAGCCGCATACGTTCCACTTTCGTCGTCTCTCTAAGGTACCGATACCACCCGGTCAAAGGGACGAGCGTTAATAGGTAAGCTCACTAACGGTAACCGAGGCTGTTACACAAAGCGGCCTCAGAGCCGGCTTCGAAGGAGCGACCAGAACCAGTCGGTTACCTTCTGCCACAGCGGCCGTGCTCGCCATGCGTCCAGCGTGTAGCGCTCGCTGTGTGCCAGGTCTTGCTCGTGCCAGTCGATGACGGGCTCGGCGAACGTCTGCCCGATCACGACGACCGAGAGCTCGTAGTTGTACTTGAAGCTTCGGGGATCGAGGTTGCTCGAGCCGATGACGGTGACGGTGCGGTCGTAGATGTACGTCTTTTCGTGCAGCACCTCGGCCGCGTACCGGTAGATGGCGACGCCGGCCTTGAGCAGGCGCCCCCAGAGGTGCCGGCTCGCCGCGTCGACGATGGGCACGTCGCTCTCCATCGGGACGAGCAACGCGCACCGGCCGGTCCGCCTCGCGACCTGGGCGAGCGCGCGCCGCCAGCGCACCGTCGGCACGAAGTAGGCGCAGCTCACCCGGAGCTCCTCACGGACCTGCTGCGTCAGCCGAACGAGCGACCACTGCAGGAGGTTGATGAACCCGGGCTGGCTGCTGAGGGCGAGGATGGCGAGGTTGCCGGCCGGCGGCGCCTCGAGCCGCGGGACGTGTGTGTCGGGGCCTTCGGCGTGGAACCACATGGCGTCGAACATCTCGGCGAGGTCACAGGCGACGGGGCCGAACATGACGATACCGCAATCACGCCACTGGCCGTCTCCGAGGGGGTGGGTCATGTACTCGTCGCCGATGTTCCGGCCGCCGGTGATGGCGAGCGCGCAGCGGTTCTCGTCTTCGCACTCCTCGGCGGGGGCCGGGTCCTCTCCCGGCGCGTAGGGCCGGCGCGCCCAGCAGAGCGGCGCGTCGCAGACCAGGAGCTTCCGGTGGTCGCGGTAGGCGGGCAGCCAGGGTTGTGTCCGACCGATGCGGCTCATGCGCAGCCGCCACGGCGCGACCGGGTTGAACTCCACCACGTGCCCGCCAGCCTGCACGATGGGATCGAAGAACGACGAGTCGCCGGCCGAGCCGATCGAATCGTAGAGGACCCGCACGTGCACGCCGCGCGCGGCCGCGCGCGCGAGAGCGTCCCGCACCAGCGTCCCCGCCGCGTCTTGCTTGAAGATGTAGATCTCCAGGTCCACGCGGCGCACCGCGCGATCGATCGCCGCGATCATCCACTCCAGGTGCAGCCGGCCGTCGTGCAGGTAATAGGCCTGGTTGCCGTCCACGAACCGAGGCGGCCGCCGCGAGACGCTGCGCCAGTGTCCGAGCCGCGCGAGGCGGGCCTGCGCGTGCAGCCGATCCTCGAAGGCTGCCCGCCAGTCGGCGGTGCCGAGCTTTCGCGCGCGGTCGGGCATCGCGCTACCGGCGCTCCGCTCGCGCCGTAGGCGGCGCACTCGGGTGTCCCGCTCTCACGCGAGGAGCTTAGGCGGGTTGGGCGGCGGAGGGGAGCGGCGTGTGGCCGCATCGACGCGCCGCGAGCCGCTCGAACGGCGCCGGCGCCGCCGGGACTCTGCGTGGACACCGGCCCGACGCAGGCTTGCCTCGACGGACCCATGGTGCTGGCATCATGGCTCGTCACGGCCAAGCCGCGGCCCGGCGGACCCACGGTAAATGACAGATCGGTTGTCAATGGCGCGGACTGCGACCACCCCGAAATCGAGGTGCGAGGGAGCCTCCTGCTCGAGGGGTGTGCCCCGCGTCACGGGAGCCCGGTCCAGGTGCTCCCCATGAGTCGTCCCGTCATCGTCTTCGCCGCCGAGACGCTCAACCTCGCCGAGGTTACCCGCATGGTCGAGATCGCGAAGGTCGCGCGTCGCACCTTCGACCCGATCTTCCTCAGCTACGACGGCGCAGGGCGGAACCACGACTACATCCAGAAACACGGCTTCCGCGTGGTTCGCCTCGAGCCGCAGCTCGACGAAGCGGCCGTCGAGCGCTTCTGGCGCGCGGATAGGATGGAGTCCTGGACGGAGGACTTCTTCACGGAGGACGATCTCGCGCGCCGCGTGGAGTCTGAGCTCGCGCTCTACGCGACCTACCGCCCTGTCGCAGTGGTGACCGGCTTCTGCCTCTCGGTCGTGGTCTCCGCGCGCGCCGCGAAGGTCCCGCTCGTGTGGATCGCGCAGTCGACCTGGCTCGACGAGTACAGCGGGCGCTTCGCCCAGTGGCCGGACTTCGCCGACTGGGCCCCGCTGCGGATCATCCCCGAAGGCATCCGTGATGCGGTCGCGCGCAAGCTCGTCCCGTTCGGCTACTCCCTGTGGGCTCGGGGCCTGAACCGAGTCGGAAGCCGATACGGGCTGCCGGAGATCCGTGGCTCGGGGCTCTTCGAGGGAGAACACACGCTCTTCGCAGAGCCTGAGGGCTTCTCGGAGCTCTCCATCCCGGAGCGCCTCGCCGGCCGCGCGCGCTTCGTCGGCCCTCTGCTCGGCTCGCTCGACCTGCCCGTGCCGGAGGAGGTCCAGCGCATGCCGCGCGACCAGCCCATCGTGTACTTCGCGATGGGAAGCTCGGGGATCGAGCCGGTCGTCGTCGAGATCCTGAAGGCCTTCGAAGGGCAGCCTTTTCGCGTCATCGCTCCGGTCGGCAACCTCCTGAAGGATAGGGCCGACGCGCCGCCGAACGTCGTCGTCACCGGTTGGCTCCCCGCCGAGAAGGTCAACCCGCTCGCGAGCGTGTCCGTGCTCCACGGCGGCATCGGCACCTTGATGACCGCCTGCCTCGCGGGCACGCCCATCGTCGGCGTGCCGAACGGCAACCCGGAGCAGGAGTGGAACCTCGGCTGCCTCGTGCGCAAAGGCTTCGCCGTTCACCTTCACAAGAACCGGCTCACGCCTGCCGCCGTCATCGAGGGCATCAACCGCTTCCTCCAGGACCCAGAAGCGAAAGCGCGGGCGGTCGCGTTCCGGGACGTGTGCCGGCGATGGGACGGCCCGGAGAACGCGGCCCGGTACCTCGAGGAGCACTTCGGCTAGTCTCCTGGAACCAGGGTTTCTTGAAGGATTCGCGCCGCGGAGGCCGCGCCGCCGGCGACTGGGGGGTGGCCGACAGGCGACCTGACCCAGCGCAGTCGGGCTCGTAGGCTCGCTCACCCCGCTTCCGCAATCATCGCCTCCACCAGCCGGCGTGTCTCGTCCCGCTCGTACATCGGCAGTCGCCGAGGCTCGGCGCCCGGGTCCTCGAGGGTGAGCACGCGCAGGCGCACCCGCGGGTCGTCGGGGCGGAGCGGGGCGCTGCCGAGCTTCGTGTCGCTGCCGACCGGGAAGGTGCGCTTGCGAACGGACAGCCCGAAGGCGACGGTCTCGAGCGCGATGGTGCGGGCGTTGGGATCGGCGCGCAGGCGATGCCAACGCATGAGCTTCGCGCCCTCGAGGAACATGAGGGCGCCCAGGACGCCGGGGAACCAGACGAGCATGTAAGGCAGGGCGCCGCGCGGCTTCTCGACCACGAGCTCCCCGCGGGGATCGGCCAAGTAGGCGCGCATGCGCGCGGCCTCGGCCTCGGCCGCTCGTGGCCAGTCGCGGACGATCTCCACGTCGCCGCTCGGGTATCGCAAGAGGAGCTTGAGCCCCTTGCCGTTTTTGCCGACCGTCGCCGGCTCGAGGACGATCGGAGGCGCGCTCCGCGCGTCGAAAGGAAACTCCTGGTCCGGACGCAACATGTTGGATTGGACCACCGCGCAGCGATCGCCCGTGCAACGCACCGAGCTCCACACGCCGACCCAGGCGAGGAACACGGCGAAGGCGACGAGCGCACCGCCCAGGATGATCTTGAGCCAGCGGAACGCGTCGCCGCTCGGGACGCGTCGCGTGACGACCGGCCGAGTTGCGTCCGCCGCCGTTCGGTAGGTCATGCCGCGAGCATAACCGAACGAGCGAGCCGGCCCTCGGCGGGCGCTCGCCCGTGGGCGCGCCGCAACGTTCTGGTACCTTCCACGCCATGCCCTGCGTCCAGTGCGGAGCGCCCATCGATCTGTCGAGCTCGAGCGCGGTCGTGTGCCGCTTCTGCAAGGCAGTGAACCAGCCGGCGCCCAAGGAGGTGCCGGTGCCGGTGCCGGTGAACGTGGTGCACAACGTCGTTCAGGTCGTCGGCGGTGAAGCGCCGCGCGAGCACCGGTGCCCGCACTGCAAGAAGCGGCTTGTCGGGGCCGAGGTGGGCGACGTGACCCTGCACGGGTGTGGTGGCTGCGGCGGCATCTGGGTCGACAACGCGAGCGCAAGGCGCGTGCTCGCGAACCCGGACCAGACGCTCGCGGTGCTCGCGCAGCGCGCGGCGAAGAACGCGACGGGTGGAGCGCGGCAGCCGCGGCCGACGTGTGCGATCTGCCCCGCGGTGCTCGACAAGGTCCGTGTCCACGGGATCGAGCTCGACATCTGCCACGACCACGGCACCTGGTTCGACGCGCTCGAGCTGAGCCGGCTCACGGCCGTGCTCCGCGGCGAGACCGTGAAGGGCGTGACCGACGTCACCGTCTCGCAGGACGCGCGCTGCGCGTCGTGCCGCGGCACCTTCCCGTCGGATAGGTTGAACATCACCGACAGCGGCACCCTCTGCGACGGCTGCTGGCGCGGCGAGCAGGCGAGCCTGATCCGCGCCGCCGAGCGCGAGCACACCTCGGCCACCGGCGTCGCGGCGGTCGTGATGATCGGCCTGGCCGGCGCGATGTTGGGCGCGGCGTCGCGAGGCCAGAGCTCGTAACGACCGCCTTCAGAACGCCACACTCACGCCCACGCCGCCGCCATCGGGGCCGGCCCATGGCGTGATCGCAGCCTTCTTGGGGGTGTCGTCCTCCAGGAGGCCGAGGCCGTCGACGACGAGCAGGACGACGCCGGTGGCGAGCGCGGCGCCGCCGACGGAGAGGGTGACGGTGGAGACGATGCCCTTGGTCTCGGCCTCGTCGATGGCGAGGCGGCCGAGGGGGGTGCAGCGTTTGTTGGGGCAGAGGCGCTCGTCCTCTTCGGCCTCGTTGACCTCGACGAGGGTCTGCACGCCGAAGATGGTGCCGATGACCAGGCCCACGAAGCCGACGCCCGATCCGACGAAGCCGACGATGCCCACCGTGGACGTGCCGCGGCGGCCGTCGCCCGCGGGCGGCGGGGGGACGGGCGGCTTCGGCGCGGGAGGGGACTTGGCGGCCGGCTTCTTCATGCGCGGGACGAGCACGCCCTTCGCGTCGGCGTCGGCGCCGATGCGGACCTCCGCGCGGAACGGCTCGTAGCCGGGCGCCTCCGCGGTGACGACGTGCAGGCCGGGGTCGACGACCGCGAGGGCCCCGAGCTGGTCCGCTGTCATGACGACACCGTCACGTTTGACGACGAGGCCCGGGATGGGCTCGACCACCTCCACCCGGAGCTTGGAGAGCCGCGGGGCCAGTCGGCTCGCGCCCTCCCGCGCGCGCGTCGCGCGGTCCGCGTCGCCCACCTTTTCGGCGAGCACGCTCAGCTCCACCAGCTCGGTGTAGGCCGTGGCGATCTTCCCCTGGAGCTCGTGGCAACGCGCGAGATCCGCGAGGGGCGCGACGGCGCGCTCGGCCGCCACGCTCGCGCCGAGCTTCGCGCAGGCCTCGTCGACCTTGCCGGCCTCGAGCAGCGCGAGGCCTTGGCGGTGGAGCTCCGCCGCGTCGGGAGCCTGCGCGAGCGCTGGCGACGCCCAGCCGAGCAGACACGCGACGAGGAGCGCGGCGCGGGTCATCGGGGCTGAATCCGGTTCAAGCTCACGTTCTCGTCCCATTCCGACCCATAGCCGTCGTAGTGGACGCGGTAGCGCTCCTTGCCGACGACGTCGATGATCTGAGCAGGATAGAAGCGCCCGTTCCACTCGACGCGGACGTGATCGCCGAGCCGGTAGGTGTTCGTCTGCGCGGCCAGCGCGGCCTTCTGTCGAACCTTCGCGGGCGGCTCCGGGCGCACCTCGTCGCCCTTGCGGAAGCTCTTGATCCGCGAGCGGATCACGACCTCGTCCCACACCTCGTCGTAGCCGTCGTAGTGGACCTTGAACTTGGTGGGTCCGTCGGTCGCCAGGATGACCGCCGGGTACTCCTTGCCCTCCCACTCGACCATCACCTCGTCGCCGGGCCGGTAGCTCCGCGAGCACGCGAGCAAGAGCAGCGCGAACACGAGCAACGCGAGCACCCGCGCAGCGTTCGACACCGCCCACCTCACGCGCGGACCATCACGCCACGCGCGCTCCCCCCTCCGCGACGCGGAGGGGGGCCGGGGGGGAGGAAGGGGCAGCGACACACGCATCGGGCTAGGCGGATCCTGGCAGTCTCCGCGAATCGTTACGCCAGGAACGACGGGGGCGAAACGCCTACGCGTCGGTACAGGGATCGTGCGACCAGCCGTGAGAACGATCCTCGTGGCACGTAGACCTCACCGACGGGTCCCGCGGTGTCCTGCGCGGCGTCCGGCTCGGCGCCTTCGGCCACGGCTTCCAGGTCCGCTCGGAGCGCGCTCGCGGTGGCGTAGCGCAGGCGCGGGTCTTTGCGGAGGCAGCGATCGATGATGGCCTCGATGTTCGGATCGATGTCCGGGACGAGGGCACGCGCGGGGCGGTGCGGCGCCACCAGGCTCCTGGCCAGGAGCTCGTCGCCTTCGCCCTCGAACGCGGCACGGCCGGTGAAGACCTCGTACATGACGAGGCCGAAGGCGTAGACGTCGGTGCGCGCGTCGACCTCGTCCGCCACGCACTGCTCGGGCGCCATGTGCGTGGCGCCCTCGGCGACGGTCCCGTTCGTGGTCACGGTGGCGTCGCGGATGCGGCCGAAGCCGACGTCGAGCACCTTCACCGCGTATGGATCGCCGGGCTCGCCCACAAGGAACACGTTCTCGGGCTTGAGCCCGCGGTGGATCATGCCGCCGAGGTGGATCGCCTCGAGGGCCATGGCCACCTCGCGGAGGACGGGCAGGCCGATCTCCGCATCCATGGCTCCGCGCTTCAGGTACGAGGCGAGCGTCTCGCCGAAGAGGTGCTCCATCACGACGATCGGCGTGCCGTCGCCGCGCGCGGTCACCGCGAGGATGGTGGCCAGGTTCTCGTGTGAGATCGCGTGCGCCTCGTGCGCCGCGCGCGCGAAGCGGTCCCTGGCGACCTTGTCGTGGGCCCAGGGCGGGTCGAGGATCTTGAGCGCGACCGGCTCCTTCGTCTTCACGTCCTCCGCGAGGTAGACGCGCGCGAGCGGGCCCTTGCCCAAAAACCCCTGCACCGCGTATCGGCCGGCGAGGATTGCGCCCATGTGCTGGGTCTGCCGCACCGCGAGGTGCTCGATGCGCCGTCCCGAGACGAGGCCCTCTCCATCGAAGCTGCAGACGGTCTCGCCGTCCGCGTAGGTCCGGTGGCAGCGCGGGCAGAACATGACGCCGGTGTAACGGTAGCAGGAGGCCTGGTCCCGCAAGCAGGGTTTGTCGCTACCGCGGCCGCAGACCCATGCGCTCGGCGAAGTCCGCGTGTGTCTCGAGCCAAGAAGCGAGGCGGGCCCTTGTCGAGCGGTACGCGTGCTCGAGCACCGAGCGTCGCGCCTCGAAGCTCCGGTTGTTGCTCAGAAACAACACCGCGTCCTCCGGCTGGGGGGAGAGAAGGAGCGCGCCCATGCCGGGCGGCGGCGCCGCCATCTCTCGCTCGATCATGGCCTGGCTCGCGATGCGGCGGGACTGGTTCAAGACCCAGAGGGCGCCCTTGTCGCGGACGCTGGTTCCGAGGCCGTAGCCGGTGGGCACGGCGCCGCCGCGTGTCGTGACGGGGACACGCGGGTTGACCACGATGGTGAACTCCGCGCCGGCCGAGCTCGCCACGTCGAAGTGGGTCATCGAGCACAGTCCGCCGTCGATGTAGTGCCGGTCGCCGATGCGCACGGGCGTGAAGAAGAGCGGCAGGGCGCAGGACGCGGAGCAGGCGAGGGAGACGGGGACCTGATCGCTCCCCGGCTCGCCGAAGACGACGCGCTCTCCGGCGTCGAGATCGTAGGCGATGATCCGCACCGCCTTGCGCATGTCGTAAAAGACGTTGGGGATGTCGCGCCGGGCGAAGAAGTCCGCGATCGTGCGCTCGAACTTCTCCAGCGTGAAGAGCCCGGCGGGGACCGAGTCTTCCAGGCGATCGAGCTCTTCGGCGACCCGGTCCTTCGGACCGACGGTCGTGAGGCTCGGACGGCGCGGATCGAGCCGGGGCAACGCGTGTCGGAGCGCGAGGAACCCGGTCTTCACCATGCGTCGCCACTCGCTGTAGTCGGGCGCGAGGACGTGCCGCCGCTCGAGCGGGAAAAACGGATCGGCCGGGTCGAGCAGCGCGCGGTAGAGGCGCTCCGCCGAGATGCCGCCGGCGAGCGAGGCGGCGACCACGGCTCCGCCCGCGTGCCCGACGTAGACGACGAAGTCGTCGAAGCCTTCGAGCGCGTCGTGCAGGGCGGCGAGGGCCCCGACCTGGTAGAGCGCGCCGGAGAGACCACCGCCCGGCAGCGAGAGCGCGACGCGCGGTCGCGCGGCCGACCCGGTCGCGCTCGTCTGCGGGACCGTCACGCCGCGTCCTCGGTGCGCGCGAGCTGGGCGCGCTCGCTGGTGCGCCCGACCCAGGCGACGAGGCCGAGGGTGGCGACCGTGACGGCCGACGTCGCCACGAGCACCGGCAGCGTCGGTGACATGTCCTCGCGGTGCATCGCGAGCTGCGCCATCGCCACCCCGTTGAAACACGCGTGCGCGAAGACGGAGGGCAAGAGCGAGCCGCTCGAGAGCCGCAGGAACCCGAGCAGGAGGCCCATGGGGATGATGCAGACCACGTCTTGCCAGCGCATGAAATGGGCTGCCGCGAAGAGCAGGCCGGTGACGACCACCACGACCAGGCCGCGCTCCTTCTCCGGCCTGCGGAGGAGAGGACCGAACAGCGCGCCCCGGAAGAAGACCTCCTCGATGAGCGGGCCGAAGGCGACGAGCGCCAGGCCCATGAGGACACGCGTGGGGAGCGGCGCGGCGTCGTAGTGGGGCTGCAGCTCCGACGGGGTGGCGACCGGGAACCGCGTGAGGACGAGCTCGTAGAGGGCGTTCACCGGCAGCTGCATCGCGAGGCCGAGCACCGCGCCGAGCACGTAGAGCCAGGGCGAGGTCGGGCGCAGCCCGATGAAACGCGAGATCGCCACCTCCGGCCCGTGGACCCGGAGCATGAGGAAGAGGGCGAGGGAATACGCGATGATCTGCGCGAGCACCCCGGTGACGAGGAAGTCCCCCGACTCGTCGGGGCGGATGGCGATGGCCGCCGCCGCGACGAAGACGAAGAGGAACGTCGCGAGGAAGCTCCACCCCGCCGCGAGCCCGGTGGACATCGGGCGGATCGCCCCTTCGATCGGCTCCGTGGGGGAGTCGGGGGCGCGATACGGGTCGTCGTCGCTCATTGCTTTCGGAGGTACGCCGGGACGCCGCGCTTGATCACCGTGTCGGCGACCATCTCGGGCTTCGTTTCCGGGTGGTCCACAGTGTAGTGGAGGCCTCGGCTTTCGCCACGCGCGGCGGCGCTTTCGACGATGAGCTGCGCGACGGTCGCGATGTTCCGCAGCTCGAGCAGATCACGCGTGACGAAGTGCCGCCAGTAGTACTCGCGGATCTCTTCCTGGAGGAGCGCGATGCGGCGCGAGGCGCGGCGGAGGCGGGAGCCCGAGCGGACGATGCCGACGTAGTTCCACATCGTCCTGCGCAGCTCGTCCCAGTCGTGGGTGACGACGACGGCCTCTTCGCTGACCGTGGCGGAGCCGGGGTCCCACTCCGGCACCGAGGGGAACGCCGCTTCGCGGAGCTGCTCGATCTGCTCCCCGAGACGGGTCGCCGCGCGGTGGCCGAACACGAGGCCCTCCAGGAGCGAGTTCGACGCGAGCCTGTTCGCGCCGTGCAAGCCGGTGAACGCACACTCGCCGATCGCGAAGAGGCCGGGGATGGTCGTCATGCCGTGCAGGTTCGTGGTGATGCCGCCGCACATGTAGTGAGCCGCGGGCACGACCGGGATCGGCTCGGTCGTGATGTCGATCCCCCACCGCTTGCACTCCGCGAGGATCGTCGGGAAATGCTCGTTCAAGAAGTCCGGCGAGCGGTGGGTGATGTCGAGCAGGACGTGATCGGAGCCCGTCCGCTTCATCTCGAAGTCGATCGCGCGGGCGACGATGTCGCGGGGCGCGAGGTCCTTCCGCGGATCGTGTTTCTCCATGAAGGCCGACCCGTCGGACAGCCGCAAGATGGCCCCCTCGCCGCGGAGCGCCTCGCTGATGAGGAAGCTCTTTGCCTTCGGGTGATAGAGGCAGGTCGGGTGGAACTGGTAGAACTCCATGTTGCCGATCTCGGCCCCGGCCCGGTACGCCATCGCCACGCCGTCGCCCGTCGCGACGTCGGGGTTCGTCGTGTAGAGGTAGACCTTCCCGGCGCCGCCCGAGGCGAGCACAGTCGCGCGGGAGAGGAAGGTCTCCACCTTGCCCGTCACCTCGTCGAGCACGTAGACGCCCGCGCAGACGTCGGGGCCGCCGAAGCGGCTCAGCGTGATGAGGTCGATCGCGGTGTGGTGCTCAAAGAAGACGATGTTGTCATTCTCGCGCGCCTTGGCCAGGAGCGCCCGCTCGACCTCGCGGCCGGTGGCGTCGGCCGCGTGTACGATGCGCCGCGCGGAGTGGCCACCCTCGCGGGTGAGCGAAAGCACGCCCTCCTTCTCGTCGAAGCGGGCGCCGCGCTCGATGAGCTCGCGGATGCGCGCCGGCCCCTCCTTCGCGCAGATCTCGACCACGACCTGGTGGCAGAGCCCGGCCCCGGCGACGAGCGTGTCGTCGATGTGCGAGGCGGCGCTGTCGGCCGGGTCCATCACGGCCGCGATGCCGCCTTGGGCCCACAGGGTGTTGGAGTCCTCCGCCCGCCGCTTCGTCACCACGTGGACGAGGCCCTTGCGGGATGCTTCGAGCGCGAAGGTGAGGCCGGCGACGCCGCTGCCGATGACGAGGAAGTCTGCGTTCTGGGTCACGTTCTTATCGTTTCGCCTTGGGGGGCAGCGTCCCATCGGGCGTTTCGTCGTCCGGGATGCGCGGGGTGGTGCGGGGTCGTTGTGCGGACGGCTGGGCGCCGGCGATGCCGAGGTTGCGGAGGGCGCTGTCGCCCTCCTGGTTGTGGTAGGTCTCGCCCTCGAGGTCGTCGCTGGAGGCGCTGCGCTCCAGCGCCACGGCGTCGACAGTATAGTCATCCATGGGCATCTGCACGTGGTGGCCTCGGTTGTGGGCCCAAGGCGCCCCCGGGATGCTGCCCTGCGGTTGTGGTGGTGCGCCGGCGGGCGTGATCTGGAACGGGGCGCCCGGGATTCGCGCGGCGAGCACGTCGCGCTGCCGCACCACGACGGTCTGCGTCCGGAAATCGTCCACCGACTCCTCGAACCCCGGGGCGTCGGGGATCTCGGGCGGCGCCGGCATACGAAGCGCCGACGGTCCGTCGGCCAGCGCCGGGGCGGCAGGGGGAGGCGGCGCCGACCGGTGCACCGGAGGCGGCTGCGACGCCGGCCGATGGGACGGCGGCGCGTGCTCGTGGTGCGGGCGCGCCGACGGAGGCGCCTGGAACGTTCCGTGAGGGTAGCCCCCGCGCACGGCCTCGAGCTCCGCCTCGAGCCGGCTCGCCTTGGCCTCGAGCACCTGGGTGAGCTGCTGCATCATGGCGAGCTTCCGTCGAAGCTCGTCGATGGCCTCGTCCTGGGCCGTGATCGCCTCGGCGAGCACGAAGGCCACGGCCTTCGGGTCCTGAGGCTGACCGAGCCGAAGCGCGTTGAGGAGGATCTTCAGGTTCGGCGTCGGCATGCTCCTTCGCAGCCTACCTCGGCTCGGCGGCGGCGCGCGACCGGCCCCGGTTTCACCCACCTGCGCAAAAGCACTGTCCTTGACGCACAGCGGCGAACTTGTCACAAGCTCGCCGCGGCGGATCGTCCGCCGCCTCGCTTTGGGAGAGCCCTGTGAAAATCCTCGTCCCGCTCAAGCGCGTTGCCGATCCCGACAACGCGAACAAAGTGAAGATTCCCGGCTCGGCCGACAAGGTCGACACGACCGGCCTGGAGTGGAAGCCGAACCCGTTCGACGAGTACGCCCTCGAAGCAGCGCTCCGGCTCACGGAGAACGGCCAGCAGCCGAAGACGCGCGCCGGTGAGGTCGTCGTCGTCACGTTCGGCCCCAAGGAGACCGAGACCACGCTCCGCGCCGCGCTCGCGACCGGCGCCGACAAGGCCATCCGCGTCGACGCGGCGGACGAGCAGCTCGACGGCGACCTGATCGCGCGCGCGCTCAAGGCCCTCGTCGAGAAGGAGAAGCCCGACGTCGTCGTCATGGGCAAGCAGACCGTCGACGGCGACACGAACCAGGTCGGTCAGCTCCTGGCCGAGTACCTCGACTGGCCGCAGGCGACGTTCGCCGCGACAATCGAGGAAGAGGCGAGCGGGTCGCTCGTGGTCGGCCGCGAGGTCGACGGCGGCGTGGCCAAGCTCCGCGTCAAGCTCCCCGCGGTCGTCACGGTGGACCTCCGCATCGTCAGCGGCACCAGCGTCTACTCGACGAAGACCGCGAAGACCTTCAAATACAACGACGGCGTCCGCTTCGCCGCGCTGCCGGCCATCATGGCGGCCAAGAAGAAGCCGCTCGCCGAGATGAAGCTCGCGGACCTCGCGTCCGACACGAAGGTGAAGGTCACCTACGGCTCGTTCTCCGCCCCGCCGGCCCGCAAGGCCGGCATCAAGGTGAAGGACGTCGCGGAGCTCGTGCAGAAGCTCACCACCGAAGCGAAGGTCCTCTGAGGACCAGGACAAGAGAAGGAGATCACCATGGCAACGGTGCTCGTCGTCGCAGAGGTCGGTGAGGGCAAGGTCAAGAAGACCACCCACTCGGCCATCACCTGCGCGCAGAAAATCCTCGCCGCCTCGAGCGGCTCGTTCTCCATCCTCGTCATCGGCGCCGGCGCGGCTGCGGCCGCGGCGGAGCTCGAAGGCTTCGGCGCCCAGAAGCTGCTCGTCGCGGATGACGCGTCGCTCGCCGCCTACGTGGCGGAGCGCTACGCGCCCACCGTCGCCGCGGCGGCGAAGGGCTTCACCCACGTCGTCGCGACGGCCAGCTCGTTCGGCAAGGACCTCATGCCGCGCGTCGCGGCGCGCCTCGGCGCGGCGTACGTCGGCGACATCACGGAGGTCGTGACCGACTCGACGTACCGCCGGCCCATGTTCGCGGGCAACGCGTTCGGCGTGGCCAAGGTGGAGACCTCGGTGCAGGTCGTCAGCGCGCGCCAGAGCGCGTTCACCCCGGCGGAGGCCTCGGGCGGCAAGTCGCCGACCGAGACCGTCGCCGTCGCGGCGCCCGGTCAGGCGGCCTCCCGTGTCGAGTTCCTCGGCCAGGAGACGACGAAGAGCGCGCGCCCCGAGCTGACCGAAGCGAAGACCGTCGTCTCCGGCGGCCGCGCGCTGAAGGAGAAGTTCGACGCGGTGCTCGCGCCCCTCGCGGACACGCTCGGCGCAGCCGTCGGCGCGAGCCGCGCGGCCTGTGACGCGGGCTACGCGCCGAGCGATCTGCAGGTCGGACAGACCGGCAAGATCGTCGCGCCGCAGCTCTACTTCGCGATCGGCATCTCGGGCGCCATCCAGCACCTCGCCGGGATGAAGGGCTCGAAGGTCATCGTCGCGATCAACAAGGACGCGGACGCGCCGATCTTCCAGGTGGCGGACTACGGCCTGGTGGCCGACCTGTTCACCGCGGTGCCGGAGCTCACCGCGGCCATCAAGGCCGCGAAGTGACGTCACGCTGACCCCCCCACGTTGAACCCCCACGCTGAACCCCCCTCCACGGAGTGGAGGGGGGCAGGGGGGAGGAAACCACAGGGACCCCGCTCCTGCGTGGTCCCACCTCGTGGGTCCGCAGCTTCCTTACTCCGCGCGGTTGCGGACCACGAGCACGGAGCAGTTCACGCGCTCGATCACGCCTTCGGCGACGCTGCCGACGAGCGCGTAGTCGAAGCCGGTTCGGCCCTGCGTCGCGATCACGACGAGCGAGGCGTCGAGATCGGCCGCGCGCCGCGCGATGACCGCCGCGGCCTCGCCGATCTGCACGTCGGTGTGGGCGTCGGGCGCGATGGCCGCGAGCGCAGCCTTCAGCTGGGCGGCGGCTTCGTCGATCTTCTCGCCGAGCCGCTCGGTGAAGGTCTCGCGGGCGGTCGCCGAAAAGCGGCGGAGCGCGGAGAGCCAGCCGAGCTCGCGGGAGGCGTCCACGGCGTGGACGGCGACGAGTCCCTTGCCGAGGACACGCGCCTGCTCCCGCGCAAACAGGACCGCGCGGAGCGAAGGCTCGGAGAGGTCCGTGCCGACGACGATGGGCCCCTTGCCCGACGGCCGCGCGACGAGCACGGGGATGGGCGCGTAGCGGATCACGCCTTCGGCGGTCCGCGAGCTGCGCGGCGCGGCGCCGGGCGCGCCGACGACGATGAGATCGGCGCCCCACGCCTTCGCCCGATCGACCAAGCGGACGTTGGGCGCGCCGATGTCGAAGAAGACGTCCACCTCGGGGTTGCCCAACCGCTCGAGGCAAGCGTGGAGCTCCTCGCGCGCAAACGCTTCGATTTCGGCCGCAGCGAGCGCGTCCTCCGCGTTCAGCTGGGGAAAGAGCGACCGGACGACCCTCAACTCCGGCAACACGTGACAGACGGCGACGCGGCACTCCCGTCCGGGCTCGGCTTTCGCGATGGCGAGCGCCTGACGGATGACCTCGTCGGACTCGGGGCGGAGATCGGTCGCAGCGAGGATTCTGGCGAGGGGCGCGGGTTCTGTCATGGCTCTGTCCTGGGCCATGCATACGCCGGGCCCGAGGCCGGCACCACCTTGTCGAGCGCTAGCCCTTCGCGTCGGTGCAGCAGCGGAAGCCCGCCTCGTAGCCGTAGTCGCTCTCTTTGTGGAACGTCACAGTCGGTCGACACCTCGCGCGGATCGGCCCCCACCAGCCGCCCTTGAGGCCGCTCCGGTTCGGCGGCTTCTCGCCCGGGATCTCCACCCACTCGTTGGCGTTGCCGTTCAGGTCGAAGACGCCGGACCAGGCGACACACGTCGTCCGCTCGCCGATCTTCTCGCGCTGATCGAGCCTGTCTAGCTCGGCCTTGCACCAGGCGTCGAGCAGGCACTCGTCGTATTCGAGCATCTGCTTGGAGTGATCTGGGTACCGGTACTCTTTGTCGAAGTTGCAGACCTTGGGGTCGCGCACGAAGCCGTAGAGGTACGGGAGCATGTCGGGCCCCTCACACGCGAAGTTGAACTCGTCCTCCGTGCAGAGGCGCTTGCCAGCCGCCTCGCAGAGCTTCTTCGCGTTTTTCCAGGACGTGAGCACGCGCGGCAGCTCCCCCACGCGGTTCGGGTACTCGTACCGATCCATGCAGAACGAGAGCGGCTTGCGCTTCTTGGAGACGCAGCGAGAAGGATCTTTGTACCGCAAGCATCGCTCCGAGACGCGGCGCTTCTCCTTGTCCGTCTCGTACTCCTGGTGATGCTCCTCGCAGTCCTGCATCACGGCAGGGCAGTAGTCGCCTTCCACCCGGACCATGCCTTCGCCGCAGCCGTCCGTGCGGCCGGGCAGGTCCTTTGGCGCGGCCGGTGCGGAAGCCGAGGTGAGCGCCGTGGCAGACGCGGACGCGAGCGCCGGCGCCGCCGAGCCGGCTGGCGCTGCTGCCGGGCTCGCGCTCGTCTCCTGGGAGCGCGCTTCGGGGCCACACGCCGCCAGGGCGGCGAGCAGGACGATGAGCCGTGCCCTCACGCACCTCGTTTGTCACGAGGCGCGCGCGCGCTGCAACAGAAACATCGGCGCAGCTGACGAAGCTCCCTTTACTTCGCGAGGAGCCAAGCGCGTGCGCGTTCGGCGAGCTCTTTGCTCAGCTCCTCACCCACGCTCGCGATGATCAGCGCCTCGGCCACGTGGAAGGAACGCTGGGTGATCGACTCGATCTCTCGGACGAGGTTGGGGATCGAGTCGATCGTCCCGCGCAGCTCGACCGCCCTGCCCTTTCGAGTCGGCGAGCTCGTCTCCTCGCGAAGCGTCCCGACGACCTCACCGAGCTGGAGCATCGTCGCGTGGATCTCGCCGGACCAGCGGGCAGGCGTGAAGCCGTGTTTGGGCTCGCCGCTCCCCGCGCGCAGGCGAATGACCCAGGCGAGGTCGAGCTCCGGCCCTTGAACGGGGGTGTGTCCGATCTCGATGTCGAGGTGCGACGTTTGCTCGCGCAAGTGCGACGCCTTCCGATTGCTCGGCGGCACGTCCTGACATCGGACGCTGATCCGGAATGGCTCGGCTGGCAGGCCCCAGGTATCGCGCCACTGCGTCGCGGCGGTGATCAGCGCTCTGCGCGACTCGGCCGTCGCCGTGCGACGAGCATGCGCGCGCTCGATCGGCGCGAGGAGCGCGCGACGCTCCGGCGGGAGGCTCAGACCCAGGAGCAGCTCGAGATCGAGGTCCTCTGCGTGCGCGTCCAGGCCAGCCGAGAGCTCGGGCCAATACGTGGGCGGCGCCTGCGAGACGAGGAAGGCGGCGAGGAGCGCCCGCCGCTTCCCGTTCGAGGCCGCCACGAGGGGAACCAGTCGAGCGATGTCGGCCGGCGCTGCGGTCGAGAGCAGCCGCTCGATGGAAGGCAGCGCCAGCGGATCGAGCCCAAACGGGACGAGGTCCCGATCGACGGCGAGCTCGAGCCCCAGCCACGCGTCTTCTCCGGCCAGCACCGCGTCGACGGCGGCGATGAGCTCGGGGGAGCCGCCCTCGGCCACGCGATCGCGCCACCCCCGGTGGAACGATTCCCGGGCGATCTCCGCCGCCACCTCGAGCAACGTGGTTTGCTGGGCTTCCGTCGGTCGCATGATCTCGAAGGGCTCCGATCAGAGCCCGCTCGGGATCGGTATCGGCCAGGTGGACCCGACCGCGCCGCCGTCGATCTCGAAGACCTTGCCGGTGACCCACGCGCTCGCGGGCGACGCGAGGTAGAGCACGGCGGCGGCGATGTCCTCGGGCGAGCCGAGGCGCTTCAGCGGATGCCGCGCGATCATCGCGTCGCGCAGCTCGTCCATCGACATGAAGGCCTCGAGCGCGTCGGTGACGGTGGCACCTGCCGAGATGGCGTTGACGCGCAGGTGCGGCGCCCACTCCGTGGCGAGGAGGCGCGTCATGTGATCGAGGGCCGCCTTCGTGGTGCCGTAGGCGACGAAGCCGGAGTCGACGAGGTGACTCATCGCGCTCGACATGTTGATGACAGAACCGTACCCGTTGTTCTTCATGTGCGGGGCGAGCGCGCGCGCCAGGCGGAAGCCCGAGACGACGTTGAACCGGAACGCCTGTTCGAGCTCGGCGTCGGAGAGGGCGAGCGCGGTGAGGGGCGCCGTCCCTCCGGCGTTGTTCACCAGGACGTCGACCCTGCCGAAGGTCTCGAGCGCCCTCGCGACGAGCGCGTCACACGCGGCCGCGTCGTTGGTGTCGGTGGGGACGGCGAGCGCTCTTCGGCCGAGCTTCGTGACCTCCGCCGCGGCCTCCTCCAGCGGGCCCGGGCGACGCGCCGCGAGGACGACGTCCGCGCCGGCCTCGGCGAGCGCGAGCGCCGACGCGCGGCCGATGCCGCGGCTCGCGCCGGTCACCAGGGCGACCTTTCCATCGAGGCGGAAGCGATCCAGGATGCTCATCGTCGCCTGCACGCTACCGCATGTGGCCGAGCCTCTCGAGCCCCCTCCGCGCGGCGCTGGTAAGCTTCGCCCGTGCGCTGGGCCCTGTTCACGATCGCCGTCATCCTGGCCGGGTACGTGCTCGGGACGTTCGTCTACGTGGCCGGCTCGTTCCTGCTCTCGCGCGGGCACTACGAGCGCCGCCCGCTCACCGCCGTGCTGAAGGAGCTCGTGCGCGAGGCGGGCTGGGCGCTCCTGACCCAGCCGCTCCTGCCGCTCTTCTACCTCGTCGGGAGGCGGCTCGCGCGCGGCGAGGGCAGGCCCGTCGTCTTCGTGCACGGCTACTTCCAGAACCGGATCAACTTCCTCTACCTGGCGAGGGCGCTGGGCAAGCGGAAGATGGGCCCGCTCTACGGCTTCAACTACGCCTGGATCCTCGATCTGCCGACCATCGCCCGATCGCTCGGCGCCTTCATCGACGGCGTCCTCGCCGAGACGGGCAAGACCGACGTCGACCTCGTCTGTCACTCGATGGGCGGGCTCGTCGCGGCGCAGTACCTCGCCCACGAGGGCGGCCGGTCCAAGGTTCGGCGGTGCGTGACCATCGCGACGCCACACAAGGGCGTGGCGTACAAGGGGCCCATCTTCGGGCGCGCCGGCATGGCCCTGCGCAAGGGCCACGGCATCGAGCGCTTGCCGGAGCTCCCGATCCTCAGCGTGTATTCGACTCACGACAACGTCGTGTTCCCGTCGACGTCGTCGCACCTGGCGGAGGGCCAGAACCTCGCGCTCGCCGGCCTCGGGCACCTCGCCATCCTGTTCGTGCCCGCGACCGCGGACGCGGTGGCAAACTTCCTCGAGTCGCCCGACGCGCCCCGCGAAGCCGTCGCGGTGCCTGTCGAAGCCTAGCCCCCCTCGCTACGCGAGGGGGGTTGGGGGGGTGAATCGGCGACTATCTTCCTTGTGGAGAAGAGGAGCTACTCGTCTCGGCAACCGGCTACGTCGCGCGGCACACGCTCACGGCCGCCGCGGGCTCGAGGACGCGGAACGTGAACGACTCGGTCAGGTAGAGCTCGACGTTCTGTTTGTCGTGGAACGCGTAGCCGATCGACAGATCTTGTCCGACGGTGAGCTCGTAGTCGCCGCCGCGGAGCGACATCAAGAGCCCACAGTGAACGGCGGGAGCCCAGACGATGGGGCCGTCGATCAGCTTCCCCTCGATGCGCTTGCGGATCGGGTAGCCGTCCTCGGCCGCGGCGGAGAGCTCGTCGTACGCGGCGGGGCCCAGCACCAGCGCGTAGGGGCCGTCGATACCCGCCGTGCGCAGCACCTCGCTCGCGGCCACGACCACGCGCGGCCAATCGCTCGCGCTCCGCACGGTCAGCGGGGTGTGGGGGCTCGACGGGACGATCCCGCGGACCCTGCCGGGCTCGAAGCCATTGAAGATGGCCGTGTCCTCGGCGAGCGCGATTCGCTCGGCAGCGATGCGCACGGGGTCGACGAACGGGTCGTTCGCACCGCGCCCCATCACGTCGAGCTCCATCTGGGCGAGCGTGAACGGGATCCGCAGCTCGACGAGCGGCTGAACCAGGCGAACGCCCGCGCAGACGCCCTCGACGGGGTCCTTTCCCTCGAGCATCTCGAGCCTGCCGGTGTTCACGGCGGCGTGTTTCCACCCGAACGGGCCGTGGAAATCGACGACCTTGCGACCCGCGAGCGTCAGCGCGAGCACGCGCTTGGCCTCGTCGTCGACGGCCGCCCAGGCCTCGGGCAACACGGGGGCGAGGCCGCGGCGGAGGAGATCCTCGGGGCCCACCATCACTCCTGCTCCTCTGCGGGTGCGACGGCGAGCGCCCGCAGCCCGCCGATTCCGAGGGACTCACCGCCCGCAGCCGGCTCGCTCGACCCGCTCTGGGCGGCTCCGCCCCGGCCCATCGCCCGCTCCTCGAGCTCGGTGATGGGGCCCTCCTGGAGCACATAGGTGCGCAGGCGCACGTCGAGCTCGGGGAAGCGACGGCGGAGCCACTCGAGGGTCATCATGGCGTGTTCGATCTCCTCGTCGCGGTTGTGCACCAGGACCGCCCTGAGCTCGGCGTCGTCCGTCGCCTCGGCGCGCTGCTGGTACCAGTCGATCGCCTCGAGCTCCTCGACGAGCGACACGATGCCCCGGTGGAGGTTCTTGGCGAACGGCGACAGGAGCTCGAGCGGCTCGTGGTAGGTCTCGCTGCCCATGAGCCTCTGGCGATCACGAAGCGCGCCAGGCCGAGCACCCACCGGTCGTCTGATCAGGTGATGGGGCCGTGAACCCGGGCGCGGCGGCCCGGCGGGGGTTTCCGCTGGCGTGGAGCCCAGTTCCCGGCTAAAGAGCCGCGCAAACCTGCCCCTCCAGCCCCAAGAAGATCCATGGACCTCTCCAAGATCCGCAACATCGGGATCAGCGCCCACATCGATTCCGGCAAGACGACCCTCACCGAGCGCATCCTCTTCTACACGAAGCGGATCCACGCCATTCACGAGGTGAAGGGCAAGGACGGCGTCGGCGCCAAGATGGACTCGATGGAGCTCGAGCGCGAGCGCGGCATCACCATCCAGTCCGCGGCGACGCACTGCTTCTGGAAGGGCAACCACATCAACATCATCGACACGCCCGGCCACGTCGACTTCACCATCGAGGTGGAGCGAGCCCTGCGCGTGCTCGACGGCGCGATCCTCGTGCTCTGCGGCGTCGCCGGCGTGCAGTCGCAGTCGCTGACGGTCGACCGCCAGATGCGCCGCTACAACGTCCCGCGCATCGTCTTCATCAACAAGCTCGACCGCTCGGGCGCGAACCCATTCAAGGCGAAGGACCAGCTCAAGGAGAAGCTGCACCTGAACCCGGTGTTCCTGCAGCTCCCCATCGGCCTCGAGGACAAGCTCGAGGGCCTCGTCGACCTGATCGAGATGAAGGCCTACCACTTCGCCGGCCCCAACGGCGAGGACATCACGGTCAAGGAGATCTCCGCCGAGATGAAGGCGGACGCGGACAAGTGGCACGCGGACATGCTCGACGCGCTCTCGCTCCACGACGACGCCCTCGCGGAGGCGATGCTCGAGGAGAAGGTCACGCCGGAGATCATCCGCGCGGCCGTCCGTCGCTGCACGATCGCCCTCAAGATCGCGCCCGTCATGATGGGCTCGGCCTACAAGAACAAGGGCGTGCAGCTCCTGCTCGACGGCGTGAACAGCTACCTCCCGGCCCCGAACGAGGTCGAGAACACCGCGGTCGACCTCGACAAGGCCGAGGAGAAGGTCGTCCTCTCGTCCGACCCGAACGCGCCGCTCGTCTCGCTCGCCTTCAAGCTCGAAGACGGCCGCTTCGGCCAGCTCTCGTACGTGCGCGTCTACCAGGGTCAGCTCTCCAAGGGGATGGAGATCACGAACACCCGCACGGGCAAGCGCCACAAGGTCGGCCGCCTCGTCCGCATGCACTCGGACGACATGGAAGACATCGAGGTCTCGGACCCGGGCGACATCGTCGCGATGTTCGGCATCGACTGCAACTCGGGCGATACCTTCACCGACGGCAAGCTCAACTACGCGATGTCGAGCATGTTCGTGCCCGACGCCGTCATCTCGCTCAGCGTCACGCCGAAGGACAACAAGGCGCAGACGAACATGTCGAAGGCCCTCCGCCGCTTCACCAAGGAGGACCCGACGTTCCGCGTCACGAGCGACCCCGAGACGAACGAGACGATCATCCAGGGCATGGGTGAGCTCCACCTCGAGGTGTACGTCGAGCGCATGAAGCGCGAGTACGGCGCCGAGGTCGCGACGGGCGCGCCCCGCGTCGCCTACCGCGAGACGATCACCAAGCGCACCGAGTTCAACTACCTGCACAAGAAGCAGACGGGTGGCTCGGGTCAATACGGCAAGGTGGCCGGCTTCATCGAGCCGCACCCGGACCAGACGTACGAGTTCGTGGACGACATCGTCGGCGGTGTCATCCCGCGCGAGTACATCCCGAGCTGCGACAAGGGCTTCCAGTCGATGCTCGCGAAGGGCCAGCTCATCGGCGCGCCGGTCACGAACATCCGCGTCACCATCAACGACGGCGCCTTCCACGCGGTCGACTCGAGCGACGCGGCCTTCCAAGAGGCGGCCCGCGGCGCGTTCCGCGAGTCGTTCCCCAAGGCCGGCCCGCAGATCCTCGAGCCGATCATGAAGGTCGCGGTCGAGGGTCCGAGCGAGTTCCAGGGCGGCATGACCGGCCTGCTCCTCCAGCGCCGCGGCATCATCATCGGCACGGCGGAAGACGACAGCGGCTTCTCGAAGGTCGAGGCCGAGGTCCCGCTGGCCGAGATGTTCGGCTTCTCCACGGCGCTCCGCTCGGCCACGCAGGGCAAGGCGGAGTTCACGATGGAGTTTGCCAAGTACGCGCCCACGCCGAACAGCATCTCGGAAGAGCTCATCAAGAAGCACCGCGACGAAGAGGCGAAGAAGAAGAAGTGACGTCTCGACGAGACGGGTGGCGTCCGGCCCAGCAGGAGCGCTCGTCCCTGTAGATTCCTCACCCCCCGGCCCCCTCTCCGCGAGCGGAGAGGGGGTCTTCTTCTTGGCGCGCCACCTTCGCGATACCATCGCGGGGTGGCGCGTTCGCTTCTGTGTCTGCTCGGAGCCTGGTCCCTCGCGGGGTTGGGCTGTCACCCGCCGCCCGACGCGCTGGTCGACGCGAGCCGGGTGGTCGTCGTGGTCGGCCCGCCCCAGATCGACTTCAATGGTTCTCGCAACGGGTATCGCGAGACGCCGATGCAGACGCTCGACCCCGCCGCCTGCGCCGCCGCCTGCAAGGGCGTCGCGAAGGCCGGTGAGCAGCTCGGGGCGTGCTTCGCCACGCCCGGACACGCCTTCACCGCCCAACCGCAGAAGGACGTCCCGCTCCAGCCCGCGAGCGTGCACGTCTGCACAATCCGATGAGCCGCCGAAAGAACCGCCAGCGCTGGGTGAAATGGGCCTGGGGGCTCTCACTCACGACCATGTCGACCGGCTGCTGCCTGTGTGGTCGGTGGGTCCCCGCCCACGACTCGCTGACGATCAGTAAGGCGCCGGCGGGGCCGCTCGATGAGAAGGCGTGCGCCGCCGCCTGCGGAGAGGGCACACCGTGCTTCGAGGCGACGGCGAGCCCGCTCGCGATCACCGAGCCCTCGATGCTCTGCGTTGGTCGTGGTCCCTGGGAACGCTGGACCGTCCCGTTCACCGCCAATGAGCCCGAGGCGGACGCTTCGACGGCGGGGGCGCCGGCCGCGAGCTCGGCGGCCGAGGGGCCGGCGGATGACACGCGGCGCGAGGCGTCCGAGACACCGGAGCGCTGCGCGAGCTGCAACATCGACAAACGCGTCGCGCGGGACTGCGCCAAGCTCGAGGCGGTCGCCGCGGAAGGCGAGCGCCTCGTGGTCTGCTTCCGCCACAACGACGGAACGTGTGTCCTCGATCAACCGGCCGGTCGCGGCGCGGACGGTATCGCGGCGCTCGACGCGGCGCTGCCGGAGACGATGGGCGACTACTTCGGGCGCCTCGCTCACGCCGAGCGCGCGAGCGTCTTCGCCTTCCGTGCGCTCGCGACCGATCTGAAGCGGCTCGGGGCGCCGAAGGCGCTCGTGCGTCGCGCGCGTCGTGCGGCGCGCGAGGAGGAGCACCACGCGCTCGCGATGAAGCGCCTCGCGAAGCGGCATGGCGCCGCCGCGCCGGTGGTGCGGGGCGCGCCGCGTGGGCTCACCTCGCTCGGCGAGCTCGCCGAGCAGAACGGCGTCGAGGGCTGCGTGCGCGAGGCCTTCGCGGCCGGCGTCGTCGCGAGGCAAGCGCGCCGCGCGGAGGACGCCGACGTGCGCCGCGCGTTCGCGAAGATCGCGCCGGAGGAGCGCGCCCACGCGCGGCTCGCTGCCGACGTGCAGCGCTTCGCGTTCCGTGGTCTCGCCGCAAACGTTCGCGCCGCCGTCCGGGCCTCGATGGAGGCTGCGCTCCAAGACCTCGCGCGCGGCGGCCCGATCGCCGCAGCGGACGTCGAGGCGCGCGTCGGTCTCACCTGAGGATCAAGCCGGCTCGCGCCAGGCGAGCCGGCCGGCCTCGTAGTCCTGGAAGGCCTGGAGGATCTGCGATTTGTTCGTCATGACGAACGGGCCGTAGCGCGCCATCGGCTCGCGGATGGGGACGCCGCCCAGGAGCAGCAGCCTGCCGGCGCCCGGCCGGCCGCGAAGACGCACGGCGTCGCCTCGGCCGAGGATGCCGAGCTGGCCATCTGTAATGACGGTATCGTCATCACCAACGAGGACGCTGCCCTGGAACACATACGCGAGCACGCCGTTCTCGCGCGCGATGGGGAGCGTCACGTCCGCGCCGTCCGCGAGCGACCAGTCCTGGAAGATGACCGGCGTGTGTGTCCCGATGGCGGCCTTCACGCCGAGCGCCTCGCCCGCGACGACGCGGACCTCGGCGAGCCCGTCCGCCGAGGTCCCCCTGGGGATCGCGTCGGCCGAGAGCTCCTGGTACCGAGGCTTCGACATCTTGAGCTTGGCCGGCAGGTTCACCCAGATCTGGAACCCGTGGACGCGACCGCCCTGCTCGAGGAGCCGGCGGGTCGGCATCTCCGAGTGGACGATGCCGCCGGCGGCGGTCATCCACTGCACGCCGCCGGGGCCGATGAGCCCTTTGTGGCCGGCGGAGTCCTCGTGCTCGACCTCGCCCTCGAGGATGTAGCTGACGGTCTCGAAGCCGCGGTGCGGGTGGGCGGGCGCGCCGACGGCCTCACCCGGCGCGTAGTCGACCGGGCCGAGCTCGTCGATGAGGAGGAACGGGTCGGCGTAGTCGAGCCCTGCGGTCGGGAGCGGCCGCCGCACGACGAAGCCGCCGCCTTCGCGCTGGCGGTGGGAGGTGATGACGCGCTGGACGCCTCGCGTGGTGGTCTCGGTCATGTGTCGCAACGTAAGTCCGGATCGCAAGGAAGCGCGCGAGCCGCGGGGAACGGCCCGTTGCACGACCGGAACGGGCGCATCACCCGGCCGGGGCGATCGCGACGCGGGTCGAGAAGAGCACGACGCCGTAGGGGTCCCACGTCGAGGCCAGGAAGGGCACCTCGAGCGTGGCGCTGCCGGGAGCGGCGCCGGGCGTCACGGTCACCGCAGGGAGCAGGTACGCTCCGTAGAGGCCCGCGCGATCGCAGTGGAGGATCTGATCGCCGGGGCAAGTCGCCCCGCAGCAGTGCGCGGCCTGGAAGGCCGGGTCCGCCATGTCGACGACGGTCACCACGTCGGTCCACGGTCCCTCCGGCTTCGCCGCGACGCGGAGCACGATCCGGTTGTCGGTGATGATGCCGCCGCCGTCGTGCAGCTCGCGCTGGTAGAGCGCGACCCAGGCGTTCGCGGCCTCGACGTACGCGACGCTGATCTCCCCGACGCCCTCGGACTCGAAGATCGGCGCGACCTCCGTGCCCGGCGCGACGAAGGAGGCGCTGCTCGGATCGAACACCTCGGTCCCCGCGCCGTCCTCGAGCCCGGTGACGGGCACGCGGGCGAGGTGGACGCCCGAGCGGCGGTACTCCCCGGTGCCGAACAGATAGACAAAACCGTCATGAAGGGCCGGCGCGATCTGGATGAAGCGCCCCGCGAGCGGCCCGCTCGGGTCGAGCTCGTCGATCGTGCGGAGGATCCGGTAGCCGGGCGCGAAGCCCAGCGGGTCGTCCCATGCAGCCAGGTAGCTCTTCGTCATCCGAACGGTCGGAGCGAGCTCGGCCATCCCGGCATAGAAGACGTAGATCTTGCCGCCCGCCGCCAAGGCGCCGCCCGGCACCTCGAACGTCCCCGGCATGTTGGGGAACGGACCAGCCGGCTGAGCCACGTACGCCTCGATCGGCTCGCCGGCGGGTGGCGTGAGGAACGCGCCGGCGAAGTCGCGCAGGATGCCGGGATTGGTGTCGTTCGCGACGCTCGGGATGTCCGCCGTAACGGCGAATTCGAGGCTCCGGCAGACCTCGGTCGGATCGGTCACCACAGCGGAGAGGGGCACGCGCGCGACGCTGTCCGGGTCCTCGCCGAAGGGCCAGATCTCGCGGTAGCCGACGGTGTCGCCGAAGAAGAGGTAGAGCGTGTCCCCCAGGACGGCCGGGATGCCCAGGTCGGTGCCGGTCAGGTTGAAGCGCGTCTGCAGCTGGTTCTCCGCCGGATCCTCGAGCGTCGTGTCCTGGACGAGCTCGCAGTGGAAGGTGCGTGACTCGAAGGTGGCGGTGAACGCCTCGAACGCGGAGCCCCCCGTCCCGGCACCGCTCGTCGTGCTCCCCGGGCCCCCTGTGCTGCTTGTCGCCGCGGTGGTCGCCGCCGCGCCACCCTGGCCGTCCGAGGTCCCCGCCGAGTCGCCGCAAGCCCCAGCCGCCAACGTCGCCGCGAGCGCGGTCAGGGCCCTGGTGCCGTTCCTCGCCATCGGGCGATGCTACACCGCGACCCGGCTGGCGGATTTCCTGTGACCGGCCGCCGCTGCCGGCGACTACCGGAAGCAGAGGATGGACCGAGCGCTCGAGGACGTCGCGCCCGTGGAGGGGCCCAGCACGGCCGACCGGTTCGCGGACATCCACGCCGCGTACGGCCCGGCGCTGGAGCGGCTGTCGCGCGGCTACGAGCGGACACCCGAGGCGAGGCGCGATCTCGTCCAGGAGATCCTGGCGGCCATCTGGCGGTCCCTCCCGAGCTTCGAGGGCAAGGCTTCGGTCCGAACCTGGGTCTTTCGCGTCGCGCACAACGTGGCGGCGACCCATTGCCTCCGCGCGCGCCGCTCCGGCGTGGCGCGCTGGGTCTCGATCGAGGAGGCCGCCGATCTGCCCGGGCCGAGCGACGAAGAGGCGTCGGCCGGCGCGCGCGAGTCGCTCGACCGCCTCGCGGAGCTGATCCGCACCCTCGCTCCGATCGATCGCCAGCTCGTGCTGCTGTTCCTGGAGGGGATGAGCCCCGACGAGATCGCCGAGGTGACCGGCCTCAGCGCCACGAACGTCACGACGAAGGTGTCGCGTATCCGCGCGGCGCTCCGCGCGCACCTCGAGGGGAAGAAGCGATGAGCCGCGACGACGAAGATCTGCTCGCGATCTGGAAGCAGGAGGAGCCGAGGATGGACATCACGGTCGAAGAGGTCGCCGCGCGCGCGGCGAAGTTCCAGCGGACGATCAAATGGCGCAACGCCCGCGAGTATGCGGCTGCGGCGCTCGTGCTCGTGTGGATGGCCTTTTCGATGAAGGACCCGATGCCGGGGCTCGTTCGCGCCGGGTCGTTGCTCCTCGGGGCCGGCGTCGTCTTCGTCGTCGTCGTGTTGCATCGCCGGGGGCGGGCCTCCAGCGAGGACAGGAGCGCCGCGCCTACGTCGGAGGCGCTTCGAAGCCACGTCGCCGAGCTCCGGCGGCAACGCGATCTCCTGCGAGACGTGCCGCGCTGGTACCTCGCGCCCTTCGTGCCGGGGCTCTTGCTCATCGCGATCGGCCGCTTTCTCGAGCAGCCGGAGCATTGGCCGGCCCAGCTCGGCTTCCTCCTCTCCACCGCGGCGATCTTCGCCTTCGTCGCCTGGTTGAACCGGCGCGCCGCCAGGAATCTCGACAAGGAGATCGCGAAGCTCACCGACCCACGACAATTGGACGACAAGCCGTGACAAATCGAGACCAGCTCAGCAGACGCGGCTCGTCGCGCGACGATTGACGACAACGAATGACTGGCGATTGCGCCGGCGCATCGCACCTTCTTTCCAGCGCGAATCGCGCTCCGAAGAAAGGCTCTGACGATGAAGCTCTCGCACGTCGTTTCCGTGATCACGCTCGGGTCCGTGCTCTTCGCCTCGGTCGGTTGCGACAACGCGACGCCGGCCGCCGGCTCGGCGTCTGCCGCGGCGAGCGGCGCTCCCAAGACGCCGGCCTCCGCGACCACCACCGCGACGCCGGCCGAAAAGAAGCCCGACGCACCGCCCGCCGAAGGCAGCGCCGCGCCTGTGACCTCGGGCAGCGCGGCTCCGGCGCCCTCCGCATCGGCGCCCGCCAAGTAGAGGACGGGAGGGCGGTTAACGCAGGAGCCAACGCGGCACCCGGGCGAGGGCGCGCCCGGTCTCGTGCGCGAGCTTGCTGGCCGCCGACATCCGGTAACCATCGCCGCGCGCGCGGCGCTCGGTCACCTCGTCATCGTACGGAACGCTGACGAGATCGATCGTCTCGCGCGCGCTGTCGTAGATCGCGAGCTCGGCGCGGCGCGCGCCCTCGGGCTTGCGCTGCGCGTCGATTGACCCCGGGTTCACGTAGAGGAGCTCGCCATCTGGCACGTCCAGCCAGATCGTCGGCGTGAGCTGCACCCGGTCGATAGCGGCGCCGCGCACCCGGTACACGCGCCGCTCGTGTGTGTGCCCATGCAACACGACACGGGCCCGAGGGTACCGCACGCGCACGCGCGCGGCGCTCTCGGCAATGTCCTTCGGCGTGCGCAGGTAGCGCTGCGGATCATCGAGATCGCCGTGGACGAGGAGGATGCGCTCGCCCAGGCTCGCGTGGTGAGGCAGCGTCTCCAGGTAGCGCCGAGCTCGGCGGCCCAGCCTCTCTCGCGTACGCGCGAGCGCGTGCGCGGCCTGGTACCAGCATCGGTCGAAGCCCATGGACCCGAGCGCGATGAGATCGTGGTTGCCGCAGATCGACAGCGCGCGGGCCCGCTCGAGCCTCTCGACGACTCCATCCGGGTCGGCGTTGTACCCGACGAGATCGCCGAGACAGGCGATGCGCTCCACGCCGCGCCGCTCGAGCTCTCCCAGCGCCGCCTCGAGCGCCTCGAGGTTGCCGTGGACGTCTGCGACGATCCCCCATTTCACCATGTGGAGAGCACCGTCCCCAGGCTCTGCGCGAGCCGCGTCGCGCGCGCCTTCATCGCCCGCCTGACCTCACCCTGGAGCCAGACCATCGCGGGGACGGGGTCATCCCAGGCGAACGCCTCGTGCACCGTCGGCTTCTCGACGATGGACGCGAGCCATTGGTAGAGACCGAGCTGGCCGCGACGTCGATGTTCCTCGAAGGATTTGTAGTCGCGGTAGAGGTCGATGTACCGGTGCCGGGGGACACACGTCGTCGCGGCGGGGCGCGTCCCTTCGAGGAGGTAATGGTAGGCGACGGCCGGCAGGTTGATCCCCTCCGCGGCGGCCAGGTGGTGCCAAAGCGTGAAGCGCGCGTTCACCTCGAGGGTGTGGAGCGTGCCGTCGCGTGGGTCCCGGATGAAATCGATCTTGAAGGGCCCTCGCAGACCCAGAAGATGCGCGACGATGCGTCCGTGTTGCTCGAGCGCCTGATCGACGACGAGCTCGATGAGCGAGCTCTCCCCGGCCGGGCTCGGGTAAGCGCGGATCTTTCGACCGCAGAACGTGGCGAGCGGGACGCCGTATTCGTCGGCGATCCCGTGGAACGAGAGCAGGCTCTCCTCCGAGCCCGGGATGAGCTCCTGAACGACCACGCGGCGAGCCACGCTTTCGAAGTCCGGGTCGCCCACGAGGTCACGGCCCCGTGAAAAGACGCGGGCCTTGGCGCTCGCGCCGAGGAAGGCCTTCACCGCCGGGTCGTGAGTGGCCTTGCTCCGCGGCTTGACGATGACAGGATCGTTCATCTTCGAGAGTCGGCCGTCGTCGCCGGGGACCGTCAGCGGGACGCGCACGCCGCGCTCTGCGGCGAGCTCCGCGAAGCGGTGTTTGTAGAGGAGCGCCTCCGCCGTAGCCGGATCGTTGAGGAGGACCGCGAAATGCTCCTCGATGGCCGGGCGATGACGGTAGAGAAAGGCCAGGCTCTCGTCGGAGCCGTAGACGAGCGGCGGGCGCCGCCCATGGCGCCGCTCGATCCTGCGCGCCTCCTCCACCAGCGCGTCGAGCGCCTCGGACGAACGCTCGGGCTCGAGGCTGGGGAGGACACACGTGTGTCTTGCGTAGCGCGAACGCAGCGTGGGGTCGTCGCCGTCGGTCGCGGCGACGACGACCGGGATGCCGGCCATCGCCAGCGGACGCAGGAGCGTCAGATCGCCCAAGAGCACGGCGGGGACTCGGTCTTCGAGGCTCATGAATCCTCCGAGAGAAATGGATCAGACGCGCGGCGGTGAGACGGCGGAGCTCGTGACGCGCGCGCGCAGGGCCTTCAGCCGGCGCTGCACGACGCGCGCGCTCGCCGCCGTCCGTTCCGCGCAGCGGCGCGCGAAATGGGTCAGCGGATCACGAGTCGCGCGGATGCGCAGGAGCGGCCGCTGAGCGGTCGAGAGCTGCTCTTTGTATCGATCGTTGCCGCCCAGGAAGTCGTATTCACGGCGACCGACCTCGATGGCGTGGCGGATGGCGAAGACGTTGACGGCGATGCCGGCCCGGACGCTCTTGGGCAGGTCCATGCGTCGTCCGCCTTGGTATTGGTACGTCTTGTCGTTCCAGACGAAGTTGTAGAGCGCGGCGATGGGCTCGCCGCGCACGGAGAGCCAGGCGAGCTCCAGGCCGCCACGTTCGAACAGCCACGGCATGATCCGGTCGTGGAACGAGAGGAACGCCGGCGAGCCGAACACGCCGCCGGGCCCGACCTCGTCGCCCCAGCGCGCGGCGTGGAGCTCGAGCAGGATGCGACGACCCCGCTCGAAGGCCTCTCGGGTGCGCGCGATCTCGAAGGAGACCTGACCGCCGGCCCAGGTCTCGAGATCGCGTAGGGTGCGCTTCACGAGGTACCGCGACTGTGACGAGAGCTGCACGAGGTAGGCCTCCCAGCTCGTCGGCAAGGTGACGTAGGAGGCGGAGGTCTGCGTCTCGAGCTCGCTCGGGTGGCCGGCCGCCCCGAGCGCGCGGTGGAACGTGTACGTCATGGGGTTGTCGGGCGAGAGCACGGGCATGACGAGCTCGTCCCAACCGCCCATGTCGCGCGAGCGGAGCGCGGCGACCGCGGCTCGCGCGACGTCGACCTCGCGGCCGCGCTCGGCGAAGACGCCGTTGTACTCGGACATGATCTCGTCCCGCTGCGCCTCTCCCGATGCGAGGAGCTCGAGCCTGCGTACCGGTACGCCCGGTACGTAATAATGGCGACGCAAGAGGAACGGAGCGAGCCCCACGAGGCGGCCTCCGTCGCGCAGCGCGATGAGTCGGAGCCTTCGGCCCTCGAGGGGACCGAAGACGTCCCACCAGATGCGCTGCCAGGTGGGAGTGAGCGTCGGATCGCTCACGCTGGCGCGGTCGAGCAGCGCCTCCCACTCCGACTCGAGGTCACCGGCGGCGACGGGCTCGGTGATGATTTCTGACGTGATGGACACGTGCTGCCGACAGAGCAGTCGACGTGCCAGCCACCAAGGGCCGCGCTATCCGAGGCGAGGGCAGGCGGAGGTGGCGGCCCCTCCGCCTACCTGTCATCCTGCGCCGCGGGGTGCGCAGCGGCGCACGGGCGCTCGCCGGTCGCCTGCGCTCAGGCGTCGTACTTCGCCATCAGCTGCGACAGCCGAGGCACGGCCTCTTCCACGTTCTTCTTCGCCGAGCCCCGCAGCATCGAGTACGTCGAGCGGACGATCGAGCTCTTGGCCGAGTCGATCTTCGAGTCCGTCACGCTGAGCAAGGAGTCCGCGACCTTCGACTTGTTCTTCTCGAAGTAGATCGTTGGAGCTCCTTCTTTCTTGCCTTCTTGCCAGAGCGGCTCCATCTTCGCCGCGAACTCGGGCAGGAGCTTGTTGACGACCTCCTGGATGAAGCCGGGCTTGATGCTCTTCACGGCGTCGTAGCCCTTCTTCACCGCGAAACCGGAGAGGCCGCTCTTCGAGGCGACCTCCTCGTCGACCAGCTTCACGGCATCCGCGACGATGGCAGCCTTCTTCGACTCGTCCTTCAGCGCTTCTTGCAGGCTCATGACGGCCCTGTAGCACGGGCACGACTGGGCGCGTGTCGCCGCTGGAGGCCACGAATCGGTCTTTGTTGGTTTTGAGGAGAGCGCATCCATGCTAGGCCCGAGGGGCACCACACGACACACGGAAACGGAGGAACACATGACCAGGAAGCCTCAGGTCCTCGTGCTCGCGATGGCGTCGACGGCGCTCGCGTTGCTCGCTGGAAGCGTCGCCGGTTGCGGAGACGAGCCCAAGCCCCCGCAGACTGGGGACGACGTCGCAACCACCAGCACCGCCACGGCCAAGAAGCCTGAACAGAGCGACTCGCGCAGCGCCGTCCAGATCGATGACAAGATCGTCAAGGCCTGTGGGGACCTGCCCACCGCGCGCTTCTCGTTCGACTCGTCGGAGGTCACGCCGGAGGCGTCGAACGCGCTCGACGCGCTCGCGCGCTGCTTCGTCTCGGGCCCCCTGAAGGGCAAAGGGATGAAGCTCGTCGGCCACGCCGATCCGCGGGGCGAGACGGAGTACAACCTCGCGCTCGGCCAGCGCCGCGCGGGCTCCGTCGCCGGGTTCCTCCAGAAGAAGGGCCTCGAAGACGGCCGGATGGAGACGAGCTCCAAGGGGGAGTTCGAGGCCACCGGGACGGACGACGAGGGTTGGGCCAAAGACCGCAAGGTCGAGATCCTCCTGAAGGAGTAAGGGCACCCGGATGCCCGAGCTATTCCTTCAGGCCGCCGCCTCAGGTGACAAAGCCGTCAGCTTGAATCCGATCGATCTGGTCCTGAAGTCCTCAGGGCCGGTCTTCGTCGTCTTCTGGCTGCTCGTGGCGATGGCCGGGGCGGTCTGGGTCATCGCCATCCTCAAGGCGCTGCAGCTCGCCCGCATGCGCGGCGCGCTGCACGCCTTCGAGAAAGACGTCTTCAACCTGGTGGACGCGAAGGACCTGTTCGAGGTCGCGCGCCGCCACACCGGCTCGCCGGGGGGCCGCGTCGTCCTCGCGCTCTCCAAGCGGGGCGGCAGCGCGAAGGTGATGGAGTCCATCGCGAAGCGCGCGGTGGTGGAGGAGCACCAGCGGGGCGGCAAGATGATGACCCTGCTCGGGTCCATCGCGTCGAGCGCGCCCTTCATCGGCCTCTTCGGAACGGTCTGGGGCATCCTCGACGCCTTCCTCCGCATCGGCCGGGAGAAGAGCGCTTCTCTCCCGGTCGTGGCGCCCGCCATCGGCGAGGCGCTCATCGCGACCGCCGTGGGCCTCTTCGCCGCCATCCCGGCGCTCATCTTCTACAACCTGTTGAATCGCCGGCTGGACGACGTCGTCTCCGAGTTGGAGGCAGCGGCCGAGCAATGGGTGACGATCGTGTCCGAGAGCGACCAGTCGCTGGGCATCCCGTCCGACAAGACGGTCTCCCAGGGCGGGCGCGGCCCGGTCGTTCGCTCCTCACCCGCGGCCTACGGGGGTTAAGGCCATGGCAGGCGGCGCGCTCGGCGGCGGAAGGCGACGGGGCGGCGGCTTCGCGGACATCAACGTCACGCCGCTCGTCGACGTCATGTTGGTGCTCCTCGTGGTGTTCATGGTGACGGCGCCGCTGCTCGCCACCGGGCTCCGCGTGGAGCTTCCGGACGTCAAGGCGACGGAGACGCCGCTCAAAGACACGAAGCTCGTCGTCACCGTCACGAAGGAGGAGCGCATCCTCTTCGGCAAGACGGCGGACGGCAAAGACCGGGACGTCACGGCCGACATCGAAGAGGTGCTCATCCGCAGCGAGCGGGTCCAGGCCGAGAAAGAGCTCTACATCCGCGCCGACAAGGCCGCGCGCTACGGCGCCGTGGCCCGCGTCGTCGCCGCCGCTCGCCGGGCCGGCGTGGAGGGCTTGAACCTCCTCGTCCAGCCCGAGATCGAGGACGAGAAAGACGTTCCGAAGAAGCAGTAGGAGCCTGTGGTGCTCGAAGCGTTGTCCCTGCCCTTTCCTCCCCCCCGGCCCCCCTCCACTGCGTGGAGGGGGGAGAGGCAGGCTGCGCCATGAGCGCCACCCTGACCCGCGACTACGAGATCTGGGAGATCGGCGCCGCCGTCGCCATCGCCATCGCGGTCCAGCTCGGGGCGGGCGCCATGTTCTACGTCGCGAGCTCGGGGGTGTCGTTTGCGCCGGAGGTCGACAAGGGCGCGCAGACGCCCGTGAAGGTCACGCCCGTGCTCGACGAGGAGCTGCTGCCGCCCAAGCTCGGCGGGGGCAAGAAGTCCGTCCTGCCGGACATGTGGCAACGCGCTCCCGCCTCGGTGAAGCAGAAGATCGCCGAGGCGCCTCCCCCGCCGGAGGTCGCGGCGCCCTCGCCCGAAGCGAAAGATGACCCCACCGTCATCCCGGACGCGGGCCACAAGGTCGCCACGGTGGAGGACGCGAGCGTCGAGGAGAAAGACGCGGGCGAGGAGGGTGCGGACGCCGGCCTCACCACGAGCGAGGAAGACGCGGGCCTCGCCACGCTCGACCCGGACGGTGGCGCGGGGCCGGGCGGCGAAGGGGACCCGAACGGCGTCCCCGACGGCGGGCTCGACAAGTTCCAGGAGCGCCAATACGTCGGCCGCCTCATCGGCTTCTTCAAGCGCGGCTTCGTGGTGAGCGGTCTCGGCCTGCCGCCAGAGGACATCGCGAAGCTCGCCGTCAGCGTGACGGTGCAGCTGGACGGGCTGACGGTGAAGAGCTACTCGCTCGGCTCCAGCGGCAACCCCACGTTCGATGCCGCGGCGCGCGCCGCCATGGACGCAAAGGTCGGCTCCCAGGTCCCGCCGCCACCGGAAGACCGCCCCGATCTCCAGCGCTCCAACCTCTCGTTTTCGATGGTGTGCAGCGCGGCCTGCAATTGATGCGAGGAATCATGACGAAATCGAAGCTCCTCCTTGTCCTCGCGATGCTCCTCGGAACGGCCTCGCCCTCGGCGCTCGCGCAGCCCGAAGAGAAGGAGAAGGACCCGCTCTCGAACTTCGTCGTCCCGGCCGAGTCGGCGGGGCAGCCCCTCCCGAAGATCGCCGTCTTGCCCTCGCTCTCTCCCGACATGGAGGACGTGACCCTCCGCAGCGTGGTGCGGCGCGATCTGGAGCTCTCGGGCGAGTTCGAGGTGATCCCCGACAGCGCCGCGCCCGACGGCGCCTACAGCGACACGATCGACATCAAGGCCTGGCAGGCCAAAGGCGTGGAAGCGCTCGTGCGCGTCACCGGTCGCAAGCTCGACAAAGACAAGGCCGAGCTGAAGGCCGTCGCGTACCTCCTCAACGTCGGGGCCGACCCGGCGTTCGAGAAGCGCTTCGAGGTCCCCCTCGATCGCGTGCGGCCGGAGTCCCACTACGTGGCCGACCAGGTCATCGGCGCGCTCACGGGCACGCAGGGCGGCTTCTTCAGCCACCTCACCTTCGTGTCGGGCAGCGGCACGCTCCGGCGCGTCTACCGCATCGACTCGGATGGCTTCGACGCGAAGCCGATCTCGCCGGCGGACCACACCGCCATCGCGCCCGCTTACGGCGCAGGCGGGGAGCTCTTCTGGGCGGGCAGCAAAGACAAAGGCGAATACAAGGTCTTCAAGGCGACGGATCCTGACAAGCCCGTCAAGATGAACGTACGCGGCAGCGTCTACGGCATCGCCTTCAGCAAGGACTACTCGCAGATCGCCGCTTCCATCGGCGTGGGCAGCGAGATCAAGGTCTTCACCGGTCCTGCGTTCGACCAGCTGAAGGAGGCGTCGCCCATCGGCACGGCGCTCCGGCCGAACTTCACGCCCACCGGCAAGCTCGCCTTTGCCGGCGCGGGCAAGTTCGGCCAGCGCGTCTACGTGGACGGCAAGCCCATCTCGCCGGACGGGCTGTTCGCGTCGTCACCCACGTTCTGCCGCCACCCGGACGGCATCCGCGCCGTGTTTGCGGTCGGCGCCGGCAAGGCGACGGATCTGGTCGTCACCGGCGAGACCGGCGGCCAGCTCGTGCGCCTCACGCAGGGAGCCGGCTCGAACAGCTACCCCTCGTGCAGCCCCGACGGCCGCATGATCGCGTTTTTCTCGACGCGCACCACGGGCGAAGGCCCCGGCCTGTACGTGATGCGCCTCGGCGGCGGCGCGAAGCCGAAGCGCATCTCGACCTTGATGGGCGACTCGCTCCGCTGGGATCGGCTGCCGCCGACGAAGGCGGTCGAGAAGAAGTAAACGCGGCGCGAGGTCGCTCGGGCGGGACGCGTTGCCGCTCGGGCGGGAGGGGTTGGCCCTTCTCCTTCGCTCCGTCTCGCCGGACGCGTTGCCGCTCGGGCGGGAGGGGTTGGCCCTTCTCCTTCGCTCCGTCTCGCCGGTCCCTCCGGCGCATAAGGCTCGGCGGCCTGCCACGGCCGCCGAGAGCCAAGCCCGGAGGGTATGGAGCTGCCTTCGGGACATACTCACTCCGCTGCGGAGAAGAGCCAACCCCTCCCGCCCTCGCTTTCGCGAACCCTGATCGTAGGGGCGCAGTTGGCGCTGGCTTGCGGCGGCCGCCGAGAGGAAGCCGAGATGGAATCGGCGCGACCTGCCACGGCCGCCGAGAGCCAAGCCCGGAGGGTATGGAGCTGCCTTCGGGACATACTCACTCCGCTGCGGACGCGTTGCCGCTCGGGCGGGAGGGGTTGGCCCTTCTCCTTCGCTCCGTCTCGCCGGTCCCTCCGGCGCATAAGGCTCGGCGGCCTGCCACGGCCGCCGAGAGCCAAGCCCGGAGGGTATGGAGCTGCCTTCGGGACATACTCACTTCGCTGCGGAGAAGGGCCAACCCCTCGCGCCCTCGCTTTCGCGAACCAATGGTGGGCCTGCCACGGCCGCCGAGAGCCAAGCCCCACCCTCACTTGCGCGAACCAATGACGTCGGAGCGAACTGGCACGGAGAGAGCGGCCTAGCCACGATCGAGATGGGGGGGATCCTTTGCAACTCCCGAGTTGGGTCGCATCGTGGCGGGCTAGGCGCGGCCTGACGACGAGGTTTCGCACATTTAGGAGCTTGTCATGATTCGAGCGATGCCCTGATGCGACCGAAACGCCTGGAAGATGCGACCAAGGCGCGTGGTTGTTCTTCAACCCGCGAGTTGAGTCGCATGGACCGCGGCGGCCGGCGGTACCGTCGCGCGGCCGCACGGATCGACCGCCGCGTCCGGCGTCGCTTGCTCCGCGTGAGCCTCGAGGTGGTGCTTCCAGTCGCCGCGGCGTGCTCAGTTGTGGAGCCCGAGCGTTGCGCTTGCCACACCGAGATCAAGGACCCTGAGCAGGGCCACAGCCAGCAGCAGGCTCGCCAGACCCCACGCGGCGCGGTTGCGCCAGCGCTCCGCGCGGTAGGAGCGTCGTGCCGACAGCAGCGCCAAGAGTGGTGCCGCGGGATGGAGCCAGAGCCCCGCGAGCGCGAAGAACCACGCCGCGCGCAGGCGGAAGTTGCCGTTGCCCGACTGAGCGACCCAGCGCTCGTGCTCGCCCAGCGGATCGCCCAGGAAGAAGTTGGCGGCCTCGATCGCTGCATGACAGACGAGCGCAACCAGGACGGCGGCGGCCAGCCGGTCCAGCTCCTGGAGCAGAAGACGGACGAGCGGGTGGCCTCGAACGACGACGACGGGCTCGTCCGAAGAGCTGGGCTCCACCAAGATGGAGACCTTACCAGCGAAACGACCCCAACGCGGAGGCCGCTCGGGCGGGGCGCGTGGTCGCTCGGGCGGGTCCCGCGCGCTCGCGCAGCGATCTGTCGGTTCTCTCTCGCGCGGACCCGGGTGCCGGACATCCGGGCGACCGACGGCGAGGCCGCGGCACGACCAGGATGGGGGGGATCGTTTTCAACTCCCGAGTCTGGTCGCTTGGTCCGCAGGCCAGGCGCGGCCCGACGACGAGGTTTCTCAGACTTACCAGCTTGTCATGGTTCGAGCGATGCCCCGATGCGACCCAAACGCGTGGAAGATGCGACCAAGGCGCCTGGTTGTTTTGCAACTCCCGACTTGAGTCGCATGGGGGCCCACCACGGCCGCCGGGCCACACCAGGCCCCTGGGGCGCGCGAGCGAGGGCAGGAGGGGTGCTCGCGCAGGTCACCGACCCGTTGGGTCACGCCATGCGCTACGCCTACGCGGGCGGCGTCCTCGTCCGCGAGGTGCACAAGGGTGGGCTCACCTTCCACTTCGAGTGGGATTGGGAGCACCCGGAGGGTTGGTGCACCCGAACGTGGGGGGATGCGGGCGACAGCGACGGCTCGTGTATGGACCTCGCGCCTGGCGGGCGAGCACCGAAGGCGATCTACGATCGCCGGCTCACCTACGACAAACATCGTCGCCGCACGATGGTCCACGACGGGCGGGGCGGCATCACCTACTTCGAAGGCAATGCGCTCGAGCTGGTAGAGAAGGAGATCGACGCGACCGGGCGCACCACGAAGTACGCCTGGAACGACCACGCGTGGAAGATTGCCGAAGAGAACGCCGCGGGCGAACGCTTCGAGTGGTCCTATGACGTGCGTGGCAACAGAACGCGCCAGGTCGATCCCCTCGGCCATGTGACGAGCTGGACCTACGACGATCTCGATCGCCTGCGCTCGGTGACCACGCCAAGGGGCGGCGTCTTCGAGCTCGAGTACGACCGAGCGTCACGGCCGAGCGTCGTGCGGCGGCCCGATGGGACCGCGAACCTCTACAGCCACGACGAGCTCGGACGCCTCGTGCAGGCCGACGACCCGATGGGTCGGCGAACGCGCTTCCGCTGGACTGTCACACACTCGCTGGCTGAAGCGACCGACGCCGAGGGTCGGACCACGACGTTCGCGTACGACGTCTTCGGTCGCCTCACCTCGGCCAAGGACCCGCTCGGCCGCGTGCTGAGGGCCATCCGAGATGCGGCGGGGCAGCCCAGCTTCGTCAAGCGGCCCGACGGCGAAGAGCTCTCGCTCGCGTACGATCCCGAGGGCAACGTCATCGAGCAGACGGACTCGCGAGGGCGCCGCACGCGCATGCGCTACGCGGGCATGGGCCAGCTCGTCGAGCACCTCGATCCGATGGGGCACCGTGTTCGCTTGCGGTACGACGAGGAGCTGGACCTCGTCGCGGTCGAGAACCAGACCGGCGATCTGTACACCTTCCAGCTCGATCGCTGCGGGCGCGTGACACACGAGAAGACCTTCTCGGGCACCAAGCGCATGCTCACCTACGACAAGGCTGGGCGAGCCATGCAGGTGCTCAGCGGTGCCTACCGCCTCACCAAGATCGAGCGCGACCCGCTCGGCCGCATCGTCAAGCAGACCTCGCAGGGCGGAAACCCCAATGTCCTCGCCAAGCCCACCGAAGAGACGTTCGCTTATGACGAGATCGGCGCGCTCGTCGCGGCCGCAACCCCCGGCGCAGACGTGCGCTTCGAGCGCGATGTGCTCGGCCGCATCCTCCGGGAGCACGAGCTGGTAAAGGCGACCTCCGCGTCGGCCTCCATCCAGTCGCGGTACGACGCAGCCGGCCTCCGCGTCGAGCGCACCACGAGCTGGGCGCACCGGACCGACTACACGTGGAACAACGCCGGTGAGCTCACCGCGGTCGCCGCGGGTTGGGACCTCGGCTCGCTCGTCACGCCCTTGCGCAGAGCTCTGCCGCAAGCGAGCCAGCAGCCGTTCGAGATCAAGATCGCCCGTGACCCGCTCGGACAGGAGCTCGCCCGCAGACTCCCCGGCGGCGTCGTCTCCACGTGGGACCGCGACCCCTGGGGCCGCGCGACCGAGCAACGCGTCCTCGTCGGCGCGTCCACCCAATCACCGGGCCGCGCCGTCGCGAGGCGCTCGTACGCTTGGGCCTCGCCCGACGAGATCGCCTCCATCACCACGATGGACCCCACGTCGGGCGTTCCCAAGGCCCAGAGCCAATACGAATACGATCCACGCGGCCACCTCATCCGCCAGCTCTTCTCGAGCGGTGAGGTCCTCGAGCGGCAGAGCGACCCCGCCGGCAACCTCTTCAAGTCCCGCGATCGCTCCGATCGCACCTACGGCCCCGGCGGCGTCATCGATGCGCGAACGGCACCGACTTCGAGGTCGACGCCGACGGCTTCCTCACCAAGAAGACCCTCGGCGACGGCGCCGTCTGGAAATACGTCTGGGACGCCCACGGCCAGCTCACCGAGGTCGTCCGACCCGACAAGAAGACCGTCACCTTCACCTATGACGCCTTCGGCAGGCGCACCACCAAGACCTTCGACGGCAAGACCACCGAATACGTGTGGGACGGAGACGACCTCGTCCACGAGCGCGTCCGCGATGCCAGCGGCGCCCTCTCCCCCGTCACCACCTGGGTCTTCGAGCCCGGCACCTTCACCCCCCTCGCCAAGCTCGAAGGCCGCAAGCGCTACGGCATCGTCAGCGACCACCTCGGCTCCCCCGCCATGCTCGCCACCGAGGCCGGCAAGATCGCCTGGCGCGCCCAGCTCGACATCTACGGCGTCCCCCGCGAGGAAGAAGGCGTCGCCGGGGACGACCGCACCGACAACCCCTGGCGCTTCCCAGGCCAGTACGAAGACAAGGAGACTGGGCTCTACTACAACCGCTTCCGCTACTACGACCCGGAGCTGGGCAGGTACCTGAGTGAAGATCCCATCGACCTCCACGGGGGCCTGGCCCTCTTTAGCTACGCTGCTGACCCGGCCGGATTCATCGACCCATTTGGCCTCTCGCCATGGCATCCGGAAGGTGTCTGGATCACGGAAGGAGGGAATCCACGCTTTCCATCGAAGTACCAGGTGACCTTGCCGAAGGACATGCGTGGTCCGGAGGTGAGCGACTACCGCCAGATGACGTACGCGACTGAGAAGCTTTGGAACGACATCAAGAAGGGGAAGGTCGACGCTGCCGATTTCACCAAGCGCCAGTTGGAGGCCATCCGGCGAGGGGCAGACCGCATCCCGGGCCTAACATGGCATCATCATGAGAATGGCAGCCTACTCCAATTGGTTTCCCGAAAGCTGCACAGCAAGGTGAAGCACGATGGTGGCAGGAAAAAGGTTGGCGGTCGGTGCTGAGGACCCTGGTAGCAACCGATGGACCGCCACGGTGCTTCTACCAACAGAGGACGCCGGCCCGGCCGTCCTTCGGGCCCTCTCGGCGGCCGGCATCGCGGTTCGTTCGAGCACGAAGAGGTGTGTGCGTGTGGCCGACCGAGACACTCGAATCAACTTGTTGGTAGGCCGCCGACCGGGCGGTGAGGTCTCTGAATTTGTGCTCGGGTCGACTGCATTGATGCGTCGTCTCGCACGAAAATCCGAAACTGCCTTGGTTGAGAGACTCTGCTCACGCGTTCGCAATGTCACCATGGCCCTGGCAACCGTGGTCGCTTCCACGCCGGAGGACTGCGCCGCCGTCGCTGGGCCCATCCTCGCGAGTTCGCGGGGCGCGGCTTTCGATCTCGAAACGCTTTGGATGCCAAGCGGTCTCCCGGCGATGACATTTCGCGACCGGAGATGCTACGAAAGCGCCCTACAAGTCGATCGCATTCTCGTGGTAACGCTCGCAAAGACCGTTCGCGTTCCGAGGCTCGGCAGCGCAACAGCGGAGCTCTGGAAGCGCGCGATGCGCCCAGTTCGGTCGCGGGTCCTCGGCGCGGATGCAATCGCTCATCAGGTGGCCACCTTCGCGCGGTTCGCAGCGATCCCGGGGCCGCCTCCTTCGGGTGGCCCAGGCCTAAGGCAGGTTCAGCTTGCAGAGATTCTCGCGAAGGCGCAGGCATGCATCGCCCTGGAATCGAGCCAGCCCTCCGGCCTATCCAAAGCTGAGCAGAGTGCAGCGTTCCGCCTGGCCCTCGAACATGACGGTCTCGTTCTGGACGAGTATGGCGTGTACGACGGACGGGGCGAGCCGGTGTTCGCTTCTTGGTCCAAGAAGCTGGCCGCACTACCAGCGCGGAAAGGAGCGGAACGGTAAGCGGTGACCCATCAGCGACACCGGGATGACGCATAGCTCCCGCGCTCCGAGCCTCCGACGCGGAGGTGACCGATGTCGGAACTGCGGAAGATCGTGGATGAGAGAGACGCACGAGCATGCTTGTCGGCG